>Ga0214473_10008635_pt1 | contig 12044 bp, 12 predicted proteins | sample RVTome_7_FD_203509 | JGI IMG/M metagenome (GOLD analysis project Ga0214473, IMG submission 203509) | Soil microbial communities from uranium-contaminated site in the Upper Colorado River Basin, Wyoming, United States - RVT98D197 | ecosystem: Environmental > Terrestrial > Soil > Contaminated >...
CCCGACGAGAACGCACACGAGCAGCCAACGCGGCCCGTCGCGCCCGGCCAACCACGCCCATACCAAAGCCAGGGCGATTACCCCGGCTGCATTCATGATCGCGTACGCCGACCATCCCCGCAGGGACGCCCCCGCCGGGTCAACCACCGCCAGCGCACCGCTGAGCACGATCACGCCCACGAGGGCATAGGCGAGCGTCTTTCGACGGATCATCGGTCCAACACTCGCGTAGATGAGCCCGACCCCTTCCATGACCAGACCGCCCATACAACAAACAGGATCACCAGCATTTGCAGCGGCACCAGGAATCTGGGATTGTCGCCGTGATCGGCCAGCGTTTGGACCACCGATGTCGACCAGACCATCCCGCCCAAAGCAACCGCTTCGATCGTCAGACCCACCCGCCGCCTGAGCCAGGCGGACACCACAAGGGCCGCGCTGATCATGAGAAAGGCCGCGTTTGACAGGATTTCCAGCGTGCGACCGATCGCCACCCACCCCCGCATGAGCCCGCGCGCGACAGCCGGGAGGACCTCAGGTCTCCAGTAAGCCGGCGCCTTCCAAAACCACACCCAGCCCTCCGCAACACTCTTCAAGTACAGAGTCGGGTGCCGACGGATGAGCTGAAAAGAAAGCCGCGCCAACTCGCTCGACAGACCATAGAAGCTCAGCCCGCTGACCTGCGTCATCTCCGGGATGGCATCCCAGATGGCGTTTGTCTGGACACCGAACTCGGCGATCTTCATGTCCCGATATTTCAGATAGGTGTCACGGATATCCGCCGACTCATCCGGCAGGTATTCGAAGAACGCCCCGGTGTGTTGGACGAGCTGGTACCCGCCCATTGTCGTCGGTGATAGCATACCGTAGGACCGGTAGATGACTAACAGCCAGCCCCCGAGCAAGATGATTGGACCGACGGAATAGAGCGCTGCCCGGGCCAGGCGGCGAGGGATCGTCTCGCGCTTGGCCATGAAGACAATAGGCAGGATCCAGAGCGGCAGGATGTAGAACAACGGGCGCGTCAAGCCAGCCATGCTCGAGGTCACTCCCAAGCAGAAAGCCGCGGCAAGCGATGCAGCACCTCGCGGAGTCCGGATCATGAACACCAGAATAGCCATGGATAGGATGATCCAGAACGTGGTGTAAGTTTCGGCGATCAGGTTCGCCTCGAAGAGCGTTAAGGCCGGAACCAGGTCATAGGCCAGGGCGACGACGCCGGCCAGCACCGGGTTACCTGTCATCTGCCATGCAATCCACAAGAGCAGGAGGGAGATGAGCCAGCCCAGAACCATCTGGGTCAGCATGATCCGCCGTTGGTCCTCCCCAAGGATGGCCAAGAAGGCCGGATAGCCCGGCGTGCGTGTTCCATCGTACCCCCTCAAGTTAAGGCCGGCGATCTGACCCGCCAGACGAAGGTAGGACGGCGTATCGCCGTAGACAATCGGCTCGTAATACAGCCAGAGCAGTAATCGTTCCGCCGCGCCGACGAGCATGACGACTGTCGCCCATCGCCGTAGGGAACCGCGGTCGGCATCGGAGCGGTCGATCTCAGGACCCGGCATCGATTTCATCGGAGGCTGCAATCCCATCCAACGAGCGGCGGGCACGTTCGACCCAGGTGAAGTGCTGTGCATCCGCTCGGGCGCGTGCCGCCAGACGCGCCGCCCAGTCAGGATTACGCCTCAGTTCCTCCAACGCCGCATGCCAGGCCTCCGGATCCTCGGGAGGCAGCAGGACAGCGTTCTCCTCACTCAGCACCTCACGCAGGACCGGAAGATCCGAAGAGAGGATGACACGCCCTGCCGCAAGATACTCAAACATCTTCATTGGGCTGGCATAAGCCGATGTGTCGCCTCCACCGCTCACCGCTATTGCGCGAGCATATGGCATGAGCAGAACATCGCCCGCCGCCTGAACCATCGGCAGGTCCGCATTCGGAATGAACCCCAGGAAGTGAACATGATGAAGGCTTGAGCTGCTGGCTTTGGCTCGCCACTGCTCGATCGCCTCCGGCTCGCCTCCGGCGATAACGAAACTCATCGAGGAATTCCGCCGCGCCAGATCGAGAATCAAATCCACGCCACGGCCCGGATACAGATGGCCGGTGTAGATAGCCGTTTCGCGGTCTGGAAGGCCCAGCCGCCGTCGAGCCTCGCGCGCATCCGGCAGATTCTCGTATCGCTCAAGATCGATCCCATCCGGCGCGATCATCGACAGCGGCGGCTCGAGGGGTGTAGCGTATTCGGCCGACAGCCAGCTCTGCAGCGCGTGACTGATGGGCAGAATTCGGTGAGGCGTCCGACTCATCAAGTATGCCCCGAGAAGCCGTGGCCCGAGCCGGCCTCGCGGCCGATCATGGATTTCGAGTGCGCTCGGGAGGCGGAACCATCCGGCGATGGCCGCCGCCTGGATCGGCCACACGTAAAGGAGCCGGGCGGACCAGCTCCTCGCCTGAAGGACCGCCCGCAGACAGAAGTCATATCGTCCCAGCCCGGGAAATGCCCGGACTCGGCGGATGGGAAATGTCCGGTCGATCCCGTATTGTTCTCGCAACGTGCCCCAGCGTGTTTCGACGCCATGGTCCGGCAGCCAAAGTGTGAGTTCGTGCCCGAGCTCGGCCAGCGCCTGACATACTTTCATCACCTGGATGGAGTTGGCTGTCCGCGAAGGGACCTTTGAGGTGGCGATGCATGCGATTCGCAAGGCGCTTAATCCATGGCGACGGCTGTCGAGGCCTCAGCCGAGGCATTGATTCTTTGGAGCGTCTTCCAGGCGAGAACGCTGCCTGTCGCCAAGAAGAACGCGCTCAGGGAGATCGCCATACCCATCGCGCCGAGCGACGGTACCAGTAGGAACATCAATGCGATTTTGCCCAGCGCGGCTATCAGGGTGACCTTCGTCGGATATTCCGGCAGGCCGAGAGGCAGCAGGATGAGGCGGTTCCAGTAAAGCGTGTTCACGACTGTTACCCCCAGGAGGAGGATCAACAAGCTGTCATACGCATAGGGCATGAACTCCACGCCATACAACCCCACGACGTACGGGCCGAGCACGGCCAGGCCGATTGCTGCGGCGACGGAATAGGCGCCTGAGATCAGGCTACCGCTGCGCAGAAGGTAGCGGACGTTGGCCCACTGCCGGGAGGCGATCTCACGCGCCACCTCTCGATAGGTCGTGCTAATCAAAGGCTGCACGGGGATCAACAGTACATTGATGATGGCTCTGGCGACCTTGTAGTAGCCGACCTGGAGCGGGCTGCTCAAAGCCCCTAGCCAGAGGAGCTCGCTGTCGCGCGTGACGAGAGTGAGCGTGCCTGTCAGATTGGTGCTGACGCCGAACCGGAGCATTCCGCGCGCCCGCTGGCGAAGCAGACCCAGCGGCGCCAGCCACCAGCCGCGTCCCCACTGACGGCCGGCCTCGACAATCGCCGCCAGCGTGACCGCCACGGCCCAGAATATCTTCCCTCCGAGGTAAGCCAGGACGATCGCCACCAGTCCACCCCTGCCGACATAGGCGGCGACGATCATCAGCAGGGTGAGGGCACCCTGAGCGACGGTAATCATCGCCAGTGTGCGATAGCGGTCGAAGTACTGCAGCAGTCCGCCGGAGCTCTCCGCGATCAGGTTGGCCAGAACCATCAAGCCGTAGAGGGAGAATAGCCAGGCCATCGTAGTGTCGTGTGCCAGAACCCGGGCCCCGAGAGGAGCGAGCAAGAGGATGAGCACGTAGGCCCAAACCGAGCTCGTCATCTCGGCGATGGCTCCGGCTTTGAAGGCCGCCGCCGCCTGTTTGTGCTGACCCGCGGCGCTGAACTCACCGACGAAGTTGATGACCCACTCGCCCATCCGGAACGAGGTGAGCTGGTTGACCACGCTGGCAAAGACGGTGATCACACCCAGCAAGCCGAAGGCTTCAACGCCGAGCAGGCGAGCCGCCAATATGCTTTGGACCATGCCCAACGCGGCCGAAACGGTATTCCCGCTGAGCATGTAGCCGGAGTTTCGGAGTACACGTTGCAAAAGGGGGTTCTGAAGGAGGCGCTTGAGGATGCCGCGATTGAGGAATCCGGGGAGCTCGGCCATGCCGGCTTCAGTCCGATGTATCGACCGCGGCCGCCCAGGCTCGCTCGGCCCGGTACCACGCGACGCAATCGGCCAATCCATCCAGGCGCGCAACCTGCGGCTCCCAGTCCAGCAGCGAACGTGCCTTGTCGATGTTTGCCCACGTCGCACGAACATCGCCGGGGGCATCGGGCTGTCGGTCTATCTGGGCCGGCTTGCCGATCAATTCCTCGAGTAGCCCGATCACTTCCCGGATGGACACCGGTTCGTCGCCACCCAGGTTGATGATCTCGTATCCCATAGGCCGTAGGGCGGCGATCGTACCGCGGGCGATGTCGTCGATAAACGTGTAGTCGCGCTCCTGGTTGCCATCTCCATACAATACCAGTGGACGGCCCTCTTCGATCCATTGGACGAAACGGAATACGCTCATGTCCGGTCGCCCAGCCGGCCCGAAGACGGTGAAGAAACGCAAGACCGTGACATCCAGACCATGCAAGCTATGATAGGTATGTGCCAGTAGCTCGGCGGCTGCCTTGGTCGCGGCATAGGGTGATAGTGGCCGCGTGACATCAGCATCCTCGCGAAACGGACGCAAACTGTCGCTTCCGTAGACGCTCGACGTCGACGCCTGTACCAGCTTGGGCACACTGAACTCCCGGCACAGCTCCAGCACATTCAGGGCCCCCCCCACATTGGTTTCGGTATAGATCCACGGGTTGGTCACGCTCGGGCGGACACCCGCCCTGGCGGCCAGATTGATCACGCCGTCGAGCCTCCGCCCGCCAACGGCTTCTTTCAGCGCCTGCCTTTCGCGTATGTCGGCCAGTGCAAATTCGAAACCACTCCGGTCCTTTAGCCGCGCCAGCCGCCAATCCTTGAGTCTCAGATCGTAGGCTTCACTTAGATTGTCAATGCCCAGGACGGTGTGGCCTGCGTCGGTCAGCATCTCCGACACGCGCGCGCCGATGAAACCAGCCGCACCGGTAACCAGGTAGTGTCCCATCAGAGGACAACCACGTTCGGCCGGCGAATGCCTGCGGCTCCGGTAGCGTTGCGTGTGTCAAAAACCAGGCTTGCCACCTCACTCACCTTGGCGTAATCCGTCACCGCGTGATCGGTGACGATGACCACACAGTCCGAATGACGGACGGAAGTCATCAGGTCGGGGACCGACGTCAGCGCCCAGGCCTCATCCTCCAAAGCCGGGACGTACGGGTCGTAGTACGCGACTTCAGCGCCTTTTTCTTTCAGCAGTCCGATGATGTCCAGCGCCGGCGACTCGCGAGTGTCCGAAACGTTCGGCTTGTATGAAACGCCGAGCACAAGCATGCGGGAGCCTTTGAGAGACTTCCCCTGCTCGTTGAGCGCGTCCTGGATCCGGCCAACAACGGTGCGCGGCATATTGGTATTGATTTCGCTGGCCAGCTCGATGAAGCGGGCATTGTACTTCAAGGTCTTGAGCTTCCACGACAGGTAAAGTGGGTCGATCGGGATACAGTGCCCGCCCAGACCCGGCCCAGGCTTGAATTCCATAAAACCGAACGGCTTGGATGAAGCGGCCTGGATGACCTCCCATACGTTGATCTTGAGTCGGTTGCACATCAGGGCCATTTCGTTCACCAACCCGATGTTAACCGCCCGGAAGGTGTTCTCGAGCAGCTTGGTCATCTCGGCCACCTCGGCCGAGGACACGCGCACAACAGTTGCTACCGCCTCAGCGTACAAGCCCGCTGCGACCTCCGTGCAGGCCGGCGTGATCCCTCCGATGACTTTCGGCGTGTTCTCGGTCGTCCAGTCGGTCCGTCCCGGATCGACGCGCTCGGGGGAAAAGGCGAGGAAAATATCCTGGCCGACAAGCAATCCACTCTCCTCGAGCTCCGGCTGGACGATCTCGCGCGTCGTCCCAGGATAGCTCGTCGATTCGAGGATGATGACCATCTCGCGATGCAGCACAGGCCGCAGCGCTTTCACGGCTGAGACGATGAAGGAAAGATCAGGATCACCGGTCTTGCGCAGGGGAGTGGGAACGCAAATGCTCACACTGTCGACATCCGACAGGGCCTCATAGCTCTCGTCCACCTTCAAGCGCCCCGACTCGACAAGAGGTTGGATGCGGGCGTCAGGGATGTCCGCGATCGGGCTCAAGCCCTGCCTTATCACATCGATCCTGTCGGTCGCGAGATCCACCCCAACAACGTTGAAGCCGGCCTCGGCGAACACGACCGCCAACGGCAGGCCGACGTATCCCAGGCCGACGACGCCGACCTTCGACTGGCGGTTGGCGAACCGTCCCAACAGGCCTCGGGCAGCCGTTGGTAGTGAATTGGTTTGTTCAGTCATTGAAGCTGGAAACTCCTGGCGAGTCGCGAGGATCAGAATAGGCTGAGCTGTTGCGCCTGAGACGACGACTCGTCCGGTGAGGGAGTCGTGGCTTGGGCACGCTCGATCATTTCGGGCAGTCGAGAGAAATCCTCTTCGACAACCCGGCGCAATGCAGGTTGATGCAGCGCTGCGGCAGGGTGGTACATCGGCACAACAAGCCTGCCATTGACTGTGCGCGCCCGGCCGTGAACAGTGCTGATCCGGGCCTCGGGAATGAAGCGCGCCATCGAGAAGCGCCCGAGCGTAACGATCACTCTCGGATTGATCGCTTCGATCTGACGCTCAAGATATTTGGAACATTCAGTGATCTCCGGCAGCTGCGGATCGCGGTTGCCCGGCGGCCGGCACTTGACGATATTGGTTATATATACCTGCTCTCGTGTCAAACCGATGCTCGCCAGCAGCTCCTCCAGGAAGTGTCCGGCGGCGCCGACAAAAGGTCGACCCTGCTCGTTCTCATGGAAACCCGGCCCTTCGCCGATGAACATCAATGCCGCAGCGGCCGGCCCTTCGCCCGGGACAGCATTCTTCCGGCTGAGATGGAGCTTGCAGTCGGTGCATTCACGGACCTGCCCGGCGACTTCCTGCAGCACCTCTTCCGGAATCACTCATCACCTCCGTCGGCGCCCCAGCCCTGCCCGCGCAGCCCGCTTAATGTCATGAGCAGTGCATCCTCGCCGTTATCACGATAGTATCCGGGCCGACGCCCTACAACCTCGAAGCCTGTTTTCCGATAGAGGTCAATCGCGGTGGTGTTGGAGACCCGTACCTCGAGGGTCGCGATTTCAGCACCTCGCCGAGCGGTTTGATCCAGGATCGCTTCTAGCAGCGTCTTCCCGAGCCCCAGCCCGCGGAATGATGGATGGACCGCCAGGGTGCTGATGTGGACCTCATCGGCGATCAACCAGCTACCGATGAACCCAACCACTCTACGGATCGACCCGTTGCTCTCGGCAACCAGCAGATTCGAGGCCGGGTTCTCAGTCAGTTCATAGCGATAGCTACGCTCAGGCCAGGGGACCGGGAATGACAGACGATCGATCTCCAGCACATTGGCCAGATCCTCCAGCTCCATCGCCCGTACGACAACCTCCATCTGGCTTTGGATCACGCTACGGATCCCGCCGGAGCCGCAAGGTAGGTCGGCGCCATGGTCGCAATATCCGGTTGGTCAGTCGAGCCAAGCCGATCCCAGGCCATCTCGGCCAGAATCGCCGGTCGGCGGACGCAACGTGAAGGCGGGGCAAGGGTCACACGTCTGTCGGACAAGAGCGACCGCCTTACCTCTGAACTCATCTCGCCACAGATAGTTGTCGGTCCTTTGACCTGAGCCAACACGTCTTCGGTCGTCATGGCCTGCGGTTCGGAGGTGGGCACCCACCCTTTCTTCGTCTTGTTGTACCACACACCTGCCAGACGACTTCGGCCCGCCTCAATCACAGCCAGGAGATCGCCTGCCTCGACGATCTGGCCTCGCACGAGAATGTCAAGAGTCGGGATCCCGAACAGGGGGATCCCCTGCGCCATCGCCAGGCCCTTGGCCAGGGCCATTCCAATCCGAAGGCCGGTGTATGACCCTGGGCCGGAGGCCACGGCGACCCCGCTCAGCGCGGAGGCATCAACGCCCAGCCGCCGAAGCATCAGCCCGACCTCCGGCGCCAGTTGCACCGTATGGTGTCCGCCTGCGCGCCACACGTGCTCCGAGAGGACGGCTGTGCCGTCATACAGGGCCAGTCCGGTCATACGGGTCGCAGAGTCAATCGCCAGCAGCACACTCAGCTCCCAAACGTCGCTTTTCGGAACTGACGCAGGAGTCGTTCATATCGATGACCCAAGGCCTCCACACGCAATCCTCGACGGCTGTCATCGACCCATCGGAGGCTGACCCACATCCGATCTCCGGGGAGAAGCTCGAGCACCCTCTCTGGCCACTCGATGATCAACGGACCATCGCCGGCGAGGATGTCTTCCAGGCCGAGCTCTTCGGCCTCCGACAGGCCGCTCAAACGGAATGCGTCGAAATGGTAGAGTCTGGCAGAATCGGCGCGCCGGTACTCACTTACCAAGACGAAGGTAGGACTGGTGACCGGATCGAGGGCGCCCCAACCGCGGGCGATACCCTGTGCAAGCGTCGTCTTTCCCGACCCAAGATCGCCTGCAAGACAGACAAGGTCTCCCGGCTTCACGAGCTCACCCAGGCGCACGCCAAGGCGTCGGGTCTGCTCAGGACTGTGACTCAAGAACTCCAGGCTGCGCTCGTCGAGGATAGGCATTTTTGCCGCGCCGGATTATACGTCAGCGGCATAACCCCTACAAGCACTATCCTTGCGGCTCGCTCCGTGCTACCATCCCCGCATGCGCGTCCTTGTCATCTCCGATGTTCACTCCAACTTAACCGCGCTCGAGTCAGTATTGGACGTCGCCCGTCCCTTTCAAGCTTTGTGGTGTCTGGGTGACACGGTGGGCTACGGTCCCGATCCGAACGAATGCGTCGAGTTGATTCGCAGCTTTCCGAATCTCACATGTTTGATCGGGAATCATGATCAGGCCGCGCTCGGCGTGATCCCCCTGACTCGTTTCAATAGCGACGCGCAAGACAGCGCCGCCTGGACACGCCGTATCATGAGCAGCGAAAATATCGCCTATCTAGAATCGCTCCCGAGCAGGCTCGTGATAGATCCTTTTACGCTGGCCCATGGCAGCCCCCGCCAACCGATCTGGGAGTACATCCTGGATCACCAGTCGGCGGCCAGGAACCTGGATGATCTAAGGACGGACTACTGCCTCGTTGGTCATTCACATCTGCCTCTTATCTTCCACAGAGGGACGAACAACGGACCGGTCTCCCCAACGGTGGTGAAATGGAATGAGCCGATGCAGCTCGTCCCGCAGATGATTCTGAATCCGGGATCCGTCGGCCAGCCTCGCGATCTCGATCCGCGCGCGGCTTACTCTATTCTCGACACCGACAATCTCACCTGGGAGGCCCGTCGCGCCGAATATGACATCGCCCAGGTCCAGGATCGCATCATGAAAGCCGGGTTGCCGCCGAGACTTGCGCAACGCCTGGTGGCGGGCTGGTAGCTGGAACAATTCCTGATACTAGAGCGTCTACCAGGCAAGCCCGCACCCGCTGCGGACACCGACCAAGGAGAAGGCCATGTATAAGCGCCCCGCTTTCCTGACTCTCGCGCTCTTGACGCTAGTCCTCCTGGGCTGCGCTTCAGCCTCACCCCGCCTGCAGGAGGCACCTTCGATTGGAGAATCCATTCCAGGCATGGCGCCCCAGACCCTCGGCGGCGTTTCCGATTTTGCCCGGAACGCCCCTGCTCAACCGGCCTTCGAAAGCGCGCCAGGCGACCAGGCGGCGGTCGAGCGGCTTGTCATCCGTACAGCCAGTCTCTCGATCGTCGTCCATGATCCGGCTGGGTCGGCCAAAGAAATCAGCCGGCTCGCCGATGAGCTCGGCGGGTTCGTCGTGTCATCCAACGTTTACGAAAGCACGTTCTCGGATATCGGCGTGACCGCGGTTCGGGCCAGCATCACCATACGCGTCCCGGCCGATCGATTAGATGAAGCGCTTGACCGGATCGAGAAGGGTGCCAGCGAGGTTCAGAACCGATCCGTCAGCGGGGAAGATGTCACCCAGCAATACACCGATCTGCAGTCGCGCCTGCGCAATCTCGAGGCGGCTGAGGCTCAGTTGCGCGAGATCATGGCCTCGGCGAACAAGACGGAGGACGTACTTGCGGTATACAACCAACTCGTTCAGGTACGAGGCGAGATCGAAACGGTCAAGGGCCAAATCCAGTACTTCGAGCAGTCGTCCAGACTCTCGTCGGTGACGGTGGACCTGATCCCGGATGTCGCTGCGCAGCCGCTGCAGATCGGCGGCTGGCGCCCCGAAGGAACGGCCAAGGAAGCCCTGACGACCCTCATCCGCTCTCTCCAGTTCCTGGCCGACGCAGGGATCTGGCTTGGCATCTACTGCTTGCCGATCGGTCTGCTGTTCGGGGTTCCCGGTTATTTCATCATCCGCGGCATCCTGCGCCGCAGGCGGATGGCGAAAGCCTCTGGCACAACCGAGTAGCCTCGAGCGCCCGACTTTGAATCGATCCGCCGGAGCCTTGAGGCTCCGGCGGTTTGTTTGGTGGTGCGACACCCCACCGCTGAGATCTTTGTCTCTTGCGATGAATCGCATTTTCAAGGGTGAGCGGGCGGCTTCGCCGCCCGCTCACCCTTGAAAATGCACACTCCCCGCGACAAAAGGCCTCACATGGAACGGCCGCTACCAGGCGGGGGATAACCTCAGTCGATCATGCGCCCTCGATCGCCTTGCGGATCTTATCTGCCACCAACCCAAACTCGGGGGTGTAGCTCATGTCCAGCGTTCGTGGCCTGGGCAGAGGAATCGCGACTTCCAGGCGTAGGCTTCCGGGCCTCGGGCTGAGCACAATCACTCTGTCCGCCAGAAGCACTGCTTCAGAGATCGAATGTGTCACCATGATGACAGTCACAGCATGTCGCGACCAGATCCGCATCAACTCTGAGGCCATACGCTCACGGGTTAGCGCGTCCAGCGATCCGAATGGCTCGTCCAACAGCAGTAGCTCGGGGCGATGGATGAGCGCCCTGGCGATGGCCACCCGCTGGGCCATGCCCCCAGAGAGATCCCGCGGGTAGACCGTCTCGAAGCCCTGCAGGCCGACGAGTTCGATCAGCTCGTGTGCCCGCGCATGGCGGGCCTCGAGCGTCGATCCCTCGAGCTCGAGAGGCAAAGCGATGTTGTCAAGGACGTTCCTCCACGGCATCAGGTTGGCCTGCTGAAAAACGAAACCAATGCGCCGTCGCGGCCCGACCAGCGGCTGCCCGGCGAAATCAACCCGCCCGTCCGTCGGCATGAGCAACCCCGACAGAAGCCGCAGCAAAGTTGTCTTCCCACATCCCGAAGGGCCAACGACACACACGAATTCTTGCGAGCGAACCGACAAGCTCACGCGATCCAGCGCCGGCAGGCCACCGTTCGTCCCTGTGAATTTCATGCTCAGGTTGCGCGCGACCAGGATGGTGTCGGAGTCTGTCATGGGCTGGGGAGGAACACATTGGTGAACGCCTGCTCGAGATCGAGAGGGCTTTCCATCAACCCCATCTCGAGTAGGACATTCTGCATGTTGGTCCAGGCCTGCGGCTCGGAGTATCCGATCCGGTCTGCTTTCCAAAACTCGAGGCTTGCGCTCAGAACGGCGGTCTGTACGGCCTGGTCCGCCTGGGCCAGGTTCTCGACGTATTTCTTGCAGATCTCGTACGCTGCTTGTTGATCCGCCAGCGTATCCCGGATCCCAAGCTGGAACGCTCGTACCATGCCGCGGACGAGTTCGGGATGGTCCCGGATTGTCGCCTCATTGCTGACCAGGCCATTTGAAGCCAGTTGCACGTAGTCCGCTACGCGGATCACGTTCACCGGCACGCCTTGAGCCTCGAGTTGGATCGGCTCATTGTTGGCATAAACAACGACTGCCTGCTCCTGGCCGGCGAGAAGGGCCTGGACCTGATTGAAGCCGATTGAGTCCAGCGTGACATCGGCTTCGGACAATC
>Ga0214473_10008636_pt1 | contig 12044 bp, 7 predicted proteins | sample RVTome_7_FD_203509 | JGI IMG/M metagenome (GOLD analysis project Ga0214473, IMG submission 203509) | Soil microbial communities from uranium-contaminated site in the Upper Colorado River Basin, Wyoming, United States - RVT98D197 | ecosystem: Environmental > Terrestrial > Soil > Contaminated >...
GGCGTGTCGAAACGCGCTTCGACGACACTGGTAGCCTCCGGTGGGCGGTCGTCTGAGAACCTATGCCATAACCCCTCTCCCCTTTGGGGAGAGGGTAGGGAGAGGGGTCGAAAGCCGGGGGTTTCGACCCTCCCCCGACCCCTCCCTGGAAGGGAGGGGGGCTGTGGGATAGGTTCTAAGCCACGGCCGACGAGGACGTCGACCGCTGCGCGACGCTCCGCATCGGTTTCAGCAGCCGGCAGCACGCGGATCGCCCCGGCGGCCGGTGTGTGCGTGTGGCGGATCTTGATGGCCGCCCGCCGCAACTCACCGGTTGCGGGCGGCTCCGCCAGCCAATTGACCTGCTCGGCGACCAGACCCGCGCTTAGCAAATCCTCCCGCGGTCCAAGTGTCACCGTGTTGCTCAGCACGTCCAACCGGGTCACGTACATCGGCTTTCCGGCGGCGATTCCCAGCCCGTGCCGCTGCCCGATCGTGTAGTTCGCCACGCCTTGGTGCTGCCCGAGCACGCGGCCGGCGCCGTCGCGTACCTCGCCGGCGCGCTGCGTCTGCGGGCGGCGAGCGCGCAACAGCGCCGTATAGTCGTTGTCCGGGACGAAGCAGATTTCCTGGCTGTCGGGTTTGTCATGCACGCGCAGCCCGAGGTCCGCCGCGCTGCGCCGCACGTCGGCCTTGTCGATCATCTCGCCGATGGGGAACAGACAGCGCGGCAGGTCGGTGCGCCGAATGCCGAACAGGACGTACGACTGATCCTTTTGGCGGTTGGCGGCGCGCGCGAGGCATGTGTGCCCGTCCTGCCGCACGATGCGGGCGTAGTGGCCGGTCGCGACGAACTCCGCGTCGAGCATATCCGCGTAGCGCAGGAGCTTGCCGAACTTGAGGTGCATGTTGCACATGACGCACGGATTCGGCGTCCGCGCTTGTGCGTATTCATCGACGAAGTAGTCGATGATCCGCCCGAAGTCCGGCTCAAAGTTGAGGGCGTAGAACGGGATGCCCAGCCGAGCGGCCACCGCGCGGGCGTCCAGCGCGTCGCTGACCGAACAGCAGCCGTGTCGAAACCGACCCATACGGCGCGCGGGCTCCTCGCCCGACTCCTCCATCCCTTCGTCCCTTTGTCCCTTCGCCCCTTCCTTCGGCGCACCGACGCGCATGAACACGCCGATGCACTCGTAACCCTGCTCCTTGAGCAGGCCGGCGGCGACCGACGAATCCACGCCGCCGGACATCGCGACCAGCACCTTCCCGTTGCGTGACACAGGCCACCTATGGCTCGTACCGATACACGCATAATAGGTAGCTGTGTTCCGGATGGCGATGGCGAAACACGCGCGTCGCGCCGTGGATGGCGGCGAGGCGGCCGAGCGGCCCATCGTCCGCTCGCGCAGGCCGGGGAGGGACGTAGTGCCGCCCCGAACACGATCGCGCCCTCCGGCCGGGTCAGCGTCGGCAGCGCAAACGCGACGCCCGCGCCGCACCAGCGCTGCTCGTCCGCAGCTTTCGCTAGCAACCACAGCCCCAACAGCACCCAGCCGGAGAAGAGTGTGGTTTCCAGGCCGCTGACGCTATTGAGCGCGTACGCGGAGTTCACGGCGACCAGCGCTGGCGCGGCCCACGCCAGCAGGCGCGCATGTCGATAGTTGACTTAGATTGCCGGCCGGCGACAAGAGGCGCCTGACAGGGGTGCGGGCGCTGGCCGCTACACCTTCGTAACGCGGAGGACTTCCTGCGGCGTGGTCAGGCCGCGGCGGCAGAGGTCCCAGCCGACTTCGCGCATCAGCACCAAGCCATCCTTGCCGGCTTGCGTGAGGATTTGCGCCGCCGAGCAGCGCTGCACCACCATCTCGCGCAGCACGTCCGTCATCACCAGCAGCTCGAACAAGGCCCGGCGGCCGCGGAAGCCCGTGTTGTGGCACTCGCGGCAGCCGGCGCCGCGATAGAGCTTTTCGCCGGGCTCGTACCCGAAATCCGGCGGCAAGACGCGCGCGTGCTCCGGCACCCATTCCTTCTTGCAGTCCGGGCAGATCACGCGCACCAGCCGCTGCGCCAGCACCGCCTCGACGGAGCTGGAGACCAGGAACGGCTCGACACCCATGTCCAGCAGACGCGTGGTGGCCGTAACCGCGTCGTTGGTGTGCAGCGTACTGAACACGAGGTGGCCGGTCAGCGACGCGTTGATGGCCACGTCGGCCGTCTCCAGGTCGCGAATCTCGCCGACCAGGATCACGTCGGGGTCGTGCCGCAGGAAGCTGCGCAGCGCGCGGGCGAACGTCAGCCCGATCTTCGGCAGTACCTGCGTTTGGTTCACGCCGTCCAGGTAATACTCAATCGGGTCCTCGATCGTCAGGATTTTGAGCTCCGGGCTGACGATCGTCTTGAGGGCGGCGTACAGCGTGGTCGTCTTGCCGGAGCCCGTCGGCCCGGTCACCAGCAGAATGCCGTGCGGCCGCTTGATCAGCTCCAGGAACTGCTCGAGCGTGTTGCCGTCCATTCCCAGTTCCGGCAGCAGGAGCTTCACCACCGTGCGGTCGAGAATCCGCAGCACGACCCCCTCGCCGAAGGTCATCGGGATGACGCTCACGCGCAGGTCGATCTCGCGGCCGTGGGCCCGGATCTTGAAGCCGCCGTCCTGGGGCAGCCGCCGCTCGGCGATGTTCAGGTTCGAGAGAATCTTGACGCGGCTGATGATCGCGTTCTTAAACCGCCGAATCTCCGGCGGGACGTTGGCCACGTGCAGCACGCCGTCTACGCGATACCGGACCGCGAAATCCGTCTCAAACGGCTCGAAGTGGATGTCACTGCCCCGCTGGTCGATGGCCTCGAGGAGAATCTCGTTGACGAGCTTGACGACCGAGGCCTCCTGGGCCATTTGCACTTCCAGGTCGGCCGACTCGATGCGGTGCTCGTCCAGGACCTCCAGCTCATCCCGCTCCTGCACCAGCGTGGTGAGCACTTCCCCGCCGACGCTGTAGAACGTCTTGATGAGCTTGTGAATCTCCGTGCTGGTGGCCAGGACCGGCTCGACGGGCAGATTGATGCAGGTGCGCAGCTCGTCCAGGGCGTACATGTTGTACGGGTCGGAGGTGGCGACGCGGACGCCCTTGCCGTTGCGGGTCAGCGGCATCAGCCCATACTTGTGCACGAGCCGGCTGGGGACGATCTTCAGCAGCTCGGGATCGACGTCCTTTTCATCCAGTTCGAGCAGCGGGATCGAAAGCTGCTCGCTGATGACCTGGAGGACGTCGCGCTCTTTGACCAGGCCGCTGCGGATCAGAACCTGGTCGAGCCGCTCGGATGGGGAACTTCGCTGCGCGGCAACCTGCTCCAGGTCCTGCTGTGTGATCAGCCCTTTGGCGACCAGGGCCTCCCCAATGGCCATTCTTTTGTAACCTCTTGCCCTAAACGACCTTACGAATCTATCGCCGGCGCGCCGGTACACTCCTCCGCACTATCTTATACGGCCTGCTGCGCGGCGGATTGCAGTTACGCCGCGCGCAATCTTACTGCAAGGTTATGGGACCGCAAAGCCGTGGCGCGGCTTCGGTCGCAGATACTTGAACGGCCTAACGAACGGCTGATAGATGAAGTTCCGCCAGACCTTTCGCGCAAGCTGGTACAGCACGAACACGGTCGGACAAAACCACGGCCGGTCCAGGACGGCCCGCACAGGCCGGCTAGTCGCAAAGTCGATTGCGCGGTGTGCCAGCCACGGCGGCATCCCGACGTTACGCAGGTTCAGCACGATCCGCAGCCACACCGCCAGGTAGTCGTGCTTGGCGAACTGGAGGGCGCCCGTGCCCATGTAGTCGTACGCCGCGTCGTCACGCTGGTGGATGAGGCCGTCCGCCAGTGCACGCCGATAGAGCGGCGTGCCGGGGTAGAACATGAGCGGGAACACGCGCAGCACGGATCGCCCGCGGTGGTGGTCCGCGATGAACCGCATCGTCTCGATGACGTTTCGCTCCGGCTCGTACGGGTTGCTGACGATGTAGTGATACTCCGTGCGAATGCCGTATTTCTGGAAGAGCGCGATCGCGTCGGCGATCCGCCGCGGCGGCGTCGGGCGGTGATACAGATTCTTCAGCGTATCGTCACTCGCGCTCTCGATGCCCATGCTGACCAGCTCGATCGGCAGCTTGGCCAGGGCACGTACCTTGCGCTCGGTCACCGTGTTGGGGAACGCGTCCATTTGCAACGGGAGTCCGATCTGCTGGTTGTACTCCGCCGCGAACTCCTCGATCTCCTCCTCGGGTCGAACCAGGAACAGATCGTCCACGAAGTTCACCGACCGCAGGCGCGGAAAGCGCGCCAACATCTGCCGAATCTCGGCGAGCACGTTATCCAGCGAGCGCAGGCGCACCCATTTGCCCTTGCCCTCGTGGAGCGCTTGCAGCGCCGCGTTGTTGCAGAACGCGCAATGGAACGGGCAACCGCGGCTCGTCAGCAGGCGCAGCGTGTCGAGCGCGCCGCGCATGTTCTCCGGCCGCGCGACCGCCAGTCCTTCCCTCGTCGCGACCCACTGTGTGGGGAGGTCCCAATCCGGGAACGGCAGGTTGTCGAGCCGTTCCTCGAGCGGCGCGAGAGGATTGCGAATCGCGTGCCGATTGCCGAACGGGCCGCCGGCGCGGAAGCCGAGGCTCGGGATGTCCGTGGGATCGACGCCGGCTTCGAGGCGTCGCGCGAGCTCGAGCAGCGGCTGTTCGCCTTCGCCGACGCAGATGAGGTCCGCGATCTCCAGCGATTCGTCGGCGGCGACGGTCGGGTGCGTGCCGCCCCAGATAATCGGAGCTTTGAGCGCCGCCTCGCGGATGCGCTGGGTGAGCGCGCGGGCGCGGTGGAAGTTGTTGGTCATCAGGCTCAGACCAATCAGCTCGCGGTCGCACAGGTGCTCGATGAACGCCTCCAGGGCGGATTCGCTCCAGTCGGGGCGTGTGGTGTCCCGGCGTGAGCACATGAAGAACGTCCGCACGTCGTGCCCCGCCGCCTTCAGACACGCGGAGAGGTAGCGCAGCCCCAGCGCGATCGGATGCGTGTACGTGGAAACCAGGGCGATGCGCACGCCTCAACGCTCCGGGTCCCGAACCCGCCGGAGGAGCAACAGGCTATCGTCAAGATACGTATCGCGTCGTCGGCGTCAAGCGGGAACGCGCGACGACGAGGCGGATGCGGCTGGCACGTGCGCGCGGCCGGTGTGACAATCCGGTCGTATCGCTACGCGTGTTGTCGGCGACGTCGGTGAGGTGGACCTGTGCTCGCGACCGTGCTCTGGATTGCTCTGACGCAGGCCACGCCACCCGAGCCGCGCGTGGAGCGGCTCGCCAACGGGCTGCGCGTCGTGCTCGTGGAAGACCACACGCTGCCGCTAGTCAGCGTACAGGTCTGGTATCGAGTCGGATCGGCCCAGGATGATCTCCGCCGTCCCGGGTTGTGCCACGTGACGCGGACGATCCTCGAGCACCGCGACGACGCAGCCCTGCGGCTCCGTGCGGCGGGCGTGCGCTTCGAGAGCCGCACGCTGCGCGACGCGTGCTACTTCGCCACGTCGCTGCCGCCGGACTTCGCCGAGTTCGTATTGGCCATCGAAGCCGGGCGAATGCGGCCGCGGCGCGCCACGCCCGAGGCCGTCGCGCAAGGGTTGGTGGCGGCGGCGCGCGACGACACCGTGGAACCGGAAAACTCTGAACACTTGGCCGAGCGCGTTCTCGCGGGAGCGCTGTGGGGCGAGCACCCGTATCGACACCCGCCCGGCTTTGTGGCCGAGACGCTCAGAGACGTGCGTCCTGACGACGTGAACGAGTTCCTCGAGCGCTGGTTCGTGCCGGCGAGCGCGACGATCGTCCTGGTCGGCGACATCAGCGACGTCGCGACGCTGGAACTCATTCGCAAGTTATTCGTTGAGCTGCCGTGGGCCGAGCCGCCACGCCGCGCGGAGCATCCGGCGCCGAAAGCGGAAACGATTCGTTTGGCGCCACTGGCATCCGCGCGGCCGGGTGTCGAGATAGCCTGGCTAGCGCCGCCGGCCGGCGACATCGACCACGCGGCCATCGCTGTGCTGATGCACCGCCTGTGTAACCCCGTGGACGGCCCGCTATGCCACCGACTGATCGACCTCGGGGGCGCGCCGCCGCGCTGGCGACAGGAGCGCTTTCGTGACGGCGGCATGCTGCGGTTGTCGCTTGATTTTGCGGAAGCCGGAGACTCGCCCGCGGCACAGGTCGAGCGCGCCGTTCGGGAGGAACTAGGAAAGGCCGCGGAGACGATTCCTTCAGAAATCGAGTTCAACCGTGCCCGCGCCTTGGCGGCGCGCGAGCTGCGTTTGCACCGTGCGTCCTTTCAAGACCGGGCCCTGGAACTGGGCTGGAGTGAGGTGGTCGCCGGCGACGTGCTGCTGGCCGATTTCGAGATGGTCGCCGTGAGTCGGCTTCGCGTACCGGACTTGCAGCACGCCGCGCTCGAACTGGCCGAGGCGCGGACCGTGATCCTGCCCCGCGCGGCATCGGAGCCGGCCAGTCAAAGCGCGACCTCGAAGCTCGCCGTGCCACTGAGGGCAACGCCGCCGACACAACTCGGAACCGATGCGGCTCTTGCTTTACTGCGCCGGCATGCCAACGGCGCGCCGCCGATTCGTTCGCCTAAATCACCCGCGACGATCGCGACGCAAACGCTGGCGAACGGGGTTCAGCTCACGGCCTGCATCGTGCCTGGGTTGGACTTCGCGGAGGTACGAACCATCCTGGAGTCGCGTGAGGGCGACTGGGAATCGTCCCTGGGGCCGCTCATGGCTGTCGGGTCGACGCGGCGCCCCGTGGAGGAAATCCGGGACTACGTGACCTACCACGGACTGGACGTATTCCCGCACCTGAGAGGGGTGCGGGGCGGATTCGCTTCCCGTGGGTCGGTGGCACGCGTGCCGCAGCTCATCGAGCTGCACGCCGAACTGTTGCGCTACCCGAACCGGGAGACCGGCGCGGTGCAGCGGGCGGCCAAGGCCGGAGAACGATTAACCACGTGGCTGGAGACGGAGCACGCGCGGGATTTGTACGTGCCGCCGGGATTCGTGGGTTGGCTCGCTTTGCGCACGCCGGAATCCGAGGTCGATGACCTCCAGGAACGCTTGAGAAACGTGCCGGTAGGGCAGGCGCCGCGAATCGTCGTCGTTGGGCGAGTGCATCCAGAAGAGGTCTTCGATGCGGTGCGGGCGGCTTGGGGCGACTTTGTGGCCACTGGCAGTGCGGCGTCGCAACCGTCGGGTGCCGATTACCTCGCCATGTCGTCCGCGGACATACAGCCGACCAGCGCGCCCGCGACGATGGCACGCTGGATTACCGCGCGCGGCCAAACGATCCTCGACATTAACGATTGGCTGTGGCCGTCGGCGCTGGAGCCAAACGCACGCCTGCTCGTCGCGCACTGGGACGGGCGCCTTCTGGGTGCACCGTGGGCCGGGCCGGCGGAGCTCGGTATTCAAAGCTGCTGGCGGTGGCACGTCGCGCGAGCAGAGCCCTTCGGCGTGAGTCTGCGCGCGCGGCCGCTGTCGGAAGACGTCGTGACCGCGCTGGAAGAGATGTTGGATCGGTTGGAGCGCTTGCCTTTGGGACGCCTGCCGGTGGAGCAGGTTTCCTTGGCCTTGCGCCTGGCGCGTGTGGAACGGCTGCTCACACTCGATAGCGTGGCCGCCATCGCGGACGCGCTCGAGACCGACGTGGCCAACCCCTGGGACATCCTGGACGGCATACCTGCGAACGAACTGTGGGACTGGCTGCCACAAGTCCACCGTGTCCGCTATCGCCTGATTACAGGATGGGGCCCCGTGGACCGCTCGGCGGAGTTCAAGCGATTCGAGCGGCCGGAATCGCAGCCCGTAACGTCCCCGCGACCCTAGGCGCTCTGCCGTTCGTTGGCGCAGCCGCTATCATGTCCGCCTTGGCGTCCTTGGCGCTCTCGGCGCCTTGGCGGTTCCCGGCCGGAACTTGGGACAATGATCGATCTTAAGCTCATTCGTGAAAACCCCGACCTGGTGAAGAAGGCCGTTGTCGACAAAGGCATGCACGTCGACATCGACGGGATTCTCGCGGTGGACGCCCGGCGGCGGGCTTTGGAGACCGAATGGAACGACCTGCGCCACCAGCAGAACCAGACCGGCGAGCGAATTGCCAAGGCACCCAAGGACGAGAAGGCGGCGCTGAGTCAGGCGATGGCGCAGCTCAAGGCGCGGCTCAAGCCGATCGACGAAGAGCGCCAGCGCGTGGAAGCCGAGCTGAACGAGCTGATGCTGCTGGTGCCGCAGATTCCCGACCCGGCCGCCCCCGTGGGTCATACGCCGGAAGAAAACGTCGAGGTGCGGCGGGTTGGCGCGCCGAAGCGGAAGAACGAGTTCGGCTTTCCGTTCAAGGATCACGTCGAGCTGGGCCAGGCGCTGAAGCTGTTCGACATCGACCGCGGCGTGAAGATCGCCGGTTCGCGCAACTATGTGCTCACGGGTCGGGGTGCACAACTGCACGAGGGGGTGCTGCGGCTGGCGTGGGACATCATGCTGGAGCGGCGATTCGAGAGCCCCTCCGTGCCGGGCCGCACGCTGTCGTTCGTGCCGCTGACCGTCCCGGTGTTGGTCAACGACGAGATCATGTACGGCACGGGGTTTTTTCCGCTGCATCGCGACGAGGTGTATTTGTGCGAGCGCGACCAGCAGAGCCTGGTGGGCACCGCCGAGGTCCCCGTCACGGGCCTGCACGCCGACGAGATTCTCGACGCGGCCGAGCTGCCGAAATTGTACTTCGCCCGCAGCACGTGTTTCCGTCGCGAGGCCGGCGCCGCGAGCAAGGACACGCGCGGCCTCTATCGCATTCACTTCTTCGACAAGATCGAGCAGGTCGTCGTGTGTCGCGCCGACCCGGCGGAGTCGGCGTTCTGGCACGATGTGATCGTCCGGAACGCGGAAGCCATCCTTCAGGCGCTGGAGCTGCCGTATCGCGTCGTCGAGGTCTGCACCGGCGAGATGGGGCAGGGCAAGGTGCGGATGTTCGACCTGGAAACCTGGATGCCGAGCCGCGGGGCGTACAGCGAGACGCATTCGGCGAGCCGGTTCCACGACTTCCAGGCCCGCCGGCTCAACCTGCGCTACCGCAACCCCGAGACCGGCAAGCCGGAGTTCTGCCACACGCTGAACAACACGGTGATCGCATCCCCGCGCATTCTGATTCCCCTGCTGGAGGCCAATCAAAACGCCGACGGCGCTGTGACGATCCCACCGGCGCTGCACAAGTACCTGAACGGCCTGGAGCGCATCGAGCCGTAGCGGCCGCGCCCCGCACCGGCTACAGTAGACGTTGCGCCCGCCGCGCGCCGCCCGGCCTGCGGAAAGGAGCTCGAGCGCCGGATATCATGCCTGTGCCATGCTCGCCGCGCCAAACCACAGTCCTGCTCTTCTTGTCTCCGCCCGCGGGCTGACGAAGCGTTTTGGAACGCTCGCCGCGGTCGACGGCGTCGATTTCGACCTCGCGCTCAACGAATGCGTCGCGTTCCTGGGCCCCAACGGCGCCGGCAAGACCACCCTCCTGCGGCTGATCTACAGCGCGATCGAGAAAACCGCCGGCGAGTTGACCGTCTTCGGCCTGACGCCGATGCAGGACCGCAAGCGGATCAACGCCCACGTCGGCGTCGTCTTCCAGGACAACAACCTCGATGAGGAGCTGAACGCCGCCGAGTGCCTGCTCGTGCACGCGCTGTACTGCGGGCTGGACTTCGGCACCGCGCGACGGCGCATCGCCGCGCTGTTGGAATGGCTGTCGTTGAGCGCCAAGGCGGAAAGCACCATCCGGCAGCTCTCCGGCGGCATGATCCGTCGGCTCATGATCGCCCGCGCGCTGCTGAATGGCCCGAGACTGCTCATTCTCGACGAGCCGACCACCGGCCTGGACCCGCAGGTGCGGCACAGCATCTGGGGCCTGCTGCGCGAGCTGAAGCGTCAGGGCCTGACGATCCTGCTGACGACGCACTACATGGAGGAGGCCCAGCAGCTCGCCGACCGGGTGATGATCATGGACCGCGGCCGCATCATCCTGCGGGGTCCGCCGAACGAACTGATCGAGACGCACCTGGAACGGTACGTGTTGCAGGCCTCGGGCCTGCCGGAGCTGCCCGCGCTCGACGGCGACATTCGGCACGAGCACGCCGGCGATGCGGACTATTTCTACTCGCACGCCGAGCAGCCGCTCCAGGAGCTGTATGAGCGCCTGCCGACGCGGTACGCCATCTTGCGCCACGCCAATCTGGAAGACGTGTTCCTGAAGTTCACCGGCCGAGGGTTGAACGAATGAGCGGCACACCACCGGCACCCGCGCCATTGGGTCGCGCCGCGCCGCCGAATCCGGCGTCGCCGACGAGCCTGGCCGACCTGTGGAGTCCCGTGCGCCTGCGCACGAACCTGATGTGGAGTCTGTTTGGCGTGTGGTATCGGCACGTGCGCGTGTACTGCAAAACGCTGCTCGCCAACGCATCGCCGCCGGTGCTCGAGCCGCTGTTCTTTTTCTCCGCGGTGGCGTTCGGTCTGGGGGCCTACCTGCCGGCGGCGGGCTTCGACGGGCTGTCGTACCGCACCTATCTGGCCACCGGGATGCTGGTCAGCTCGGCGATGTTCACCGCCGCGTACGAAACCACCATCGGCACCTTCGTGCGGCTGGTCTACCAGCCGACGTACGCCGTCATGCTCGGCACGCACCTGCGCATCAGCGAGATGTTCGTCGGCGAGCTGCTGTTCTGCGCGACGAAGGGCGCGGTGTTTTCGACCGTTGTGATGCTCGTCACGATCCTCTTCGGCGCACAGCCGACGGCCTGGTGCGTCCTAGTGCCGGCGATCGGTTTCGTGACCGCGTATCTGTTCGGCGCCATCGGCCTGATCGTCACGAGCTACACGAAGGCCATCAACAACTTCAACTTCTTTCTCACCGGCGTCGTCACGCCGATCTACTTCTTCTCCGGCACGTTCTTCCCCATCCGCGGCCATCATTGGGCGTTGGACGTGGTTTCGACGCTGATCCCGCTGACGCCCTCGATCGAGCTGTGCCGCGACCTGTTTCGCGCCCATTTCACGCTGACGTCCGTGATGAACCTGGTGCTTCTCGCCAACTACCTCGTCATCGCGCACACGCTCGCCCTGCGCCGCATGACCGCCCGCGTGTTGAGGTGAACTGGACGCGATTGCGCGAATCAGCTCGAAACGGCAAACGTGACGTCGACTTCCACGCTCGAATTCAGCGGGAGTTCGGCGACGCCGACGGCGGCGCGGGCGTGTTTGCCCGCCTCGCCGAAGACCTCCGCCAATAGGTCGCTCGCCCCGTTGGCAACCTTGTGCTGGTCGGTGAAGCCGGCATTCGACGCGACGTACACGACCACCTTCAGGACCCGAGTCAGCCGGTCGATGCCGCCAACGGCATCCGCCGCGACGCCCACGGCGTTGAGTGCGCACAGCCGCGCTGCGGCTTGCGCGTCCTCCAGCGTGCGGCCGGTCGATCCGCCGACTTTGCCGGCGTAGGCCACGTTGCCCTCCCGCAACGGGATTTGACCGCTGAGGAAGAGCACGTCGCCGTGCCGCAGCGCCGGCACGTAGGCGCCCACCGGCTTGGTCACCGGGGGCAGCGTTAGCCCCAATTCCCGCAGTCGCTCACTGGGCTTGCTCATGGCCGCCCTCCAGATCGCCGGAAAGTGCCTCTTCCCCCACCTTCTCCTCGCGTGCGGCCAGGTCGATCGGCTCGACCAGCGGGGCCAGCACCCCGCCCGGCGATGTTTCGGAATGACCGGTTACTAGCTCCGCCTCGAGACTGATCGGCGCCTCGGACTCTTGCACCTCTTCCAACAGGAACAGGTAGATCGTGCCGAAGTTGCGGTCCTGCTCAGCCCGCACGCGCTGGGCCCGAATCAGCTCCAGCAGCGCGAGAAACCGCCCGATGATTTCGGCTCGCTCCAAGCTGTCCGCGAACAGTACCTGAAACGTCGTCGGCCCCTCTTGCTCGAGCAGCGCCAGGATCTCCGCCGCGTGCAGCTCGAGG
>Ga0214473_10008637_pt1 | contig 12043 bp, 10 predicted proteins | sample RVTome_7_FD_203509 | JGI IMG/M metagenome (GOLD analysis project Ga0214473, IMG submission 203509) | Soil microbial communities from uranium-contaminated site in the Upper Colorado River Basin, Wyoming, United States - RVT98D197 | ecosystem: Environmental > Terrestrial > Soil > Contaminated >...
CAAAATATCTATCAGCAAAAAACAGATGACCGCTCATTTCACCGGCAAGTAAGGCATGTTCTTTTTTTAGTTTTTCTTTTATCAGAGAATGCCCTGTTTTCCACATTATCGCTCTGCCTCCCAATCTCTCAATTTCATCATACATTACCTGTGAGCATTTAACCTCTCCAATAAAAGTTGGTTTTTTTGACTTCTGACTTTCTAATATGTCTTTTGCAAAGATAATCATCAATCTGTCTCCCCATATAATCTCACCTTCTTCATCAACAACACCGAGCCTGTCTGCATCACCGTCATAGCCTATCCCGACATGTGCTTTTATTTCTTTCACCTTGGCAATTAAGTCTATAAGGTTTTTTTCTACTACAGGGTCTGGATGATGATTAGGGAAATTTCCATCAGGCTCACAGTACAGTTCATAAACCTCTGCGCCAAGAGCCTTAAGTATCTTTGGTGCAACAAGCCCTGCTGTGCCATTGCCTGCGTCAATAACTACTTTTAGCCCGGAGAAATTCTGAAATTTATCTTTCAAAAAACTGACATAGTCATCAATTATTGGATAGTTCTCAATCGTGCCGCTTCCGCTTTTAAAATCCTCTGCGTCTATAATTTTCCTGACAGCCTGGATACTGTCACCGAAAAGAGTATCTCTGCCAACGCTTAATTTAAAACCGTTAAACTCAGGGGGGTTGTGGCTTCCGGTAATCATAATACCGCCGTCAAGAGAGAGCCTAAACAGAGAGTAATATTGAAGGGGAGTGGGACAGACACCGAGGTCTATAACATCAATGTTAGAGTTATTCAACCCTTTTATCAGACTATCCTTGATTTGAGGAGAATGTAACCTTGCGTCCCTCCCGACACTTACCTTTGCTTTATCCCTGCCTATGGATTTCAGCAGATAAGAAGCAAATCCTTTACCTATAAGTTCCGCAACCTCTTCTGTTAAATCTTCACCCCAGATACCTCTTATGTCATACTGTCTGAAAATAGAGGGATTTATCATGAATCATTACCTTTCTTTCAGCAGGTCTTAGAGTAGTACACGGATAATGTGATAATATTATCACAAATCAATTTTAATTGGTCATTGGAATTTGATTATCGGAATTTTGACTGGATTGGTATCAGATACTGAGAGTGGCTTCTTTTGCCTTTTCCCTAACTGCTTTTTTAGCAGCAGCTGCCTGTGCAACCTCGGGATAATTAATTGTCCCTGTAATAGCAACTAAGGGGCATTTTGATGTGCAGATGCCACAGCCAATGCACTTGTTCTGGTCTATTATGTGGAGTTTTTTATGCTCACCAGAGGCTGCATTTACAGGACAGACCTTGGCACAGATACGGCATCCATTACATTTCTCAGTAATAAATGCCTTTGGTCTGCGTGGGATGTAATCCATAATTGCATTTGTAGGACACTTTGCTACACAGAGACCGCAGACCTTACATTTATCAAGAACAATCCTTGCGAGATTATTCTCAATTACTGGCGCATCATAAGGGCAAACCTTAACACATATGCCACAGGCAATGCAGCCCACCTGACAACTTTTTCTTGTAGCGGCACCTTTGTCTTTTGAATAACATCTTATTATCACTTCTTTTGATAAAGGTAAAATTTCAATAACCTTTTTAGGACATGCCTGAGCACACTTTCCACAGGCTGTGCATTTTGCAGGGTCTACTACCGGTAAAAACTCTTCGCTCATCACTATAGCGTCAAATGGACAAACCCTTGCACATGTTCCATATCCGAGGCAACCATAAACACATGCCTTATCACCTCCGCTGGCAAGTACTGCAGCCCTGCAGTCCTCTACACCTTCGTATTTAAACCTTCTCACAGATTTTGACAGCCCACCCTGGCAGAAGACACGGGCAATTTTTGGCTCTAATGCACCCATTGTCTTGCCTGTTATTTTAGCAACAGCCTCTGCAGTAGGCGCCCTTCCCGGTGTGCACAAATTAGGCGAAACATCAGGATTCAGAACAACTGCCTCTGCATATTGCCGACAGCCTGCATAACCGCAGGCACCACAGTGAGCATGGGCAAGGACACCCTCCACCTCTTCAATGCGAGGGTCCATCTGCACAGCAAATTTCTTAGCAGCAAAAGCAAGACCGATTCCAAAGACAGTGCTGATTCCTGCTAAGAATATTGCCGTGAACTTCAGGACGTCGGCAAGATTTACCGATTCCCTTGCCTCAACTCCTGCGCCAACGCCGGCATAAACAGAAGAAGATAAGATAATGAGAAGATAAGAAGTTAAGAGGATACAAAAAACAGCAGTAAACCCCGTTTTCTCTTTTATTATTAAATGCCTGAATATTGTAAACTCTTTTTTATTCATCCTATTTCCCTAACTTCTCAACTTCAAAACTTCCTAACCTCTCCACTTCAGTCGTATCAAAGCGTTATCAACCCTGAAAAACCTGTAAATGCAAGAGCTATGAGACCAGCTACTACAAATGATATGGGCAATCCCCTGAATGGTCTTGGTACGTCAGCTAATTCCAATTTCTCACGAATGCTTGCCATAATGATAAGTGCAAGAGCAAAACCGAGGCCGGAACCGAGACCGAATGCCATGCTCTCAATAAATGTATATCCCTCTCCAGCATTTATAAGAGGAACTGCAAGTATAATGCAGTTTGTAGTAATCAGGGCGAGATAAACCCCGAGCTTGTAATACATTGTAGGACTTACTTTCTTCATAATGGTATCGGCAGATTGAACAAACGCTGCAACAATACCTATGAATATAATTATTTTTAGAAAAGTAAGATCAGGTGAGCCCGCATACAAAGCATTTTCCATCATTACTTGAGTAAAGACCACCCAGCTCAATGCCGCGCTTATTACCATAACAGAGGTAAATGTAATACTCATGCCAATAGCAGTCTCCATTTTCTTTGAAACCCCAAAGAAAATACATAGTCCAAGGAACCTTGTAAACACAAAGTTGTTTATCAAAGAAGCTGCTATTATTAGCTCAAAAAGTTTGTTAAAATCCATAACTTTGCTCCCCTTAATCTTCTTATCTTCTCAACTTCCTAACTTCTTCCCACTTCTTATTTTTAAACCCCTGATGCTCCCTTACCGCCATAAAACCTCATATCAATCCAGTTAAAAAACGCCATGAGGAGGCCTACAGCCAGGAAACCACCAGCCGGTAATATCATAATAAGCAACGGTTTTCCCGCTACTATGGTGATTCCAAACAGTTCACCCTTGCCGAGAAACTCCCTGAAAAAACTGATGACAATCATAGCCAATAGAAATCCTACTCCCATGCCAAATCCGTCCATAAATGAAGGAATAACTTTATTTTTACTTGCGAAGACTTCAGCCCTTGCAAATATTGAAGCAAACGCAACAATTATCTGAATATAAAGACCTATCTGCGCATATATAGCCCTAAAATATGTAGACATTACCATATCTATAATGGTTACATATCCTGCGATAATAAGCATAAATATCGGGATTCTGATTTTCGGGTGAATAAATTTTCTTATCGCGGAAATGGTTACGTTAACCATTGTCTGGACAAATACAACCGCTATGCCAAGAGCCATACCATTTTTCAGACTGTTTGTAACGGCAATAGAAGGACACAGACTTATAGCCATCCTGAAGATGGTGTTTTCACTGAACATACCGTTTTTGATTAATTCCAAGTTGCTTTTATGAGTGTGAGCCATACTCCTCTTCTTTCTCCTGTTCTTTGTTTTGTTCCCCGGATAATTTTTCTTTCAGCATTTCAACCCCTTTTCTTACCCCGTCTTCTGTTACTGCCCTGCTTGAGATTGTTGCGCCTGTTATTGCCTCGACTTTATCCTGTGTTTCTCCCTTAACAACAACAAGGGTGTCGACAGTTTTATTTTCAAAGCGTTTTAAAAAATAATCTTTTTCTATCTCGTCTCCTAACCCGGGGGTCTCTCCATGGCCAAGTATCTTTATTCTCTTTACCTGAAAGCTGTTGTCCACTGAAGTTAATATATGGATATAACTTGAATAACCCTTGCCAAAGCCTTCGGCAATATAGCCGATATCCTGTGGGTTTATACATTCTTTTGTCTCTTTTATCTCGCCGGTCTTCTCATCCTTTTCACTCTTGGTTATTAATTCCGAACACTTTAAAGCGGCATAATATTCGGCGTGCTTCTCATGAGGGTGCCAGTCACCCCGTTTCTCTATCTTGTCGGCCTCGGGTATCATAGTCAAAAGAGCAGCTTCTTTCTCTGCCTTTTCCTTCTGAAACTTGATGGGGGATGTTATTGCATAAACTACGGCAAGTAAAAGCCCTCCAATTAGATAGATGATGACAAGATTAATGGTTATCTTTGCAATATCTTTTGCGGTCATTTCTTCTGTTTCTTAAGCACGTTAGATATTGGGAAATTATCTCACGGGCTTAATTGCTCCAAATTGGTTTGTTTTTATGTTCCTGTCAATCAGCGGCGCAAAACAATTCATAAGTAATATAGCAAACATCACACCTTCAGGATAACCGCCTTTTAACCTTATCAGCATAGTGATTGCACCACATCCAGCTCCAAAGATTATCTGTCCTTTTCTTACAGAGGTGCATGTAACATAATCTGTCGCCATAAAGAATGCACCAAGGATAAGACCACCGCTAAGAAGATGTATAATGGGGTCTCCAGTAAAAAGCCCATTATCTCCACCAAAAGCCCATGCAAGAACTCCAACTGTAGCTAAGAATGAAAATGGTATATGCCATGTTACATATCTTTTATAAAGGAGGAAGGCAGCACCAATAAGCAGAGCTATTACTGAGGTCTCACCGAGTGAACCCGCCCTGTTTCCCATAAGCAGTTGAGTATAGAGATTCATCTTGTCACCAAAAACTTCTATAAGTTTTCCCAATCCTTCTTCTTTCAGGATGCCTAAAGGAGTTGCTGTTGTCTTTGCATCAAGTCCAACAAAAAGGGCTGTAGGCTCTGACCACACAGTCATTGCCTTGGGCCATGATATTAGTAAAAATGCCCTGCCTATAAGGGCAGGGTTAAAGATGTTGTAGCCCAGACCACCAAAGAGTTGTTTTGTAATGATAATCGCTACAAAAGAGCCTACTACTGGTATATAAAATGGCAGACTCGGTGGAAGGTTCATCCCGAGAAGAAGCCCTGTTAAAAAAGCGCTCCCATCATTTATGGTAATCTTCTTTTTAAGACCCTTCTGGAAAACATATTCAGAAAGAACAGCCGTCACAATACAGAGACCTGTAACAAATAATGCCTTTGGACCAAAATAATATATTGACATGATAAAGGCAGGAAAGAGAGCAAGGTTAACTGACCACATGATACGGTTGATGGTCTCTTCACCTTTAACATGCGGACTGACAGATACTATTAATGGATGTTTTTTCTCTTCAGCCAATGTTACCCTCGTAAGTTAAAAGTTAAAAGTTAAAAGTTAAAAATGCAAGGAATTGAAGTCCATAATTCTTAACTCTACACTCTTAACTTTTAACTGTTTTCATGGTTTCACCAGAGATTTTGCTAATCTGATAAACTGCACTATTGGTCTGCTGGAAGGGCAGACATACGCACATGAGCCGCATTCAAAACAATCAAACAGGTTATATTCTTTTGCCTCTTCATAGCGCCCCTTTTCAGACAGTATACTCAACATCGAAGGGTTAAGCCCCATCGGGCACACATCAATACAGCTTCCACATCTTATGCAGGCAAAATACTCTTCAGAAGAAACATACTCATCCTCTGTGAAAACTAAAATTCCTGATGTCCCCTTCACAACAGGAACATCAAGACTCCATTGGGCGAATCCCATCATGGGACCGCCAACTATCACCTTGACTGCTCCATCAACAAAACCGCCACACTGTGCAGCGAGCTCTGATATAAGAGTTCCAATTCGCACCATCATATTTCTGGGTTCTCTTACCCCTTTTCCCGTAACAGTCAGAACCCTTTCTATCAAGGGTTTACCAAAACGTACAGCCTCATAAATAGCGAGTGCTGTCCCCACATTTTGAACAACAACACCCACATCCATCGGGAGTCCTTTACTTGGAACCTCTCTCCCTTTTATAGCCTTTATCAACATCTTCTCTGCACCCTGAGGGTATTTCACTTCAAGGGCACAGACCTCAATACTCTCTTCACTGCTTACTGCCTTTTTCATTGCCTCAATGGCATCTGGCTTATTTTCTTCTATGCCTATATAACCTCTATTTACACCGAGCGTCTTCATTATTATCTTTAAACCTTCCACTATTTCCTGAGGACGCTCCACCATCAATCTGTGGTCAGCAGTTAAATAAGGTTCACACTCTGCACCATTAAGAATAACCGTATCTATAGATTTTTCTTTTGGTGGTGAAAGTTTTACACTTGTCGGAAACGCCGCACCTCCAAGTCCAACTATTCCCGCATCCTTTATAATTGCTCTGATTTCATCAACACTTAAGTTCATGTAATCAGTATTTTCTTTAAGTGATACACACTCATCCTTCCCGTCACCTTCAATAACTATTGACGGTATCATTCTTCCTGATGGATGAGGAAAATCAGCTATAGCTACAACTTTTCCTGATATAGAGGCATGAACAGTGGCGGAGACAAAACCTGTGGAAGAACCTATAAGCTGACCCTTTTTAACCTCATCGCCTATATTTGCTTCTAACTTTGCAGGTGCCCCTGTATGTTGACTGAGCGGGATTACCACCTTCGACGGTAGTGATGAGATGGTTATAGGTTTATCTGAGGTTAACTCTTTCTGATACTCAGGGTGTACACCCCTTTTAAAAGTAGCAGCCTTAATCATCTATTTTTCTATTTCCCTTTAGGTGATACGCTTTAATGCAAACAGGGGTCTTAAGTTTTAGTTATACCTATATAAATTAATCTTTTTAAGGAAAAAGTAAGCAAAACGTTTATAGATAACATTTATTTATTTTAATGTCAAGCAAATTTAGTCAAATTTGTCAAATTTAAAAAGAAGATCAATTACCTTATATACGCCTCTGTTACATATCTGCGCATCATCCTGTGAGAGTTAAAATAATATGCATTTTTGCCAATAGCGTTCTGCATCATCCTTACCCAGTGCTTGCGGTCATTATAATAGGTAGGAATTATTATATTCTCGAGTTTATTATACAGGTCTTCTGCATCTATTTTATCCATATTATTATCAGGTTTTATCTCTGATGGTAGAGGACCAATTGACCATCCTGTATACCCTTCTATGTGTCCTTCAATCCACCATCCATCAAGTATACTGAAATTCAGTACTCCATTATGGGCTGCCTTCATCCCACTTGTACCTGATGCTTCAAGAGGACTGAGGGGGGTGTTTAACCAGACATCCACGCCCGAGATAAGCTTCAGGGCAATCTCCATATTATAATTCTGAATAAAAACAATCTTGAGCTTTCCCTTTAATCTACGAATGTAAGAAAATATTTTCTCAATCGTCTGTTTACCTTCCTTGTCCTTTGGATGTGCTTTCCCTGAATAGATAATCTGGATTTTGTCTGCTCCGATCTTCCCGAGTCTATCTATGTCGGTGAATAAAAGGTCAGCCCTTTTATATGCGGCTATCCTTCTTGCATACCCCATTGTAAGGGTATCATAATCCATAACAACATCCGAAATGGAATTTACATAATCAATAAGCTTTCTCTTTGCCTCTAAATGAGCATCCCAGAGGTCATTATCAGGGATTATTCCGATCCTTACGAATATCTCGGGCTCATTTGCCCATCCAGGAAGATACCTGTCGTAGACTTTTTTCATGCTTTCAGATGTCCATGTATATGAATGTACCCCGTTTGTTATGGCGTTTATTATATATCCTGGGAACATGTTCTTTGATATCACTCCGTGCCTTTTTGCCACACCATTGACATATTTGCTCAGATTGAAACCAAGGAGTGTCATGTTAATATTTTTCTCACCAGCAAGCCTACGGAGAACCTTTTCAGGGAAATAATCGCCGAACACCTTGTTATAAAGTTCATAGGAAAACTTATCGTGCCCTGCCTCAACAGGTGTGTGTGTTGTGAATACGCATAACTCCTTTACAGCATCAAAATCCCATATATACGCCTCGTCCCAGACTATTTCTATATCTTTTTTAAACTCATGTAATAATTCAAGGGTCAAAAAAGCTGCATGCCCTTCATTCATATGGTATTTCTTTATCTGGAATCCGAGCTTTTTAAGCATCCTGACTCCGCCTATACCGAGAATAACCTCCTGCTTGAGCCTGTAACTCTCATCACCTCCGTAAAGATAGTCTGTCAACCCCCTGTCTTCAGGACTATTTTCAGGCAGGTCGGTATCAAGGAAAATCACAGGGACATTCCCACCTCTCAGGCTCTCCACAAAATAAATCCATGCCTGTATATAAACAGGTCTGCCCTCAATTGTAACGGATACTTTCTCAGGTGCGGTAACCATAAACATTGAAGGCTCCCATGCCACGGGTAGTTCTATTTGATAACCCTTCTCATCTATTTCCTGCTTGAAAAATCCTTTGTGGCTAATAAGGGTAACAGCTACAAAAGGCAGGTCCATGTCAGCAGCAGACCTTACAGTATCACCTGCAAGAACACCAAGCCCACCACAATAAGTTGCCATATCATCCGTAAGACCGATCTCCATTGTGAAATACGCAATCTTCGGTTCATTCACATTGATAAATTTTTCTATTGATTTCGGCACACTATATTCCTCCTGACCATGCAAACCGTATTGTCAAAACTTAACCAGAACACAGAGAGATTTTTATTTTATATTATATATTCTCTGTGCCTTCCGTGGTCAATCGCATTTTAAGGAAAATTTGGAAGATATAGAGTAATCCAGAAAGAAAAAAAACACAAGGGATACATCTACCCCCAAATAGAGATAGGGAAGGCTGTCTCAGAATTTCTATAATCGACAGATTATTTATATTCTGTTTTATCCTTTTAGTTTTGATGTTTTTTATTAATTCCATAACGTTCTTTTTAAAAGGTGTCGTATAGAAATTCTTCACCAGCCTTCCCTATCTAATATGTTGGTTTTATTACATTTTGTAGTTCTATCTCTGTTTTTCGGATCTAAAAAAAATTGGGCATTTTCCATAGCCTGCTTCATGTCTAAATTTTAGATACTTCCGGTAACAAGAATTATGCTAAAATAGACAATTATTCTGGAGAAATTATCAGTCGGAAACTCGACTCTTTGAGAAAGGAGCATTCTTATGGATATAAAGTCATTTGTCTTGAAAAAGGCGAAGGAGGCAAAAGAAGGTGCAAGGGCACTCGCAAAGATTTCGTCGGAACAGAAAAATATTACCCTTGTAAAAACGGCGGAAAAATTGAAAAAAAGAGAAAAAGAACTCATAAAGGAAAATAAAAAAGATATTGTTGCTGCACAGAAAAAAGGTCTGTCCCAAGCAATGATAGATAGGCTCACCATTAACGAGAAAAGGATAAAAGAAATGGCTCAGGGACTTGTTGAGGTTGCTGCCCTTCCTGACCCTGTTGGTGAGATAATCAGGATGCGGCAGAGACCCAACGGGATGATAGTAGGCAGGATGCGGGTTCCGATTGGAGTCATAGGAATAATTTACGAGTCAAGACCCAACGTCACAGCAGATGCAACCGGTTTATGCCTGAAGTCAGGAAATGCGGTATTACTGAGAGGAGGCTCTGAGGCTATAAATACCAACAGGGCAATAGTAAAGATTTTAAGAGACGTGGCTAAGTCACATGGGATTCACGAAGGCGTAATAACATTTCTGGACACCACGGAAAGACAGGCTGTTATGGAAATGTTAAAGTTACAGGGCATAGTAGACCTTATAATTCCAAGGGGCGGTGAAGGACTTATCAGGACTGTAACTGAGAACTCGCAAATTCCTGTGCTCAAGCACTATAAAGGAGTCTGTCACGTCTTTGTTGATAGAAATGCTGATATTAAGATGGCAGAGGAAATCTGTTTTAATGCCAAAGTTCAGCGCCCTGGTACATGCAATGCAATGGAGACAATGCTTGTTGATAAAAAAATTGCAAAAGCCTTTCTCCCCGGGATGGTAAAGAGATTTAAAAAGGCGGGGGTAAAGCTTAAAGGCTGTCCTGAAAGCAAAAAGATAGACGCATCACTTATCTCAGTTAAAGAAGAGGATTATTATAAAGAATATCTTGATTTAATCTTGAATGTGAAAATCGTAAAAGACATGGATGATGCGATGAATCATATTGCAAAGTATGGCTCTGCGCATTCTGATGCCATTGTCACAACAAACCATGAAAAGGCTATGAGATTTTTAAGAGAGGTTGACTCATCGGCAGTATTTGTAAACGCCTCCACAAGGCTTAACGATGGTTATCAATTCGGGCTTGGTGCTGAGATAGGGATATCTACGGATAAAATCCATGCGCGGGGACCCATGGGGCTTGAGGAACTCACATGCACAAAATTTATTGTGCTTGGGAATGGGCAGTTGAGGGAGTGAGTTTTACAGTGCAGGCGATGAAACGGAAAATTTATTTGAGATGATTGACAAAATGATATCATAATACTATGATATAAAAATATAAGTATTTTATTAATAAAATTTTGGAGGTAATTATGTCTTCAACTGTTGCAACTAACATAAGAATTTCAGAAGAAGTTTTAAAGTCGCTTAAATATAGGGCAATAGAAGAGAGAAAGAGTGTGAACCAACTTATACGCGAGGCGATAGAGGGTTTCATGGCTGTTGATATTCAACCGGAAAGACATGTGAAGGACTCCTTTGAAAATGTTATCGGGATTGCAAAATCAGGCATTAAAAATGGCTCAACAAAACACGATTACTATTTGTATGGGAAAAAGAAATGAAAATATTTATAGACACTGGAGCGTTTATTGCACTCACAGACGCTGATGACGAAAATCATATGACAGCTAAAACTTTCTACAAGGATGCAACTGAAAAAGGGACAAGATTCATTACTACAAATTTCGTTGTTTGTGAGACAATGAATTATTTAAGGGCAAGGGTGTCACATAAGGTTGCTGTTATTTTCAGAGAAAACCTTAAGAAGAGTGGTGTTATCAAAATGATCAATGTAACTTCTCCAATAGAAGATGTAGCTTTTAATGTATTCAAAAAATACTCTGACAAAGACTTCAGTTTCACAGATTGCACGAGCTTTTCTGTCATGAGGTGTCTTAAAATAAATAAGGCATTTGCCTTTGACAGGCATTTTGAGCAATATGGTGATTTTACCCGCCTGCCGCAGTAGTTAAAATAGAGACAGCAGATGTCATTGCTCTGAAAATTTATAATCTTAGCGTTTTATACAAAGAGGCTGGGAGAAATGACAAAGGTAAAATGGCCCTGTGAATCCTGCTCTTTTTGGAGACTCAATAAACCAGTCTGACCCCGCAGATCTCCACAAAACGGGTGATATGCAGCTAATTAAACATTAAGCCATAAAATAGCAAGAAAATTTTTTCATTTGAAAGTTAATCTGTTAATATGCAGAAAACTATGTACTAACTGGTTAGCAATTTAATATGATTGAAAACGATTTCCCAGAAAAATTATTATACTTTGCAAAAATAGATAAATATTGTGTTGATGTTATTTTGAAAAATACTTTTGGGATCACAGATCCTACGAGAGGATTTAATGACCCTTTAGATTGTTTTTTTGAATTTGATTTCATTGGATGGCAAAAAGAAGATATAATCGATCACTTAAGAGGACTATTTATTGTTGAAAATTATATTGAAAAAGGGAAAGAAGTAGCTGACTTATCTGAAGAAGACCGGACTAAAATTGATAACTATCGGGATGAACTGACTGGTTGTACCGAGGAGATTTTAAAGCAAAGACTATCTGAGTATGCAACAAAAACAGTCCGAAATCTTTTGAGCAAGATTCTCAGAATACGGAGTTTTAGTGCTCAAACATCGGACAGGACATTAAATAACATCATGTTTTCTCATTATGGAGATTCACACAAGGGTTTATGCTACATATTTGATAGTAAAAAACTAA
>Ga0214473_10008638_pt1 | contig 12042 bp, 11 predicted proteins | sample RVTome_7_FD_203509 | JGI IMG/M metagenome (GOLD analysis project Ga0214473, IMG submission 203509) | Soil microbial communities from uranium-contaminated site in the Upper Colorado River Basin, Wyoming, United States - RVT98D197 | ecosystem: Environmental > Terrestrial > Soil > Contaminated >...
GATGCAGAGCTTCTTCCCGTCCAGCGACAGCGCGAAGCGCCGCGACGTCAAATAGGCGTATACGGCATAAAAAGGGACGTAGTTCGATCGGGTCAACGGGACGCCGTTCCGGGAAAGAAAGTCCAAGAATACCGCCCCGGAGTCGTCCCCCGAAAACTTCCAGAACCGGGGGAACTTCCTTTTCCCGCGGGAACTGTTCCCGGGGAACACGAGCGGGGCGAGCAATCCTTCATTCGCCACGTATTTCAGGTCCTTCACGTGTGCGGGAATAACGGCGCGGATGGCTGCCACCGATTCGGCCTGGCGGTACAGCCCATTGCACCGGAGCGAGCCTTCATAGAAGGAATACTCCCCGTCGGCGAACCGGACCACCGGCGTTCCTTTCCGCTCTCGCATGCCGGCCGTAACGAGTTCGTGCAGAAGGTCCATGTAGCCGTCCCCGCCCGCGACGCTTTCGTGCAGGAGGCACGTCTCCTGATCCCGGATCCCCGGGCCGAAAAATCCTATGACCCTCGAATTGTCGAGCCCCTCGATGACCAGCCTTCCGAAGCGGAATCCGCCGGGCTTGATCAGCGAGCCCAAAGCGTTCGCCCCCTCACTCCGCGCCTGCATTCGCACCTCCGCTTCGCGGACTCTCCGTCTTTTCGGCGACAACCGCGTAACTGGGCCCCGAATAGAACTTCGCGATGGGACGGGCGAGCAGTCCGACGACGGGTATCCTCCTCAGCCTGCCCTTCACGTATTCGGAGTGGTAATCCTTCGACCGCAGCACCCGGAACCCGTGCCGGGCGATCATGGAGGAAAGGGTCGACGGCGTGAAGTGAAAAAAGTGGTACGGCAGGCTCCAGCCGTCCCAGGCGGCGCCGATCCTTATCGCGTCGGTCCCCTCGTGGTTCGGCACATCGACGACCAGGAGCCCCCCCGGCCTCAACCATCTCCAGGCCTGACCGAGATACCGGCCCGGATCCTCCGTATGTTCCAGCGAGTGCCACATCGTTATGACATCGATCGATTCCGGTTCGAACAGCCCGTCCCTCAAAAGTCCCGCCTTGACCTGGATCCGCAGCGTCTTCCAGACGGAGGCCGCGGCGTCCTCCGAAAAGTCCAGCCCGACCACGTCGTACCCGCGGACCCTGCACGCATGGAGGAAGTATCCCCTCCCGCACCCGATGTCCAGGACCAGGCCTTTTCTTTTGAACTTCCCGAAGAACCGGATCCGGTGCGCCTCCTGCGAGATCCGCCGCTGCATCCCCGGAGAGCCCAGCTCCAGCTCTTCTTCGTAATGGCTTACGAAATAGTTCTCCCGGTAGAGGGCCCCAAGCTCCGCGGGATCGGGCCGGGGATCCAGGACACCCAATCCGCAACCGTCGCACTTGTACACGTTCCAGTCCCCGATCCGGACGAGGAGCCGCCTCTCCGTTTTGCCGCAGCAGGCGCACTCTTTGGGAGCGTGTTCCATGGAAGGGGTTACCGCGGCCTTGATCTTTGCTGCCGGACGACTTCCTCGAGAGCCCGGTATTTATGCATCTTTCCCACCGCGGCGGCACGATCCGCCGCGAAGGGAAGGGAGAGGCCGAGAATCGCCAGGCGCCATCTGGCTTTCGCCAGGTGCGCCTTCATGATCTTCCGGACGCTGCCGGTTCGATAATGTTTCCCGTAGAACAGGTATTCCGCATTCATCTTCTTCTTCCACACTTCCGGCGGCGTGGATCCGCGCTCGCTTTTCCCTCCATGGTGGACCACGACGGCCGATTCGACGTAGCCGATCTCGTATCCGGACCGCCGGATTCTCAGGCAAAGATCCTGGTCTTCCCCGTACATGAAAAAGTCCTCGTCGAATCCCCCGATCCGCTTCATCAGCTCCGGCCTCACGATCTGGCAGGCGCCCATGACGCAGGCGATCGATCCGGCCAGGCCGTCCAGCTCTCCCGCGGTATGTTTTTGCCCCGGGTACCGGAAGGAAACCGAGTCCTGGTGCGAGCCGTCTGGATTCGTGATCCTCGGCCCGGCAAGGCCGACGCGCGGGTGCGCGTCCATGTACGCCGCCATCTCCCGGAACGCGCCGGGCGAAACCACGGTGTCCGGGTTGAGAAGCACGAGATACCTTCCCCGGCACTGCGAAAGGACCTGGTTGTTGGCCGCCCCGAATCCGCGGTTTTCCGGATTCTCGACTAGATGGACCGCCGGGAATCCCTTCCTGACCGCCTCCGCGCTTCCGTCCGTCGACGCGTTGTCGACGACGAAGATCTCGAGCGTCACCCCTTGGCCTTCCTCCACGGAGGCGAGGCACCCCCCGATCAGGTCCGTCGTGTTGTACGACACGATGACGACCGAGATTTCCTTATCGGTTACCGCATTCACTGATGAAGTCCTTCCTCATTGATTCCGGCCGCGGGCGATCTTTTCCTCATAGATTCCCTCGACCTCCGCAGCCATGGCATCCCAAGTGTGAACCCCGGCGGTGCGGAACGCCGCCTCTCCCATGCGTGCCCGTAGATCCTCCTCGAGCAACAGGCCGACCCGTTCGGCGACGGAATCCGCGTCGCATGCGTTTTCCACGACGAACCCGTTTTGGCCGTCGTCCACGAGATCCTTCGCCCCGACTCCGGGGCTGATGATCACTGGAAGGCGTGCGGCCATCGCTTCGAGGACCGCCATGCCGAAGGTGTCGTACCTGGAAAGCATCATGAAGATGTCGGAGGCAAGGTAGAAGCGCTCCATCCCTTCCGGCTGGGGCCCGGCGAAGACCACCGAATCTCCGAGGCCCAACTTCCGGGCGATCCTGCCGTATTCCCCGACATTCCCCTTCCCGACCACCAGCAGCCGGATGCTCTTACCGGGATGGCTTCTCCGCGCCCCGGCCAGGGAAGCCATGATACCATCCAGCCCCTTGACCTCGAAGTTCATCCCGACGAACAGGACAACGATCTCCGACGGCCTTATCCCGTAGCGCAGGCGGATCTCCCGCCGGCAGGATCCGCGGTCGGGCACGGAAAATCTTTCGATGTCCACTCCCGGATGCACCACCCTTATTCTCGCGGGATCGACGGCATATTCGCGCGCAAACGCCTCCCCAGCCATCGTCGAGACGGGGAGGAACACGCTCCTCTCGCCCGCCATCATCGTCTTTTCGACCCGTATCGTCGCCCGGTCGAAAAGGCTCGGGCGCTTTCGCCGCACGTCCCGAACCCACCTCGCATGCGGGACCGAGTGGACCGAGAAGACATCCGCGCGGAAGATGCGCTCGTGGGCATGCACGAGGTCGAAATTTCCCTTCGCCACCATGCGGTCCGCGAACCAGGCGAAACCCAGGGGCCGCAGGGAACGGGGAAACCGTAGCATCGGCACCTTGTGGAATGCGATTTCCGGGCGGCCCGAATTCCACCGGTTGGCGAACACGTGGAATTCGTACTTCCCCGTGCGCGCCAGCCGTTCCGTCAACTCCCGGGCGAACCTCTCTCCGCCTCCGATCAGCCCGTATTTGGGGATTACGACGGCGACCCGGGGCCTGCCGCGCGGCGCCCCTTCCCCGTCTCCCGCCGGGATCTGCGTCATCGGCGGCTCCCCGACGCCCGCCTTTCCATCTCCCGCAGCTTGATGTACTTCGCGAAGACGTGCAGGGCGCCCGCCACGGCGATTTCCAGCCCTTCTACGCCGTCCAGGAATCCGCCACGCAGCAGGTAGGACTTCGCGAAGGCAAGGAACGGTCGAAGCGTGATATCGGAGAAGCCGCACCTGCGCCCGGATTCGAACATCCGGATCGCAGAAAGATCCGTATACCGGTTCATCTTGGTAAGGATGTCCGAGATCCCCGCAAAGGAATAATGGATGATGGGATGCGTGAGCCTGCCGGTCTCTCCGGTCACCAGGACCCGTTCGTGGACCGCCGCGTCGGAGAAGCGGGCATGCCGCCGGTCGAACAGGCGTACTGTGCGGTCGGGGGCCCATCCGGAATGCCGGATCTCCTTTTCTCCGAGGAAGGTACGGCGCGGGACGGAGAACGCAGGCGGTATGCCGCCCGCGCGCAGGGCATCCATGATTTCAACCGCAAGCTCCGGCGTCGCCCGCTCATCGCAGTCGAGGCTGAAGATCAAGTCATGGGCCGCCCGGTCGACGGCGGCCTGCTTCTGAGGGCCGAACCCCAGCCACGCGATCTCGAAGACCCGCGACGTGTAGCCGCGGGCGATCTCCCGCGTCCCGTCCGTGCTCCCCGAATCGACGACCACGATCTCATCGGCCCAGGCCAGGGATTCCAGGCACCCCGCGATCCGTTCCCTCTCGTTGAAGCAGATCACCACTGCGGAGACGGGGCGACGATCCGGATTTTCCATGCGCTCCTCTATTTTTCGTTCAGGCCGTCACGATTTCGAAAAGGCGGCCCGCGTTGAATTCCTGCTGGAGCGCCGCCCCCGCCCGCGATGCGTTCCGCCGGTAGCGAGCGTAATCACCGACGATCTCCTCCACGGCCGCCAGAACCCGCCCCGGTTCGGCCGCGCCGACGACTTTCCCCGCCTCGAAACGCTCCGTCACGCGTCCCATCCACGTCCCGTCGAGGGTCACGATGGGGCATCCGCTGGAAAGCGCATCCAGCGCGACGCCGCTTACGCGGTCCGCGAAATCGGCGGGATCGTATAGCTGAAGGCAGATCGCCCCCCGGAACTGTTCCATGTACTCGTCGCTCGTCAGCGTTTCCATGCGCAACGCCATTCGGGAGTAGCCGATCCGGCCGAGACGGTCGATCTCCGCGAGCACGCGCGATTCGAGTCTGCCGTAGTGGTCGGGAGAGGCCTGGATGGAAATCGGCAGGGTCTTGTTCCGTTCCATCATGCATGCCACCAGGTTCACGACATCCGGAAATCCCTTGTCGATCCTGGCGGCGCCGGCGAAAAGCAAATGCTTGAATCCCGCATCCTCCGGCGGCCCGTCCGGAAGGGAGGGAGTGATCGGATAGGGGGCCGTCAGGGCATGCTCGAATCCGCATTCGCGGAAAACGCGCACGACGGAATCGGTCGGCCCCAGCACGAAGACGTTCGGCTGCCGTCTCGCCATCCGCGCCAGGAACGCCCTTTTCTTCCCGTCCGGCCGGAACCAGTGAAAATAGAGAATCGCCTTCTTGGGCGGCAAAATCCCTCCCGCCGCGAGGGAGAGGAGCGCAAGGTCTATCCGCGTGGCCGTCGGAAGGAAGATCCGGCCCGGCTCCCGCAGAAGCCGCCGGTAAAGGAGGACCGCCTGGAACCGGCGCAGCCTCCTGCGGAAGTGCGGGAAAACGCGCACGCCCGCTTCCTCGAGGCGTGGAAGCTTCGCCCCGCGTCCCGCGTAAAGGATAAGGGCACAACCGCTCTCCCCGCGCCCTCCGCAGAAGCTCTCCACGAAGCTGTGGCAGTGCCCCGCTTCGGACTCGAGAGTGGGCTCGACGATATGAAGGACGGCCTGAGTCATCCCGTCTGCTTCTTCCGTTTCTCCCTCTCGAATTTGAAGGCGCGCAGGGGGGTTCCCAGGTGGATCTTCCGGAACAGCTTAAGCCTTTCGAGCAAAGGCGTTTCATGACGGGACGATCCAGGCACGTACCAGTTATTGTAGCCCGTGCGGCGGATGAGCCGGTATCCCTTCCCCTTCATGTGGCGATGGATGCGCAGCGAATAAACGTGATCCTCGACCAGAATAAGCGCCGCCTGCACACTATCTAAATCGAGCCCTGCAAGAACGTCCAGCTCCGTCCCTTCCGTGTCGATGGACAGGAAATCGACCCTGCCGACGCCCGCTTCCCGCAGCACCGCATCGAGCGTGACGACCCGCACCCTGATGGATGAAGAAAAGGGAATCTGGTTGTCCACGGCATTTTTTTCCAAAGAGGAGAACGTGCCGTAGACGTGGAAATCCGCTTCCCCGACCCGGTCGGGGGAGCTGACGGCGACCTCGAAAACACGCGAACGGGAACGGTCCTTCCGAAGGGATTCGCATTTGTCGGGGAGCGGCTCGACCAATACCCCCGTCCATCCGACCTTCTCGAGGAGCCACGTCTGGGAGAGATGTTTCGGATCGTTCGCGCCCACCTCGACGAATACGCCATCGGTTGCAAAACCGAAATATTCCCACACCAGAAGCGTCTCGCGCATCTCCCGGTCGGCCGGGTTCCCGCCGTATCGCATCCGTGGCTCCTTCAAACCATCAACCCGGCCATCGCTTCCGCGACCGCCCCGGGGGAGATGCTCCGCCGGCATTCGGCGTCCCGTGCGCACCGTTTCCTCAGGCACGCCGTGCATGGCATCGGGGCCTGCAGAAACCGGTGACCGGGGCCCATCGGGGCGTTCCGGTTCCCGTCGGTGACCCGGAATACGGAAACGGTCTTCGCCCCGGCGGCGGCTGCCACGTGCAGGGGACCGGTGTCCGGTGCCATGAGGTTGCCGCATCTTCCATACACGGCGGCGAGCTCCCCCAGCGACAGCTTCGGCAGCAGCTCCACCCTTCCGCCCGCGCTTTCGCGGATCTCCTCGGCCTCTCGCCGCTCTTCCTCGCTTCCCCAGGACAAGAATGCCCCCATCCCCGGGAAGCGGGCGGCAAGGATGCGCAGCGCCTCCGCCCAGAAGGCGGGATCCATCCGCTTGGTCCCCCACGTGGTCCCCGCGTGCACCACTACGAGGGGAAGGGCGTCCGGAAAGGTCCCTTTCACGATCCGATCCGCCCGCCGGGCCTGCGATTCGGTCAAATGGATCCTTGACCGGAGACCCGCCAGTTCGAACTTCCCGCCGAAGGGGGCGCTGACGATCCGAAGAAGCTTCTGGCTGATATGGCGATCCCCCGGCTGAAGCGCAACCCTCCGGTTGGTGAAAAGGAGGTTGGGAGCCTCACGGACGCCGTTCCTGTCGAATCCGTACCGTACGGGTGCGCCGGAAAGCCGGACCACGACCCCGCTCTTCGCGTTCCCCTGGAGGTCGAACGCCACGTCGTACTTCCCCTCGCGCAGGACCCGGACCGCATCCGACGCCTCCCGTCTCGCCGAAGCCGTGGTCCACCCCCGCTTCCATCTCTTGATATCGAGCGACACCACCCTCCGCAGTCCCGGATTCCCTTCGAGCAGACCGGCGAACCGCCTGTCGACCGCCCAGTCGACCTGCGCCCCGGGAGCCGCCCGCCGCAGGAAGTCGATCGCCGGAAGCGCATGAGCGACGTCTCCCAACGCCGAAAGCTTGACGATCAATATCCGGCGGATATCAGGTTGACTCACGGGAACACTCCGCCATCAGGCCGCGCGCGGCGTCGACAACCATGTCAGACGTGACTCCCAGCATGCACTCGTGCCCGCGGTCGCACTCCCTTAGCATGCAGGGAGAGCAGTCCAAGTCCACGCGGACGATCCTGGCCTTGCCGGTCCAGGGGGACGTCGTGCGCCAGTCGGTCGGCCCGAAGATCGCCGCAATCGGAACCCCGAGGGCTGCTGCTATATGCATCGGTCCGGAATCGTTGGTGACCAGGAATCCGCAGAGGGAAAGCAAGGCCATAAGCTCGCGCACGGTCGTCTTTCCCGCAAGGTTCACGGGCCGGCGCCGCATGGCCGCCTCGATCTCCGCCGACAGGGGCATCTCGGGGGCCGATCCCATCAGCACCACGGACGCCCCCCACTCCTCGGAAAGGGCGTCGGCCGCCGCTGCGAACCGGTCGGGGAACCAGCGTTTAGCCGAACCGTAAGTCGCACCCGGATTGATGCCGAGGATCCTCCCGCCATTCGTGACCCCCAGGCCGGCGAGCCGAGCCGCCATGGATTCCCTTTCCTCGCCCGTTACCTGAAGGCGCATCGCCGGGTTCGCCGGCCTGGCGATTCCCAATTCCGAAACCAGGTGGAGGTAATACTCCGCATGGTGCAGGTGGAGGACCTCCTCGGTCGCGGGGACGGCCCGTGAAAGGAGCATCCGCCTTCCGTCGGTCGCATACCCCTCCCGGGCGGGAATGCCGGCAAGGAAGGCCAGTAGCGCCGCGTCGAATGCGTTCTGAAACAGGATCGCCTTGCCGATGCGCCTGCGGCGAAGCTCCGCCGCCATCCGCAGCATCCCGGCGGCCCCGGCGTGCCTGCCCTCCTTTTCGTAAACGATGATCTCGTCGACGTCGGGATGATGGCGGAACAGCTCGGCGACAAGCGGCTTTGCGGCAAGAGCGATCCTGGAGCCGGGGAAAGCGGCCCGCACCGCGCCCAGGGCGGGGGTGGTCAGCACCGCGTCTCCCAGCCAGTTGACGGCGCGCACGAGCAGCGTCGCCGGCGGTTCCTTCTTCATGCTGGCTTGCATGAAAACAGGATATCACTCCCCGAAGAACCGTCGGACCTGCCGTATGACCTCGTCCTGGTCCTTTCGGGAAAGGAAAGCCGACATGGGCAGGGACAGGATTTCATCGGAAACGACGGAGGCGACGGGGAAATCATCCTTCTCGTAACCCAGTCCCGAGAAAGCCTCCTGCCTGTGCAGCGGTATAGGGTAATGGACGGCCGTTGGGATGCCGTTCGCGCTCAGGTAGGCCGCCAGTTCGTCCCTGCGGGATGTCCTGATCGAATACTGCGCATAGACGTGCGTGTTGCCGGGCGCGATCGACGGAACGGCGACGACCTCCCCCAGGGCTTTCGAATAGCGGGCGCCGGCCTCGGCGCGACGCTCCACCTCGGAGGGGAAATGCGGGAGTTTGGCCAGGAGCACCGCGGCCTGAACCTCGTCCAGCCGCCCGTTGATCCCGATCGCCTTGTGACGGTAACGCTGCCACTGCCCGTGGTTGCGAAGCCCCGCGATCCTGTCCGCCATACCGTCGTCCGAGGTGAATACCATTCCTCCGTCCCCGTAGCAGCCGAGCGGCTTCGAAGGGAAGAAGGAGGTCGTCCCCACGTGCGGGAATCCGCACGACTTCTTCCCGTTGCGTTCGGCGCCGAACGACTGGCATCCGTCCTCGATCAGAAATATCCCGTACTCCGACGCGATCTTCAGCAGGGCCTCGATGTCCGCGCACTGCCCGTAGAGGCTGACCGCGATGATGCCGCGCGTATTCGTGGTCAAGGCCTCCTCGACCTTCAGGGGATCGATATTGTAAGTCTTCGGCTCTATATCGACGAAGACCGGGGTGGCCCCGGTGAGCGCTATGACTTCGGCCGTCGCGATGAAGGTGAAGGGCGTCGTGATTATCTCGTCTCCCGGCCCCACTCCGTAAGCCAGCAACGCAAGCAGGAGGGCGTCGGTCCCCGAGGAGCATCCGAGCGCGTGCTTAGCTCCGATGAAGGAGGCCAGCATTCGTTCCAGTTCGGCCCCCTTGGGCCCGAGGATGAACTGGGAGCTTTTCAGAACGGAGTCGATCTGCGCTCTGATATCGGCTTCGTATTCAAGGAATTGCGCTTTCAGGTCGACAAACGGGATTCCCATCACCTCACACCTTCCCCTCCGGCTTTCCACTTTTATAGAGGTAATTCCCCGCGACTTCAAGGGCGTAGATTCTGCGCTTCCGGCGGCAGGCTGTATGCTAATTTAGCATAACGGGAGGGGAAGGCATCCCGGACGGGGGTTTGGATGGACAGGAATTCAATCGTCTTGATAACCGGGGCCGGCGGCATGGTGGGATCGGCCGTACGGGACCTGCTTTGCCGGTGTGGGTACGAACGCGTTCTTGCCCCTTCCCGGAAAGAACTTGACCTATGCGACCGGGAAATGGTCGACGGCTACATGAGCGTGAACCGTCCCGAATATGTCTTCATGATCGCGGCGAAAGTGGGGGGAATCGCGGCGAACCAGGCGGACCCGGTCGGTTTTCTGAGTGAAAACGTGAGGATGCAATTGAACCTTTTCGAGGCATGCCTTAAATACAAGACCCGGAAGAATCTTTTCCTGGGAAGTTCCTGCATCTATCCGCGGGAGTGCCCCCAGCCGATGAAGGAGGAGTACCTCCTGGCCGGCCCTCTCGAGTCGACGAACGAGGGGTACGCTCTCGCCAAAATAGTGGGATTGAAGCTCGCAAGGTACTATCACCGGCAATATGGAATGGTCACCGTGTGCCCCATGCCGTGCAACATATACGGCACGAACGACCACTTCGATTTTCAGCGTTCCCACGTCCTCTCGGCCCTCGTCAGGCGATTCGTCGACGCCTGCGACGAAGGACGGCCGGATGTGACACTCTGGGGAACGGGGGCTGCGAGGCGCGAGTTCCTGCATGTCATCGACGCGGCGGAGGCGATCGTGTTCCTTATGGAGCGGTGCGACGATTCGGATATCGTGAACGTAGGCACCGGGGAAGAAATATCCGTTCGCGAACTCGCGGAGCGGATCTCCCGGATGGTCGGATTTCGCGGCGATATCCGCTGGGACCATGGCAAACCGGACGGAATGCCCAGGAAATGCCTGGACATCGCGCGGCTCTCGAATGCAGGTTTCAGGCATAAAATCAACCTGGAGGCCGGCGTCCAAAGGACGATCGAAGAATACCGGCGGCTCAAGGCGGAAGGGAGGATCCCATAAACCTGGATGTCACGAACAAACTGGGCGGCGTCATCGAGATGCTGCTGGAGGCGCACAGCAGGATAAACGAGGCAAAGCCGGTAAAATACTGGTACCCGTTGAGCATGGCCTCCTACGGCGTCGAGGAAATACTCGAGGCGCTGGACTCGATGTGCAGCTTCCGGACGTCGATGTGGGAAAAAACCGCGGAATTCGAGCGTTCGTTCGCGAAATACCAGAACTGTTCGGACGCGGTCATGGTGAACAGCGGATCGTCCGCCGATCTCCTCCTGTCATTCCTCCTGACCAGCCCGCCGTCCCCCAGGCTGGAGAGGGGGGACGAGATCCTCATCCCGGCGGTAACCTGGCCCACGCAGGTTTGGTCCCCGATCATGGCGGGGCTCAGGGTAAGCCTCGTGGACGTCGATCCGGATACGCTGAACATCTCCCTTCAGGACCTCGAACGGAAGATCACCGATTCCAGCCGGGCGATCTTCCTTGTCCACCTGCTGGGGAATCCATGCGACATGGGAGGAATTCTCGAACTCGCCGGGAAGCACGGCCTGATCGTCATCGAAGACTGCTGCGAGGCGCTGGGCTCTGAATGGAACGGGGTGAAAGTGGGAAACTTCGGGCTTGGGGCCGCCTTCTCGTTTTTCTTCTCCCATCACATCACCACCATGGAAGGCGGGATGATCACGACAAACGATCCTGAGCTCGCCGACCGGCTACGTATCCTCAGAGCCCACGGCTGGCTCCGCAACGTGGACCCCAGCCGAGTCCCGGCAGGCGACGACGAAACGGACGCAAGGTACTCCTTCGTGAATTGGGGATTCAACCTGCGGCCCACGGAGCTGCAGGCCGGATTCGGCTTGCAGCAGCTCGCCAAGCTGCCGGAATTCACCGGGCGCCGCGGCAAACTCGCTTCCAGGTTCTTCTCATACATCGACGGCAGCCGGTTCCTATCGAGGCCTGCCGTGTCCGCCTCCGGCCGTCCCGTCTGGATGGCCCTCCCGGTGCTTCTCAAGGAATGCGCGCCGTTCCGGCGCCATGACATCACCGCCTACCTTGAGAGCTCCGGGGTCGAAACAAGGCCGATCGTCGCGGGGAATCTCACGCGCCAGCCGGCGGCAAGGCTTTTCGAGAGCCTGCGCACCGGGTCATTTCCGGGCGCGGACGTCGTCCACGACCGTGGATTCTACGTCGGCCTGTCGCCCTTCGTGGAAGATGCGGCGATGGACAGGCTGATCGAATGCCTCGAAGCATTCATGGGACGCTATTGACACGGGGACCCGGGACCCGCGAATGTGACATTGACCGCGGAGAATACGGTCTGTTATACATATACGGTTCTGGGAGGGATGGCCGAGCGGCTTAAGGCGGCGGTCTTGAAAACCGCTGAGCGGAAACGCTCCGTAGGTTCGAATCCTACTCCCTCCGCCAGGGTGTTTGACAACGGAGGGGCAGGGATTCGAACCCGAGCCCGCCGCCGAGTGAGTAACGAGGATAAGCGCGACCTTGCGGAGCGCGGCAGGCGGGCGAGGCGTCCGCCAAGGCGTAGGGGTGATCGCCGGAGCCCCAT
>Ga0214473_10008639_pt1 | contig 12041 bp, 8 predicted proteins | sample RVTome_7_FD_203509 | JGI IMG/M metagenome (GOLD analysis project Ga0214473, IMG submission 203509) | Soil microbial communities from uranium-contaminated site in the Upper Colorado River Basin, Wyoming, United States - RVT98D197 | ecosystem: Environmental > Terrestrial > Soil > Contaminated >...
CTTCGCGCCCCCGGACGGTGCGGCGCCGGACGCCTCGTTCATCGAGACCCTGGCCTTCCAGGACGGCACCCTCGAGCGCCACCGCGAGGCGGTCGAAGCCACCCTGCGCCGCGTCGCGGAGCGGGTGTCGAGACCCGACCCAACTACAGCACCGCCTCGATGAGGTGCGGCCCGGGCTCGCAGAACGAGCGCTCGAGGGCGCGGCTGAGATCCTCGGCGGTGTCGGCCCGCTCGGCGGGGACGCCGAAGCCGCGGGCCAGGGCGACCCAGTCGGGGGCCGGGTGGGAGAGGTCGGTGAGCGCGCGCGCCTGCGGGCCCGGCTCCGCCACCCCCGCCCGCGCCAGCTCGAGCTGGAGGATGCGGTAGGCGCGGTTGGCGCAGATCACGCTGGTGACGTCCAGGCCCTCGCGCGCCTGGGTCCACAGGGACTGGAGGGTGTAGAGCCCGCCGCCGTCGGCCTGGAAGGCGACGACCGGCCGCCCGGGGCAGGCCAGGGCCGCCCCCGTGGCCACGGGCAGGCCCTGGCCGATGGCGCCCCCCGTGAGCCCGAGGTAGGTGTGGCGCGGCGCGCCCGCCGCCAGGCCGAACCAGGGCCCGCCGCTCGTGGCGGCCTCCTCGACGACGATGGCGCCCTCGGGCTGCGCGACGGCCAGGGCCGCGCCCAGGCGGACGGGGTCGAGGGCTCCGTCGGGCCGCTCGGGCCGCGCTCCGGGCGCAGGGGGCGCCTCCCGGCCCCCGAGCGCGTCGGCCAGGGCCTCCAGGGCTGCCGGGACGTCCTCCCGCGGCGCCGCCAGGGCGAAGGCCTCGCAGCCGTCGGGGACCAGGCGGCTGGGCAGGCCGGGGTAGGCGAAGAAGCCCACGGGCTCCGGCGCGCCCGCCCTGACGAGCCAGCGCGCCTGCCCCAGGGTCTCGAGCACCTGCTCCGGGAAGTAGGGCAGGCGCTCCACGGCCGGGAGTCCGGCGCCCCGCTCCAGCCGGGCCGGGAAGGTCTCGGCCACGAGCCGGCAGCCCGTGGCCGCGGCGATGCGTCCGGCGGCGCGCAGGCCGCGCTCGCGCAGCCCGTGGGCGCCCAGGAAGAGGACCGTGGGCTCGCCGCTGCGCAGGATGCGGGCGGCCTCCTCCACCCGGCCCGCCGGCACGGCGGGGGCCGCGTCCGGGACCCGGGGCGGAGCCGGGCCGTCGGCCTCGCCCGCCGCGGCGTCGCTCGGCACCACCAGGGTGGCGACGCAGCCCGGTGTCCGCCCGGCGGCCGCCAGGGCCTCGGCGGCGTCGCGGGCCAGGTCCTTGGCGGAGGCGGCGCGGCGCCACCAGTCGGAGACGGGCCGGGCCAGGGACTCGATGTCCGAGGTGAGGGGCGCGTCGAAGGGCAGGTGGCGGTCGGGGTGGTCGCCCACCAGGTTGACCACCGGCGAGCGGGCGCGCCAGGCGTTGTGCAGGTTGGCGATGCCGTTGGCGAAGCCCGGGCCGTGGTGGAGCAGGGTGAGGGCGGGGCGGTCCGCCATGCGGCCGTAGCCATCGGCGGCTCCGGTGCAGACCCCCTCGAAGAGACCCAGCACGGCGCGCACCCCTTGCACGCGGTCGAGGGCCGCCACCAGGGCGATCTCCGAGGTGCCCGGATTGGCGAAGCAGGTGTCGACGCCGGCCGCGGCTGCGGTGCGCAGCAGGCTCTCCGCTCCGTTCATTTTCACTCCGCTCGGCTACGCCTCGCTGCGCGCCGGCTGCGCCGGCTTGCTGGCCGACAAGCTACCACCTCCGCTGCGCTCCCCGGAGGGGGCCTCGCGAGGACTGGAAAAACGGGCCTCGGGGCTCTAGTGTCCCGCCGCGCCCAGGGTGCCCCGGAGGGGCCGTCCATCGCCTCCGGCGTGCCGGTCCCGCCCCACGCACTGCGCAACCCACCGCTTGGGAGATCCGAGAATGGACACGACCACCATCGCCTTCGTTGCCTCGATCCTGGCCCTCGTGGCGGGGATCGCGCTCTACCGCCGGGTGCTGGCGGCGCCGGCCGAGCACCCCCGGGCGCTGGAGATCGCCGACGCGATCCGCACCGGCGCCCAGGCCTTCCTGCGGCGCCAGTACACCACCGTCGCCATGGTGGGCCTCCCGATCTTCCTGGTGATCGGCGTGGTGCTGAACTGGTGGACGGCGCTCGGTTTCGCCCTGGGCGCGGTGGCCAGCGCCACGGCGGGCTTCGTGGGCATGGGCGTCTCGGTGCGCGCCAACGTGCGCGTGGCCGAGGCGGCGTCGAGCGGCTTCGGCCGGGCCTTCGGCCTCGCCTACCAGGGCGGCGCCGTGACCGGCCTCATGGTGGTGGGGCTGGGCCTCCTGGCCCTCAGCGTTCTCGTCTTCGCCATGCAGCAGGTGGGCTACCGCGAGGCCGACCCGCTCATCGGCCTGGCCTTCGGCGGCTCGCTCATCTCGGTCTTCGCGCGCCTGGGCGGTGGCATCTTCACCAAGGGCGCCGACGTGGGCGCCGACCTGGTCGGCAAGCTGGAGGCCAACATCCCCGAGGACGACCCGCGCAACCCCGCGGTGATCGCCGACAACGTGGGCGACAACGTGGGCGACTGCGCCGGCATGGCGGCCGACCTCTTCGAGACCTACTGCGTGACGGCGGCGGCGGCCATGCTGCTGGCGCACATCATCTTCCGGGGCAGCGAGGCCATGTTCCTCTACCCCCTGGCGATCGGGGCGGTGAGCATCGTGGGGACCCTCGTGGCCATCCCCTTCGTGCGCATCGGCGAGCCCGCACAGGGCCAGACGCCCCCGGTCATGCGCGCCATGTACGTGGGCCTGGCGGTGGCGGCGGTGGTGTCCATGGGCCTCCTGGCGCTGATCAACCAGCACGTGGACATCCCGGGCTTCGACAGCCGGGGCGCCGCGGTCTCGGGGCTGCGCCTGTGGCTGTGCGCCGGCGCCGGCATGCTCGTGACGGGCGCAATGATGTGGATCACGGACGTCTACACCGGAGACGGATCGCCCGCGGTCGAGCGGATCGCGCGCTCCAGCCAGGGCGGGCACGCCACCAACATCATCGCGGGCCTCGCGGTGGGCATGGAGTCCGTGGTGGTTCCGGTGATCGTGATCGTGGCGGCGATGCTCGGCTCCTTTGCCGTCGCCGGCCTCTACGGGGTGGGCATCGCCGCGATGAGCATGCTCTCCTTGGCGGGGATCGTCGTCTCCATCGACGCCTACGGCCCCATCACCGACAACGCCGGCGGGATCGCCGAGATGGCCGAGCTGGGCGACGACGTGCGGGCCGTCACCGATCCCCTGGACGCCTTCGGCAACACCACCAAGGCGGTCACCAAGGGCTACGCCATCGCCTCCGCGGGCCTCGCCGCCGTGGTGCTCTTCGCCACCTACATCGAGGACCTGAAGCGCCTGGGCGGCGAGGGCCTGAGCACCGTCTTCGACCTCTCGGACACCAACGTCCTGGCGGGGCTCTTCCTGGGCGCGATGGTCCCCTTCATCTTCGCCTCCCTGGCCATGCGCGCCGTGGGCGTGGCGGGCCAGCGGGTGGTGGACGAGGTGCGGCGCCAGTTCAAGGAGATCCCCGGCCTCATGGAGGGGACGGGGAAGCCCGACTACGGCACCTGCGTGGACATCGTCACCCAGACCGCGCTGCGCCAGATGATCGCCCCCGCCCTCATCCCGACCCTCTTCCCCATCCTGGTGGGCCTGGTGCTGGGCGCCCAGGCCCTGGGCGGCGTCCTGATCGGCTCCATCGTGGCGGGTCTGTGCCTGGCCATCTCCATGACCACCGGCGGCGCCGCCTGGGACAACGCCAAGAAGTACATCGAGGCGGGCGCCCTGGGCGGCAAGGGCTCCGAGGCCCACAAGGCCGCGGTGACCGGCGACACCGTCGGCGACCCCTACAAGGACACCGCCGGCCCCGCCATCAACCCCATGCTCAAGGTGATCAACATCGTCGCCCTCCTCATCATCCCCTTCCTGGGTTGAAGAAGGGGAAGTTGAATCTGGGGACGGAAGTTGAATTTGGGGACGGTCCTCGGATTCAACTTGCGCACCTCCCCGGATGGGGTTTCCAACGGAACCCGTGCCCAAGTTCACTCCGCGGACCGTCCCAAAATTCAACTTCCGTCCCCAGATTCAACTTCCCGGGGTTGGCGGGCGGTGATGGGCGACGACCGGCATCCGCGGGACCGGCTCAAGCGGGTGCTCACGCTGCCCGACGCGATCCTGCTGATCGTCTCGTCGGTGGTGGGCTCGGGGATCTTCCTCACGCCCGGGCGCATCTCGGACTACCTGCCCCACGTGGGGCTGATCTTCGCCGCGTGGCTCTTCGGCGGGCTGCTCTCGCTGGCGGGCGCCCTGGCCAACGCGGAGCTCGGCGCCATGTACCCCCACGCCGGGGGGGACTACGTCTATCTGCGCGAGGCCTACCACCCGGCGGCCGGCTTCCTGGTGGGGTGGCTCAGCTTCTTCGTGATCTTCGTGGGCACCATCGCCACCCTGGCGGCTGGCTTCGCGGCGGGGCTGGCGCCCTACCTGGGCTACGGCGACGACGGGATCCTCGTGGTGGCGATCGGGATCACCGTGGCGGTCTCGGCGCTGAACTACGTGGGGGTGCGCTGGGGCGCGCTGGCCAACAACCTGACCGCTTCCGTGAAGATCCTGGCGCTCCTGGCCCTGGGCCTGGTGGGGCCGCTCCTCGGGCAGGGCAGCGCGGAGAACCTGCGGCCGCTCGTCAGCGGGGTGGCCTCGGCCGCGCCGCTGGCCGCCTTCGGGCTGGCGCTCTCGCCGGTGCTCTTCAGCTACCTGGGCTGGAACGCGTCGATCTACGTGGCCAGCGAGCTGCGCGACCCCGGCCGCACCCTGCCGCTCTCGCTTTTCGGCGGCCTCGCCCTGTGCACGCTGATCTACATGGTGGTGAACGCCGTCTACTTCTTCGCCATCCCCGTGGAGCAGCTCCGGGGCGTGGACAACGTGGGGGAGGCGGCGGCCCGCGCCCTCTTCGGCCCCCTGGGCGGGACCCTGGTGGCCGGCTTCGTGCTGGCCTCGATCCTCGGCACCCTGAACGCCACCATCCTGGTCGGCCCCCGGGTGGCCTACGCCATGGCCCTCGACGGCCTCTTCTTCCGCGGCGTGGACCGCTCCCACCCGCGCTACGACACGCCCCACGTGGCGATCGCCGCCCAGTGCCTGGTGGCGGCGGTGGTGCTGGTGATCCTCCAGCGCTTCCCCACCTCGCTCTTCGCCAGCGCCCTCGACTACACGACCTTCGCCATCGTGCTGGCGATGATGGCCGACACGGCCGCCCTCTACACCCTCCGGCGTCGCCAGCCGGCGCGCCGGCGCCCCTACCGCGCCTGGGGCTACCCCTGGGTGCCGGCCCTCTACATGGTGGTGCTGGCCTGGGTGGCCGTGATGATGCTCCGGGGCCGGCCCGCCGAGTGCGGGATCAGCCTGGCCATGGCCGCCACGGGGCTGCCCTTCTACGCCTGGTTCCGCCGCCGCTTGCCCGCGCCCGAATAGTCCAATAATCTTGGGCAATTAGGGGATCCCATGACCGTCCAGGCGGGCCCGGTCGCGCGCGTGGGGCGCGGTCCCGAGGCCTTCGAGCACCTGCGTCTCCCGGAGCACTGCATCCGCCGCCAGCGGCGCACGCCGGCGCTGCTGGCCCTGGAACGCCTGCTGCGCCGCGAGGGCCTCCACTCGGTGTGCCAGGAGGCCCGCTGCCCCAACCGCAGCGAGTGCTGGGAGCGGGGCCACGTGACCTTCATGCTGCTGGGCAGCGTCTGCACCCGGGCCTGCCGCTTCTGCGCGGTGGCGACGGGCCTGCCGGCCGGCCCGCCGGACCCGGGCGAGCCGGCGCGGGTGGCCGCCGCCGCCGACCACCTGGGCCTGGCCCACGTGGTGCTCACCTCGGTCGACCGAGACGACCTGCCCGACGGCGGGGCGGGCCAGTTCGCAGCCACCCTGCGGGCGATCCGCGCCGTGCGGCCCCGGACCACCACGGAGGTGCTCACCCCCGACTTCCAGGGCTCCCCCCAGGCGGTGGCCGCGGTCTGCGACGGTGCCCCGGACGTCTACAACCACAACGTCGAGACGGTCCCGCGCCTCTACCGGCGGGTGCGGCCGGGCGCCCGCTACGAGCGCTCCCTGGGGGTGCTGGCCGAGGCCCGGCGCCTGCGGCCCGGCGCCGTGGTGAAGTCGGGCCTCATGGTGGGCCTGGGGGAGAGCGCCGAGGAGGTGCTGGAGGTGCTCCGGGACCTGCGCAGCGCCGGGGTGGACACCCTCACCGTTGGCCAGTACCTGCGTCCGACCCGGAGCCAGCTCCCGGTGGAGCGCTACTGGGAGCCGGCCGCCTTCGAGGCCCTGGCGGCCGAGGCCCGCGGCCTGGGCTTCGCCCACGTGGCGGCGGGCCCCCTCGTGCGGTCGTCCTACAATGCCGATGTGATCCTCGAGCAGGCGCGCCGCCGCGCCGGGAACGGGTAGCCATGGCCGGTCCGATCCGCCACGACTTCAACAAGCTGACGCGCCTGCCGCCCTACGTCTTCGCCGAGGTGAACGCCCTCAAGGACGCCGCGCGCCGGGCCGGCGAGGACGTGATCGACCTGGGCATGGGCAACCCCGACCTGCCCACGCCGCCCCACGTGGTGGACAAGATCTGCGAGTCCGCGCGCAACCCGCGCAACCACCGCTACTCGGCGTCCCGAGGCGTCCCCAACCTGCGCGCGGCCGTGAGCGAGTGGTACGCGCGCAACCACGGCGTCGAGGTGGATCCCGACGGCGAGGCGATGGCCGTGATCGGCGCCAAGGAGGGCCTCGCCCACTTCGTCCTCATGACCGTGGGCCCCGGGGACGTGGTGCTGTGCCCGGACCCCACCTACCCCATCCACCAGTACTCGGTGATCATCGCGGGGGGCGACCTGCGCCACGTGCCCCTCACCCCGGACTCGGACTTCTTCGCCAACCTCGAGCAGGCCATGGCGCGCACGTGGCCCAAGCCCAAGATGCTGATCCTCTCGTTCCCGCACAATCCCACCACGACGGTGGTGGACCGGGCGTTCTTCGAGCGGGTGGTGGAGTTCGCGCGCGCCAACGACCTCATGGTGCTGCACGACTTCGCCTACGCGGAGATCTGCTTCGACGGCTACAAGCCGCCGAGCATCCTCGAGGTGCCAGGCGCCCGGGAGGTGGCCATCGAGTTCCTGTCGCTCTCCAAGAGCCACTCCATGGCCGGCTGGCGGGTGGGCTTCGCCGCCGGCAACCGCGAGATGATCCACGCGCTCTCGCGCATCAAGAGCTACCTGGACTACGGGATCCCCACGCCCATCCAGGTGGGCGCCATCGTGGCCCTGCGCGGCCCCCAGGACTGCGTGGGCGAGGCTGCGCGCGCCTACCGGGAGCGCCGGGACGCGCTGATCGACCTCCTGGGGGCGCCGGGTGAGGGGGCCTGGAAGATCGACAAGCCGCTGGGCACGATGTTCGTGTGGGCGCCCATCCCGGAGCCCTGGCGCGGCCTCGGCTCCCTCGAGTTCTCGAAGCGCCTGTGCGCCGAGGCCCGGGTGGCGGTGGCGCCCGGAATCGGCTTCGGCGCCCACGGCGAGGGCTACGTGCGCTTCGCCCTGGTGGAGAACCCGCACCGCGTCCGCCAGGCGGTGCGGGGCATCCGGCGCTTCCTGCGCGAGGGACGGGTCTGATGTCCGGCGCGCCGGTCGGCGTCGGGCTGGTGGGGCTCGGGACCATCGGCACCGGCGTCGTGAAGGTCCTCCAGCGCAACGGCGCCGTGATCGCCGAGCGGCTGGGCTCGCCCCTGCGCCTGGTGCGGATCGCGGACCTGGACCTGGAGCGCGATCGGGGCGTCGACCTCGCGGGCATCCGCTTCGATTCCGACGCCGACGGCCTGCTCGACGATCCCGACGTGAAGATCGTGGTGGAGCTGATCGGGGGCTACGACGCGGCGCGCCGGCTGATCCTGGCCGCCATCGAGCGCGGCAAGCACGTGGTCACCGCCAACAAGGCGCTGCTGGCGGCCCACGGCGCCGAGATCTTCGAGGCCGCCCAGGCCCGCGGCGTGGACGTGGCCTTCGAGGCCAGCGTGGGCGGCGGCATCCCGATCCTGCGCTCGCTGCGCGAAGGGCTCTCGGCCAACCAGATCGAGCGCATCCACGGGATCATGAACGGCACCACCAATTTCGTGCTGACGGAGATGGAGCGCACGGGCGCGCCCTTCGAGGCCGCGCTCAAGCGCGCCCAGGAGCTGGGCTACGCGGAGGCCGACCCGAGCATCGACGTGGACGGGATCGACGCGGCCCACAAGCTGACCCTGCTCGTGGCCATGGCCTTCGGGGCGCGGCTCACCTTCAAGGACATCCCCACCGAGGGGATCCGCGGGCTCGTTCCCCTCGACTTCGAGATGGCCGAGCAGTTCGGCTACAAGATCAAGCTGCTGGGGATCGCCAAGGCCCGCGCCGACGGGCGCATCGAGGCCCGGGTGCACCCCACGCTGATCCCGGCCTCGAGCCTGCTCTCCCACGTGGAGGGCGCCATGAACGGCATCGCCGTGTACGGAAACGCCGTGGGCCCGACGCTCTTCTACGGCGCCGGCGCCGGCGAGCTGCCCACCGCCAGCGCCGTGGTGGCCGACCTGATGGAGATCGCCCGGGAGCTGCGGCGCGGCACCGCCGGACGCGTGGCGCCGCTCTCCTACCTGCCCCAGGCCTTGCGCGTCCGGCCGCTGGTGCCGCTGGGCGAGATCCGGGGCCGCGCGTACCTGCGCTTCACCGCCCTGGACCGCCCGGGCGTGCTCTCGCACATCGCCGGCGCCCTGGGCGAGCAGGGCGTCGGCATCGGCTCGGTGATCCAGCGAGGCCGCGGGGGCGCCGAGGAGTCGGTCCCCGTGGTGATGCTCACGCACCCCACGCAGGAGTCGGCGGTGCGCGGCGCCCTGGCGGCGATCGACCGCCTGCCCGACGTCACGGCTCCTACGCTCTTCGTGCGCATCGAGGAGGACCTGTGAGCTCCGACAAGCCCCACTATCGCGCCTGGTTCCAGAGCCTCCACCACCCGGCGGAGCGCTACGCCCTGGACGAGGTCGCCTACACCGACCGGGAGGGCGGTCTGCTCCAGGTGGTCCACGACGTGGACGAGCTGCGCAAGACGCCGGCGCGGGAGTGGAAGCGGATCTTCGAGGACCGCGCCCACAAGACCGAGTGGCCCTACGGCTCGGGCGTGTGGGGCAAGAAGGAGTGGGTCTGCCCGGAGATCGAGAACGAGAACGTGGTCTCCATGTACGAGGGCCACACCAACCTCTTCTGGGCGGACCGCTACGGCCGGGAGGTGGGGCTGGACGAGCTGTGGCTCAAGCTCTGCGGCAACTCCCACACGGGGTCGTTCAAGGACCTGGGGATGACGGTCCTGGTCTCCATGGTGAAGGAGATGATCGCCCGCGGGAAGCCGATCCGCGCCGTGGCCTGCGCGTCCACCGGCGATACCTCGGCGGCGCTCTCGGCCTACGCGGCGGCGGCGGCCATCCCGGCGGTGGTCTTCCTGCCCCGGGGCAAGGTGTCCCTGGCCCAGCTCATCCAGCCCGTGTCCAACGGCGCCATCGTCTTCGCCCTCGACACGGACTTCGACGGCTGCATGGAGATCGTGAAGCAGGTGGCGGAGAGGGACGGGCTCTACCTGGCCAACTCCATGAACAGCCTGCGCATCGAGGGCCAGAAGACCGTCGGGATCGAGATCGCGCAGCAGTTCGACTGGCAGGTGCCGGACTGGATCGTGATCCCGGGCGGCAACCTGGGCAACGTCTCGGCCCTGGCCAAGGGCCTGGACATGCTGGTGGATCTCGGCCTGGTGGAGAAGCGCCCGCGCCTGGTGGTGGCGCAGGCGGAGGCCGCCAATCCCCTCTACCTCTCGTACCTGCGCGACTTCCGGGTCTACGAGCCCATCCACGCGCGCCCCACCGTGGCCTCGGCCATCCAGATCGGGAACCCCGTCTCGGTGGAGAAGGCCATCGACGCCCTCCAGCGCTACGACGGCATCGTCGAGCAGGCCAGCGAGGCGGAGATCGTGGAGGCCGCCGTCCACGCCGACTGCACGGGGCTGTTCAACTGCCCCCACACCGGGGTGGCGCTGGCGGCCCTGCTGAAGCTCGTGCGGCGCGGGACCATCGCGAGGCAGGACCGGGTGGTGGTGATCTCCACCGCCCACGGGCTCAAGTTCATCGATTACAAGGTCCGCTACCACCGGATGCAGCTCGAGGGGATCGTCCCGGAGCTCCCCAACCCGCCCATCGAGCTGCCGGCGGACTACGCCACCGTGCGCGACCGCATGCTCCGCGAGATCGACGCACGCTTCCCGGCATAGGGCCTTGTTCACCGGCATCGTGGAGGCGGTGGGCACGATCGCCGCGCGGGAGCGGCGGGGCGACCTGGTGCGGCTCGTCGTGGAGGCTCCCGCCGTCGCGGGCGGGGTCGCGGTGGGCGACAGCGTGGCGCTGAACGGCGCCTGCCTGACGGTGGTGGCGGTGGAGGGAGGGCGGGTGGCCTTCGACGCCGTGCGGGAGACGCTGGACCGCACCTCCCTGGGCGGCCTCGGCCCCGGCGCCCGGCTGAACCTGGAGCGCCCGCTGCGGGCGGACGGCCGGCTCGACGGCCACATCGTGCAGGGCCACGTGGACGCCACCGGCCGCGTGGAGCGCCTGGAGCGCGACGGCGACGACGTGCGGCTCTTCGTCGCGTGCGACCCGGAGCTCGCGGATCTGCTGGTTCCCAAGGGCTCGGTGGCCATCGACGGCGTCTCCCTGACCGTGGTGGGGCTGCGCCGCGACGGCTTCGACGTGGCCCTGATCCCCCACACCCTGACGGCCACCACCCTCGGCGAGCGCCGGCCCGGGGACCTGGTCAACCTCGAGGCGGACGTCCTGGGGAAGTACGTGAAGCGCTACGTGCAGCAGGTGGTGCGGGGAGCCGTCGAGCCCGGGCCGCGCTGATGCCGGCCTCGGAGCCCGACTTCTCGTCCGTTGCCGAGTTCCGCGGGCGCGAGGTCGCCTGCTGGGCCATCGCCTCCTACTTCGACGCGCTGCGCGAGCGCGGCCTTCCCGCCGAGCGCCTCACCCGCGGCATGGGGGTCTCGGCCGAATACCTGGCGGACGCCACGAATCGCATCTCGTGGGCCGCCTACGCGACCCTGCTCGAGAACGCCCAGGTGCTCTGGAGCGACGAGGAGCTGGTGTCGCTCGGGCGCCGCGCGACCGTCTCGCGCTGGTTCCGCCCGTTCGCGGACATCGCGCGCCTGCGCTTTGGGCCCGTGGACCTGTACCGCTGGCTGGTCCGGCGCGGCGCCGGCGTGCAGCGGCAGGCCCTCGCCGCCGTCGCCTACACCCTGGAGGAGCTCGGGCCGGAACACCTGGAGATCCGCGTCCACGTCGCTCCCGGCTACCCGGTGCCGCGCGCCTTCCTGCTGGGCGCCCAGGGCTCCCTCGCCGCCCTCCCCGCGATCCTCGGCTACGAGCCGGCCCGCATCGAGATGCAGCCGGAGCCCGGAGGCGCGCGCTACGAGATCCACCTCCCCCCGCGCCGCTCCGCCCTGGGATGGCTGCGCAAGGTCCTGGGCTGGCCCTTCGCGGTGCGCCGCGCGGCGGTCTACCTGGAGGAGGCCTACGAGAACCTCCACCAGAGCTCACGCCAGTACGCCGCCATCTTCAACGCCACGAGCGACGCCATCGTGATCAACGACCTGGCGGGCGCCCCGCTGGACGCCAACCCCGCCGCCTGGCGGCTCTTCGGCTACACCCGGGAGGAGTTCCTGGCCCACGATCCCATGCAGCTCACCGAGCTCGGCTCCCGCGAGGCCTACCAGCGCTACCTGGAGGCGGTCCGCCAGGGGCGGCGGGTCCAGTTCGAGCAGACGGGCATCCGCAAGGACGGGAGCCGCGTGGACCTGGAGATCCGCGGCTCGCCCATCGAGTTCCACGGGCGGCCGGCCGCCCTGGGCGTGATCCGCGACGTGACCGACCGCAAGCGCTCCGAGGCGGAGCGGATCCGCCTCGAGGAGCAGCTCCTCCAGGCCCA
>Ga0214473_10008640_pt1 | contig 12039 bp, 10 predicted proteins | sample RVTome_7_FD_203509 | JGI IMG/M metagenome (GOLD analysis project Ga0214473, IMG submission 203509) | Soil microbial communities from uranium-contaminated site in the Upper Colorado River Basin, Wyoming, United States - RVT98D197 | ecosystem: Environmental > Terrestrial > Soil > Contaminated >...
AGAGCTATCGCCTGCGGGGAAGGCCGATGGTCTTTCTCGTGACCTCGCGGAGCTGCCCGCACCGCTGCTCTTTCTGCTCCGTTCACGCCACGTTCGGATTGCGGTACCGGCGGGTTTCCGTTCCGCGGGTCGTCGAAGAGATGAAGCTCCGCTACCAGGAGGGATACCGGGTCTTCGACTTCGAGGACGATAACCTCACTTACTACAAGGACGAGATGAAGGAGCTGTGCCGGGCGATCCCGCGAGAGTTCCCGGCGGGCGACGTCGAGCTCGTGGCCATGAACGGGATCTCCTACTTGAGCCTCGACACCGAGCTCCTTCAGCTCATGAAAGCGGCCGGCTTCACGCGATTGAACCTCGCCCTCGTGAGCTCCGACGTCTCCGTGCTCGAAACCACCAAGCGACCCCATACCGTCGCAAAATATCTGGAAGTGGTCGAGGCGGCGCACCGCCTGGGATTCGAGATCACGTCTTACCAGATCCTGGGCCTGCCGTTCGAGTCTCGAGCGAGCATGGTGCAGACGCTGGTTTTCGCCGCTCGCCTCCCCGTCCTCCTGGGAGCCTCGCCGTTCTATCTGACCCCGGGCTCTCCGATTCAACGACAGCTCGGGGTTACGCTCTCGGAAGCGGACTACGTTCGCGCGCGCCTCACCGCCTTGGCCTGGGAAGGCCGCGACTTCACCCGCGACGACGTCTACACGCTCTTCGTAACCACGCGAATTCTGAACTTTCTCAAATCTCGCCGCGAGAGCGGAACGCGTCGAAATCTCGGCCTGGAGCTCCTCGAAACGCTGCTCGAGAGCGGGAAGCTATACGCGGCGAGCGGCAAGAACCGCCGGCCCCTCACTCGGTTTCGGTCCGATCTCTTTTTCGAGGTCTGGCGCGAGCTCGACTACGTCACGAACCTCGAGGGACGTCGAATCGTGATTCAAGAGGCGGCCGCCCGGTCCGCCCAGAAGATGACCGTTCCCTCCCGCGGTCGGATCCGGCTCGCGGGAAGCGAAGGGTCGGCCCCGCTCAAAACGCGTCTCAGCGCTTCCCGTTTCCCCGAGCCGCTGACGAGAAAGTGAACCGCCCGCGCTTCGTTGAGAGCGGGGATCGTCATCGTGATTCGCTCCGGGGGAGGCTTGGGAGCGTCGTGAACCGCGACCACGAGCCGTCTCGTCTCCTCGAGCTCGGGGGCGCGGGGAAAGAGAGAGGCGACGTGTCCGTCCTCGCCGATTCCCAGGAGCACCGCGTCCAAAGGGTGAAACCTGAAGAGCTCCTCTTCGTAGCGGAGCGCCGCGTCCTCCGGACGCGCAAGGGTCGTGTCGGGAGCGTGGACGTTCTCTTCCCGGAGGGACAGCGGCCGTAGGAGCGCGAGCGCCGCCCCGGCGTTGCTCTCGGGGTGATCGCGAGGCACGAAGCGCTCGTCCGACCAGAAGAGGTGAACGTCTCCCCAGGGCAAGTCGTCGCGGTGCTCCGTCGCGAGGCTGCGGTAGAGCGTCTTCGGCGTCTCGCCTCCGGCAAGCGCCAGAGTGAATCGACCCCATTCGGCGATCGCGATCTTCCCCGCGTCGACGAGAGCGCGGGCGGCGGCGTCGCTCAGCGCGGCGACGTCGTCGAAAACACGAAGCTCAGTGCCCGCCGCAGCCATGGAGCCAGCCCCGTCCGTCTCGCGCCATGAGCTCCTCGGCGCCCCGGGGGCCCCAGGTTCCGAGCTCGTAGATCTCAAGAGGAGGCCCGTTTCCGCTCTCGAAGCTCCGGATGACGGGATCCACGATTGTCCACGAGAGCTCAACCTCGTCCTCTCTCGCGAAGAGCGCGGGATCGCCGTGGACCGCGTCCACCAGCAAGCGCTCGTATGCGTCGGGGATCTCGATACCGTCGAAGTCCTCTGCGTAGTGGAACTCCATGTCGACGGAGCGCAGGTCGGCCAAGGTGTCGGGCACCTTGGCCTCGAAACGGAAGTGCATCCCTTCATCGGGCTGGATGCAGATCGCGAGATAATTGTTTTTGAGACGGGCGCCCGCGGGAAGCGGGAAGAGGATATGGGGAGGACAACGAAAGACGACGAGGATCTCGGAATGTTTCCCGGCGAGCGCCTTTCCGGAGCGAAGATAGAAGGGCACGCCCTGCCAGCGCCAGTTCTCGATCCCGAGCTTCAGGGCGGCGTAGGTCGAGGTCTCGGAGCCCGCTTTCACCCCTTCCGTTTCCCGGTAGCCTCGATACTGGCCGCGCACCGAAACCCGATCGAGACCCTCGGGGTCGGGGCTCCGGACCGCGGACAAGACCTTCGCCTTTTCGTTGCGGATCGCGTCGGCGGCGAAGGAGTACGGCGGCTCCATGGCCACGAGGCTCATGAGTTGGAGCAAGTGGCTCTGGAACATATCGCGGAGAACACCGTTCTCGTCGTAGAACCGGGCGCGGTGTCCCACGTCCGCCGATTCCGCCACGGTGATCTGCACGTGGTCGACGTAGTTGCGATTCCAGAGCGGCTCGAACACGGTGTTGGCGAAGCGGAAGAAGAGAATGTTCTGCGCCGTCTCCTTCCCCAGATAGTGATCGATGCGGTAGATCTGCTTCTCCTGAAAGACGGCGCGGACCGCCCGATTCAGCGTGCGAGCGCTCTCGAGATCCGTCCCGAAGGGCTTCTCGATGACGACCCGCCGTTCCCCGTGCTCTTCCGATGCCATCCCCGACCGGCCGAGATGAGTCACCGTGGATTCGTAGAGGCGGGGAGCGATGGCGAGGTAGTAGATCCGGTTCGAGCGGCCAGCCTCGAGCTCTCGAAGCCTGTAGTCGAGCTTTTCGAAGTCGACCGGAACCGTCGAGTCTCCGGAGACGTAGAACAGCCGCTCGGCGAAGGCGTCCCACGTCGAGAGGTCAGCGGAGGAGCTCCCGACCGCGTCTTTCATCCGCTTTCGGAACTCGTCATCCGAGTGCTGGCTGCGAGAGAAGCCGACGATGCGCACTCGTTCGTCGAGGCGCTTCTTGCGATGGAGGCCGTAGAGCGCGGGCAGGAGCTTGCGGCTCGCAAGATCGCCCGAGGCGCCGAAGATGACGAGGCTGGTCGTGCTCTCGGTCATCGTATGCCGCCTTCGTTACTCGCTCCTTTTGACCGCATGCCCGCCGAACTGGTTGCGAAGCGCGGCAAGAAGCTTGGGGGCGAAGCTCTCTTCCTGACGGCTCACGAAGCGCATCATGAGCGAAGCGGTGATGACCGGAGCGCCCTTCTCGACCGACATTCTCACCGCGTCGGGATTCCGGTCGAAAACGACGAGGTGATGGCCAGCCGCGAGGAGTCGGGCCGTCATGTTGGCACCCATCTTCCCCAGACCTACCATGCCCAGCTTCATTCCTCTCCTCTCCCCCAGGACGAATACTTCGACCGATCCAGACCCAGAGACTCCCAGAGGAACAGGAAGTCGACCGGTTTTCGCCGCTCTCGCTCCGCCCGCTGACGCTCGCCGATCTCGTAGCTCCTGAGGAGCTCCACGACGTCCTCGAGGCCCGCCTCGTCCTGGATCGCCTCCCGCGGCGTTCGATCCTTGAGGAGCGGGATGGGCTCGTCGGCCCACCGTGCGTGGATCTGACGGTAGACCTGCACGACGAGCCCGGTCCGCTCTTCGGCCGAGAGACCTTCGAAGGGATCGTCTTCGACGAGGTGCTCCGTTCTCCGATGTCGCTCCTTCCACAGACGGCGCGGATCGACCGTTTCCCTTCCGAGCCTCGTAACCGCGCTCCCGACGAGCTCGGCGAGTCGCTTCTCACCCTCGTCCGCCAGGGCCGCCGTTCTAGCGTCCAGGTGGAGTAGATCGTCCGCCGAACGCCGCACCATCCACTTGGTGCGCCGGATCCCATCGGCGTTGTCCGCGACCCATTCGAAGGTCTCCGCGTCGGCGTCTATCTCGACATCCGGTGCGCGCGAGAGCGCCCCGACCACGAGGTTCCAGTCTTCGATGCGAAAGTCGACGGTTGTGAGCACGATCGGCTCGCCGGTGGATGCGTCGGTCAAGATCGGGGGCGGACCCACGAGGAGTCCGAGCCACGCTTCGATGACGAGTTCCGAGATCCAGTACCCATCGACCGCGCCGCTCTCGTCTCTGGGACCATCCAGGATCTCGCTCCCGAGCCGGAGACAGCGGTCCAGCGGGAAGCCATACATCGCCCCGCTGAGCACCGGAGGGTCCAGGGGGATCACTCGCGTCGCCAAGGCATCGCCGCTCTGGAGCTCGCGGGATGCGGTCATCTCGCGAACGAAGAACTTCCCGGGAGACGGATCGCTCTTCGAAACCAGCCAAAGTCCATTTCCGGGCTCGCTCTCGACGACTTCGTACAGATCGAGAAACGTGCTCCCGAGAAGCTCCAGGTACCGTCGCTCGGAAGGCTCGAGCTCCGGGCCCTCGTCGAGGACGAGCTCCATGAAACGACGGGGCTCTTCCCCGTCCTCCGGTTCCGCTTCTCCTTCGGCGAGAATCCACTCTAGGGAGTTGATCTGGAACATCTGGAAGACGTCGTCGGGAAGCTCCTGGATCTCCTCGAGCTGCGCATCCTCGAGAACGGCGCAATAGACGTTTTCGATCGCATCGTGAACTTGCTCGCCGTGGTGCTTCAGGAGCCAGGACAACGCCTTCTCGGCGGCGCGGTCCGGAGCCCCCTTTACACGTTCCCGAGCCTCGTCCTTGACGAGGCAGCACACCTTGTACTTCTTTCCGCTCCCGCAAGGACAGGGGCTGTTGCGACCGGGCTTCGCCATCGATTAGAACGAGTCTCTCGTCACCACAAGCTCGATGTTGTCGCGAGTGAGAGTCCCGATGGCGTAGAGGGTGTAGTTTGCCCCTCCGGACAACCCCTGACCGGAGATCGACGCAACTTCCTCGGCGGTGCCGCCGCGGCGAAGCTCGAAGCCGTAGACGCCGGGGATGAGCTCGGCGGTGCCGCTCGTCTGGAGGTAGCCGACGCCGCCGAGAAGCCCGGGCCCGTTCTGAATCGCAAGGTCGAACGGAGCGGGGAAATCGGGAACGGTATTGACCATCGTCAACCGCGCGCGATCGGAGCGCGTCGACTGTTCATGGTAGATCGCAAGGGTGGAGAAAGACACCCCCACGATGGCTACCGTGACCGCCTGGTTCGAGCCGAGGGTGATGCGGGTCTCGATGAGGGCCGCCCCACGGTCGCCCTCGGGGAAGAACTGGACGCGGTACTCGCCGGGATCGAGCTGGGCGTAGGGACCTACGCCGCCATAGTCGATGCCGGTGGCCAGATCGGCGCCATTCACCACGAAGTCGACGCTCCGGGCGTCCTCCGTGAGCTGGGCCCCACGGAGGGACGCCTTCGCGGACGACGGCGGCGTCGTGGTGGTGGTGCTGCCCGGCGGCGGCTCGTTCCCGGTCGGCGGGTCGTTGTCGCATCCGGCGACCATGAGAACGAAAAAAAGAGGCAGGATTCGGCATGAGATAGCTCGTCTTCGCATGGGATGCACCTCGTCGGGCGGAGCGCGCGAACCGCGGAACCGTCCTATGCTAACCGGAGAGTCGAGCGATCCCAAACGAGCCAGGGTAGGGACACGAATGGTGCGCCCTGGGTGATTCGAACACCCGACCGGGGCCTTACCTGGAAGACGCGACGTCCATCGACGTCGCCGCCTTGCCCACCGGATCGAGAACGCCGCCCGAATGCGCCAGCGAGCGACGGCCTCTGTCCACGACGAACTAGCCGTTCGCCGTCACGTAGTCGACCCCGGTCGGGTACACGCTCGGCTCAAGGCACGTGGTGTTGTCGGCGAGCAGCATCCGTGTTCTTGCGATACTGCCCTTCTGCATCGCGCGTATGTGTACCGGGTATTCTGAAAGCCTTCCGCGACGCCGACGCATCATCAACGGCAAGGAGAGTGAAGCCTGTCGGATTCCCTTACAAAAGCGCTTGGCAAGTCCTGCACCGGTAAATGATTGAGGGGCCGCAATAAAAGCCAATACCGCCCGTGGCGCCGACCTCCTGATGTCGAACTTCGTTACGCAAGCGATGCAGGGCGCCCGTGCGCTCCGAAGGAAGTCGAAATTTTGAACTCGCCTAGAACAAATGAGTTGAGGAAGTAGTTGAGGCACGATGGGCTTGCTTGGCCCCCGAATTGCACGTTTAGCACTTCAAAGCGGGGTGAAATCCATGAATCTTCGTCGGGCTAAAGCGAATTGGTATGCGGCAATTGCCGCGATCGCGTTCCTCGTATGTGCGCCGGCTGCGGATGCCGGTCTACTTTTCCTCTCCGGAGATAGCAATATCGTGTCCTCGTTGACCGGCGCAACGCCGGACGCGGGGAACCAGCAGTTCTTCCTGAACGTTCTCGGAGCGGGAACCTCCGTTCTCGTGCTCGAAACGTCGGTTACGCCCGTCTTCAGCACGCCGGTGAACGATTTCTACAATAGCCAGGCGGGCGTCTCGTCCACATTGTTTTCGGGAGCGGTCACGGGAGCCTTGCTCTCAGGCGTAGACCTGTTCTTCAGTCCGCTCCCCGAGGATTCGTTTACCGCGAGCGAGCTGGATGCGCTCGGCGACTATCTGGAAGGAGGGGGGACGATTTTCTTCGCGGGCGACAATCCAGGCTTCGCGCCGGACCCCAACGCCCGCATCAACGACGCTCTCACCGCCCTTGGAAGCGGCATGCTCATCCTTGATGTCGCCCTCGATATCGGCGACCAACATGCCCTTCCGTCTCAGATTCTTTTAGATCCCTTCACTACCGGGGTCACGACCTTCAATTACGGAGGAATGTCAGAGATCAGCGGAGGGACCACGCTCTTCGTCAGTTTGGAAGAATCTCCCTTCGTGGCGTACGAGCAGACCAATGGGGAGACTCCGGTTCCCGAGCCCGGGACCCTGCTCCTTCTCGGCGCAGGGCTCGTCGCCCTCTCTCGCCGTCGCCGCAACTAAGCGCGCTTCGGTTTCCAGATAAGCCCCTCGCCCATTCGGGTGAGGGGCTTTTTGTTTTCGACCCGTATCCTGAAAAGCACCCTATGCGCCCTGGCCTCGTGAAGCTCGAGGCCCGTAGTGCAGGGGTCGAGACACGATTTCGGGGGGGCATCAATCTCTCAGCCGGCTTGCGGTACTTCGGAATGAATACAAGACACGAATGGTGCGCCCTGGGTGATTCGAACACCCGACCTACAGATTCGTAGTCTGTCGCTCTATCCAGCTGAGCTAAGGGCGCTAAAAGATGCCCGTGGTGAGACCTGTCATGCTAGCAAGCAGTCGGCGGGGCGTCAAGGTGCGCTCGATTTACGAAAGCGGAACTCCTGCTTCCCCTCGTCTCCCTCGACCTCGGCTACGAGAGTGCCTTCGCCCAGGCGATAGCGGATGATCTTCGGGTGGTCGTGCTGCGGGTTCTCGAAGACCGCCTCGCCCGCGGAAAGTTTGGTCAGCTTGAAGTCGGTCGGAGCACTTCCGTTGGGCTGCGCGACGTAGAAGATGCCGTCCGCGCGCGCCTCGATCCTCAAGAACTCGAACGCGACCGTCTTTCCCGAGACGATGGTGCGGGAGACGCCGAGCATGGTGCCGCCGGCGGCTTCGATCCAGTGCTCTTCGATTCTGGCCTTACCGGACTCTCCCCTCCAGTCCCCCTCGATGAAGCGCAAGCCCTCCAGATCGCTCGACGCGGCCGAGAAAGCGCTGACGATGACGGCAAGAAAAATCCTCATGGTCTCTCCTCCTTCGAGGCCGCATTGTCGGCGCTTCGTCAGAAGCTCGTATTGTACAAACCCGACTTCCTCCGGCGCCGCGTGAAGACCCGGGTCACGGCGTTCTCGTGAGAGAAGAGCGCCGAGGGGCTCCTCCCGGTGAAGCTCTTGAAATCGCGGATGAAGTGGGCCTGATCGTAGTAGCCGCAGTCGAGAGCGAGCTCGGCCCAGGGGCGTTCGTCGAGGAACGCTCTCCGAAAAACGCTCTGGAATCGCAGGACCTTCGCGAATCGCTTCGGCCCGAGACCCACCCGCTCGCGAAACCTTCGTTCGAGCTGGCGGGGTCCGACCCCCATGAGCGCGGCAAGGGTATCGGTGGAAACCCTCCCTTCTGCTTCGACCACGCTTCCAACCGCGCGCTCGAAGTCGGAGTCCAGGGTTGCGGTGTTCTCGAATCGCGTCGAGAGAATCGCGTCGAGCGTTCGCCTCCGATCTTCCATCGAGCTCGCGCTCCCAAACCTTTCCGGAAGGGCTACCACGTCCTCGAGAGGAACGAGCTCGTTCGCGAGCTCCGCCATGGGGAACCGAAAGAGAGGGTGGGCGCCAGTTGGATGAAACCGCACGCCGACGACGTCGACCGGGCCCGTGGCGCGGACGGTCACGTGGTGGTCCATCTGCCCTACGAGCATTCGAGACGGCTGTTCCTCACTCCAAGGGCTCCGACCGTCCGGGTGGCAACGTCGGAACGGGGCTCCGAGGTTGAAGACGAGCTCCATGCAGCCGTCGGGGAGGATCGGCTGGGGGTCCGAAGGCGCGGCCCGGTCGGCTCGGAGGAACCAGTAACACTCGATGAAGCGGCGGAGAATGGGAGCGGGCAGGACTTCGCGATACGACGGCGGGCTCACGTCCCGACTTCCGGCTTCGTCATTCCGTCCGTCAGGTAGGCGTGCGCCATGTGCGGGGTGTTGAATGCGTAGCCCAGTTCCCCTTTGGGGTCCACGACGATGATCCCGCCCTGACCCCCGGTTCGCGATTCGAGCGTGCGGATCGTCTGCTGCGCCGCCTCCGAGGGTCCGATGCCGGTGGTCATGGCCTCGACCGCGCGATAGGCCATCACGATCCGGAGGATCGCTTCCCCATGGCCCGTGGACGCCGCGGCGCCCTTGCGGTCGTCCGCGTAGAGACCGGCGCCGATGACGGGCGAATCCCCGATGCGCCCGGGAAGCTTCAAGAAAGTTCCTCCGGTCGAGCTCGCGACGGCCACCTGTCCGTGGCCATCGCAGGCCACCGCGCCCACGGTTTCGGAGGGTGGGCTCTCGGGCAACGCCCCGATCCTCCTGGCGCGAAGATATCTCTCGCGCTCCCGCTCCACGATCAGCTCTTCGGGATCGCAGAACGGGATTCCGCGGCCCCGGGCGAACTCGAGGGCACCCTCCCCGGAAAGCATCACGTGCTGCGAGCTCTCGAGGATCTCCCGCGCCAGCGCCACGGGATGCAGCATCCTGGAGACGCCGGCCACGGAGCCCGCCTTCAGCTCGGATCCCGACATGATCGCGGCGTCGAGCTCGACCTCACCCCGGGAGTTGAGGACCGATCCACGGCCCGCGTTGAACGTGGGGTCCGACTCGAGGAACTCCACTGCCTTCTGGACAGCGTCCAGGGCCGAGCCTCCCGTCAGCAGGATCTCGAAACCGATCATCGAAGCCCGGTGGACTCCGATGCGGTGAGCCTCGAGCTCGCCCTCGGGCGTGGCCCAGGCACCGCCGTGAACGAGGACCGCGGGCCGGGCGCGCTTTCGGGAAGGCCGGTCCATCACGTTCTAGTGCCGTGGGGCCCCTGTACCACGGCTCGGCCTGTCCGGCGCTTCGCGCCGATCTCGCGGCGGATCCAACGGGATGCCGCTCGGGCACGGGTGCGGATTGGGTTTGGTAGCGCTACGGGGATTCGAACCCCGGTTTGATGGCTGAGAACCACCCGTCCTAGTCCCCTAGACGATAGCGCCGATGGATCGAATCGGGCTGTGCGGACAGCCACCGGGAAAGTTAACACAGCGGGTTTTGCCTGTCAATTTCGCATGATAAGATAGAAGTCAAAGCCGACAATCGATTTACACTATCCTGGGCTCGAGGCCCTTTCGCATTCCTTTCGACTCGATGCTAGACCGCCTTCGCAAACGCTTCGAGAGCCTTCTCACCAGGACGGCTCCTTTGGTCGACGAGGCCGAGCCTCCCGAGGTCGTCGAAGTCCCTACTGACGAAGCGGCTGCGCAAGCGAGCGAGGCCGAGGCGATGCTCCTCGCGCGTCGCGAAGCTCAAAAGCGGGAGTCCCGGCTCATCCTCACGGAGCGAATCCATAATCGCGCGGCGGCCCTCCAGAACGAGCTTCGAACGAGCCTCCTGAACGACATCCACCGGAGCCTCGACCAGGAGGTCCGCCACCAGTCCCTTCACGATTTGCTCCAGGTGACTCTCGACACGGCCTTCACCGCGAGGCTCGACAGTTCGATCGACGAGCACGTCCTCGGATTGTTCCAGAAGCTCGAGACGGAGTTCCGCGACCAGCCCGAAGCCGCGCCGCTCTTCCCGCACAAGGACCAGTTCGTCTCCGAGCTCAAGCTCTACCGCGACGCGGTCCTGAAGAAGCATCTGTTGGAACAAGTGGAGGTGCTCGCTCTTCCGACCTCGGCGCGAGCGTTCCCCGAGACCCGGGGAAGCGCCGAGGAGCTCAAGGAGCGAATCACCCAGTACTGGAACGCCTGCCGGGAATCGCTCGACAAGTTCTTCCGATCGGTGGAAATGGTCCTGCTCGACGGCGCCCGAGAGGGTATCCGAATCGAGTCGTCGGTGATCCGCGACCGGCTTCTCGCGGCGCAATATCGAAACGGCTACCGGCTTCTCGAGGACCGCTTCCGGGCGCTGTACGCCGAGGTCGCCGAGCTCCACATGAGCGCCGAGCCCCCGGAGCAGAAGAAAGCGGCGCTCGACCGGCGCGTGGTCGACGAGATCATCGTTCCCCTGGCGTACTTCATCCGCGAGCGCAGCGAGCCGGAGCCCCGCGAGGCGCTCGCGAGCCGCGCCGCGCTCTTCACCGAGATCGTGGACCGCCTCGTCGCCGTACCCGACCCTTTCCAGCAGGCGGCGGAAGCGATCAAGCCCGTTCTGCGGAAGAGCGTCGAGCAGGCCCGACCGATCGCCGCCAAGGAGAGCCCTTACCTCCGGGCCGCCATCGAAAGCCTCAATCCCTCCGCCATCCACCGCACCACGGCGCTTCTCCGTGTCCTCGAGATCCTGGTCGAGCCCGAGATCGACGAGCGCGCCCTTGTGGGCGTCGAGCAGGTCATTCGCCTGAATCGCGCCCAGTATCGCTTATACCAGCTGCTCGACCGGAGTCATCGCGATCTCGCGCGAAAGCTCTCTCCCCTCGATCGGATCGCGGACGAGGACGCGAGTCTCGTGGCCGAGATCCTCGAGCAAGCGGAGCCGTCGCGAGAGCTGCTAGAGGACCTCTTTCTCGCGCTCGGCTATCAGGAATGGCCGGAGAGTCTTCCTTCGAGCCTGCGAACGCTCCTCCGCTACGTCGCGGTGATAGCTCTCTCTCCTCGAGAGCTCGCCGCATGGCCGAGTCTTTACTCTCCCGAGCCTCCCTCCGCCGCCGACCGCGCGCGCCTCGCGCGCACCGTTCTCGAACGCCTCGCTCCCTCGTCTGTCGGCGTCGACGAGCGCCAGCGGCGGCTCGGCGCGGTGCCCATCCCCATCGACCTCAGCAAAGCTCTCGCTACCATGGGCTACTCTCCCGAGGAGAAAGACCGCCTCGCTCGATTTCGAGAAGAGGTGCGCTCCGCGGTGGAGCAGGGAGAAGCCCCGGCGCTCGCGAAGTCGATCCAGAACTTGAGAAAGCTCCGCCAGGCGATGGCGACGGAGCGCCTGGCGCTCGGCGCCACGGGGATGGACGCCGACCCGTATCTCGTCGAGCTCTGGCTCACCCCCGAGGGAGCGATGGTGGGACTGGTGCTCTTCGCCGACGAGGGTTTCGGTACGGCGCCGGTCGAGATCCTGTCGCGCGATCCCGGAAGCGGAAACCGCAAGGAAACCGAAGAGAAGCTGAGGCGCCAGCTCCAGAGTCAGGCGCTCATCTATCAGACGTTCTACAAGCTCTTCTCGCGGAACGTCTCCCTTCCGAAGGAACGACGACGGGGGCTTCCGGCATTCGTAAAGACCCTGTACGAGCCCGCCGACCCGAACCGCCTCCTCCTCCTCGCCCGGCTGCGATATGCAAAAGACCTCGTGGTGCTCATGGAGTCTTTCGCGCGCCAGATCGCGGAAGCCGACCCCTCGGACCCGAAGACCCTCGCCGAGGCGAACGGTGTCCTCCAGATCCTGACGGGGCT
>Ga0214473_10008641_pt1 | contig 12039 bp, 9 predicted proteins | sample RVTome_7_FD_203509 | JGI IMG/M metagenome (GOLD analysis project Ga0214473, IMG submission 203509) | Soil microbial communities from uranium-contaminated site in the Upper Colorado River Basin, Wyoming, United States - RVT98D197 | ecosystem: Environmental > Terrestrial > Soil > Contaminated >...
GACCAAGAATCCGCTGTGGATCGATCGCACGCGCAAGATCGGCGTCATCTCCGGCCCCGAGGCCATCCGCGCCGGCCTGTGCGGGCCGTCGCTGCGTGGCTCCGGCGTCAACTGGGACCTGCGCAAAGCCCAACCCTACACCGGCTACGAGCACTACGACTTCGAAATTCCGCTGGGGACGAACGGTGATGTGTACGACCGCTACCTGTGCCGCATGGAAGAGATGCGCCAGTCGCTGCGCATCGTGGAGCAGGCGCTGCGCCGGCTCAAGCCCGGGCCGGTGATCAGCGACAACCGCAAGTACGTCCCGCCGCCGCGCTCGGAGCTCGGCCGGAGCATGGAGGCGGTCATCCACCACTTCAAGCTGTGGACCGAAGGCTTCAGTCCCCCGCCCGGGGCCGTCTTCGTCGCGGTCGAGTCACCGCGAGGCGAGCTGGGCTGTTACCTGGAATCGAACGGCGGTCCGCGCCCCCATCGAGTCCACTTCCGTACCCCCAGCTTCGCCAATCTCCAGGCGCTGCCGCTGCTCTCCCGCGGCCACCTGGTGGCCGATCTGGTGGGCATCATCGGAAGCCTGGACATCGTCCTGGGGGACGTCGATCGCTAGGAACGGCGCGCCGCCCGGAGACCTACCTTGCTGAAGGACACCCACGCCTCCGAAGTCGAAGCCATCCTGGCCCACTACCCGGCCGACCAGAAACGCTCGGCCGCCATGCCGCTCCTGTACCTGGCCCAGCGGGCCTACGGCCACCTGACCTCGGCGGCGATCGAGGAAGTGGCCGGCTTGATCGACGTATCGTCGACCCAGGTGGGGTCGCTCGTCGGTTTCTACACCCTTTACCACGACCATCCCGGCGGGAAGGTCCGCATGCAGATCTGCACCGACCTTCCGTGCGCGCTGCGCGGGGCCGAGGTCTTCGCCAAGGCCGTCTGCACCAACCTGGGAATCCGAGTGGGTGAAACCACCCCCGACGGATGGATCACTGTCGAGGAGGTCACCTGCCTGGCCGGATGCGACAAGGCGCCGCTCTTCCAGGTCCAGGACGCCGACGGGATTCACTACCGCGAAGGGCAGACTGTCGAAACGGCCATGGCTTGGATCGACGAACTTCGGCGGAGCCGAACCGATGGCTGAGCATATCCTCCTCCGCCATCGCGATATCCCCGATATCGACCAGCTGGACGCCTACCTCGCCCACGGCGGCTTCGAGGCGCTGCGCCAGACGCTCACGACCAAGTCGCCGGCCGAAGTCATCGATATCGTCAAGGCCTCGGGGTTGCGTGGCCGCGGCGGGGCGGGCTTTCCGACGGGCGTCAAGTGGAGCTTCCTGACTCCGGACGTGTTCCCCCGGTACGTCGTGGTCAACGCCGACGAATCAGAACCGGGCACGTTCAAAGACCGGGAGATCATGGAGCGCAACCCCTACCAGTTCCTGGAAGGGGTGGCCCTGTGCGCCTTTGCCGCCCAGGCCCGCGCCGCCTACATCTACTGCCGGGGCGAGTTCTGGGATCTGGCCCATCGCCTCGAGGAGCGCATCGCCGAGCTCGAGACGCGGGGGTTCCTCGGCCGCAACCTTTTTGGCAGCGCCTTCAGCCTGGAGATGCACGTCCACCTGGGAGCGGGGGCCTACATCTGCGGCGAAGAAACCGCCTTGCTGGAATCGCTCGAGGGCGCCCTCGGTCAACCGAGGCTCCGCCCGCCCTTTCCGGCAGCCAAGGGGCTGTACGGCCAACCCACGGTGGTCAACAACGTCGAGACCCTCGCCAACCTGCCTCCGATCCTGGCGCGTGGGGCCGACTGGTACCGCACGATCGGCACACCGCAGAGCCCCGGCCCCAAGGTCTTCAGCCTCTCTGGCCACATCGAGCGACCGGGCAATTACGAACTCCCCTTGGGGACGACTTTCCGCACGCTGATCTTCGAGCACGGCGGAGGGATCCCCGGCGGCCGCGGAGTCAAGGCGATCCTGCCGGCCGGAGCTTCGGCGCCGCTGCTCCTGGGCTCCGATGAAGTCCTGGACACGCCCATGGACTACGAATCCGTCCCCAAGGTGGGTTCGATGCTGGGCTCGGCTTCGATCATCGTGATGGACGACAGCGTCGACATCGCCTGGGTGGCATTGAAGACCAGCCGCTTCTTCAAACACGAGTCGTGCGGCAAGTGCACTCCCTGCCGCGAAGGAACGTACTGGATGCTGAACGTGCTCGAGCGGCTGCACGCCGGCGGCGGGACTCCCGCCGACATCGACCTGCTGGGCTCGGTGGCCCAGGGGATCCAGGGCAAATGCCTGTGCCCGCTGGGCGAGTTTGCCATCCTGCCCGTCCTGTCCGGCATCGAGCGCTTCCGCCAAGACTTCGCCACGCACACAGGGAACGGGCGATGAGCCAGGCGCAAATCCACCTGACCATCGATGGACGGCCGGTGGCCGTAGCCCCAGGCACGCTGATCGTCGACGCCGCCAAACGCGCCGGCATCGACATCCCCGTCTTCTGCTATCACCCGAAGCTCGAGCCGGTCGGGATGTGCCGGATGTGCCTGGTGGAGGTCGGGCGCCCGACGAAGGATCGCGCCACTGGCGACCTGGTGCGCGATGCCGAAGGACGCCCGGTGCTGCAGTATGGGCCCAAACTCGAGACGGCTTGCACCATGCAGGTCGGCGAGGGCTGGGACGTGAGGGTGATGAGCGAGAAGGCCGTGGCGGGGCGGAAGGAGATCGTCGAATTCCTGCTGACGTCCCACCCGCTCGACTGCCCGGTGTGCGACAAGGGCGGCGAATGCCCGCTTCAGAATCTGACGATGGCCCACGGCCCGGGTAAGAGCCGTTTCGTCTTCGACGACAAACAGCGCCTGGCCAAGCACGTCCCGCTGGGGGAGCTGATCGTGCTCGACCGCGAACGCTGCATCCAGTGCGGCCGCTGCATCCGATTCCAGGAAGAAATCGCCGACGATCCCGTCATCGGTTTCTTCGAACGCGGCCGCAAGCTGGAGATCGTGACTTTCTCCGAGCCTGGCTTCGACTCGATCTTCTCGGGGAACACCACCGATATTTGCCCCGTCGGGGCCTTGACGACGACGGACTTCCGGTTCGGAGCGCGACCGTGGGAGCTGAATGCGGCGGCTTCGATCTGCCCGCACTGCCCGGTCGGCTGCAACCTCACGCTCAATACCCGCCGCGAGGCGCGCAGCGACGGGCGGGAAGTCATCAAGCGGGTCATGCCCCGCCAGAACGAGGCGGTAAACGAGATCTGGATCTGCGACAAGGGCCGCTTCGCCCACCATTTCGCCACCAGCGAGCAGCGCCTGATGAAGCCGCTGGTGCGACGCAACGATCGCCTGGAAGAAGCCAGTTGGGAAGAGGCGATCCAGACAGCCGCGGCCGGGCTCAAGTCCGCTGGCTCTGGCGTCGTCGGTGTGGCGGGGGCCCGCGCCTCGAACGAGGATCTGTATCTGGTTCGCCGCCTGGTAGAGGGGCTGGGCGGGCGCGCCGTGTTGGACAGCTCCATGGGCGGCCTGGACAGCGTCGAAGTCGCCGGCGCCGGCCCGGGGACTCGCCTGGCCGACCTGGGCAAGGGCGACGCGATCCTGGTCGTGGCCAGCGACCTCCACCAGGAAGCGCCCGTGTGGTTCCTTGCGTTGCGGCAAGCTGCGCGTCGAGGTGCCACCTTGATCGTCGCCCATGCGCGGCCGACGCGTCTCGACAAGGACGCCGGAGTCCTTCTGCGGTATGCCTACGGCGATGAAGTCCGGACCGTCCTGGGGATGCTTCAGGCGGCGACGGGACACGAGGATTTGGCGCGCCACGCAGGGAGTGAGGCCCTGGCCTCGGCCGGCCGCTTGCTGGCCGCAGCCCGAAACACGATGGTGTTCTACGGCGAGGAGGGGCTGGATTACGCTCCCTCGATGGCGTTGGCCCGCGCCTGCGCCAACCTCCTATCGGAAACGGGGCATATCGGGAAGCCCAACAACGGCCTGGTGGCTGTAAGCCAGGCGGGGAACGCCCAGGGGGCCTGGGATATGGGCGTACGGCCGCACCCGGGCGGACTGGCGGCGGCCCTCCGCGGTGCGCCGGCGGCCTACCTTGTCGCCTGCGACCCCGTCGGAGACGATCCCGCATCGGCCGAGGCTCTCGAGTCAGCCGGTTTTGTCGTGGTCCAGGAGCTCTTCCGCACCGCGACGGCGGAGCGAGCGGATGTGGTCTTCCCGGCGCAGTCGTTCGTGGAGCGCGAAGGGACGTACACGAACGGACTGCGGCGAGTGCAGCGCTTCTTTCCGGCGGTGCCTGCTTTGGGTGAGTCCCGGCCGGATTGGTCGATCGCCGCGGCCCTGGCGGAGCGATTGGGGATCTCCATCGAGGCGGTGGGCCCGGCGGAGATCATGGACGCCATCCGCAAGGAGGCGCGCGGTTACGAGCACGTCTCGTACCCCGCCCTGGCTCAGGTCGAGCCGCAATGGCCGGAGGTCGGCGGTTCCGATCTTTACTTCGGCGGAACCTCCTACGAGAACCGGCAAGGATTGGGAGTCTGCGCGACCCCAACGGCGCAGACCGGAGGCGTCGAGCTAGCCTGGGTGGAGCCGCCCGAGACGAAGCCCTCGGACAAGATTCTGCTGGTCCCGGTGGAACGGCTGCTGGACCGTGGCACGACGGTTCTACCCTCCGAGCTCCTGCGCCATCGCCTGGCGAAGAGGCTCCTCGAGTTGGGGCCTACGGACGCAGGCCGGCTGGGGATCACCGACGGCCAGAAAGTGGAAGTCCGTTGGGACGGCCGATCGGAGAGCCTGGAGGCAGCCATCGTCCCTGGCATTCCGGCCGGGTCGGTGCTTGTGCCGCGCAGCACCGGGTTGGCTGTGGCCTACCCGATCCGGGTTGAGATCCGGGCCGGCGCTTGATGGGGAGGATGATGGACACGGCCTTGCTCATCGAATGGACGATTAAGTCCGCCCTCATCATCACCACCCTGCTGGTCGGGTTCGCATGGACGACGTACATGGAGCGGCGCGTGCTCGCCCGCATTCAGGTACGCATCGGCCCCAACCGCGCCGGTCCGTTCGGATTGCTGCAACCCGTTGCCGACGGGATCAAGCTGATCTTCAAGGAAGAGCTCATCCCCGCCAGCGCCGACAAGCTGCTGTTCATCCTGGCGCCGGTGATCACCCTGGTGCCGGCGCTGATCATCCTGGCGGTCGTCCCTATCGGACCGGACGTCACCCTTTTCGGGCGGACGGTGGCCCTGGGCCTGGCGGATCATGTGAACGTCGGCGTCCTGTACCTGATGGCGGTTTCGTCGATCAGCGTCTACGGGGTCGTCATCGCCGGATGGTCTTCGAACAACAAGTACGCGTTGATGGGCGGGTTGCGTTCGTCGGCGCAGATGATCAGTTACGAGCTGGCGCTGGGACTGGCCTTCGTCGGCCCGATCATCCTGGCAGGGTCCATGAGCCTGCGCGATATCGTGGTTGACCAGCAGCCGCTGTGGTACGTCGTGGTGCAGCCCCTGGGATTCCTGGTCTTCCTGATCGCCTCCGTGGCTGAAGTCAACCGGGCTCCCTTCGATATGCCCGAAGCCGAACAGGAACTGACGGCGGGTTACCACGCCGAATACTCCGGGATGAAGTTCGCGCTGATCTTCATGGCGGAGTACGACAAGATGATCGCCGTCAGCGTCATTGCCGCCGCACTGTTCCTGGGCGGCTATTGGGGGCCCGGCGTCGGGGAGGTTCCCTGGTTGGGGCCGGTCTACTTGTTCCTGAAGGTCCTGGCGCTGCTGTTGGTGATGGTGTGGCTGCGAGCCACGCTTCCCCGCTTTCGGTACGACCGGTTGATGGCCTTCGGCTGGAAGATCCTGCTTCCGGTGGCCTTGCTCAACGTCGTGGCGACGGCGGTGGTGGTTGTGCTGGTAGGAGGGTGAGGGATGTCGATCCTGGAGCTATTGCGCGGGATGTGGACGACCTTCAAGAGCATGTTCGAGCCCCCGGTTACGTACCAGTACCCGGAGGTCAAGCGGCCGGTACGTACCCGCTTCAAGGGCCGTCACGAGCTAAAGCGGTATGACAACGGGTTGGAGAAATGCATCGGCTGTTCGCTGTGCGCCGCCGCCTGCCCGGCCGACGCCATCTTCGTCGAATCGGCCGAGAACACGGACGCGGCGCGCTACTCGCCCGGCGAGCGCTACGCCAGCACGTACGAGATCAACATGCTGCGCTGCATCTTCTGCGGCTACTGCGAGGACGCCTGCCCCACCGAGGCGATCGTCCTCGGCCACAACTACGAGCTGTCGTTCACCGACCGGCGGCAGGCCATCTACCCCAAAGAGATGCTGATTGTGCCGGTTCCGCCGGGCGGCCAGCCGACCCCCATGGCCGTTCCCCCAGGCGCTTTCGAACGGGCCATTCCGGAGATGCGGGACCCCCGCTGAGGGATGTGATGACGACGGACACCTGGATCTTCCTCGGATTGGCGGTGATCGCCATCGCCTCGGCCGTGAGCATGCTGCTCAGCCGCAACGCCATCTATTCGGCCCTCTTCCTGGTGTTGAATTTCGTTGCGGTCGCGGTCCTGTACCTCCTCCTGCATGCCGCCTTCATCGCCCTGGTCCAGGTGACGGTCTACGCCGGCGCCATCATGGTGCTGTTCCTCTTCGTGATCATGCTCCTCGGGGCGGAACGGGTCGGGGCGGAGCGGACGCTGAAGTGGCAGCAGCCGGCGGCGGTGATCCTGGGGGTGTTTCTGCTCGTCGAAATGGTCTATGTGTTCTTCGTCGGGGTCGAGTCCGAGCCGGCACCAGCCGCGATTCTCGGCCGGATGTTCGGCAGCCCGCCGGCGGTGGGCATGCTGCTCTTCTCCGATTACCTCCTCCCCTTTGAAGTCACCTCGGTCCTGCTCCTGGCGGCGATGGTCGGGGCGATCGTCCTGACGCGCGAGGAGCGGGGCGAGAAGGCGGCACCATGAATGTCCCCAACGATTACCTGCTGGCGCTTTCGGCGGTCCTGTTCGCGCTGGGGATCGTCGGGGTGCTGGTGCGCCGGAACGCCATCGTTGTCTTCATGTCGATTGAGCTCATGCTCAACGCCGCCAATCTGGCCCTGATCTCCTTCGCCCGCGAGAGCCAGGACCTGATCGGGCAGGTGTTCGTCTTCTTCATCATTGCCGTCGCCGCCGCCGAGGTGGCGGTCGGCCTGGCCCTGATCGTGGCGATCTTCAAGACCAAACACAGCATCGATATCGATCAGGTGAGCGGGCTGCGCGGCTAGGCCCGCCGGGAGCGTTGACTCATGTTCTTGGAAACGGAGGCAGGCGGGGGACTGTTCGCCCTGGCGCCGTGGGTGATCTTCCTGCCGGTGCTGGGCCTGCTGGTGAATCTGGCCTTCGGCCGCCGCCTGGGGGAACGCTTCACCGGCATCGTGGCCTCGTCGGCCATCGGGCTGGCCTTCGGCGTGGCGTTGACTCAGTTCTTCGCCCTGCAAGGTCATCCTGAGGGCGCCACCGTGCCTCTGGTCGACTGGATCACGATCGGCAGCCTGTCGGTCGGCTGGTCGCTGAAGGTCGACACGCTGTCGACGACCATGATGTTGATGGTCAGCGGCGTGAGCACGTTGATCCACATCTACGCCGTCGGCTACATGCACGAGGACGTGAGGCACAACGACGACCCCGGCCGATTCACGCGCTTCTTTGTCTACTTCAATCTGTTTGTGGCATCCATGATGGTGCTCGTCACGGGCGATTCCTTCCTGACCTTGTTCGTCGGGTGGGAGGGCGTGGGGCTGTGTTCCTACCTTTTGATCGGGTTCTGGTACGAGAAGGGCAAGGACGGGATCGGGAACGCCCTGGCGGGCAAGAAGGCCTTTATCACCAACCGGGTCGGAGACTTCGGCTTCCTCATCGCCATGTTCCTGACGTTCGGCGCCTTCGGCAGCCTGCAGTTCGACGAGGTTTTCGCCCGCGCCGAGGAGATCGGGCCGGCGATGGGGGGCGTCGTGACGGCCATCACCCTATTCTTGTTGGTCGGCGCGACCGGCAAGTCGGCCCAGCTGCCCTTGTATGTCTGGCTGCCGGACGCCATGGCCGGGCCCACGCCCGTTTCGGCGTTGATCCATGCCGCCACGATGGTCACGGCCGGCATCTACATGATCGCCCGGACGCACGTTCTCTTCGCCTTGGCACCGGCGTCGGCCAATCTGGTGGCCTGGGTCGGAGGCCTGACGGCGCTCTTTGCGGCAACGATCGCCGTCGGCCAGTACGACATCAAGAAGGTCCTCGCCTACTCGACCATCAGCCAGCTGGGGTTCATGGTAGCGGCGGTCGGGCTAGGAGCTTACGTCGCCGGGATGTTCCATTTGTTGACTCACGCCTTCTTCAAGGCGCTGCTGTTTCTCTCGGCGGGCTCGGTGATCCTGGGAATCGAAGGCGGCCACCATCGCCAAGGCCACCACGCTGCCCATGCCGCTCACGGTGAGCCGTTCGATCCGCAGGACATGCGCAACATGGGCGGCCTGCGCGAACGCATGCCCACGACGTTCCTCGTCTACCTGGTGGGCGCGCTGGCATTGGCCGGCATTCCTCCCTTGGCCGGCTTCTTCTCGAAGGATGAGATCCTAGCCGACGCCAGCCGGGTCAACCCGGCGATCTACGCCCTGCTGACCGCCGCGGCCTTCCTAACAGCTTTCTACATGGGACGTCAGCTCTTGATGGTCTTCTTCGGCCCGGCCCGTACTGAAGCGGCTGCCAAGGCGCCGGAGAATCCGCCGATCATCACCTTCCCGTTGATCGCCCTTGCGGTTCTGGCGGCCCTCGGCGGCCTGCTGAACCTTCCGGCGGGCCTGCCGGCGGCCCACGGGCTGACACTATGGCTCGAACACACTCTCGGCGAAGTCCACCCCGGCGAATTCGTCACGCTGGTGGCGTTGGTCTCCACCGGGTTGGCGCTCGTCGGCCTGGCCGCCGCCTGGCTGACGTACGGCCGCGGCTCGCCGGCTCTTGGCCAGCCGGATCCGCTGAAACGTGTGCTTGGCCCGATCTTCGTCGCTTTGGAGAACAAGTACTGGGTCGACGAATTGTACGGCATCCTGGTCGTCAGGCCGTACACGGCCCTGTCCCGGTTCCTGGCGGAAGTCGTCGAGTGGCGATGGTGGCACGACGGCTTCCACGACGCGGTTCTTGCCCGCGGCTTCCGGGGGGTGACACGCTGGCTGGCGTGGGGCTTCGATTTGCCGGTGATCGACGGAGCGGCCAATCGACTGGCGACCTGGACCCAGCAGGCGGCCGGGCTCTTGCGCCGGGTCCAGACCGGCTACGTGCGCAACTACGCGCTGTCGGTGCTCATCGGCCTGGTTCTCTTCTTGAGCTACATCCTCTTCGCGTGATCGGACCGAGGAACCTCCATGATTGATCCCGTCTTCCTCCTCACCCTCGTCACCTTCTTCCCGGTGGTCGGCGCCCTGGTCGTGCTGGCTCTGCCGAAAGGTCGTACGGCCGCGGTGCGCTGGACCGCGCTGGGGGCGTCGATCATCACCTTCGGCCTGTCGCTCGTGTTGCTGGCGCAATTCCAGTTGGGCGAGGCGGGCCCTCAAATGGTAGTCCGGCTGCCGTGGTTCCAGGTCGCCGGCTGGACGATCGAATACCACCTGGGGGTGGACGGCCTGAGCATCCTCCTGGTGCTGCTGACCACCCTGTTGTCGGTCATCTCGATCCTGTCGACCTGGACGGCGGTCACCGAGCGCGTCCCGGAGTTCATGGCCTTCTTCCTCTTGCTCGAGACGGGCATGATCGGTGTGTTCCTGGCCCTCGACCTCTTTCTCTTCTACGTCTTTTGGGAATTCACCCTCGTGCCCATGTACTTCTTGATCGGCATCTGGGGCGGGGAGCGGCGCATGTACGCCGCCATCAAGTTCTTCCTGTACACGATGGCCGGATCGATCTTGATGCTCCTGGGGATCCTGTGGCTTGGGATCGAAGGCGGGACGTTCTCCGTGCCGGATTTGATCGCCCGCGGGGACATAGCTCCCGAGGTCCAATTCTGGCTGTTCCTGGCCTTCGCGGCCGCTTTCGCCATCAAGGTGCCGATGTGGCCGCTGCACTCGTGGCTGCCGGACGCCCACGTCGAAGCGCCGACGGCCGGATCGGTCATCCTGGCGGGAGTCCTGCTGAAGATGGGGACCTACGGGTTCCTACGCTTCAACCTGCCTCTCTTTCCCCAAGCGGCGGTCCGATTGGCGCCCTGGATGGCCTTGCTGGCCGTCATCGGGATCCTCTACGGTGCGGCGGTCTCGTATGCCCAGCGTGACGTGAAGAAGCTGGTGGCCTACTCCTCGGTCAGCCACCTGGGCTTCGTCATGCTCGGGCTGTTCGCCCTCAACCCGCAAGGGATCCAGGGCGGGATCCTGCAGATGGTCAATCACGGATTGAGCACGGGGGCCCTCTTCTTGATCGTGGGTATGATCTACGAGCGCCGCCACACGCGCGAGCTGGAGGCGTTCGGCGGCCTGTGGAAAGTCATGCCGGTGTACGCGGCCCTGACGCTGATCGTGACGTTGTCGTCGATGGGTCTGCCGGGGTTGAACGGCTTTGTCGGGGAGTTCACCATCCTGCTCGGGTCCTTCGGTTCGACCGCTATCGGCAGCCCGTGGTTTGCCGGGCTGGCCGCGCTGGGCGTGATCCTGGCGGCGATCTACATGCTTTACATGTTTCAGAAGATGTTCCTCGGGCCGTTGGCCAAAGACGAAAACAAGAGCCTCAAGGACCTGCATCCGCGAGAGATCCTGTCGCTGGTCCCGTTGGTGATCCTCATCTTCTGGATCGGTCTCTACCCGCGCCCGTTCTTCGCCCTGATGGCACCTTCGGTCGATCAGGTGGTAGCCGGTTTGCTGTCGGCCGTGTTGGCGCTGCGGTGACAAGATGACCCTCCGCGACCTGGCCTCCATCCTGCCTGCCACCATCGTCGCCGGCTGGGCCTGCCTGCTCCTGCTGATCGATCTGTTCATCCCGCGTGGCCGCAAAGGCTGGACGGCGTTTCTGACGGCTGTGGGGCTGGTGGCGGCCCTGGGTGCGCTATTGGGATCGCCGTTGGGCTCGAGCCCCAGCGGATTCGGGGGGATGGTCGCCGCCGATGGGTTCGCCGTGTTCTTCCAGGCCGTCTTCCTGCTGAGCGGTCTGCTGGTGGTGCCGCTGACCTTCGACTACCTGCGGCGCCAGGGCATCGAACGAGGCGAGTATTACGTGCTGCTGATGTTCTCGCTTTCCGGGATGATGCTGATGGCTCAGGCCGGCGATCTGGCGATCGTCTTCCTGTCGCTGGAGCTGCTTTCGTTACCGCTTTACGTCATGGCGGGCATCGCTCGGCCGCGGGCCGATTCGGAAGAGTCGGCCATGAAGTACTTCCTGCTGGGCGCCTTCGCCTCGGCGCTCTTGGTCTATGGGATCGCGCTGGCCTATGGCGCGACGGGTAGCACACGCCTGGACGCCATCCTCCAGTCGTTCGCCAGCGGCCAGGCGAACCCGCGCTTGCTCGTGATCGGGTCTGCGCTGATCCTGACCGGGCTGGGATTCAAAGTGGCGGCCGTGCCCTTCCACATGTGGACGCCCGATGTCTACCATGGGGCGCCTTCGGCCGCGGCGGCGTTCATGTCGGTCGGGGCCAAGGCGGCCGGGTTCTCCGCCCTGCTGCGCGTCTTCCTGGCGGGTTTTCCCGGCCTGAGCCCGTTTTGGGGGCCGGCAGCGATGGCGATTTCCGCCGCGACGATGGCCTGGGGGAATGTGGCCGCCATTGCCCAGCCCAACATCAAGCGAATGCTGGCCTACTCCAGCATTGCCCACGCCGGTTACATCCTGATGGCGTTGGCGGCATCGGCCTCGGCCGGGGTCGCCGCCTCGGCGACGGCCTCGGCGGCGTTCTATCTGCTGGCGTACGCGGTGACGAACCTCGGCGCGTGGGCGGTGGTCATCACGCTGGAAGGCCCCGAGGGCCGCGGCCTCACGATCGACGAGTACGCCGGGCTGTCCCGCCGACGGCCGGGGGTGGCTATGGCGATGACTATCTTCATGC
>Ga0214473_10008642_pt1 | contig 12038 bp, 8 predicted proteins | sample RVTome_7_FD_203509 | JGI IMG/M metagenome (GOLD analysis project Ga0214473, IMG submission 203509) | Soil microbial communities from uranium-contaminated site in the Upper Colorado River Basin, Wyoming, United States - RVT98D197 | ecosystem: Environmental > Terrestrial > Soil > Contaminated >...
AATAATATTGGGCATAGGAATAGGCGACGGCATTGCAGGATTTGCAATTGGCGCTACCTTTAAAGAACCATACTTCTTTTTGTTTATGATGTCTACACCATAAAGCGTGAAAAAGATCGTCACCTCCACATCCATTGCGCCTGCTGTTGAGGCCAGGATCAGTGGGGGGTAAGCCATATCAAGGGTTCCTTTAGATGCTATCAAAGCCATTCTCTTCTTTTTTTCTTCCATAGTTAGATCACCTCTCTTTTTCAATACTTATATCATTACAAATATAAGCTGTCAAGAAAACAAACAATTCCTTATTCTGGATTTGGGATTTAATAGATTAGAGCAATTTAAATGCCAGATTTAATGCATTCAATAACTTTCTTATTTTATTAGGGAAATTAAAGGGGAAGACACGTTACTGCAGAAAAATACTATAATAAGTGTTTCAATCTAACGAATCAGTGAAACACATAATGAAACATTATGTTTCAAACCGTTTCAGGTAGATTATGCTTTCTAAATCTTCTCCACATTGTCGTTCTGCTCAGACCAAGATCTTTTGCGACCTTAGTTTTATTGCCATTATATTTTTTCAGGAGTGCTTTTATTTGAAGTCGTTCCATCCCTTCCTCTCCCATGCCTTCCACAGTATTACTTGAAATCTCTTTCAAGCTGCTTCCTGTTATTGAATGAGGAAGAGATTCATTGTCAATCCTGTTTGTCTTTGAACGTATATATGCATGTTCTATTGCATTTTCAAGCTCTCTGATATTCCCCGGCCAATCATAATCTATCAGGGCAGATAATGCTGTTGATGTGATTTCGATGATCTTCGGCCTGTTCGGTATTTTCAATGAACACTTCTCCAAAAAATGGTTAATAAGCAGGGGAATGTCCTCTTTTCTTTCCCGAAGCGGAGGCATTTTTATCGGTATGATGCAAAGCCGGTAATAAAGGTCTTCCCTGAAGTTATTGGTTATTATTTCATCCTTCAGGTTTCTGTTAGTAGCAGCAATAACCCTTACATCCACCTTCACTGTTTTAGTGTCCCCGACCTTTTCAAATTCTTTGTCCTGGATAACCCGTAACAGCTTGGATTGTAAAGCCATGGGCATTTCTCCTATTTCATCAAGGAAAATTGTGCCTGCGTCAGCCAGTTCGAATTTTCCGATTTTATCTTTTATGGCGCCGGTAAAAGCCCCTTTCACGTGGCCAAAAAGCTCGCTTTCAAAGAGGCCTTCAACGATTGCGCTGCAATTTACTTTTACAAAAGGCTTGTTCCTTCTGTCACTCTCATGATGGATGGCCCTGGCTACAAGTTCTTTACCGGTACCGCTCTCTCCTTCTATAAGCACAGCGCAATCTGTGTCGCCAAGGGCCTCGATTAACTCAAAGATCTGCTGTAACGAAACACTCTTACCGATAATATTCGAAAATTTGTATCTATCATTAATCTCTTTCCTCAGTTTCTCAATCTCCGAGGCGTCTCTGATTATAGCGATCAATCCAATATCCTGAGCGCCGTCTTTCAGAAAGGCGGTGCTGATTAATACAGGAATCACGTTTCCATCTTTGCCTGCAATCCGCTCCATAACATTTGCAATACCATAACCATTTTTCAGCGTATATGAAAAGGGGCAATTACCGGCGCAGTTATCAGCATGTAATATTTCTCTGCATGAACGCCCTATGACATCTGATTCCTTCAGCCCTGTAAGATTCTCCATTCCTTTATTAAAACTTATTATGCGAAGCTCTCTATCAACCGTAAACACACCGTCAGCAAGGCTGTTGATTATTGAAGCAATCTTGTTTTTTTCCTGGGCCAGTACGACGTTGCTTTTCTCCAGAGATTCTATTGCCTTTATGGCTTCACTCATGGGTCTGAAGTTCTCTATTATGCCGATTACATTTCCTTCAGCATCATTTAACGGCGCCACATTAAGACACAGCGGTATAGAGGATTCATCTTTTTTATGGAGATTGATGTTCATGAAATATGCGGCCTGACTGCAGCTGATATTGCTGTCACTGCAATCCAGGGGGCAACTCTTTGAGCAGAGGTCGGTGTTTATTATTTTATTGCATTGTTCCCCTTCGATTATTTCATTCTGAAGACCTATAAGCGCCTTTGCCATCTGATTCATAAAGAGTATCTTCTTGTCAGTGCCTATAACGACAATTCCTTCGGCGATACTCTCAAGAATGGATGGATAGAAACTGTTAGACTGTTCCTTATAAGGGCTTTTCTTTAAATCCATTGAGGGGCTAATTCTCCTTTACTAAACCTTATTGATCGATAATTATAGTTTACACATATGGAACCGTTTAAATCAAAACAACAAAAACGGGCCTCTGCTAACCCCAAAAAATGTTATTAAAGAAAATGCAGATGTTGTGCGAATGCAAAATAATTCAATAATTAAAATTTCCTTACATTCAAGGCGAAGCCTTAAAAATTTGTTTTTCGATACCTTAACGTAATTTTAATCAAGGAACCAGTACATAATTTATTACAAAAATATCTGCATAATTTGATTAGAAAATCATCGAGTTAAACAAATTATTGAACAATGTCTGCATTTTCTGGGTTAAAATAGCTTCATGAAAAAAAATACTTACATCGTTACTTCCGAAACAAGGGCCGACAGGCTTGATACATTCATTTCTTTGCAAAGCAGCCTTACCCGTTCGCATATCCAGAGATTAATCAAAGACGGCATGGTCACAGTCAATGCAAAAACAGAAAAACTCAGTTATAAAGTAAAGGAAGGCGATCTGATAGAACTGACATTGCCTGCCGCACAGGAGGGTATACTCATCCCGGAAGACATACCTTTAGACATCATCTATGAAGATGAATATATGATAGTCCTGAATAAACCTCCTGATATAGTAATGTATCCTGGCCTGAGTCACAACAGCGGCACCCTCATGAACGCCGTCGTCTCAATATGCAGGAAACTTTCATCAGTCGGAGCGCCATTACGGCCAGGTGTCGTGCACCGTCTCGATAAAGACACCTCGGGGTTGATAGTCATAGCCAAAGACGACACAGCCCATCATAATCTCGTAAAACAATTCAAGGATAGGGAAGTTGAAAAATATTATTTGACCCTCTTGTATGGCAATTTAAAGACAGACAGTGGTGAGATAAAAACCCTTATCGGCAGGTCTGCGTCAAGCAGGAAAAAGATGTCGGCAAAACCTAAAAGCGGCAAGGAGGCAATCACTAAATACGAAGTAATGAAAAGGTTTAAATCCGCCACACTGACTAAAGTCAGGATCATCACCGGAAGGACCCACCAGATAAGGGTCCATTTCGCGTCAATCGGGTATCCTGTATTAGGGGACAAACTGTATGGCAAAAAAACAGCCATCACACTTGCTCAGAAGACTATCAGCTTCCCCCGCCAGATGCTTCATGCATACAGTCTGAAATTAAAACATCCTGTCACGGAAGAAATTATGGAATTCACCGCTCCGATGCCGGAAGATATGAAGAGGGCAATTGAGGAGTTAGAAGAATAGCCCGGAGATGCTTCTAAAGAATTTAAGAATTATTATTCTGGAGTAAATTCATATCTGTCAGAAAGGGGACAATATGCAAAAGAAAATATTCTGCAAAGAACATCTTCATCAAGGTAAATGGAAATCAACGGACTGAGGGATGGATGAGGTTTTCAGGTATTTTATTTTTTCTATATAGTCATTAATCTCATCCTTATGGTCGCTGTAATAGCTCAACGCATCAAATACCTGTGCAAGGTTGATGTGCGGAAGGTGGATGACAATTTCTTCCGGCGAAAGACCAAGCCGCCAGTTTTCGACAATTGCACGCACTTTACTCGTTTTCTCTCTGATTCACTAAGCCCTGCCTTGGAGAGAAGTTCTTTCTTGCTTAAGATGGAACAATAAATATCACTATCTTCGGACTTAAAAAGGGCTTTGGCAGGTTTCACCCCTTTCAGATAATCAATAATAATATCCGTATCAACTAAGAGTTTAATTTTTGCCATTCGATAAGCTCTTCAATAAACTTTCTGCCGGATTTGATTTTTTTAGCATTTTCTATTCGCATTTTTCTGACATATTCGGCGCTGTCTTTTACCTCTGTGCAGGTAAAGCCTTCTTTTTTTGTTTTGAGGAATTGAGCGAAATCAATTAATTGTCTGAGCTTGTTTTGGGACAATTCTTTAGTTAAATTTATTACCACCTTCTTATAGTCAATTGCCGTACTCATGATGCCTCCTTTCTCTAATTTGGATCAGAGATTATTTTAACATAAAAACTCATAGGGTCACATAGAGGGTTTATAGAGTCGTGAAAATTCTTATGAGAGAAAAGTAATTTTAAAAACAATAAAAAAAGGGGCTTGGAACTAACCAAACCTCTTCACAGAATATTTATCGTAACAAAAATGCAAGCACTCCTCCACCAGCAAGGAAAAGAATTGCACTCACAGGTTCAGGAACAACTGGTGGATTTACTACTTGCCTTGGAGCATAAAGGTTGGCTTGAGTCTTGTAATTACATCCATTTGCACAGATGTCCAGCAAAAACCCGCTCGTCAAATCATCCAAGTTAACAGAAGATTCCACCACCAGGCATATTAAAGCCCTCCTTCAAAGAAAATAGGAAACAACAAAAAAAAACGTTACCAAAAAATGTCCGTCAAAACGGAAACGTCATTAACGGCTGGACTTCATCAGGCAAAAAACACTACGACCGCCCACGCTAAAACAAAGCAATATACATGCCTTACTCCGGTAGTGCAATAGACAGAGCTGGCCTGTAAGGGAAGAATAATCAGGGGAAAAACTGTGCCATGTCACAGATAAGGTGTGACATGGCAAATCTGTAAGAGTGATTTCACGCAGGCTGTTCGCTGCCTGCCGGCTGAAGCTCTTCCTTATAACCGCACTCCTTTTTCAAACAAGCAAGTACTTCTTCTTTTTTGGTTTTCTTCTCAATTAAGATGGTTGCGCCGCATTTGGGGCACGGTTTATCCACAGGTTTATACCATGTGGCAAATTTGCATTTGGGATAATTGCCGCAACTGAAAAACACCTTTCCCTTCTTCGTCCTCTTTTCAACTATATCTCCGCCGTCCTGAGGGCACTTGACCCCGATGCTCAAACCTTTCGTTGTCTTGCATTCAGGATATTTGCTGCAGGAGATAAATTTTCCATACCTTCCTGAACGTATAACCATCGGTGAACCGCACTTTTCACATTTCTCATCTGTCTCCTGTATCCCCTGATCTGACTGCTGACCGCCGGCCCCTGACTGCTGATTTTCAAGAGGCTTTGTGGTCTTGCATTCGGGATAGCCTGTACACGCTATAAACCTGCCGTGCCTGCCCCATTTGATGACCATGGGTTTGCCGCATTTTTCGCATGTCTGGTCCGTGGGGATGTCCTGCGGCTTGACCTTGCCGAGACTCGCCATCGCTTCTGCAAGGTCTTTGTCAAAAGGTTTGTAGAAATCCATCACAACGTCAACCCACTTATAGCCGCCTTCCTCGATCTTATCGAGATGGTCTTCCATATTGGCGGTGAAGTTATAATCCATCAGTTCGGAGAACCGTTCAACAAGCAAATCGCTCACCACTGTCCCCAGCTCCGTAGGTTTAAATTTCCCTTCAACTTTTTCCGTATATTTCCTCTCCTGTATAGTTGAGAGAATAGTGGCGTAAGTGCTCGGCCTGCCGATGCCCTTTGCCTCAAGCTCTTTTACAAGCGTCGCCTCTGTGTATCTTGGAGGCGGCTGGGTGAAATGCTGTTTCGGCGTGATGCCGAGAATCTTTAATGCCTCATTCTCTGATAATGAAGGCAGGAGCCCTTCATCTTCTTTTCCATTATCGGTGCTTTCAGTATACAACGTCATAAACCCGGGGAATGTAACGACTGTTCCTGTCGCGCGGAAGATATATTTGTCTGCGCCTATATCAATGGATGTCTGCTCAAAAAGGGCGGATTCCATCTGGCTCGCAACAAAGCGCTCCCAGATAAGCTTATAGAGTTTGTACTGGTCCGCCTCAAGAAATTTCTTTACGGCAGCAGGGGTCCTGTAAGCGGACGTCGGCCTTATTGCCTCGTGCGCCTCCTGCGCCGACTTCTTGCTCTTGTAAACAGGCGGTTTTTGCGGGGCGTAATCTTTGCCATATTCCTTGATGATAAATTCCCTCGCCTCATTCTGCGCCTCTGACGCAGTCCGGACGGAATCAGTTCTCATGTAAGTTATAAGACCGGTTGGCCCCTCTTCACCGAGCTCAACGCCCTCGTAGAGTTTCTGCGCTATCATCATGGTCTTTTTCGCGGTGTATCTGAGCTTCCTTGCAGCATCCTGCTGAAGGGTGCTTGTAATAAAAGGCGGCGAGGGGGAGCGTCTTCTCTTCTTCTTTTCTATCTTCTTTACAATAAAGTCCTTGCCCTGTAAATCTTCAACTATGCCCTTTGACTGTTCTTCATTTTTAATATCCGCCTTCTGCCCGGCGATCTGGAAAAGTCTTGCGTCAAACTGCGGCGGCTCTTTACTCTCCAGCGCTGCCGTAATGCTCCAGTATTCCTCTGACTTGAACGCCTCTATGTCCCGCTCTTTGTCAACGACAAGTCTTAGAGCAACGGACTGGACTCTTCCCGCGCTGAGACCGCGCCGCACCTTCCGCCACAGAAGCGGTGAAAGTTTATAACCGACAAGCCTGTCAAGGACCCTTCTTGCCTGCTGTGCGTCAAAGAGATTCATGTTGACCTTGCGCGGATGCTTTATTGCTTCTGTAACGGCCTTCTCTGTTATTTCATTGAACTCCACTCTGAATACTTTTTCTGGATCGCCGTTTAATTCCTCGGCAATGTGCCACGCTATGGCCTCTCCTTCCCTGTCAGGGTCGGGGCCGAGAAACACCTGATCAGCGGCCTTTGCCGCCTTCTTTAAATCCTTCATTACCTTTTCTTTCCCCTCAATAACAACATACGTAGGCAAAAAGTTATTCTCAACATCAACGCCGATATCCTTTTTGGGAAGGTCTTTTACGTGGCCAATTGAAGCCTTGATGGTAAAATCCTTGCCAAGGAATTTACTGAGAGTTTTAACCTTGGCCGGAGACTCAACAATTAAAAGTGATTTCATCTGAAAATACCTCTTATGTCAAAAATTACTTATACCGTTTCTCATTATCGGTAGTTTTTGGAAAACCTTTACCACGTGCTGTACTATTTCTCTGTCATTCTGGCTTGTCCAGAATCTTTCTTTCCTGTAAATCAAACCATCTGAGATTGAAAAGAAAGATTCCCGACAAGCGGGAATGATACCTAAAACAATAAATTAATTCAGGGAAAAATTCTTTCCCTGCAACTGTCTTACAATTCCTTTCAGTTCAAGATTCAAAAGTATTGACAAAGCCCTGCTCGTCGGCATATTTGTCCCTCTGATAATTGAATCTATATGTTTAGGCTCATTATTCAAATAATTATAGAGCGCCTTTTCCTCCTCAGTCATTACAGGCAACGCTTTCTCAAAGTTCATTTTTTCTTCCCTGAGAATACCTTTTATCTGGGGACTGAGTTCATCAAGCACCTCATCAGCGCTCTCAACAAGCTTTGCGCCTTTTTTAATAAGATCATTGGTCCCTTTTGAGTTCCTTGATGTGATATTCCCTGGAACTGCAAAGACCTCCCTGCCCTGTTCAAGTGCATAGGCTACTGTAATAAGAGAGCCGCTGTCAAGCGTGGCCTCGATAACAATAACTCCAAGAGACAGCGCACTGATGATCCTGTTCCTCCTCGGAAAATTTTCTTTATTGGGCAAAGTCCCAAAAGGGAACTCACTGATAACAGCTCCCGAAACCGAGATTTCATTCATCAGTTTCCTGTTTTCCGGCGGATAGGGGACATCAAGTCCTGAACCAAGCACAGCGATGGTCCTGCCGCCTGCCTTAAGCGCGCCTTTATGAGAGACGCTGTCTATTCCCCGTGCCATCCCGCTCACTACGGTCAATCCCGATGCTGATAGTTTGTGACTCATTCTCTCAGCTATCTGCATACCATAATTAGATGATATCCTGGACCCGACCATTGCTATAGCATATCTGTCAGTATCTTTCAATTCGCCCTTCACATAAAGTACAGTGGGGGCCCCGTGAATGCGTTTCATCATTTCAGGATAGGCCCTGTCATTCCTCGGAATCAACTGCACCCTGCTTTTTTCTGCCTTCTCAATCTCCCTGTCAACTATATCCCATTGATTAAAACTGATAATATTCCTAGCCCTGGTTTCGCCGATGTCCTCAACCCGTTTCAACTCACGTACAGACATCTGGAAGATATTTTCAGGGCTTCCAAATGCCGACAGCAAGCGTCCTGCAAGCACAGGTCCGATATCAGGGATAAAATTAAAGGCAAGCCAATATTTAAGATCAGACATAATTCTCAATTAATAATAAATAATGAAGAATCAATAGGGTCCGGTTAATCTTGTATACATATTGATTGTTCATGTTCTCGTAATATAATATTTATTAACCATATAAACGTCATTCCCGCTTGTCGGGAATCCTTCTTTTTATTTATCAGTAAAAGATTCCGGACAAGCCGGAATGACAACCAGTTAATATTTAATTGTTTCTTTATCTGTATTTTGAACTTACTTTCAGTCTCAGCGCATTCAACTTTATAAACCCTTCTGCATCCTTCTGGTTGTATACCGTTTCTGCTTCAAAGGTTGCAAGCTTAGGGTTATAAAGAGACCTCGGGGACTTTCTCCCGACTACCACGCTATTGCCTTTATAAAGTTTCAATCTGACAGTTCCGGTTACTCCTTTTTGTGTCTCGTCTATTAAGCCCTGCAAAGCCTCTCTTTCAGGAGAAAACCAGTAACCATAATATATAAGCTCTGCATATTTGGGCATTAGAGAATCCTTCAGATGCATAACCTCTCTATCAAGTGTAATTGATTCAATGGCCCTATGAGCGGTATGAAGCACTGTTCCTCCAGGTGTCTCATAAACACCTCTGGATTTAATTCCAACATATCTGTTTTCAACAATATCCAGCCTGCCGATGCCGTGCCTTCCTGCAATGTCATTGAGGTTTTTCAGAAGTTTGGCAGGGGAAAGTATTTTTCCATTAATTGCTACGGGATTCCCGTTTTCATATCCTATCTCGATATATGCAGGCTTTGACGGGGCCTTTTCAGGCGATACCATCATGGTAAGCATATCAGCCGGCGGTTCTGCCCACGGATCTTCCAATATCCCGCCTTCATAACTTATATGAAAGAGATTTCGGTCAGTGCTGTAGGGCTTTTTCCTGGTTACCGGGACCGGGATGCCATGCTTTTTTGCATATTTTATTAATGACTCTCTTGAATTGAATTCCCACTCCCTCCATGGCGCGATAACCTTAATGCCGGGCTGTAAGGCGTAGTAAGTCAGCTCGAACCTTACCTGATCATTGCCCTTGCCTGTAGCGCCGTGCGCAACTGCGCCTGCCTTTTCCTTTTTTGCTATTTCTATCTGTTTTTTTGCAATGAGAGGGCGTGCTATTGACGTCCCCATAAGATATGCGCCTTCATAAACGGCATTAGCCCTGAGCATCGGAAACACATAATCTTTTACAAACTCTTCTCTCAAATCTACAACATATGCCTTTGAAGCGCCCGTTTTCAGGGCCTTACTCTTTACAGCCTTGAGATCTTCCCCCTGACCCAGGTCAGCGCAAAATGCTACAACCTCACAGCCATATTTCTCTTTAAGCCATTTGATTATTACAGATGTATCAAGTCCGCCGGAATATGCAAGCACTATTTTTTTTATCTTCATTTTTTCTCCTGTTGTCCTCGATTACGCAGATTTTAGCGACATGATTACTCTGATAAAAAACATTCTTTATCTGTGTAATCTGTTTTTCAAATCTGTGAAATCAATTTAGCACAAGCTCATAAAAAATGTAAAATGTGATGCAGATTTATTGTTTTCGATAAAATTTTCTGTTGATATGGCCCGTGATTTTTTGTACTATCTTCAAAAGAGTATATTTCAAGCCGGCACAAGGAGGGCAAAAGCAGCTGAGCTGATGATATAATCCGGAATTGATGTATCCTGCATTTTCTGTTAGATTGTAACTATGAAAAAAAATATTGTCTTTGTTGCGATTGTATTATTTATAGCAGCTCTCCTCTATACACTTTCGAGAAAAGAATTTCCACCAATCCCGGCGGACGAACAGCATGCCAGGATAAACGTAAAAGAAAAATGTATTGAATGCCATGCACAGGACAGGATCGCACCACTGAAAAAAGAACACCCTCCTAAAGACCAGTGCTTTGAATGTCATAAAATGGCGAAAAAATAATTCATGGTCAAAAACATCGGCATAGGTGATACCCGCAATCTTCTGACATCTGCAGCCTCCACAGGTAAAGGACTTTCAATAAAAGCAGGCACTGTTGTTAAGGCTGAAGTTGTAGAGGTCGCTGAAGGCGGGAATGCGCTGCTTCGTATCATTTCAGCCGGAAGCAGCAAGGAAGCAATGCAGGGAACAATTATTAAAGCCTTCACCGAAGTCTCTCTGACAAAAGGACAGAACATATACCTCGAAGTCCTTGGCGGCAAGGATAGTATTAAGATGCAATTCATTGGTGATATGAAAGACCCATCAGCGCCTTTACAGCAAAATATCCCGGTGAAGGTTCTCGATATGCTTGCCAGACTTTCTGAAGCAAGACTCAACAATTCGGAATTCAAAGAGCTTTTAAATATGCTGAAATCACTTCCCGAAAGCATAAAGAATAATATCCCTGAATTTAAAGGACTTGAAAAACTCATGCTGGATACAAAGGAATTAAGTGGCAATGTACTCCGTGCCTTTGTCGGGACATCAGGTGTGGCTTTTGAGACAAAATTAAAAGTTGCGGTGCTGAGTGATCCTGAATCGGTTCTCCGGAATATCATTGCGCTTCAGTCAGAAGGAGACTTGAAGGGCCTGCTTCTTAAGCTTAATAATCTTTTGAAAGATTCTAATGTCGTTCAAACCCTTAAACAATCAGGATTTAAAGTTTCGGATATATCTGATATGGTGGAGAAGTTCACCCGGAATATCGAATTCTTCCAGGTGGCCTCAAAGATAAATGATATGTTTTGTACCTTTATGCCTGTTCTATGGGAAGGCTTGAAAGACGGTGAATTTCTCTTTAAGAAAAACAAAGATGAAAAAAACGATTCTTATACCTGTGATATAAATCTCGATCTTGGAAAATTGGGGAAATTGTCTGTGTCCGTAACGAGTATGGAAAAATCATTCTATGTCACATTTTTTATTGAGCAGCCGGAAATTGCGGCCTTAATCAGTTCAGAAAAGAAAATACTCGAGGAACGGTTTGCATCCCAGGGGCTTCTGCTGAAAGCAGTAAACGTGAATCAGAAAAAGGCCATATCCTTTGGGGAGGCACAAAATCGGGGGGTTAATATTAAGATATAAAATGTAGCCGCAACCTTCAGGTTGCGCTTTTTTAAAACGCAGGCTAACGCCTGCGGCTACCAAATAAGTAACCGGTAAGTATGGCCATGAAAGAAAAGTCACCGAAAGCTGCGGCATTAAAATATACACATGGAAAAGACTCTGCCCCAAAACTTACAGCCAAAGGCAGGGGGGAAGTCGCAAAAAAAATTATCGAGATTGCAAAAACTCACAGCATTCCCATACAGGAAGATAAGGAACTTGTCGAATTCCTCTCAATGCTGGACCTCTACCAGGAAATCCCTCCTGAACTATACAGGGCTGTCGCCGAAATCCTCGCATTTATATATTCAGTAAATAATAAATCAGGCTCCAGTTAGAACGCATTATCCTAAAAAAAGCTTTTCAGCCACGAATTTTCACGAATTATCTCGAATAACATGGAACTTGTGACTGCTCTATTTGTCACCATCTTTATTTCATTCGTGTTTATTCGTGTTCATTCGTGGCAACTGCCGTATTTAGGTTTCTATCTTCAAAAGCCTTATCAACTATTGACACCTCCAATATTTGGTGATAATTAAATAGTGT
>Ga0214473_10008643_pt1 | contig 12035 bp, 9 predicted proteins | sample RVTome_7_FD_203509 | JGI IMG/M metagenome (GOLD analysis project Ga0214473, IMG submission 203509) | Soil microbial communities from uranium-contaminated site in the Upper Colorado River Basin, Wyoming, United States - RVT98D197 | ecosystem: Environmental > Terrestrial > Soil > Contaminated >...
GGGTTTCTCTCTCGCTTTGCTCATTCGGAACCCGACCTGAGAAGCTAATGCCTTCTTTCCGGGCTTGCTTTTACCCTATTTCCCAGTCGCATCCGGTTTGGGAGCAGGAACGATGCGTATAGTCGGCGAGTTCAGCGAATCTGCGGAAGGTGGTTTCAACTGCATCCCCGGAGGCGAATCAAGCGGCACCCCCACGGCGATATCGCACCGATGATTCGGCTGTCCGTGCGGTGGGTTCATGCCCGGGGCTGTTGGTGTGGTATTGCCCTGGCCGGGAGTGATTTGTTGAGAGACGGCTGGTGGCGCTGACTTCCCCGTCCCCGGAGGCGAATCAAGCGGCACCCCCACGGCGATATCGCACCGATGATTCGGCTGCCCGTGCGGTGGATTCATGCCGGGGGCTGTTGGCGTGGTATTGTCCTGGCCGGGAGTGATTTGTTGAGAGACAGCTGGTGGCGCTGACTTCCCCGTCCCCGGAGGCGAATCGAGCGGCACCCCCACGGCGATATCACACCGATGATTCGGCTGCCCGTGCGGTGGATTCATGCCCGGGGCTGTTACAGACACGGGGGCAGACTGTGTCGTGCCTGAATTAAAGCCTGGCCCCTCGCGCCCAGGGATTTCCGATGATTTCTTGCAGGCCATCGTAAAAACCACAAGGAGAATGACAATCGTTATGCTTAAGCGTTTCACAAAGAACCTCTTGCTCTTGATGAGTATACTGTTAGCCGATCCCTAAATAATGCTAATGCCTTATACGGCTCAGTCATTTCAAGGCTCGTCCTTATTGAAAAGGGACCATTTCCATTAATCAGTTTAACTCCTCGAAGGAATCACTGTACCGATAGGCATTTAAATATCTGGCCGCTTGTGCCGTCATTGAATAGTATCATCGCCTCCATAATTGCCAGGATTCTGTCACGACTTCCGGCAAATCCCTCAATCGCCGCGATAACACCGAAATTGCAGCACGAGGTGACCGCTGTCAGAACCAAAGCAACAACAATGAACTTTGTTCGCAAAAGCTCTCCAATTTTAGATTGCTTGCTTTACTTTAGGGCACAAAATATCGTATGTCAAGTCGAATTTTCCAATTGACAGCGTTTTCGTCTAAACTTCGACTGGTTTCCCCCAATGCCCTCCCCAACATTCCCCTTGCCAATCGCGCCAATGCCCCATTATTTGGCCCCAAGCATGTTGAAAATGATATACGATGAGAGGAGTGTCTAATCGTGCCTGATAATAAGAACGCCAATGCACCCCGCTGGGAGATAGATTCCATTTTCCCGGGAGGCTCCAGGTCGCCCCAGTACGCCCAGTTCAGAAAAGCCGCCGCCAAAGACCTCGCTAAGCTGGCCAGGACACTGGAGAAACTTCCCCGGAAACTGAACGATACTACACGCGCCAAATGGGCCAAATGGATTCTGGAGCTGCAGAATCTCTACGAGCGCCTGCACCTCGCCGGCGCTTTCGCAGGATGCTTGACCAGCCAGGATGTGAACGACGAAGAGGCCATGCGCATCGAAGCGGAAATCGATGAGCAGTTCTCCAAATGGAGCGTCATGAAAGCTACGCTGGAATCGTTCTCAATCAAGCAATCAAGCAAAGAGTGGCAGAAGCTGGTGGCGAAAAAAGGCGTCGCTGAAATCAGCTTTTACCTCAATGAAATGCGCGAGAAGGCCCGTATGAAAATGGACGAGCCGCTGGAGAAGCTGGCGATCGAATTAGCTGTCAACGGTTACCACGCCTGGAACCGTCTTTACGATAAAATGGCCGGCGACCTGCGAGTGACTATCGAAGATAACGGGCAGAATAAGGAGATATCTCTCGGACAGAATGCGCCCCGCATGTCGGACCCCAAACGCGAGGTGCGCCGCGATGCTTTCGAGAAAATGAACGCGGCCTGGGAAGCGCGCGCCAACCTGGCCGCCATGACGCTCAATTCGCAAGCCGGTTTCAGGCTCTCGATATATAAGAAGCGCGATTGGGATTCGCCGCTATTCGAGCCGCTGCAGAACGCCCGCATGAAGCGCGAGACTCTCGATGCCATGTGGGATGCAGTCGTCAAAGGACGTCCGAAACTCACCGGATATATCAATGCCAAGAAGAAACTGCTCAATATCGACAAGTTCTGCTGGTACGACCAGGATGCGCCGCTGGGGAAATCGGTAAAGACGTTCACATTCGACGAAGCCGGCGATTTCATCGTCGAGCACCTTAAGACCTTTTCCGAGGAGATAGGGAGTTTCACCCGCATGGCGCTCGATAAGCGCTGGATCGAAGCCGAGAACCGTTCCGGAAAAGCCGGTGGTGGCTGGTGCTCCCGCATTCCAATCCGCAAGGAATCGCGCATCTTCATGACATTCACGGGCAATTTCAGCGGCTTGGGCACATTGGCACACGAGCTCGGCCATGCCTACCATGGCTTTGTTCTCAAAGACTCCCCGCCGTTTGCGTCGATTTATCCTATGAATCTGGCAGAGACAGCCTCGATTTTCAACGAGCTTCGCGTCATGGATGCCGCCTTTGCTGCCGCCGGCGATTACGATGAGAAGCTCATGCTTGCCGATCAAAGGCTCTCCAGCGCACTCTCTTTCTTGTCGAATATCCATGCCCGCTTTCTCTTCGATAGCCGGTTCTACGAAGAACGGAAGCCGGGCGTGGTCGGTCGCGAGAAGTTGAATGAGATGATGCGGCAAGCGCAGAGGGACGCGTTCTTCGGCATTCTCGACGAAGAGCAGGGATATCATCCGTTGTTCTGGGCGTCGAAGCTGCATTTTTTCATCACCGGCGCGCCCTTTTATAATTTCCCCTATACCTTCGGATATCTTTTTGCCAACGGCGTCTACGACAGGGCCATTAAAGAGGAGAAATCGTTTGCCGCACGATACCGCGCGCTCCTTGCCGATACCGGCCGCATGACCACCGAAGACGTTGCGCGGAAGCACCTCGGCATCGATTTGACGAAACCCGATTTCTGGAAAGATGCCGTTTCCAGAGTCCTGGCCAACGTGGAACCATTTGTGAGATTGGCGAGCCAGAGGAATTAAGCGCCCCGTCGTTGCATAAATAAAAGGGGCAGTCGGAGTGATGGCCGCCTTTCGTGTTTTTGGGAGATTCCTGCTTAGCCGATATCTATGTAATTGGCGATATCGATGTTGTACTTTTCATCATCTATGATCTTTGTGACCTTGATGCCCGATTCCTTGGACAGATCGATGACCTTCACTTCGCCGACATCGAATAAACTATCCTGATTGGCAATGACCTTTACCTTCGGCCTTTCGAGGTCGTTGGGGTTGTTGCGCGCCACGATGCCAATTTCCTTGGACGACAGCATTACCACCGTCCCGACCGGATAGATGCCGAGAGTGTTTATGAACACTTTGAGGAGCAGCGGGTCGAACGATTTATCGATGCGGTTAACCATGCTGGTGATGGCCTCGTCGGGCAGATGGCGCTTCTTATGGTAAATGCGGCCCGACGTCATGGCGTTATAAGTGTCGGCTATGGCCACAATGCGGGCGGAAAGCGATGGCTGTCGTTTTCTCAAAAGCTCCGGATAACCTGAGCCATCGACCATGAGGTGGTGTTCGAAAATTGTCGATGACGCCCTGGCCATGGTTTCGTCGGTGGCCCTGGTCTTGATCAGCGCCTTGACTCCATAGACCGGATGTTTCCTCATTTGCTGCCAGTCGTATTCGTTGAATTCATCGGGTTTATTCAGGAGCTCAAGCGGCAATTTGGTCTTGCCGATGTCGTGAAGAAGCGACCCGACCCCAAGATTGGAAAGCATCTTGCGGTCGAGCCCAAGGTGATATCCCAGGACCAGCGCCAGCACACAGACGTTGACCGAGTGCACGTATGTGTAATCGTCGAAACTGCGCAGCGACGTCAATTCCACCAGCGCCGACTCGTCTTCGATGATGCGGTTGATTAGTTCCTGAACGACGCGCTTGGTTTTTGCCACGTTGATCGTATGCGTGTTGCGGGCCTGGTTGATAGTGTCCTGAACCGCGCCGATTGCGCTGAAAAAGGTTTTCCTGGCGGTGGCCCTGGTGGAGTCTTTCTTGTTATCTATGGCGATCTCTCCCTCCTCGCCAGAACCGTGCCTTACGGGGACGATTTTTTCAATCTGGAGCTGGTCCAGCTTCACTTTAAGCGACTGGAGGTTCTCTTGCGGATTGCTGCCGCACTCGAAACCACTTATGAGGAATATGAACTTATCCAGCTCTCTGGGGTCGAGGGTGCTGTTGAATGAGAAACCCGATACGCCCATCTGCGAAAAGCGCTCGAGAAAATACGTCATGGCGGTGTCGAGCTCGTGATCCATGCGAAGCCTGATTTCGGAGATGAAGAAATACCCTTCCTGGGTCGTAATCGTGAAATCCTCCTCCTGAGAAAATAGCTTCGTCAGCACGTCTCTCAGCTTGGCGGCCTGGTCTATATAGCGATTGTTATTGGCCTCGTACATGCCTGCCACTTTAATGGAGGCGAACAGCACGGAGAGAAGTCTGCGCCCGTGCTCATCCATGAATACCTGATAAGCATCTTGCTTTTCCTTTATTTCCTGGATTGAATTATTGAACACAATCAATCCTCCTTGGTCTTGCGATACAGGGCCCGCCTGGCCGTATCCGCCAGGTTCTTATTCTTGGATGTGGCGATCTTCTCAAGCAGCTTCGAAGCCTCGGACAACTGGACGTATCCCAGCGCGCGCACCGCATAATTCCGGAGCCGTTTCTGCTTTTCGGATGTGAGCAGTGTTGTCCTGACAGCCAGGTTCTTGAGAACCGGAAACGCCTTTTCGTTGCCCAGGATCGCCAGGGCCTCCAAAAACTCCTTGCTCTGGTCAGGTGACCGCTCCTTGAAATTCCTATCCGTTACGATCTTCTCAATCCGGGTAAACGCTCTGCCGATGCGTTGGGTTACTACTTCTTTGAGCGCCAGAATCTGCAGCCTCTCGTTATCATCTTCGAGTGCCATAATCAGAAAATCCTTGGCCTCGTCGGTGCCGATTCTGGCGGCGGAAACCAGAGTCTCCTTGCGAACGCGCATATCGGGGTGCCTGATAGTTTTCCTGAAATACCCTATCGCCTTGGGGTTGGCTATCTGACCCAATACGGAGACGATATTCCTGACCACATACCAGCGAGGATCGTCGATTCCCTTGGAAAGAAGCTCGATCTTGTCGGCCGCCAGATGAACAAGCGCCCTGCAAATAGCTCGCCGTCCGGAGTAATGAGCCAGCTCGCCGAGAGCCCCCACCAGGGGATTGATCGCATGCCAGCTGAGCATCATCAGATATTCCGAGACCTGATCGAAATCGACGTCCTTATACTTATTTAACGTATCCACGATGACGGCGATTTTGTCGGGGGTGGCAAAACTCTCGATGAATCCCTGAATCTTGTCGAGCTTCAGGTCTCGGAGATTTTTGAAAGCCTGCTCGAGATCCTTTATTCTATTGAGTATCAAAATCGCCGACTGGAAATCACCTTTCTTGATGAAATCGTCGCGCACCTTGGCGAAGAGCTCCAGGCTTTCGTGATATCCGGCATTGTCCTTCTCGAGGCCGAGCACTTCGAACAGGAGATTGACGATATATTCCTTGTAATTGAAGGCGGCATCGGCTGCCAGCATTTCTGCAATGGCGGCTTTCTCCCGATCATCGTAGGTGGTGACTTTCTTGACAAACTCGCTGACAGAGTCTGCTGTATCCAAATAGGGATTGGCGCGCTGTTTTTTCTGTTGCTCCGAAGGGACTTCGAAATCCTCCTCCGAGATATCGAGCTCGACCTCATTCTCAAACAACCCCTGAAGATCGATCTTGGATGGCGCGATCGCTTTGATGGTATCGGCCCCATATTCGAAAGTCTCGATGTTGAGAACGTCATCCATCAGCTTGTATGTAATATGCTCGATTCCGGATTCCCATAACAAGGTCGCCAGGTCATCGTCGACCGAGATCGGCCGCTGCATTCGCGAAATAACGTCAACAAACGATTCGAGCTCCTTGAACTGAATTCCTTTCTTCATCTGGAAATAGAGGATGCCGTCACGGAAAAAAACGTGAGCGAAGTTCTCGGTTCTGCTTTGAGCCCTGTATACTTCGATTCCCTCGAAAAGAACCCGGTCGGCCTCGATCTTGAAAGCGACGCTGTCGAACTCGTCAACGACACTGCTGATGCGCTCGAAAAGCTCTTCCTTAAACTGCTGGGGCAGCTTGGAAGATGCCGGATATACAAGCTTGGCTTTGACCGTCTTTATGAAAAGGTTGAAAATCTCGACAACCCGTTTCTTGAGCTGCTCGGGTACTGCAACGGCATTTGCATTTGAGATCTCTAAAAGTTCTTCCATGCTACAATCCGAGAATCGTCATAATCCTATGAGTGTACGACCCAAAACTCGTACATTAGTCTATTTCGGTAAAAATGAGGGGCTGATTAGCCTCCCCACTCACTTTTTTAACTGTTTGATATTTGGAGACTTCGGAAGAACTACCGAGGTGTAAATCTATTGGGTCGAACTCTCTTGAGATTGGAAGCCTGCTCCAGTGCCAGATATATAAAACCATCGGCCGCTTCGAGGAGTTTTTCCGCGGCGGACTTTGGCAAAGAAGTCCTGGCCATGACGATGGCCGTCTTTACGCTTCCACCCGCGCGCTTCAAAAGCGTCTGCGCTTCCCCATACTCGAGGCCGCAAGTATCGACAAGGATTTTCTTTGATCTCTCCTTGAGCTTCTCCGATGCAGCTTTCAGGTCGACCATCAGATTGCCGTAAACGCGACCAGTCCGTATCATGGCGGCTGTGGTTATCATGTTGAGGATCATCTTCTGGGCAGTTCCGGCCTTCATGCGGGAAGACCCTGAAATAACCTCGGGGCCAACAACTGCGCAAATTGCCAGATCGAACTCGGTCGGCGCCAGTTTTCTGGGGTTGCAGGTTATAAAGACAGTGCTGGCACCTTTTCTTTTGGCCTCCATCAGGCCCGAGAGGACAAAAGGAGTTCTTCTTGATGCGGTTATTCCAATGACGACATCTCCCGGTCCGACCCTGTGCCTTTCGATGTCTTCCGCTGCGGCCCTGATATCATCTTCAACGCCTTCCCGGGAGCGGATAAGCGAACGATGTCCGCCTGCAATGATCCCCTTGATCATTTTCGGGTCGGTGCCGAAAGTAGGAGGGCATTCTGCGGCATCGAGCACACCCAGACGTCCCGATGTTCCCGCGCCAATATAATAAAGGCGACCACCGGCCTTAAACGCACCCACGACCATCTCCACAGCCCGCGCGATAAAAGGCAACTCTCTTCGAACCGCACCGGCGACAGTCGAATCCTCGGAATTGATGATGCGAAGGATATCGGCAATCGGCATGCGATCTATATTCCTGCTTATAGGATTGGTTTTCTCCGTCACCAGGCCCTGAAGCTCATCGAAAACCTGGCGGCCGTGAGGGGTTTTGCGGGATGATTTAATTTTTCGTTTCAAGGCAGAACGATAATGGAATCAACCGGCGCAACCGTGCCGTACCGTAAGAATCCCGCCGGCTCGCTGATTCTTCGCTCTGGAAGCCCCGGGGGAAGCGGAAAAGGAATGCCGTCGTACTCGCCGAATCCCTGATTGAAGGCGACCATATAAACATAGTAAATGTCATCAACGATAAAACCGAAGGGGTCCTCGAAAGTCGAATCGGGCACTACAGCCGACGTAATATTGGAGTTCAGAATTACCATATGCGGAATGGTCGTATCCAATGGATACCCTCTCGATACAACCACCAGCAGGAAACGCGTGGCGCCCCCCGGGAGTGACCAATTCAGAAGGACCTCCTGGGCATTCGGATTATCCCTCGGGAACACGTTGGTGACACCGAAACTGTCCGGCAATTCTATGGTCACCGTCTTGAAATACTCATCTTCCTGGCTCGCGAAAGTTATCTGATTGATGCCAGGGGGAAGTTCCAGACCCGGACTCTGCGAAAAATAGCTGCCGTTCCCGGCAAAAGCAATCGTATCGGAGCCCAATGTTATAATGCCTTCGTCAAAAGGTTCGCTGTTCCGGCGAAACGACGCTCGGGCTACGCTTCTCTGCTGGGAATAATCTCTGACGACCGTCATATCGGCGGCGAATGATGCGGTGGGACGGGAGCGATTGAGCGAATTCCTGCTATCGCAGGAATGGAAAACAAGAAAAAGCGTGGTCGACAATAACATGCCGACGCCAATGAGCGCTGATTTTCTCATCATGCCTACAGTTTAAAAAGATGCGGATTGGTTGTCAACGGTTTTCGGGAACCTGGCGGCAATCCCGGCCCGCATCGATGCGGGGGTGCCGATGCCATGTCACGGCGCATAAAAGTGGGCCCCGCTTTCACGGGGCCCTGTCGGCTATTTCTTCTTTTCCTTTTTAGGGCGTTTTTTCTCTTTTTTCTTGGGGGATCCGCTCCCTTTCATAGCGCCTCCTGAAAATGAGATTTTAGCTGTTAAACCGACATGCTGGTCGGACTCTCCCTGTAAGCGAAATTCTCTTTTCTTAATATCTTTACTGGGGGCCAGATTCCTTTGGAGGCTGCTCGATCTTGTAATCGGACGAAGAATAAATCTCGCGCTCGCGATTCTTTAGCCTCTTGATAATCATCGAAAAGCCAAGCATGATAAAGAATACCGGCCAGACATAACCCCAGACATCACCCCGCAACAACCCCATGTTGTTAAGCAGTATCAAGATGCCTACGCAAACCAGAAAGAATCCTACCCACATAAGGTCTCCTTTGGATTGCTGAATTATATTATACCCGCAAGCGGCGTGTAAAGTTTTTTCTTATATCCCACGCAATTGAAAAGCCCCGGTACTGCACCGGGGCCTTTTACGCATCGCTTGAGAATTCATCAGATTTCCTGATTCTGTCCTACAACCTGTCTCCAATGAGTCCTCTGAACAATGTTGACCATGGGTGTACCGGGCGGCAGATTGGCGATATCAAGGAGACTTGGGTCAAATGCCCAATCACGATTTGGGGCCGTATAATACCGTCCATAAGACCACTCACCCGTGGCCTGGCGCGAGTACCAAAGGTCTACCATTGCGCCTCTCCAGACGAAACTGCGATCTGTCCATTTCTCGAGGAATCTCGGAAGGTTTTCCAGGCCGCCATTATATTCCTGGCCGTTGGCTCCGGTCTCAGTGTTACCGGTCATAAAACAGGCATTTATCTGAGTTCCAACCGCCAGCCTGTTGTCGATGTTCTGCTCACTTCTGGCGTCACTCCAGTTGCTGGAAAGAACCGTAATGGCATCGGCTATAAGGGCCGCCGGCTTTTTATTCACGGTGTTGTAATTGCCAGCAGTATACATGGGATTGTCGGTTGCCACAGTCAAAGCTCCTCGCAGCTCGGCGCCGTTTTGCAGTCTCAGACCCGTCACAACACCAAAGGAGGGCTGAAAAGAGCTGTATATTATTCCATTGCCGGGAAAGTAGCCGCTGCTCCCCAGTCGCTGCAAATCCAGATCGAGCGACAACACCTGTTGCTGCTCGCGCGCGTCATAGAAAGTGGTCTGGGTCATTACTCCACTTGTCACGAGGTTAGAGGTCACATCGATCCAGGTTCCGTCATTCTGCAAATAGAGCGCCTGGCCATCTATGAATTTCAATCCCGCTTTATGCTCGAAACTATCGTTGTTACCCGAGCCTCTATCTATGAGATCGGTGGTGGCGCCATCGACCACGACCGGCATATTCAACTGGCTGAATCCGTGATCGCTGTCTTCCACCTGGCCGTTCCACCGCGCGATAGAGTTATGGACCCAGTCGCCGCTGCGGGAATCAAGCCAGGTTCCGTCCAGGTTTCTCATGTCTTGATAGACGTTATTTCTATCCCGTATGAGAACATTGCCGTTGGTTTCGCTCTGTCCACTGCCCGGTTTTCGTCCATGGAAAATATTGCTCGCGGACGTGAGGTACGACTCAATAAATAGATTGAGCCCAGATTGCAGGTAGACATTTTGATTGGAATGCACCCTGCCGCCGAGAGTCATATTGGGGCCGGGAGCTATTTCGAGATCGTTTTCATAGAAGACCGCGAACTGGAAAAGCGGTATAAGGGCATCCTGCATTCCCAGGCTCAATGTCACAGCGGACTCTCTGTCGGCATCAGTACCGACGGACGAAATTTCAAATGATTTGACGAGGCCGTAGAGCCCCCTGTAGGCGCCTTCGGTTAAAGTCGTCTGAACAGCCGCGCCGCCGTCGGCTACGGAATATACACAGCTATAGATGTTATCCTCGAGCGCGCCGCTCGGCAACGGATTTGGGGGGACTCCAGCGGTTTCATATCTTTCAGATATTTCAGCAGCGGCTTTTTCCAGGCCGGATTCGGCGATGTAGAAAGCGCCGGTCTGCTTAAGCTCGTTATCCGCCACGTCCATTTCGCTCATTGAAGTCATAATTGATCCAATGCCGATCAGCGACATCATCAGAATCAGAATTAGCACTATCACTAATGCCATTCCGTTCTGGCCTCTCGAGATACTTGTGGTTTTGCCTTTCATAACTTCACCTTCTTTTGACTCATGCGCCGGCGTTACACAGCCGGCGCCGGAACTTCCATCCTTGTTACTGATTAATGACCTGGCTCCACTGAGTCCTTTGGACGATATTGACCATCGGAGTACCCGGTGGGAGATTGGCAATATCGAGAAGATCTATATCGAATGCCCAGTCTCTCAAGGGATCGGTATAGTAACCTCCATAGGCCCAGGGGTTGGTCGCTTGCCGCGAATACCAGAGCGATACTGCCGCTCCTCTCCACGTAAATGTGGTTCCATCCCATTCCTCCAGGAGACGCAGAAGATTCTCGAAGCCGCCGTTGTACCCCTGACCGTCTTCACCCGTCTCAGTGGTACCGGCCATAACGGATGCGTTGACCTGGGTGGCCGTGGCTGATCTGGCAGCGAGATCGTCCCAGCTTCTGGCGTCACTCCAATTGTTAGAGAGCGCAGTAACCGCATCTGCCAGGAGCGCCGCCGGCTTCTTGCTAACAGTGTTGAAATTCCCCAGCGTGTATAGGGGATTGTTGGTGGCGATGGTCGTGGCGCGCGGAAGAGTCGACGCGTTCTTCAGCCTCACCGCAGAAACAATGCCGTCTGTTGTCGGCACCGAACAGTAGATTATGCCATTGGTGGGGTAATATCCGCTGGTATTTAATCGCGATATGTCGATATCAAGCGAAAAAACATCTTCGCCCTCGCGGCTGTCGCGGAAAACGCCGTTGCCCATTACTCCTTGTGCAATCAAAGTTGCAGTAACATTGGTCCAGGTGCCGTTGTTTTGTAGGTAGTAAGCCTGGCCGTCAACGACCTTCAACCCCGAGAGGTCTTCGAAACTATCGCCATCTCCGGATGCCCTGTCGATAAGGTCAGTTGCAGGACCGTCAGTGACGACAGGCATTTCGAGCTCGGTTATGCCATGGTCATTATCCTCAACCAGTCCGCCCCATCGCCCCATCGAATTGTCCACCCAGTTGGCGGCCTGGGAGTCGAGCCATGTCCCGTCGGGATTCTTCATGTTCTGGTCGACACCGTTCTTGTCTCTTATAAATACATCGGCCGTCTGCGGGCTCAGACCGCTTCCCGGCTTGGGGCCGTGAATTATCTCGCCGGCGGATGTCAAGAATGAATTTATATTAAGGCCATTGCTCGACTGCAAAAAGACGGATCCGTTGGAGTGCACCCGGCCGCCAAGGGCCATGATTTGGCCGGGCGAAAACTCAAGATCGTTTTCAAAGAAGACCGCGAATTGGAATAAGGGTATGAGAGCGTCCTGCATCGCCATCCCCAGTGAAACCGATGTTTCGCGACGCGAATCAAGGCCTGTAGAAGATATGTTGTAGGCCGTGACCAATCCGTACAGTCCCTTGTAGGCGCCGTCGGTTAGAGTTGTCTGCTGGGGGCTGCCGCTGGTAGTGGTTGAATAATTATACTGATATGCACCCTCGGTGTATGAGCCGCTCGGTAATGGGCTTGGCGGAACACC
>Ga0214473_10008644_pt1 | contig 12035 bp, 10 predicted proteins | sample RVTome_7_FD_203509 | JGI IMG/M metagenome (GOLD analysis project Ga0214473, IMG submission 203509) | Soil microbial communities from uranium-contaminated site in the Upper Colorado River Basin, Wyoming, United States - RVT98D197 | ecosystem: Environmental > Terrestrial > Soil > Contaminated >...
CGAGTCCGGCGACATCAAGCAGATCGGGATCGGACTCTCGTCCTACATCGAGATGTGCGGTCTCGCGCCCTCGAGCATCCTGGGCGCGCTCCGCTACGTCGCGGGCGGCTGGGACGCGGCCGAGATCGAGTGCCGGCCGTTCGGCAAGGTGGTCGTGCGCACGGGCACGTCGCCGCATGGCCAGGGACACGAGACCGCGTGGTCCCAGATCGTGGCCGACGGGCTCGGGGTCAGCCCCGACGACGTCGAGGTCTGGCACGGCGACACCGCCGTCACGCGCCTGGGCATGGACACCTACGGCTCGCGTTCGGTGGCGGTGGGTGGCGAGGCCCTGCGCCGCGCGATCGAGAAGGTCAGGGAGAAGGCCCGCACGATCGCCGCACACGAGCTGGAGGTCGCCGAAGACGACCTGGAGTGGGCCGACGGCGCGTACCGCGTGAAGGGCGCGCCCGACAAGGCGAGGACCATCGCGGACCTGGCCACGAGCGCCTGGCACGCGCACGCGCTGCCGCCCGGCGTCGAGCCCGTGCTGGAGGGCACGGCCGTCTACGACCCTCCGAACTTCACGTGGCCGGCCGGCACGCACGTCTGCGTGGTCGAGGTGGACACCGAGACAGGCAAGACCGACATCGTCAGGTACGTGGCGGTCGACGACGTGGGCAACGTCATCAACCCGATGATCGTGGACGGGATGGTGCACGGCGGCGTCGCCCAGGGCATCGCGGAGGCGCTGTACGAGGAGGCGCTCTACGACGAGCAGGGCAACCTGATCACCTCGTCGATGACCCAGTACCTGGTGCCCAGCGCCACCGAGGTCCCCCACATGACGCTGGATCGGACCGTGACGCCCTCGACCACGAACGGGCTTGGCGTTAAGGGCGTCGGCGAGGCCGGCACGATCGCGGCCCCGCCGGCGGTGGTCAACGCGGTGGTCGACGCGGTCAGCCACCTCGGCGTGACCGACATCGCCAAGCCGGCGTCGCCCGAGCGCGTCTGGAGAGCCATCCAGGACGCCAAGGCCAAGGGAGGTGCGGCATGATCCCTGCGGCGTTCGAGTACGCAAGGGCCGGGTCGGTCGACGAGGCCATCTCGATGCTCGGCTCCAACCAGGACTCCAAGCTCCTCGCCGGCGGGCACTCGCTGCTGCCGCTGATGCGGCTGCGGCTGGCCCGCCCGGCGATGCTGATCGACATCGGAAGGCTGTCGGACCTGTCGTACGTGCGCGAGGACGGCGACCGGGTCGCTATCGGCGCGCTGACGCGCCACCACGACGTGGCCGCGTCCGAGGTGTTGCAGGGCGCGTGCCCGATCGTGGCCGACGTGGCCGCGCAGATCGGCGATCCGCAGGTCCGCCACATGGGCACGATCGGCGGTTCGTGCGCGCACAGCGACCCCGCGAGCGACATGCCCACCGTGCTGGTGGCCTTGGGCGCCGACCTGATCGCCAGGGGTCCGGGCGGTGAGCGCACGATCGCGGCCGCCGACTTCTTCGAGGGTCTGTTCACCTCGGCGCTCGAGCCCGATGAGGTCTTGACCGAGATCCGGGTGCCCAAAACCACCGCCGGGTGGAGCTACATCAAGTTCAACCGGCGCGCCCAGGACTGGGCGATGGTGGGCGTGGCCGCGGTTCGCTCCAACGGGGGCGTGCACGTTGCGCTAACCAACATGGGGGAGACCCCGATCCGCGCAGCCGGCGTCGAGGAGGCGCTCGGCGGCGGCGCCGACCCGGCCACCGCGGCCGCGCGCGCCGACGAGGGAACGACGCCCCCGTCGGACGCCTTCGGCTCGGCCGAATACCGCCGCGAACTGGCCAAGGTGCTGGTACGCCGCGCGGTCGAAGAGGCCATGGGCTAGGCGCGTTGCTCCATCGAGCCCACCCCGCGGAGGTTAGTCCGGGGCGAGGCGCAGTTCGATCGTTGTTCCGGGTGACACGGTGCTTCCAGCGGGGGGGCGCTGATCCAGCACCATCACGGCATCGCCACGGTCCCCGCTGACCTCCCAGTGGAGGCCCACGGCGAGGAGCCTCTCTTTCGCCTCGTCGAAGGTGAGTCCGCGAAGGTCAGGAACCGCTACGGCAGCCGGCGCGTTCGGCGTAACACCCGGCGAGCCTGAAGAGCTGCTCGGGTTGGTTTCGGTGATCGAAGAGGGAGCTTGGGTCTGCCCCGACGACGTGCATGCAGCGACGAACGTCAGGGCAGCCAAGATGATCGCCTTCCCTCGAGAAGCGCCGTTCAACAGGTGCCGCGCTTCGCATAGAACCGGTAGTAATGATTGATGGCACAGGTCCTATAGCCTGTATCGTAGGGCCCACTCGCCGTCGAGTCCTGCGTCCATTGGGTCCAAGTGGCCGAGTCCGTCCTAAGCTCGGTGTCGTAGAAGTCGATCCGGTTGTTTCCGCTGGCAGACGTGATGTCTGGATGTCCGTTTCCCTCCGTGTAGATTTCGGTGAATTCCTCGACGGCGCATACCGCGTTGCCCGTGTCCCAGCGACAGTCCGCACCGTCATCGTTGTCGAGTCTTTCCCACGAGCCCGCCCACCATATGTCAACGCACTGCCGGTCATCACCGCCAACTGTGCAGTTGACCGATCTGAATGCGTACGAACTGCCGTCAGTCAGCGGATGGTTTGGCGGGAGGTAGTAGGTGCCATTGTTATACGTGTAGACAAGCCGGTCGTTGGCCTCTGAGCTGATTTCGATCCAGCCGACCTCTATCCATTCACCATTCTCCCGCCTAGTCAGGACGCGACTGGCGACGAATTGCCACGGACTTCCAGTGCCATGATCCACGTCGGGATTGGTGACGTCGACGACGATCTTACTTCCAGCGAAGTTGAAATGATCAGTGCTGTAGCCAACCCAGTGATAGCCCTGCCCATCGGGAGGCGGAGGTCCGTAGTGTGGCTCCGGCCATCCGACAGCCACGTGGCCCCCCGCCGGATCGACGGCGCAAGACGGTTCGGCAGCGGGGTCGATCCTCGGGAAGTCCCCATCGCCATTCGGAGCCTCCCCCTTGTAATCGAGATTCACATCGCACGGCGGCAATGGATAAGCCTCAGGCGGATCCGGAACGGCGATCTTCCTTGCTGTGGCCTCTTCCACCGTGAAGAAGCCGTCTTGGGATGTGCCACCGCTTGCGATACCCGGGAGCGCCATCGAGCTGCTGCTGAGGAGGAGGACCCCCGCGACAACGAACGTTCGCTTCCAGCGGCGTTCACAGCCGTCGGTCGGTTTGCCACGCTTACGACGCGACATAGGAGAACCCCTCTCGCAACTCGAGAGTAGCCACACTGGATGGGAACGTCAAGAACGACGAAGTCGGGCTGACGGCGCGTTCGCCTCGGCAGCGAGGTGACGCGCCGACCGACAGATGCTGTTGGATATGGCCGGGCCCCTGACATCCGGCTGATCCTCTCTCGCCCTATCCTTCTGCAGAGTGTGGACGCCATAGATCTCGACGAAACCGATGGCTACGGCGCCCGCGATGTGGGCGGCGCACCTGGGGGATCCCCGAGGCTTCGGGGTGGTCGAGCGCAACGACGGGTACGTCGAGGCGGACAACAACTTCGGCTACCTGGCGCCGATCGAGGGATGGCTGGCTCACGAGCGCCTCGCGCTCGATCTGGCTTACGGTCGCTGCCTCGACGTCGGCGCCGGCGCCGGCCGGGTCTCCCTGGAGCTCCAGGCGCGCGGGCACGCCGTCGTCGCGGTCGAGCCCTCGACGGGCGCTGCGGCGGTGTGCTGCGACCGCGGCGTCCGCGACGTTCGCGTGACGACGATCGAACGGCTGCCCGTCGATGCGGGCCCGTTCGACAGCATCGTGATGTACGGCAACAACCTGGGGCTCCTGCGCGACGCGCGGCACGCCCCGTGGCTGTTGCATCGCCTCGGCCGCCTGACCTCCGACGCCGGGTTGATCTTGGGCGGATGCCTCGACCCGTATGAGACCACCGACCCTGCGCGCCTCGCGTACCAAGCCGAGAACCGACGCCACGGCCGGTATCCTGCGCAGGTTCGGCTGCGCGTCCGCTTCCGCGACAAGTCCACCCCCTGCTTCGACTACCTGTTCGTCTCGACCGTCGAGCTGGAGAAGCTGTTGGTGGGGACGGGCTGGCGGCTGCACGACGTCGTCCGCGACATCGACGGAAGCCCGATGTACGACGCGGCGCTCGAGAAGATGTGATGCGCCCTCGGAACGTGTGACGTTCCGCAGACGGAGACGGACCCGCTGCTAAGGTCCGGGCATGGTGTGGCTCGTCGGTGAAGGCACCCCGCTGTTCTCGGTCGAATGGTGGAGAACGAACGGCCCCGCGATCGCCGTCACGCTCCTGATCGCGCTCGTGCTGTGGGCGGCGTCCCGCCGCTGGCTCGGGCGGTTCCGCAAGCGCGCCCGCGGTTCGGGTGACGACGCCGAAGGACGCCGCCTGCGCCGCGTCGCCACGGTCGTCGGGTTGGTCTCGGGTGTGATCGTGATCCTGGCGTGGTTCGTGTTCGTCCTGGTCGTGCTGTCGGCGTTGAACGTCGACATCGCACCGATCCTGGCGTCCGCGGGGATCGCCGGCATCGCGCTCGGGTTCGGCGCGCAGACGCTCGTTCGCGACACGATCGCGGGTCTGTTCATCTTCCTGGAGGGCCAGTTCGATATCGGCGACGTCGTCGACCTGACGACCAGCTCGGCCACGGTCTCGGGCACCGTCGAGGCGCTGTCGCTGCGGATCACGTCGGTGCGCCAGTTCGACGGCACCTTGAGCATCGTGCCCAACGGCCTGATCGAGGTCGCGAACAACAAGACGCGAGGCTGGGGACGCGCGATCGTCGACGTGCGCGTGGCCCTGGCCGAGGATCCCGAGAAGGTTCGCCGCGTCCTCGAGGAGCTGTTCGACGAGTTCGAGTTCGAAGCGCCCATCAAGGACCTGCTGCGCGAACGCCCCAAGGTGCTCGGCGTCACCCAGCTGACCGACGTCACCCAGGTCATCCGCGTCACCGCCGAGACGCTACCCAGCAACCGCGTGAACGTGGAACGGGTCCTGCGCGAGCGGATCGGCCGCAAGATCGCCGAGCGCGGCATCCAGACACCTCCCACACCCGGGGTGACGACCCGCCCCGACGTGGGGCCGTAGACGCCGGGAGCAGTTGGAATGAACTGCAAACTTATTTGCGTATCCTGCCAGGATATGCAACCCTGGTTGCATGTTCGACCGCCCCTACTGGACGAAGCGGATCCAGGAAGGCTGGGAGCGCCGTTCCTTGGTGTGGCTCGTAGGTGTCCGGCGGGTCGGTAAGACCGTCCTGTGCCGCTCGCTGGAGGGGACGGAGTACCTTGATTGTGAGCTCCCGAGCGTGCGCAGGGTGCTCGCCGAGCCGGAGTCCTTCCTTCGGCAGATGCGGGGCAAACGCGTAGTGCTCGACGAGGTTCATAGGCTGCCCGACCCATCGGAGCTGTTGAAGATTGCGACCGACCACTTCCCCGACGTACGGATCGTTGCGACAGGCTCGTCGACGCTGCAGGCCACAACCAAGTTCCGAGACTCGCTGAGCGGGCGGAAGGAGGAGGTTTGGCTCACGCCCATGATCGAGGCCGATCGACGGAGCGCCGGTGGCGACTTGCGGACGCGCCTGGCTCGCGGCGGACTGCCAAGCTTCTACCTGGAAGAGCCGTCGGAGCGCGACTTTCAGGAATGGCTCGACGCGTATTGGGCCCGCGATATCCAGGAGCTGTTCCGGGTTGAGCGTCGAGCGTCGTTCGTTCGCTTCGTGGAGCTCGTGCTCGCAAGGAGCGGGGGAATCTTCGAGGCCACGGCCTTCGCCACTCCGGCCGAGGTGAGTCGCCCGACCATCTCGAACTACCTCGCGGTGTTGGAGACCACCAAGGTGGCGCACGTCGTCCGTCCGTTCTCGACTCGGCGCTCGGCTGAGATCGTGCGAGCGCCCAAGGTCTACGGCTTCGACACTGGCTTCGTGAAGACCTTCCGAGGCTGGAACGAACTCCGGGCGGAGGATCTTGGCCTGCTGTGGGAGCACTACATCTTGAACGAGTTGGCTGCCGCAGGCATCTCCGATGTGAAGTATTGGCGCTCGGCCAAGCAGCATGAGGTCGATCTTGTGATCGCACCGCGTGGACGTCCGCCCGTCGCGATCGAGTGCAAGTGGCGGGCCGATGGTCGTGAGGATCTGTCCGGACTTGCGGCGTTCAACCGCGCGTACCCCGAAGCGACCAGCCTGGTCGTCGCCACTGAGATCGATCGATCGTTCGAACGGGAGCTCTCCACAGGCAAACGGGTGCGTTACCTCGGCCTGGACCTACTGCTTGAGACGATCAGCTAGCTCGCCCCGATGAATCCCCTCAGCGACGAGAGCCCTTCCTCGGCCCATTCGTCGAACTCGGGATCCTTGTGGGCCTTGTTCAGGTAGGCCAGGCGAAGTTCCTCGTTCCTGCCCTCGTAAAGGGGTTTGAAAGCAAGGCGATCCTCGCGCTCATCGTGCTGTTAGCACACCGTCCCCGACTCGACCGGAGGGGCACTGTTGTCGATGATCGTCGCCGTGACCGACCTCGCCAGCCTCAGGCTCGGCGCGGCCCTCGTCCGGGCCCGGTAATCTGGCGGTGATGGAGCTTCCGTTCTCCGACGTGGATTCGTTGCAGGGGCTGCTGGGCGAGCACGCCTACCTGGCGGATCGGGGGCTGGCCACGGCGATCTACCTGTCGCTCTCGCTGGACAAGCCGCTGCTGCTCGAAGGCGAGGCCGGGGTGGGCAAGACCGAGGTGGCCAAGGTCCTGTCCGAGATGTTGGGGCGGCGGCTGATCCGACTCCAGTGCTACGAGGGGATCGACGCCTCGCAGGCCTTGTATGAATGGAACTACTCGCGTCAGCTGATCGCCGTGCGCGCGATGGACGCGGCCGAGGCCGAGACTCACGTCGAGGACCTGTTCGGGCCGGAGTTCCTGGTCGAGCGCCCGCTACTGGCGGCGATCCGGGCCGGCGACAAGGCCGTGCTGCTGGTCGACGAGCTGGACCGCGCCGACGACGAGTTCGAGGCGTTCCTGCTGGAGATCCTCTCCGAGTTCGCGGTGTCGATCCCCGAGATCGGGCGGGTGGCCGCAGAGACCCCGCCGGCCGTGATCGTCACGTCCAACCGCACCCGCGAGCTGCACGACGCGCTCAAGCGCCGCTGCCTGTACCACTGGATCGACCACCCCGACCTGGACCGCGAGGTGGCCGTCGTGCGCGCCCGCTCGCCCCATGTGAGCGAGGCGCTTGCGCGCGACGTCGCGCTGGCGGTCGCGCGGCTGCGCGAGCTCGACCTGGCCAAGCTGCCGGGCGTGGCCGAGACGATCGACTGGGCCAACGCGCTCGCCTTCCTGGGCGCCGAACGGTTGGACCCCGCGCTGGCGGTCGACACGTTGGGCACGGTGGTCAAGGACCACGAGGACCAGGAGCTTGTGGCCGCGCACTTTTCCGAGGTCGTGGGCGATGGCTAGCCAGGCAGCCGACGGTGGCCCGCTGCCGCCGCTGGTCGCCTTCGGTCGCGAGCTCCGCTCCCGTGGCCTGCTGGTGGGGACCGGGCGCATCCTGACGTTCGCCGATGCCGTCGCCGCGCTGGGACTGGTCGACCGCGATTCCCTGTACTGGGCCGGCCGCGTCTCCATGATCGGACGGCGCGAGGACCTGGAGGCCTACGACGAGGCGTTCGACGCCTGGTACCGGTCGCTGGGCGTGGGAGAACCCGAGCTGACGATCGAGCTTCAGCTGCCGCCGCCGGGGGAGCAGCCGCAGGAGGGGTCCCAGGATGGGCTGGAGGTCACCGCGGGGCTCACCGCGGCGTCGTGGCGCGGGGCCGACGAGGACGAGGAGCCCGAACCCGGCGACGAGGCCGCGCTGCGGATCGTGGCGAGCGCGGCCGAGGTCCTTCGTTCCAAGTCGTTCGCGGACCTGAGCGAGGAGGAGCGCGCCCGCGTTGCGCGCATGATCCGCGAGCTGACGCTTCGCGTGCCGCGCGAGCGCACGCGACGCACGCATCCGCATCCCAAGGGCGCGGTGTTCGACGTGCGGCGCACGCTGCGGCGGTCGCTAAGGACCCGGGGCGAGCCGTTCGAGCGTGCCTGGCGTTCGCGCCGTTCGCGCCTGCGGCCCCTGGTGCTGATCCTGGACGTCAGCGGTTCGATGGCGCCCTACTCGCGCGCGTTGCTGCAGTTCGCGTTCGCGGGCATGGCGGCGGGTCGGCGAGTGGAGGTCTTCTGCTTCGGCACGCGGCTCACGCGGGTGACGCGCACGCTGCGCACGCGCGATCCCGACCGCGCGATGCACGAGATCGGCCGCGCGGTCGCCGACTGGGAGGGCGGGACCCGGATCGGCGAGTCGCTCAAGACCCTGCTGGACGGCTGGAGCCAACGAGCGGCCCTGCGCGGCGCCGTGGTGGTGCTGTGCTCCGACGGCCTGGAGCGCGGCGACCCCGATCTGCTGCGCGCCCAGATGGCGCGCCTGCGCCGGCTGGCCCACCGCGTGATCTGGGCCAACCCGCTCAAGGGTTCCCCCCGGTACGAGCCCCTGGCGCGGGGGATGGCCGCGGCGCTACCCAGCGTGGACGTCTTCTTGTCCGGGCACAACCTGGAGAGCCTGGAGCACCTGGGCCGAGTTCTGGGGGGCTGATCCGTTCGGGCGGTCCTTGGACCCGTCGGAGCTCCGACGAACGAGCCCTCCGGCCGATTGACTGGGCCTTGAACAGGCGCCTACGGTCGCGGCGGATCGAACCCTGGGAGGGAGCCTCGTTGACGACGCGTCGCGTGCCGTCGCTGCTGGTGGTTGGGGTGTTGCTGTTGGCCGCCGCGCCTCTGGCGCCGACGTCCGCCGCGACCTGCGACGGCGCGTGGCGGGTCCAGACCGGCCCCTCCAAGGGCCAGACGCTGAACGGGGTGGACGCATCGGCGGTCGATCAAGCCTGGGCCGTCGGCTCGATCCCGGGGATCGGCGCCTCGCGAACCTGGGCGCAGCGCTGGAACGGGACCGACTGGTCGGCCGTGGCCGTGCCCTACCAGGGATCCGAAGACAACGCCCTGAACGACGTGACGGTGCTGGCTCCCGACGACGCCTGGGCGGTTGGCTGGTGGCACGACCCCGGTGACGGCTCGACGCCGGCGCGCGATCGCGCATTGATCGAGCACTGGAACGGCCGGGCTTGGTCGATCGTTCGGGCGCCGCGGGTGGCGGGGAACCATCGGTTGGCCGCGGTCGACGCCGTGTCGCCCGACGACGTCTGGGCGGTAGGCGGCCGGGGCGGCACGATCCTGATCGAGCACTGGAACGGCCGGGACTGGTCGGTCGTTCCGGTCGAGGACCCCGGTCCCTCGTTCGACCGACTGTTCGGCGTCGCGGCGCGCGACGCCGGCGACGCGTGGGCGGTGGGAACGACGAACGGGGGCCGCGAGACCCTGACGATGCGATGGGACGGCGTGGCCTGGACGCGCGTCTCCTCCAGTGACTCGGACACGAACACGAACCACCTGTTCGACGTGGCCAACATGGCGAACGGGATGTCGATGGCGGTCGGCTCGGCCAGCGCGATCGACACGCCCCTGCACACGGTCTCGGAACGCTGGGAAGGCACCAGCTGGAACGTGCAGTGGACGCCGAACCCGGGCACGCAGCGGAACTCGTTCCAAGGGATCGCCCGGATCCCGGCGACAGGCGGAGCCTGGGCCGTCGGCTACAGCGAGTACCTGAACGGCACGAGCCGCCCCCTGATCGCGCGCAAGAGCGCCGGCTGGAAGCTGGCTGTGGCCCCCGCCGTGGCCTCACCCGCAGCCCTTGCCGACGTGACCGCTGTGGAAGGAACGGCCTGGGCCGTCGGAACCTCCGCCGGCGCCCCGCTGATCCTCACCGAGTGCTCCTCAGCCTGAGGTGACCCACCCTGCTGGCCACGACCCCGGTAGGCTGGTGCCTCGATGGCTGACGACGACGTGATCGCCTCCTACGAGCAGGAGTTCGCGCGGGAGCCGCAGCCCCGGCGGACGAACCGCGGGTTCTGGTTGGTGGCGGTGGCCCTGCTGCTCTCGGGCGTCGTGCTCGTCGTTGAGATCTTCGCGAACCGCCCGATCGGCGAGTCGATCGGTCACGCGCAGGCCTCCCTGCGATCGGCGCAGGCCGCGGCCGAGCTCGTGCGCCAGCAGAGTGGTTCTTTCGCCGCGGCCGACGTCGATGGGCTCTCGGGCATGGCCACGGATCTCACGTTCGTCGCTCAGGATCAGCCGTCCGCGGGGCTCGACCAGGTGAGCGTGCTCGGATCGGCCACGGGGTGGGCCGCGGCGGTCCAGGCGCGTCCCGGCGCCTGCTTCTATCTGCGGCTCGAGCCCGACGGGACCGAGCTGTACGGTGTCGGCACCGGCTGCACCGCGCTCGACGCCGTTCAGGCGAACGACACCCGCTGGTAGGCACGGCGACCGCTACCCGGAACCGGGTAGCTTGCGCCGCATCGGGTTCGATCGTTCAAGCCTCGCTGGGGGTCTGACCGATAACTAGCCCATGCGAGGGATGGGTCTGTCGGCCAGATGGGGGGCTGCGATCGGGGCGGCGGCGATCGTCGGGTCGCTGCTCACCCCCGCCGCCGTGGCCTCGGACGCGGGCACGCCCGCGATCGTCAAGACCCCGAGCACCCTCACCACGACTTCCAAGAAGCTCGCCCCGGGGATCGTGTTGAAGACGATCCACGATCCGTCCGGCCCCTACATCGTCCACGAGCTGGTGATCGACCCGACCAAGGCCCTGTCGATCGACGTCGTCACCGCGGGCACCGAGATGGGCTACTGGGCGCGCACCAGCACGATGGGCGCCAACGCCGGGGCCATCGCGGCGATCAACGGCGACTTCTCGGTGTGGCCCGGGCGACCCCAGCACCCGTTCGTCGAGGACGGGCAGCTCAAGCAGACCGGCCTGCACACCGGCTCGACCTTCGGGGAGCGGCGCGACGAGGCTCGCGGCTACATCCGCCACGAGAAGTTCACCGTGCGCGTGAAGAACCCGGTCATGCACACCGCGGTCAAGCTCGGCGGCTGGAACACCGGCGATCCGGGTCCCAACTCGATCCATGGCTACTCGCCGTACGGAGGCACGGAGGAGCAGCCGCCGTCCGGCGGGTGCGCGGTGCGCATGGCTCCCGACGGCAAGCTGCGTTGGGGCGCGAAGAAGTTCGGGCTGTTCCGCCGGTACAGGGTGCTGGCCTCGCGCTGCGGGAACCGCAGGATGGCCGTCAAGCCGGGGACCGTGGTCCTGGCCGCCAGAGGTTCGGGCGACGGCGGCAAGTTCCTGCGCGGCGTCAAGCCCAAGCAGATGCTGCGGTTGCGGTTCTGGAACGGCATGAAGGACGTCATGGACCTGATGGGCGGCGCTCCGCTGCTCGTGCACCACCACACCGTGAACGCCGACCCGAACTGCCACACGTGGTTCTGCAGCCGCAACCCGCGCACCGGGGTCGGCGTCACCCACGCCGGCAAGGTGATGTGGGTGACGGTGGACGGCCGCTCGCGCAACTCGGTCGGTATGACCATCTACGGGTTCGCCAAGTACATGCTGTCGCTGGGCGCCGACGAGGCCGTGAACCTGGACGGCGGCGGCTCGTCGACGATGTGGGTCAAAGGGCAAGGGATCGTCAACGACCCATCGGACGGCGCGGGGGAGCGCCCGCTGACGAACGCGTTGGTGATCCTGCCGGGCGCCGACGTGGGCGAGAACGAGCCCCTCAGCTACAAGATGGGCGCCGCCCTCACGGCGGGCCGGGACGGTTCCATCGCGGTCTCGCCCTCTGCGGCCCGGCGCGCGATGAACCTGGCGTTGGCCGATCCCGGCTCGACGGGCGGCCTGATGGATTGGCTGGTCTCCTCGCTGGGGGCCTCGGCGCGCAGGCTGCTCCCGCACGGCTCGCTCGCGATGGCGCGGAGCTTCCGCCGCTCGGTTCACTGATCTTTCAGCGCGGCTCTTCGGCGACGAACACCGCGTGGTGGCCGTGCGCGAGGAACGTTCCCTCGAACGCGGGGACGCGGTCGGCCAG
>Ga0214473_10008645_pt1 | contig 12034 bp, 10 predicted proteins | sample RVTome_7_FD_203509 | JGI IMG/M metagenome (GOLD analysis project Ga0214473, IMG submission 203509) | Soil microbial communities from uranium-contaminated site in the Upper Colorado River Basin, Wyoming, United States - RVT98D197 | ecosystem: Environmental > Terrestrial > Soil > Contaminated >...
CGCCAGTAGTGCTTCTTGTCCTGGTAGCGCGGCCTCTCCGGCAGCGCCGGCACGGTCTGGTCCATCCGCGCGTTGCTCATTCCCTTCAGCAGATCGGAGAGCCCGATCTCCACGAAGTTGCGCGTGCCCTCATCCAACCGACGCGCCCGGTTCAGAATGGCGCGAATCGCCCGCGCCACGTCGTCACGAAACCACCGGTCGCTCTCCGGAAAGAGCCGCGCTGACTGCGCGTAGTGCTTCCCCGGGTCCTTCGCCGCACGCTCCAGCCATCGCAGGAGATCGGCGAGCGCAGCCTCATCTATCCGCCCCGTCTTCGCCTGCGCGATCCTCACCGCCAGCGGATTGATGTCCGTCCCCCACGCCTCATGACCCAACCGCACCGCCTCCACTAGCGTCGTCCCCGACCCCATGAACGGGTCGAGTACCACGTCTCCAGGGGAGGCGTACTCCTCGATGATGCGCGCCGGAATCTGGGGGATGAACTTCGCCGTCCAATGATGAAAGAAGTGCACCCCGGCCTGGGTCTCCTTCATCCCCAGGTCGGCGAAGTCCCAGCCCCGGCTCATGGCTTGCCGATCCAGGTGTGCCAGTCCTTCTCGATGCGGCCTTCCCGGCGATAGCGCTCCATCGCCAACGCGCAGGTGCAGGAGCGGTCCCGCGGCAGGGCGCGCGCCACCCAGAACGCGATTTCCAGGAAATGCGACAGCGCCTCATCTACTGCCAGCCGCTCGCTCTCTCCCAGCAGGCCCTCGAACAGCTCACCGGGCTTGTTCTCCCGCTCCTTCACTCCCTCCGCGTAGTTGGTGACGTAGCAGATCGGCGCGTAGCACATCTCCAACTCCCGCGCCAGGAACACCTCCGGGGCGAGCGTCATGCCCACCAGGTCTGCCCCCTGCTTCCGGTACCACTTGATCTCCTCCGCGGTCTCCAGGCGTGGGCCTTGCGTGCAGACATACACCCCTTGATGCGCGAAGGAATGGTGCAACCGGTCGAGCTGATAGGACAGCGTGGGCATCACTTCCGGGCAGAAAACCGGGCTCTGTCGGATGAAGCCCAGGCCGGTATGCTTGTAGAACGTGCTCTCTCGTCCATGGGTGAGGTCCACCACGTCGTGGGGAAGCACGTACTGCCCGACGTTGAGCTGTGGATTGATGGCGCCCGGCCCGGACCAGGAGAGAATGCGCGTCACGCCCTGCTCCTTGAGTGCGTAGATGTTCGCGCGGTAGTTCACCCACGGCGCCGCCATTTCGTACCCCGTCTCGCCGTGGCGGGGTAGGAACAGAAACTGTGCGTCCTCCATGCGGACGCGGTAGAGCGGAGCGGAGGGGCCGAACGGGGTCTCTACGGGGCCGACGCGGGTGAGCGATTTCGCCTGGTCCGTCAGCACCTGATGTGCGCCGCTGCCGCCCAGCACGGCCAGCGTGTCGCGTGCGATCATGCCATTACCTCAAGGATCTCATATTGCGTGTCCCGAATCGCCGGACTGAAGCCGGCCCGGCGGATGAGATCGGCGAGCTGTTCCTTCGACAGGCGGAACGTCACCCCCGCCGCGCGCACCACGTTCTCCTCCAGCATCGTGCTCCCCAGGTCGTTCGCCCCGAAGGCGAGGGCGAGCTGGGCCACCTTCGCGCCCTGCGTCACCCACGAGGCCTGGAGGTTCGGCACATTATCGAGTACCAGCCGTGCGATGGCAAGGGTGCGAAGGTAATCATGCGCGCTCGCGGCCCGGCCGCCTAGCGCGGTATTGGCCGGCTGGAAGCTCCAGGGGATGAAGGCCGTGAACATCCCCGTCTCGTCCTGGAAGTCGCGCACCCGCAGCAGGTGCGCAACGCGATGCTTTGCGGTCTCGATATGTCCAAACACCATCGTCGCGGTGCCGCGCATTCCCAGCGCCTGGGCCTCCCGCATCACCGCGAACCACTCGCCGGTGGTGCACTTGCGCGGGCTGACTTGGGTGCGGATGTCGTCGCACAGGATCTCCGCTCCGCCGCCCGGGAGCGAGTCGAGTCCCGCCTCCTGCAACCGACCCAGCACCTCGCCAAAGCTTAGGCCTGCGAGCCGCGCGAGATGCACGATCTCCGGCGCAGTTAGCGAGTGCAACGTGACCGGGAAGCGCGCCTTGATAGCGCGGAACGCCTCCTCGAACCACGCGAGCGGAAGGTCCGGGTGCAGCCCGCCCTGGAGCATGATCTGGGTCGCGCCGACGGAGACGGCCTCCTCGACTTTGGCGAGAATCTCTTCCTGAGTGAGGACATACCCTTCGGCCTCGCCCGGCCGGCGGAAGAAAGCGCAGAACGCGCAGCCCGAAACGCAGATATTCGTGTAGTTGATATTGCGATCTATCACGAAGGTGCGGAGCGGTTCGGGATGCAGCCGGCGGCAGGCCGCGTCCGCCGCCGCGCCCAGCATGGCGAGAGGGGCGGAGAAGAGGACGCGGGCCCCGGCCGCGTCGAGGCGGCGGGCGGAGGCAACCGCGGTCAGCGCTTCACTCCAACGCGAATCGCACCGGTTTGGCATCGCCTAGTAACCCTCGGAACACCGCCATCTGCCGGAACCGCTCCAGCCCGGCGCGGTAGGGATCTTCCAGATGGTAGCGCAGGGAATCACGTAGATAGATCAACATGGTTTCCGGCTTCAGCCCGAGACGAGCGGCCTCCTCCGCGGCGACGGTCGGCAGGTCGTTCCTCCCGATCTCCAATGCCTCGCGGATCAGCGCGTCCAGCGCCGTGTAGTCCGTGCCCTCGCGCGTCGCCCACACCGCGAACACGAAGGGCAGGCCGGTGAGTTCTTTCCAGGCCATCCCGAGGTCGGTTACGAGGAGGTCCTTATCGGGCTGAGCGCACAGGCAGGGATCGCCGATCAGTAGCGCGGCGTCGGCCCGGCTGAGCATCTGCTCGAGGTCGGGCGGCGTGGTCAGGTACTGCGGGTGTGCGCCGTACGCATCGAGGACGATCTGCGTCAGGGCGGCCGAGGTGTGCGAATCCGCGTCCAGCGCCACGCTCTCGGCGAAGCGGGGCGGGATATGGGAGAAGAGCTTCACGCTCATGGCCGTCCCGTCACTGGCGATGCAGGTGCTCGGCAGCGCCGCCAACTCGGGGTGGGCCAGCACATCCGCCACGGGGAGGATCGCCGCCTCCACCTCGCCGGATTCGAGACGGGGCAGCAACTTCGCCGGCACCTCGTCCACGAACTCCACCCCCATCCGGCGTAGCCCGTAGCGGAAGGGGGAGACGTTGGAGTAGGCGACCAGGCCGAGCCTGGGCATCACCTGCCTCCCGCCAGCGCCGCGGGCTGGTACAGTGTGTCGCGCTCGACAGGCACGCCTCCCGCCTCCTCAATCAGCCGGTGGATCTCCTCCACCGTCAGCGACTCCGGCGTCTGCGCGCCCGCGGCGTGGGTGATGCGTTCCTCGGCCACCGTGCCGTCCACGTCGTCGGCCCCGAAGCCGAGCGCAAGCTGGGCCACCTTGAGGCCGACCATGATCCAGAACACCTTGAGGTGTGCAAAGTTGTCGAGCAGCAGGCGGCTCACCGCGATGATGCGCAACTCATCCCAGGCCGACGGGCCGGGCAGGTTCTCCAACTCTGTGTTTGCGGGGTGGAAGGCCAGCGGGATGAAGGCGAGGAAGCCGTGCGTCTCATCCTGTAGCTCCCGCAGTCGGAGCAAGTGGTCAACCACTTCTTCGGGCGTTTCGATGTGACCGTACAGCATCGTGGCGTTGCTGCGAATCCCAAGCCCGTGGGCGGTGCGCATCACCTCTAGCCACTCCTCGGGGGACAGCTTCCTCGGGCACAGCAGCTCGCGCACGCGCGGCGAGAACACCTCCGCCCCGCCGCCGGGCAGCGATCCGAGCCCCGCGGCGCGCAGACGGCGCAGGCAGTCCTCCACGGTGATCCCGGAAACCTCGGCGATGTGCGCGATCTCCACCGCGGTGAAGGCCTGGAGGTGTACGTTGGGATAGCGCTCGCGCAACTCCGACAGCAAGGAAACATAGTAATCAACTTGCAGATTCGGGTGGCAGCCGCCAACGATGTGGAACTCACTCACCCGCCCGCTCCGGAACTGCTCGGCCTTGTCTAGGCACTCCTCCACCGACAGCACATACCCGCCCTCCTCTTCCTCCCGCCGGGAGAACGCGCAGAACCGGCACTGGTTCACGCAGATGTTGGTGTAGTTGATGTGCCGGTTGACGAGGTAGTAGGTTCGGTCCCCGTGGAGGCGCTCCCGCACCGTATTCGCCAGCGCGCCCAGAGCGGCAAGGTGCGGCGTGCGCATCAGCGCCAGGCCGTCCTCGCGCGAGAGGCGCGCGTCGCTCGCGACCTTCGCGGCCACCTCGGAGAGATCGGTATGGGCGAACAAGGCGTCCATCAGAACGGGGTCCTGCCCACCAGGATAGCATCCGCGGCCGCAAAGAGGAACAGCACCAGGCTGAAGATTCCGTTCGCGACGAAGGAGGCCGCTTCGGCCCGGCTGAGGTCGTCGGGCCGCACCACGCGATGCTCCCACCACAGCACCGGGACCAGCACGACGACGCCGAGCAGATAGAGCCAGTTGAGATCCGCGGCCCAGCCGAACAGCGCGAGCAGCCAGACGGTGAAGACGTGATTCACCGAAGAGATCAGCAGCGCGCGCGACGCTCCCCACCGCGCCGGAATTGAGAACAGGCCCTGCGCGCGGTCGAAGGCGATGTCCTGGCAGGCGTAGATGATGTCAAAGCCCGCGGTCCACAGCGTCACCGCCGCGCCCAGCAACAGCGGCGGGAACTCAACCCGCCCGCGGATCGCGATCCAGGCCCCCACCGGTGCAATCCCGAGCGCAAGCCCCAGCACCCAGTGCGTGAGCACCGTGAATCTCTTGGTGTATGAGTAGCCCAACAGCACCACCAGCGCGAACGGCGAGAGCACAAAACAGAGCAAGTTCAGCATCCGCGCCGCGAGGAAGTAGATCGCCGCGGCCACCAGCAGTGCAACCCAGAGCTGCCGCGTCGTCAGCTCTCCCGTGACCAGCGCGCGGCCCGCGGTGCGGGGGTTCTTCCGGTCATAGTCGAGATCGGCCAGCCGGTTGAACGCCATCGCCGCGGTGCGCGCCCCCACCATCGCCCCGAGAATCCAGCCGAGTTCCCAGGCGGTGGGCCAGCCGTCCGCGGCCACAAACGCCGACGTCAGCGCAAACGGCAGCGCGAACGCGGTGTGCTCGAAGCGGATGGTTTTCAGGAGCGTGATGAGCTTGCGCAGCACGACGCGGTCACGCCCCCCATCGCCCCGGGTGCGGCGCCCGCAGGCCGATCTGGTCCAGCACCCGGACCACGAAGAAGTCCACCAGCTCCTCGAGGCCCTTGGGCTGCGAGTAGAACGACGGCGCGGCGGGCATGATGATCGCCCCGGCTTCTGCGAGGGTGGCGAGATGGCGCAGGTCCACCAGGCCCAGCGGCGACTCGCGCACCACCAGCACCAGCGGTTTGCGCTCCTTCAAGCACACGCCGGCGGCGCGGTGGATTAGGTTGTCGTTCAGCCCCGCCGCGATGTGCCCGGCCGTGCCGATGGTGCAGGGGACGATGACCATGGCATCGGGCGCGGCCGAGCCGGAGGCGTAGCGCGCGTTGAAGTCGTCCGGCTGATAGAGGTGGAGTCTGGTCTTCACCTCATCGCAGATTCCGCTCACCTGGAGGGCGTCGAAATCCACCCCCCAGCCCAGCTCCTGGGCCGCGACCTCCGCGCCCTCCGGGCTGATTACCAGCCCGACTCGCGGCACCAGAGGACAGAGCGCGCGTAGCAACCGGTCGGCATAGATCGCGCCGCTGGCGCCGGTGATCGCGACGAGTACGTCACGCGTCTCGTTCATCTCTCACCCTCCAGGTTCAGATTAGCCCACAACGCGTCAACGCGGGCCTTCACCTCCGCGGACATCTCGATCGCATCGGGCCAGGGCCGGGCGAAACCCTCCGCCGGCCACTTGCGCGTCGCGTCAATCCCCATCTTCGAGCCATAGCCCGGCAGCCGCGCCGCGTGATCGAGGATATCCACCGGTCCCCGCACGAAGCACACGTCCCGTTCGGGGTCAATGTGATTCCCCAGCCGCCAGATTACCTCGGAGAGGTCCTGAACATCAACCTCCTCGTCGAACACCGCGATGATCTTTGTGAACATCATCTGCCCCAACCCCCACAGGGCGTGCATCACCTTGTAGGCGTGCCCGGGGTAGCGCTTGCGGATCCGCATCAGCGCGAGGTTGTGGAACACCCCTTCCGGCGGCAGGTTGATGTCCACGATCTCGGGCAGTTGCGCGCGGATCAGCGGCAGGAAGATGCGCTCCGTGGCCTTTGCCAGGAAGCGATCCTCCTTCGGCGGCCGGCCCACGATGGTGGCGGGGTACACCGGATTGGCGCGACGCGTGATCGCGGTGAGGTGGAACACCGGGAACTCGTCCGCCAGCGAGTAGTACCCCGTGTGATCCCCAAACGGCCCCTCCAACCTCCGCTCGCCGGGGTCCACATATCCCTCCAGCACGAACTCGGCCTCGGCCGGAACCATCAGGTCCACGCTGCGCGCGGCGACGAGGTCCACGGCCCGCTTCCGCAGGAATCCCGCGAACAGGAATTCGTCGAACTCCTCGGGCAGGGGCGCGGTCGCGCTGTAGATCACCGCGGGGTCGCAGCCCAGGGCCACCGCGACCGGCATGCGCCGGCCTAGCCGCTCGTAGCCGCGGTAGTGCTCCGCGCCGACCTTGTGCGGGTGCCAGTGCATCCCGGTGGTGCGCACATCGAACACCTGCATCCGGTACATGCCGACGTTCCGCTGCCCGGTCTCAGGATGCACGGTGATGACCAGCGGCAGAGTGAGGAACGGCCCACCGTCCTGGGGCCAGGTCTTGAGCACGGGGAGATCATGCAGCGACGGCTGCTCCTCCACCACCTCCTGACAGGGCGCGCGCTCGACGATGCGCGGGGCCCACGAGGCCATCTCCGCCAGCCGCGGCAGCGCGCGGACCTTCTCGAGGAACGAGTCGGGGGGCTGGGTGTGGAGCAGTGCCTCCACGCGCGCGCCAATCTCATCGAAGTTGCTCACGCCGAGCGCAAACGCGGTCCGCGCCAATGTCCCGAACAGGTTGATCACCACGGGATAGCGTGACCCGCGCGGCCGCGCAAACTTGAGGACCGGGCCTCCCGCGCCCATCACCCGATCCGCGATCTCCGCGAGCTCGAGCTCGCGGTCCACCTCCGCGTCGATCGTCTTCAGCTCCCCGCGCCGCGCCAGCGCCGCGAGGTAGTCCTGGAGGCCATCGAAAGACATGGTATCCCTGCGATTCTCGGCGGAAGCTAGGGTGTCCTGCCTTCTACCCCACCCCGGGTACCGGCTGCGTCGTCAGGTCCACCCCCAACGTCCGACATGCCTCCCCGAACACCCGATCGAGGTCGCGCTGCACCGCGGGGTCGAGTTCGTGGTGATAGGAGGCGATGGACTGGCGGGCGCGGTCCAGCGCGACCTGCTCCAGGGTGGGCTCACCGGCGGCGCGCCATTGACCCACGTTGCTGCGCCGGAACAGCGTGGAGTCGAACAGCTCCGGCAGCATCGCGAGCGTGCTAGGGAGCGCGAGAAAGCTGCCCTCCGCGAGGCCCTCCGCCACGTCGGCGGTGATGGAGCCAGCGTCCCCGGACCAGGTGATGCCATCCAGCACCTGCTGCACGTAGCGGCCGATCTCCATGTCAATGATGAACTGGGCCGGGGAGAAGATCTCGTCCATGGACATCTGTCCCGCGCCGAGGTGGAAGTGCCGGAACCCGGCCAGGCCCAGCAGCAGCAGGTAGCCCATGCGGTCCACCGCGGTGAACCCGTCCGGCCGCTTGGCGTTGGTGTTGAGGTAGATGTCGTCCTTGCGGAAGCCGCAGAAGTACTCGGCGACGTCGCGCAGCAACACCTGCAGCATCACGTTCTCGGGGAGGCTGTAGCCGACAGTCAGGTCGCGCATGTCCCCGAAATCCACGCGCAGTGCGGGCAGCGTGTCCGGCCCGGCGATCCCGAGGCGCTGCGCGACGATCAGGCCCCCGATGCTCTCCGCCAGGCCCTGGGCCAGCAGGCCGGAGGTGGTGAGCGGCGCGGTGAGGCCGCCCACGGGGATGGGACAGAGGCTGGGCCGGACCGTCACCTGGGGATCGTCCTTGAACAACCAGTACAGGTTCAGCACGGCCTCGTCCAGGTGAAGCGGGCTGACGACATACTGATAGCCGACCTGATAGCGCCGGCCGGTCGCGGCGTACATCGCGCCGATCCAGCGGATGGTGTCGGGATCGTGCGAGACCAGCGCGCCGCCGAAGCCGGGGGCGCGCGCGAGGCAGGTCTTCTCCATCCACAGCACCTGGATGCGTTCGTCCAGGTCGCAGGGGTAGACCGGGGGCGGTCCGCCCTCATTGAAGCTGGCCACCAGCTTGAGCATCTCCACGCAGTCGGCCGCAGTCGTGGCGCGCACCGCGTCGGTGTCCATGTCAATCACGTTGAAGCAGTTCCAGGGCGCAGTGACGCGGACGCGCTCGGTGGCGGGGCGCCACCGTCTGCCCGCCTCGCGGGCCTGGGCGAGGGTGGCGTTCACCAGATCGGGCGAGAACCTCAACCGCCCGCCCTCGTAGCGCACGCCCTCCCCCGCGGTGACCACCTCTACCGTTTTCGCGTGCGCGCAGGCCAGGCCGATTTCATCGAGGATCTTCACCAGCGCGTCGTGGAGCAACGCGAGCTGCTGCGGCGACAGGCCGCCGGAAAGTGAGAACTGGATGCGGCTCAACCACGAGCTTTGTCCTGCTGTCACGCCTGTCACCTCGCGAGGAGAACTGCGCTCCCGCGGGGAATTCTTCGGTAGCAGCGCTCTGACTCCTGTGCCAGCGCGGAGGCCCGAGATGTGTCAGTTCTGTCATCAGCACGGCGAGGGGAAGAAGTGGTACCTGCAGGCGAAGAACTATTCCGCGGACTTGCTCAGTGATGTGAAGCGGCGGCGGATGATCGCCGAGTTCTTCGGGAGCGGCTCGGCGGAACTGGCGAGCCAGATGGACCAGCTCGCCAAGATGCACACCGCGCCGTCCTTCCTTCAGGGGGTGATCAAGCGTGTCGTCACCGGCCGGATGAAAAAGCAACACTTCGGCCAGGTGCTGCCGCTCGAAGACGTCAAGGAGATCTTCGCCTTCACCGATTCCATCACCCGCGTCGCCTGCATTTGCCGACATGCCAAGTTGGGCCGGGAGGCCCGCTACTGCTACGGCATTTCCCTGGGCCGGGCCGCGGAGGCCTTCCGCGAGATTCTCGGCGGGGTGGACAGCAGCTTTCTCGCCGGCCCGGACACCTCAGGGTTCGAGACCCTCACCCTGGAGCAAGCCACTGAGGCCTTCCTGGAGCATGAGAAGGAAGGATGCTGCCACACCGTCTGGACCTTCGTCACCCCCTTCATCGGTGGCCTCTGCAACTGCGACCGCGCGGACTGCCTGGCCATGCAGTCCACTGTGGTGCATGGTGTGAAGGTGATGTTCCGCGCCGAGTACGTCGCCTCCGCGAACCCCGACCTTTGCACCGGCTGCCGTGCCTGCATGCGCGTCTGCCAGTTCGGCGCGCTCGGCTTCAGCGCCGCCAACAAGAAGGCCTACGTGGATCAGAGAGCCTGCTACGGCTGCGGCATCTGCCGCACCGCCTGCAGCAAAGGCGCGCTCACGCTGCTGCCGCGCTCCGACGTGCCAGCGGTGGCGGGAGTGTGGTAGCGCAGGCGCTCAGCCTGCGCCCGGTCACCGGGGCCGCGACCCCACCGCCATCCTCACCGCCACGTCCTCCGGCTCTCCCGCGCAGGTGATCTCGTACGCCCTCGGCCCGGTGAAGCGAAAGGTCTTGGTGACCTGCTTGCCCCGCACGCGGTAGGTGTGGGTGACGACGATCGGGCCTCGTTGGGCAGGAGCTTGCCTCCTGCCGCCATCGGGCGCGCAGTGTGCGTACACCCGGATCCCATTGGCGGCCACGGCCGGGGCGAGCCGCACCCAGAGCTCTTTGACCGGCTGGTTCAGCTCCAGATCACCCTCCAGGTTGTAGTACCAGTGCGCCACCCACTCCGGCGGCGTTTCCTGCTTCAGCAGCCTCCACCCGGCGGAGGGATTGGTGGAGTAGAGCAGCCGGTCGGGAACGGGATTGGCACGGTCGCGATGGGTGTAGAACGCCCCGCCCAGGTGGAGCCGGCGGATCTTGGTCCCCTCCAGGGCCTTGACCTTCAGCGTCACCGGCCCCTTCGCGCGTTGGTTCACGCTGGTCGGGTCGTACTCGCCCTCGATCTGCACTCCCCAGCGCTTCACATCTGTTGGGTCGCACAGCTCCGGCTCCAGCGCCACCAGCTCCGTGGCTTCCCCTAACCGATCTCCCCAGGTGAAGGTCAGATGGTTCACCCCCTGCCTCAGCCGCGGCAAGGCCATCGGCGCGAGCTGCGTCCAAGTGGTGATGCGTAACGCGTTCACTCGCGGCCCACGGGGGCTGCCGTTCAGGCCGAGTCGTACGTGGTACTCGTACTTCCCCGCCACCCACTTCGTCACGTCCACGCGCTGCTTGCCACGCGCCTTGGGATCAGACCACACCGTCTCCCAAGTCCTCCCCTGATCGGTGGAGACGCGCAGCGTGATCTCTCCCGTCGCGGCGAACTCCACGATCGCCGCGACGCTGTCATCCCTCTGGTCCGCCAAGCTGTTAGGTTTGCCGGCAATGATGTAAGGAGTGCGCACCCGCCACTCGGCCCAGCCCTTTCCCGCCGCCGCGAGCCGCAGACCCTTCGCGTCGGGCTTCAGGTTGTGCGTGCGGTAGACCCCATCCTCGAAGTCGCGGTAGCGAGAAGAGAGCTTCGGCTCGTACACCCACTTCCCGTTGCCATAGCTGTTGTTGACGCTGATCTCGCGGGAGGTCTTCGGCCCGGCCGGGGTCGTTTGCAGCGCCTTCAGTTGCTGCTCGCCCGTCCACGACGGGTCGACGCGCCACCGGCCCTGCCCCCTCCAGAACCGCGTCAGCGACTCGCCGGGGCGGAGAGTGAGGTCCATCGTGTGCCCGAGCGTGCGCCAGTGCCAATGCGGCACTCCCGGGGCGCGCTTCGCCAATTCGGAGATGCCCTTCACGCCGCCGTTCTCAGGATAGAAGGGCGAGACGCGCTGCGCGGACGGTTCCCACAACTCCGGCCGTGACACTGCCTCCGTCACGCTCACTACGCGGCCGGTCTCATCCACGAGATAGGCGCGCTCGTCAATGTCGAGGTAGTGCCAGCTCCCCTCCCATTCCACCTCCGCGGTGCGGTGATAGCCGCCAAACTCCATCTGTCGCACGCCGAAGCCAAGCGCCTCGTACAGGCCCTCGATCATGCACGCGTGAACGGTGCACACCGCGTAGCCATACCCGTTCAGGTCCTTGATCGGGTCCTTGACGATCCGACTTTCCCAGTTCGGGTCCTTGCCCTCCGACGTGTCGGCGTAGTGCCATGTCCCGGTCACGGAGTCGGTGAGATATCGCCACACCGCCAGGGCCTTCTCCTGGCCTTGCAGGTTTGCCCACCGCGGATCAGCCGCGAACCGCTCCACGTCGCGCATATCGGCGACGTGTTCGCTCAAGATCCAGGGGCTGTAGACCGTCGCGCGCGCGGCGCTAGCCATCGCGATCACTCCTGCCAGGGTCAAGAAGAACCGCCACATCCCGGGTCAACCCTCCCCCTTGTTCAGCGACTTCAGGTCGGGGTCGGAGAGAACGCGTGGTGCCGCGGGCTGGGGCGGCCTCTCCGGAATTCCCATCGCCCGCAGCCCCTCCTGCGCCATCCCTGACCAACTGCTGAACGGGTAGCGCTCTAGTAACACGCGGAAGGCCTCGGCCGCGTGGTCCTGTTCGCCCAGCCGCCGCGCCAGCTCCCCCGCGCGGATCAGGGCGGTCTCCGCGATCGGGTCGTCGCGCTGCTTCTCGGCGACCAATCGGAACACCGGCACGGCCTCGAAGTCATGGCCGCTTTCCTCCAGCGCGCAGGCCAGCTCGAAGAGCGTGTCCGCGGGCAG
>Ga0214473_10008646_pt1 | contig 12033 bp, 11 predicted proteins | sample RVTome_7_FD_203509 | JGI IMG/M metagenome (GOLD analysis project Ga0214473, IMG submission 203509) | Soil microbial communities from uranium-contaminated site in the Upper Colorado River Basin, Wyoming, United States - RVT98D197 | ecosystem: Environmental > Terrestrial > Soil > Contaminated >...
CGCGCACGCTTTACCAGATCACGAAAGTTCTGCATTAACTCGGTAAGGTTCTGTTGATCTGTCCTCAGCAGTGCCGGCGCGACAAGTCCTCCTTGGCGCAAAGATATGGCAACGCCGACGTTAATCTCTGGACAATGATTTAGTTTTTCGTCTTTCCACACAGCATTCAGTTCTGGAACTTCGTGAAGCGCCAACGCTACTGCCTTGATCAGAAGTACGCCATACAACAACCGATCTAGTACCGGCCTTTTCAGGTTTTCGGCAGCAAGCCATGCCATGGCATTGCCTATGTCGATCGTCGTGCTCAGGTAGTAATGCGGAATCTCACGCTTGGAGCGCGCCATCGCGGCCGCGATTGTTCGGCGCATCCGCTCTTGCCTCTCAGCCGCGGCGTCGTGAGCGACGCCAGGCGTCGGTTTGGCGAATGCCGCGCGTTCAATATCTGCCCGTTGTATGCGTCCGCCTAACCCTGTCCCGGTTACTTGTGAAAGATCAACACCCAGCTCTTTTGCCAGCTTCTTCGCAGCCGGCGAGACGTGCACTCGAGCCTCTGCCGGTCCGGGAGCAATTATCACGGCAGGTTTTGATACTTCTGCGGGGATTCGTGGCGCCGTTACCGTTGGCAACGGCTCGCGGTGCTCTTCACCTTCCTCACGGATGATTGCCAGAACAGTTCCAACTGGTACCTCCGCGCCAGGTTCAATTAGCAGTTTCTCGATAATACCGCTCGTGAAAACTTCAACTTCGATTACGCCCTTGTCTGTATCGACTTCAGCAATAACGTCGCCGCGTTTCACCTCCTCGCCCGGCTTCTTCATCCAAGTCAACAAAGTGCCGGCGGTCATGTCGGCCCCAAGTGTGGGCATCACAAACTCAGCCATTAGTCAGTGCCTATTGCCACGAGTTCTCGGCGGAAGTAACGACCTGATGATTATGCTTAGTCCGACGAGGGCCAAAAATATGGCAAAGAACGGCGGTTTCAAGCCAAAGAAGCTAGCCAGTCCGACAAGAAGGGAAAGGATTCCCAAAACAACCGTGAAACGGCTGACGCTGATGTTGTTGAGGTAGCGGATGCCGTTAAGCCCCAGCATGATCAAGCCGGCCCCTATAAGCCACGCGCCCTGAGGAACGAACTCACTGGGCAGCAGCAATAGCGTTCCAATCATTAACAGAAAGAATCCCCAGCCGCTGTCCTCAAGCCGCTTATTCAAGTTGGCCTTAATACCTCTATCAATAAACACTTCATTATGATGCGTGGCCATAACTCCTCCTTAATAAAAGCCGATCTATGCTCTCTATCAAAACATCTGCAGAACGGCTTCTGTGATCTTGGTCACCTGCGGTAGAGCTGCGTCTTCCAGATGTCTTGCATATGGCATCGGCACTTCAGCACTGCACACTCGAGCGACCGGCATGTCCAACTCGTCAAACGCGCCTTCCATGATCTGTGCTGTAATCTCGGCTGCGAAGCTGCCGGTGCGCCAAGCCTCATCAATGACTACTGCGCGATGGGTCTTTGCGACCGAACTTAGGATAGTTTTGACATCTAATGGTCTTAACACTCGCAGATCAACGACCTCAGCCTCTATGCCCTCAGATGAAAGTTTCGTCGCGGCCTCAAGTGCCTTAAATAGAGAACCGCCGAACGTGATCATTGTGACATTGCTGCCGGCTCGTCTGATTACAGCTTTGGTGATGTCTTTGGCGCCTGTCTGGTCGGTCAGCTCGCCTTCCAATGGGTAAAGTAATGCGTGCTCAAATATGAATACCGGATCGGGATCAGCCAGCGCCGCAGGTAACATCCATCTCGCATCGTCGATGGTTGCGGGCGTCAGCACCTTAATACCAGGGATATGTGCGTACCAACCCTCGAGACTGTGTGAGTGTTGGGCCGCTAATTGACGTCCGCCCCCGGTAGCCATGCGCACGACGAGCGGAACACTCAACTGGCCTCCTGACATATGTCGCAGCGTTGCGGCGTTGTTCAGGATTTGGTCCAGGGCAAGCAGACTGAAATTGACTGTCATCACTTCCACAATAGGCCGCATCCCACCGATTGCTGCTCCGATTCCTGCCCCAACAAAGGTCGATTCGGAGAGCGGCGTGTCGCGTACGCGCTCTGGTCCAAACTCCTCCAATAAGCCATGACTACAAGCGTAGGCCCCTCCATATCGACCTACGTCCTCACCCATAAGAAAGACTCGCTCGTCATTTGCCAGAGCGTCGCGAAGTGCCGCGCGGACTGCTTCTCTATATGTGAGCTTCATTGTTGTTACTTAAAAACGCCTCATTGCTTCGTTCAAGTTCTGTGAAGGTTACCAACCAGAGTAGTCGGGTATCTCCCTCATCTTCTCCTCGGCACGCTCACGGCCTAATTTTTCAGCGCGCTCCTTGATTCCCAGCAGCATCTTGCGCTCCATGATGAAGTGAACCGGTTCAAAAACAACACGCCATAAAAGGAAGTTGAGAACAGCGTTCTTTAGGTCCGGGTCATAGTTGCCCTGCGACCGAATAATCAAACGAGTCGTTTTCTCGTCGATGGGCTCAAGAATGAATGCACCCCAGCCCTTAAGCACGATCGCACGGCCGGGCTCAACTGCAACTACTTCGGTTGGTGGAGCCTTCGGATGTAGCCATACGTTGTCGCCAACCTTGAGCTCCTGCCACTCTGGGACAATTTCATCAGCATTGCGCATTTGGCAGCCGACCAGGTTCTCGAGCCAGGTGTAACTATAGAATCCACCACGATTCTGACCCATCTGCACCAGCCACGGCCAAACCTCGCCAACGGGAGCGTTAATTGTTATTGCATGCGTGGCTTTCAGCTTCGGATGTGGGGCGAGTTCATCGCCTGGTAGGGACTCCTGCAACTCTTCATCTGTTGCGCCCCAGCTCAAATGCCAGGGACGGATTCCCCAAACGTAGGCTGCGACCGCCCCAGCACTCGCTACTGCTAACCCAGCGCCGATTTTCCTAAAATCACGACTCCGCATATCTACTCCCTTCCTTGTTCGAGGGTAAGAACATCTTTTAGTAAGTCCTCTATCGGCTCCCAGGGGCCGGCTTCCGCAAAGGCAATGGCTTTATCGATCTCTTGAGCGATGGAAGTTTCGATCTCGTTCTTAGTCTTGTCTAAAGAGTTTCCTTTGCTTCGTAGCATTTCATCGAAAGCTGCAATGGGGCACCGCTTTTTCCACTCCTCCACTTCATCTTTACTTCGATACAACTCCGGGTCGTACATCGAGTGAGCGCGAAAGCGATAAGTGCGAAACTCAAGCAGGTATGGGCCTGCTCCGGAACGAACTTGTTCAGCTGCCGCACGCGTCGCTGTTTCAACTGCGTTGACATCCATGCCATCCACTGCGGCGGCAGGTACACCATATCCTGCTGCTTTCAAGGCGATGTCTGTTTGGGCCTGATGACGTTCGAGCGCCGTACCCATCGCATAGAGGTTGTTTTCGCAAATGAAAAGGACGGGTAACTTCCACAGAGCAGCAAGATTCATTGACTCGTGAAATTCGCCTTCTGCTACGGCACCATCACCGAAAAAGCAGGCAGTGAGGTTGCTAAGTCCCTGCATCTCGTCCGCAAGTGCAAGTCCAACAGCAATCGGCAGTCCCCCGCCAACTATTGCGTACCCGCCATAAAAGCGTCGCGAGATGTCGAACAGGTGCATTGATCCCCCACGCCCGCGACTGCACCCATTTGCCTTGCCATACATTTCAGCCATCAATGAGCCCATAGATACACCGCGCGCAAGTGCGTGACCATGCTCGCGATAGGTTGAGACTATGCGATCATCTGGAGTGAGTGCCTGTAGTGTGCCAACCGCGACAGCTTCTTCGCCGATGTAAAGATGAAGAAATCCACGGATCTTGCCGAGGCTGTACAGTTCAACGCATTTCTCCTCAAAGCGGCGGATACGCAACATCTCACGCATAAGGAGTAGCTGATGCTCCCGTTCCTGTATACGTTCCCTTGTTTCAACGAAGGTACTCATTGACTCGCTTCCAATGTTGAGAGGTCACCTTCGGGCAAGCCCATTTCGCGCGCCTTTAGTAGACGTCGCATGATCTTCCCGCTACGCGTATGGGGCAGTGTTGATACGAATTCAATCTCCTTTGGCGCCACAACTGCACCGAGACGGACTCGTGCGAAACCAAGAAGTTCACGCCGCAACGAGTCTGAAGGCTTATAGCCATCTTTCAGCAAAACGAAGGCCTTAACAACCTCCATCGCCACGGGATCGGGCTTGCCGATTACGCCTGCCTCAGCAACTGCCTGATGTTCCATCAATGTGCTCTCCACTTCGAATGGCCCAATCAAATGCCCAGAGGTCTTAATCACGTCGTCCTTGCGCCCCACGAACCAGAAATACCCATCACTGTCCTTACGGGCGAGATCTCCCGTTAAATAAAATCCTCCGGCAAAGGATTTCTGATAGCGCTCGGCCTCATTCAGGTAAGCACGAAACATCGAGGGCCAGCCCGGACGTAACGCTAACTCACCTTGTACGTCGGGTTCCTCAACCACTTCTACACTTCCAGTGTCACTCTTTTTCACGATAGCCGCTTCAATGCCAGGAAGTGGGCGGCCCATCGAGCCGGGCTTGATGTTCATCGAGGCGTAGTTTGCGATCATGATTCCGCCCGTCTCCGTTTGCCACCAGTTGTCATGGAAGGGCAGACCAAACGCCTGTTGGCCCCAAACGACTGCTTCGGGATTCAGCGGTTCGCCGACGCTCGTGAGGAACCTCAGTGCCGGTAAATCATACTTACGCGCTAGATCAACACCTGCTTTCATGATCATGCGAATCGCAGTTGGTGCTGTGTACCAAACGGAAACTCGCTGGTCTTGCAGGATGCGATACCACCTTTCAGCGTCGAAATCGCCCTCGTCGATGATGCTGGTTATGCCGTTGGTGAGAGGAGCGATAATTCCGTAGGAAGTACCCGTAACCCATCCGGGATCAGCAGTGCACCAGAAGACGTCATCCGGATGCAGGTCGAGTGCCAGCTTTCCCGTGATGTGATGAGCTACGACCGCTTCATGAACATGAACTGCTCCTTTCGGTGTGCCTGTAGTACCGCTGGTGAAATGCAACAGCGCCAGGTCTTCCGGATTAGTTGGCCCAATGACAAACTGGTCGCTGCTCTCTTCCATCATTTGGCGATAGTCCAACGTGCCGGTGACAGAGGTCGATTGGGTGCCGTCGCCCACAAGAATTACATGTTTGAGATCTGGCAGACTGGACCGAAGCCCGGCAACCTTGCGGTCGTACAACGAATTCGTCGTAACTAGAACGCTCGCCTTGCCGATGGTCATTCGTGCTTTGATTGGTTCCGGACCAAACGCCGAAAACAGAGGACAGAAAACACTGCGATTTTTCAGCGTTCCTATTGCTGCGACACACAGTTCGGGAATTCTTCCAGTGAGCACATAAACTGTATCTCCCTTTTCAACACCGAGGCGTTGCAACAGATTAGCGAAGCGATTCGTTAAAGAGCTCAGGTTCGCGAAGGTGAAATCTCGGATCGTGCCATTTTTACCCAGCCACCGGATGGCAAGATGTTGCGATAGAGGTCCGGCGGCGTGGCGATCGACAGCTTCGTGAGCGATGTTCAGACCCCTTCCGTCCGGCAGTCCTTCCAATTCGAGGCGAGCATTCGCCCAAGAGAACGCGGCGCAGGCCTGTTCATAATCGGCAAGGTTTGGGGCCGGAGCCCATTTGCTCCGAGACTTCACAATTGTCTGCACAAGGACTCCCTTTGCTCAGTCCTACAAAACTGGTTTGCTGTGATCTGAGGAGGCAAACTACATACCCGCCAGAGCAGGCGTTTCGCCGCTCTCAGTTCAGGCCGATCAGTTTGAATTAGCTCGTTGAAGAGCGGGTTTTGCCCACGAATGGTGGGGATATTCTCCCAACCAGGGTTTAAGGAGAATTGACTGGCCGGCATTTCCATCGCCCTATCCGCAAGCCCATTTAGCCGCGTTGTTGTCTGGCAAGTTCGAATCGCCTTGGTTCCTCTTCAGCCAGTTGTTGAATGAATGAAAAGCTCAGCGCCATGACTGTGTCAGCGTGCTTTCTCCCAATGAATGGGAAACTTTCAACTAAAAAACCACCTAAGAACCTCTCTTCTCGAGCGTTTGCGAGTAGAATTCTCCGGGTATATATGTTGCCTAATTCTTAAGGGAACAGAAATGTCGAATTTTCAGAATTTGCTGAGAATTATTCGACCTGTCAGCCCGCGCCCAAACTAGGATGGCAGGGTGGCGGGATGTCTGTAGATCGATGGAGGTGGTCATGAAAGTGAACGAGATAATGAGCGCAAACCCAAAAGCCTGTACACCGACCAGTAACCTGGCCGAAGCAGCAGGATATATGTGGGAAAACGACTGTGGAATACTTCCAGTTGTTACGGAGGGCGGAAGAGTTGTCGGCTTGGTTACAGACCGCGACATCTGTATGGCCGCGGCCATGAAAGACCGGAATTTGACAAACATTGCCGTTGAGGACGTGATTTCCAGGAGGGTCTTCGCTTGCCAGCCGGAGGATGACGTTCGGGCAGCGCTGAGGACGATGCGGGAAAATAAGGTGCGACGGTTGCCTGTGGTTGGCGCTGAGGGAACGCTGCGAGGCATTCTGTCCATGAATGACATCGTGCTCAATGCGGAAGAGGCGAGGGAAAAGAAGGTGCCTGAACTTTCGTACAGTGATGTCATGGAGACCTATAAGTCGATTTGTGAACACCGTCTTGCAACCGAACAGCAACAAATGGCTGCGGGTGCCTGACTCGCTTTATTAGACTGGCCGAGCGCGAAAATTGTTTATAGCGATCTGACGTCTGAGCCGCGTGCGAGGCAGCAGATCGAGAGAATTTTCTAGATGGGCTGCGTTACTGCCGGGAAGCACTAGCGAGGCCCGTCGAGAGAAATGGAAGTGGCGGCATTCAACAATAACTGTTGCAATTAGTTGCACAAGATCACAGAAAGGATGAGGAATCATGAACAAGGAGAAAGAAGTCAAGAAGGAGTCAACCGAACTGCAGAAACCCAATGCCGGAAAAGCGCTGGAAATTCCTACGCCATTTGCCTTCATGCGGCGGTTCGCGGAGGACATGGAGCGACTCTTTGAGGATTTCGAAGGTTTTCGTTTCCCCAGTTTCTTTGGACGAGAGTTTTTTCCGTTCCGCAAGGCATTTGAACGTGTCGACTGGGTGCCGAAGATTGAGGTATTGCGGCACAACGGTGAATTGACCATACGTGCTGAGTTGCCCGGGCTGACGAAGGACGACGTCAAGGTGGAAGTCACTGACGAAGCGCTTACCCTCTCCGGCGAACGGAAAGAAGAGAAAGAGGAGAAGCGCGAGGGCTTCTATCGCAGCGAATGCAGCTACGGAAGCTTCTACCGCCTGATACCACTGCCGGAAGGCGCAAGTACTGACAAGGCGACGGCGACATTCAATAACGGCGTGCTTGAAGTTACGTTGCAAGTGCCGAAGATTGAGCCCCGCAGTCGCCGTGTGGAGATCAAAGAGGGCGAGAAAGCAACTGCGAAGGCGAAGGCTGCCGGGTAAATAAAACTGAAACAACTGACCGGGGATGAAGTCCACTTGCCGAGCAAACAGGGCACTCGGCCTGTGGGCTTTTCTCATCCAACATGAGTCGAACTAAAGACCTTTGATTGATTCGCAATTTGATTCACTCGTCCCTGTCAGTTGGTATCAGTCATGGCCGTTGGCATTCTGAACTCGTTCGTGCTAAGAGGTTCGAGCAATGAACCTCCTGGTGGTCAAGAATTTATATGTGCGCATCGACCAGAAAGTGATCATTGAAAACCTCAGCTTTGAGTTGGCGCCGCGCGACAGATTGAGCATTTTGGGCCCGAACGGCGCCGGCAAAACCATGCTCTTGCGAGCGTTGCTGAATCTTATTACTTACTCAGGTGAGATTACCTGGTCACCAGGGGTCACGATCGGCTACGTTCCGCAGAAGATTGATGCTGATCGACACTTGCCGCTTACTTATCGAGATCTCTTCACCGCTAAATGCAAGTCCATAAGCGTAGCGACCAAGGACATCGACGAAATCTCTCAAAGCGTGGGCTTGACAAAGGAGATGCTGGAGACGCCCGTGGGCCACCTTTCGAGTGGCCAGTTTCAGCGTGGGCTGATTGCTTTTGCCCTTATCGGCCGGCCGAATGTGCTCTTGCTTGACGAACCCACGACCAGCATCGACGAACCCGGCGAGGAGCACATCTATAAACTTATCCATCGCCTGCAAGATCAATATGGTCTAGCCAGTATTATGGTGTCCCATGACCTGAGCTTTGTCTATCGGTATGCAACGAAAGTTCTATGTTTGAATAAGCAGAGTCTCTGTATCGGAACGCCGCAAGTAGTCCTTGCTCCAGAGGTGCTGAAGCAACTGTATGGCGAGCCGTTCGCCTATTACCATCACGATCACGGTGAGCAGATGACGAAAGAATCGCGCTGATCGCGTGCGCGCATAGCGTTCGTCACCAAGCGCTTCAATCTTACATAACAATAGCTTCGCCGGATGACAGCACCTGAATCATACTCGATCGCCTTAGCACTTCTAACCGCTCTTGCTGCCGGGCTTGTGGGGAGCTTTGCACTTATGAAGCGAATGAGCCTGGCCGGAGATGTGATATCGCATATTGCCCTGCCTGGCTTGGGTCTCGCACTGCTTTTCCGAATCAATCCGCTCATTGGCGCCGCTGCCGCACTATTGCTTGGCACTTTCCTAATCTGGCATCTGCAGAAAGGTGGAACACTCACCACCGACGTGGCCATCGGAGTGATCTTCACGGCAGCACTGGCAATCGGCACGCTGGTAACGCCGAGCGAAGATTTGATCGAGGCGCTCTTTGGCGGGTTTGAAAATCTAACGCTCCCATGGTTTCTGCTCGGAATTCTTTTGGTGGTGTGCATCGTAGCTTTCATCTACAGGTTCCGTCACAAACTTGTCCTTACCTTGTTCTCTCCAGAACTTGCGGCCGCGTCAGGGGTCAACGTCTCTCGGGTAGACCTCTACTTTCTTCTGGTATTCAGCTTGACCGTGCTTCTGGGTCTCAGGTTCCTGGGCGCGTTATTAGTGGGCGCGCTGATCATCGTACCTGCCGCAATCGGGCGACAACTCACGCATACTCTCACGGCATTTTTGTCAGCCTCGGCTCTAGCCAGCATCGCATCAGTGCTCATCGGCTTCTCAATTAATCATTACTATCCCCACTTTACTGTTGGTGCAGTCACCATCAATCTCGCCCTCGGTCCGGCTATCATTGCGGTGGCGACATTACTTTTTTTGCTCAGCCTCTTGCGAAAGAAATTCTGAACCGATTGCCTTACCGCGTAACCTGACTGGTAAAACCTTCATAGACGACAAGCACCAGGATCGCATTTGGCGAAGTGTTCGCGCTCATACTGTTCCTCGTCCAGGCCCAGTTCGAGTACGCGTTCTTTGCGTGAACCATAGCGGAAGACCGTGACTCCCTTACAGCCAAGCGTGTATGCAAGCTGGTAGACCTTCGCGACATCGTCTGCCGTTGCATCATTGGCGAGATTTACCGTCTTCGAGACTGCGTTGTCGACGTGACGCTGGAAAGCAGCCTGGACGCGCACGTGATGCTCGGGGGCAATGTCCAGGGCCGTGACGAACAAGCGCTGAACATCCGGGGGCAGACCGGCTTCTTTATCAATCCGCCCGTGAAGGGCTACCGAATCAAGCACCGACGGGGTGGCTAGCTTCCTGGCCTCCAGATACCGTAGGAAGAGCGGATTGAATTCAGTCAAGGTTTGCTGGTTAAGCACATTGATGCGCCGATAGGCGAGCGCGAAAAGTGGCTCAATGCCGGAACTTGTTTCGGCAATAATGCCAATCGTGCCGGTTGGAGCGATTGAGGTTTGCGTCGCATTACGGACATGCAAGTTCCTGCTTGCATAAGTGCTCTGTTTCCAGTTCGGAAACGAGCCGCGTTCTTCGGCCAAAAGAGCCGACGCCTTAATGGCCTCACACGAGATGAAACTCATCACCTTGTCCGCCAGCCAGAGCGCTTCTTCGCTCGCGTAGGACATACCAAACAGAATGCAGAGCTCGGCGAAGCCCATGACTCCGAGGCCGATTTTTCGGTTTGCGAGCGTTGCCTGTGCGATCGATTCGAGTGGGAATTTGTTGACACTGATCACATCATCCAGAAAACGCACCGCATTACGGACCAGCAAACCAAGTCTTTCCCAATCGACCGAAACCTTTCCGTCGTGTTTGCCGACTACATGCGGCAAATTGATCGACCCCAGGTTGCACGACTCGTATGGCAGCAACGGAACCTCGCCGCACGGGTTGGTGCTCTCAATCTGGCCGCTGGCCGGAGTCGGGTTGCTTCTGGCAATCGTGTCAAGAAAGATTAGCCCCGGGTCGCCTGTTTCGCATGCTGCCTGACAGATAGATCCAAACAGTGCACGGGCATCTCGACGAGCGACAACGCAGCCACTGTCCGGATGGCGGAGTGGAAATTCGCCGCCGTTAGCGACAGCTACCATGAACTCGTCCGTTGTGCCAACAGAAAGATTGAAGTTGCGAAGGGTCTTACCATCACTTTTAACATTAACCAGCTTCTCGATGTCCGGATGGTCAACGCGCAGCACCCCCATGTTGGCGCCCCGCCGTTTACCGCCCTGTTTGATGTTTTCCGTAGCGCAATCATAAATCTTCATGAACGAGACGGGTCCCGAAGCCGTGCCGCCTGTCGACCTGATAAAGTCATTCTCAGGCCGCAGATGTGAAAACGAGAAGCCAGTGCCACCTCCTGTCTTTTGCACCAGAGCCATGTCTCGCAAGGTACCAAAAATCGATTCCATCGAATCTTCGATCGGCAGTACGAAGCAAGCGGATAGTTGGCCCAGTTGCGTCCCGGCATTCATGAGTGTCGGTGAGTTGGGCAGGAAGTCGCGAGAGGCCATCATGGTATGAAAGCGTTCTTCCCAGCGACGGGCCTCAGCCGCAGGCCCATATAACATTTCTGCCTCTGCAATTGCCCGCGCGACACGCTCGAAGAGTTGAGCCGGATCCTCGGTAACCCGACCATCTTCCCCTCGCCGGAGATAGCGCGCTTCGAGCACCAGACGCGCGTTTTCAGTTAATTCCGGAACCATCCTGTTCGTTTCTTCTTCGCAAGGCATTAGTCAAAAAAACCTGCAACAGAAGTGCCGAGGCCCGGTAGTGGAAGTTAAACCGGAAGCAGGCGCAATCAACTCTCACGTGGGTAAACTTACGCACACCTTTGCGCGAAACCTCACGTTCCGCCAGGATTCCCACACCATTTAACGACCTCGCCGCTGGCATATCGGTTGCCCCACCTCTAAAGCGACACGTTCAAGCCAACGCACACTAACAAGTAAATGCTCTTCGAGAAGCTGGCAGACTACTTTCAGAGAATTGAAGCCACTGGCGAGCGGTTGGTTTTGTACAAGTTGATCGCAGAGCTTCTGGGCAAGGCAAGTGCAAATGAACTCCCAAAGCTTGCTTATCTATGCGAAGCCAGGCTGGCGCCACCATTCGTAGGTCTGGAAATGGGCATGGGTGAACGCCTAATAACGGAGTCGGTCGCGTTGGCCACGCAGACGTCCACACGCCAGATTAATCGAGCTTACAGACAACTTGGGGATCTTGGCATAGTTGCCGAGAAGCTATTGCCACAACGGATCAGCCGTCTAACAATCTCCCAAGCGCATGAAAATCTGCTCAAGATTGCGAAGACGAGTGGGCCAGGCAGCATCGATCAGAAGATTCGGTTACTTGGCGAACTAATCAAGCGAGCGTCACCGCGCGGCGCTCGCTATCTTGTTCGCTTTGCTGTTGGCCGTCTCAGGCTCGGCATTGGCGCACCTACGATTATTGAAGCAGTCGCACGCACGAATCCTGATCGCAAACAGACTCGCGCGCTGATCGAACGAGCATACAACTCATGTTCCGACCTCGGCCTGGTTCTCAGGACGTTGCGGCAGAAAGGAC
>Ga0214473_10008647_pt1 | contig 12033 bp, 15 predicted proteins | sample RVTome_7_FD_203509 | JGI IMG/M metagenome (GOLD analysis project Ga0214473, IMG submission 203509) | Soil microbial communities from uranium-contaminated site in the Upper Colorado River Basin, Wyoming, United States - RVT98D197 | ecosystem: Environmental > Terrestrial > Soil > Contaminated >...
GCGAGGGTTCGCCGGCCTGGCGCGCACCGAGCTCGCGGTCCAGCAGCAGGAGCGCGGGGCCGCTGTCGGCGGCCAGACGGAATGCGTCGACGAGGTCGCCGACCGACTTCTCCTCTTCCACCTGTTCGGTGAGGAACCAGTCCAAGAACGCTTGGCTCGGGCGATCCGCTTGCTCGTAGAGCGCCTCGATGCTGCGCGTGATGAAGCGTTCGTGCTCGAGCGACGCCTCGAACACCTGCAGCGGCGTTCCGAACTCCGCCGGCGGCTCCGCGATCGCCTGCAGCCGGATCCGGCCGCCGCGATCGCTGAGATGGTCGAAGAACTTCATCGCGTGCACGTGCTCCTCGGCGGCCTGCACGCGCATCCAGGAGGCGAACCCCGGGAACCCGATCGACCCGAAGTGCGCCGACATCGCCAGGTAGAGATACGAGGAATACGACTCGCGGTTCAGCTGATCGTTCAGGGCCTGTTCGAGCTCGGGCGCCAGCATGGTCTCGATCCTCCTTCGCGCGGGGACGAGCGAATCGTACGGGAGCGGCTCCACGGTGACGGCGGCCGTCAGTCCCGGTTCCGCATGGCCTCCGCGGCCATGTCGAGGTACTCATCGAGCGCCGCGCGAGCCTCGGGCACCGGCGCGAGGTCGTCGAGCGCCGCGCGCATGTGCGACAGCCAGCGGTCGCGCGCCTCGGGGCCGATCGCGAACGGGGCGTGCCGCATCCGCAGCCTCGGATGGCCCCGCTCATCGCCGTACGTGGTCGGTCCGCCCCAGTACTGCGCGAGGAACAGGGCCAGGCGTCGACGGGCCCCGGAGAGGTCGTCGAGGTTCGGGTACAGGCGCAGCAGCACCGGGTCGCCCTCGACGCCATCGTAGAACCGGTCCACGAGCGCCTCGAAGAACTGCATCCCACCCACGGAGTCGTAGAGACTGACCTGCACGGGACCCGAGTCTACGGCGCCCTCACGCCGAGGCCGCGTCGACGGTCGCCTCGATCGCCGCATCGCGCAGCGCCGGCGTCGAGGCCTCCACCACCACGACCCAGGCGCACTCGGGAACCGTCCAGGCCGCGATCGACAGGTCGTCGAGCCGCCCGAGGAGGTAGGTCGGATCCTCGGCCCCGTCCGGCGAAGACTCGGCGATCCTGAGGACCCCGTCCTTCTCGAGGGTGGAGCGCAGGAGCGAGACGCCCGAAAGACCCGGACATTCGGCGCCGCCGAGATCGTCGGCCCAGATGCGGACGGAGGTCCCCTCCTCACCGTAGGTCGCCACGAGGATGCCGCCGTCCTGGCGCTCGACGCCGTCGATCTCCTGCGGCAATCCGGCGATCACCTCACCGAATCCGGTCGCGTCGGTCGGCCAGGTCGGATCTGCGATCCCGAGCGGCGGCCCCTGCCCGCCGTTGCAGGCGGCGAGCGTGAACACGCAGACGATGACGGCGAACGTTCGGTGCATGAGGGTGCCTCCTGCCTCCGAGGATGCCATGGGCCGGCCGACGCCGGCGCGAGCGACGGTCCCGGGCCGGCCGGGACCCCTCGGGACCTACACTCGGGGTCGTGGACGCGCACATCGCACAGGTTGCGGGGTGGATCGGATCGGCGGTCGCCGTCACCGCGTTCACCGGCGCGGGCATCAGCACGGACTCCGGCATCCCGGACTTCCGGGGACCGCGGGGCGTGTGGACGAAGGATCCCGGCGCCCAGGCCCTCTTCACGATCGAGAACTACCTCGCCGACCCCGAGGTTCGGCGGCGCGCCTGGCGTGAGCGCGTGCGCCACCCGGCCTGGGCCGCGGCTCCCGGACCGGGACATCTCGCGCTCGTCGAGCTCGAGTCGCGGGCCCGGCTCAGGGCGATCTGCACCCAGAACATCGACGGGCTGCACCAGGCCGCCGGATCGACGCCGGAGCTGGTCCTCGAGCTCCACGGCACGCTGCACGAGGCCGTGTGTCTGTCGTGCGGTCGCCGCACGACGATGCCCGAGGTCTTGGCCCGGGTCGAGGCCGGGGACGAGGACCCGCCGTGCCTCGCGTGCGGCGGGATCCAGAAATCGGCGACGGTGTCGTTCGGACAATCACTCGATCCCGACGTGCTGCACGCGGCCGCGGTGGCCGCGAGCTCGTGCGAGATCTTCCTGGTGATCGGGAGCTCGCTGCAGGTGATGCCGGCCGCCGGGCTCTGCAACGTGGCGCGACATGCGGGCGCCCGCCTCGTGATCGTGAACGCCCAGCCGACGCCGTACGACGCCGACGCCGACGCCGTCCTGCGCGGCCCGATCGCCGAGGTCCTGCCGGCGCTCGTGGGAGGCTGATCCGATGCGCCGTCTGTGGCTGCTCCGGCACGCGAAGTCGAGCTGGGACGAACACGGTCTCCCCGATCACGAGCGGCCGCTCGCCCCGCGGGGCCGCCGTGCGACCGAGGCCGTGGCGCGCCACCTCGAGGCGAACGAGATCAGGCCGGGACTCGTGGTGTGCTCGACGGCGCGGCGAGCCCGCGAGACGCTCGCGGGCGTGCTCCCGGCCCTCGGCACCGGGCTCACGGTGCGGTTCGACGACGCCGTGTACACGTTCGACCACGGCGAGCTGCTCACGGTCGTCCGTGAGGTGCCCGACGATCAGGGCTCGGTCCTGCTGGTCGGGCACAACCCGGCGCTCGAGAGGCTCGCCGCCGAGCTCGCTCGCGAAGGACCGCGACTGGCGGATCTCCGCGAGAAGTACCCGACCGGAGCCCTCGCCGGGCTGGACCTCGAGGTGGATGCGTGGGCGGACGCGGCGCCCGCGTGTGCCCGGCTCACCTCGTTCGTCACGCCGCGTGAGCTCGGCGCCTGAGCGCGCGGCTCACCACACGAGCGGGATCAGCCGGCGGGGGACGCGGGCACGGTACGCCTGGTACCCGGGATAGCGCTCGGCGAGCCACAGCTCCTCGCGGGCGGACTTCCCCCGGAACACGAAGCCGAGCGTCACGAGGGCCACCAGGGCGAGCGGGGAACTGAGGAGCGACCACCCCGCCGTGACGAGGAGCACCCCGCCGTAGATCGGATGCCGGGCGAGCCGGTACGCACCGTGCTCCCGCATCTCCGCCCCCTCCCCGGGCATCGGGTACGGCGTGATCGAGGCGCCGAGGTGCCGGATCGCGGCGAGGGACAGCACGGCGCCGGCCAGCGCGAACGCGACCCCGGCCGCCCCCAGCCACGGGCGGACGGGGTCCGGCCACGGCGCCCCGACGATGCCGGTCACGAGCGCGAGGACGAGCACGACCATCTGCAACGCGACCCAACCCTCGCCGCGCGGGCCGAGCGCCGGAGGAACCCATCGCACGGGCATACGAGTCAGCCTAGGTCGCGGACCCCTCGGTAGACTGCGAGCCATGAGCGATCGAGACCTCTCCTCGACCCCCTTGGTCGCGACGGGGCTGTTCGCCGGGCTGTCCGATGAGGACATCGCCCAGATCGGTGCGATCGGCGCCCCCGCGATGTTCGAACCCGATCAGGCGGTCTTCGAGACGGGCGATGCCGGTGACGGGATGTACGTCGTGCTCTCCGGCGAGGCGCGGGTCGACGTCGGCGGCCGGTTCCACATCCTGAAGGCAGGTGACTTCTTCGGCGAGATGGCCCTCATCGCGCCCGAGAAGCGGATGGCCACGGTGCGAGCCGTGGGCGACCTCGAGACGCTGCGCATCCCCGCAGAGGGGTTCCGCACCTTCATCCTCGAGCACCCCACGGTGGCGCTCGCGATGATGAAGGCGCTCGTGGTCCGGCTCCGCGAGGTCGAGCAGCGCATCGACGCCTGGATGGCATGAGGCCGCCGGACCTCCCCCCGGTGGGCGGCTTCGCGGCCGCGCACCGGCGCTCGGCCGTCGGGCCTGGATCGGATACCTCGAGGCCGCGGTGTCGACGGTGTACGTGGTGCGCCCACCCGTCGGGTCAGAGCTCGCTCGCGACCACGAGACCCTCGAGCACGGCCTCCTCCACGGTGCGCGGCGCCAGGCAATCGCCGATCGGGCGCACGTCGAACCCATCGAGATCGCGCACGAGCTCGTCCACGGCCTCGTGCCCGTGCGCGAGCACGAGCGCAGCCGCGTCGGTGATGACCACGGGCTCGCCGGTCAGGGTGTGCTGCAAGTAGACGTTGTCGCGGTCCGCGCCGTACAGCCGAACGGTGGGAACGACCTTCACCCCGGCGCGGACCGCCGCCGCGAGCATGGTGTCGCGCACGTACTGTTGCAGGGTCTGCCCGGCCATGTAGCCGTCGACGGCAAGGGTGACACGGTGGCCTTGACGCGCCAGCCGCTCGGCCACCCCGAGTCCCGTCCAGTCACAGCGCCAGTCGGCCACGACGACGTGGCCGCTCGGCACCCGCTCCCCCTCGAGCACCTGCCACGCGTCGAGCGCGACGGTGCCCTCAGTGAGGTCGATCGACGGGTGCCGCGGCCGCGCGCCGGTGGCGACGATCACGACGTCGGGACGCTCCCGCACGACCACGTCGCGGTCGACCCGCGATCGGGTGACGATCGTCGCCCCCGCCCGCTCGGCCTCCCGCAACAGGTTCGGTACGGCGCCCCCGAACTCGGACCGTCCCGGGAGCTCCTGTGCCAGCAGGACCTGACCTCCGACGCGATCCGCCGCCTCGTGCAGGGTGACCCGGTGGCCGCGCTCGGCGGCGACCGCCGCGGCCTTCAACCCGGCGGGCCCGCCGCCGACAACCATCACGTCGCGGGATCTCGCCGCGGGCTCGCGCGTACCGTAGCGCTGCTCGCGTCCGCTCTCCGGGTGTTGGATGCACGAGATCGGGTAGCCCGCGTGGAAGTGGCCGATGCAGGCCTGGTTGCACCCGATGCACGCGCGGATGTCGTCGGAGCGGCCGGTCTCGGCTTTCGACGCGAGCAGCGGATCGCAGATCATCGCGCGCGTCATCGCGCAGGCGTCCGCGTGGCCGTTCTCGATGATCCGCTCGGCCTCCTGCGGTTGGTTGATGCGCCCGGCGACCATCACCGGGACCGACACCACCTCCTTCACGGACGCCGCGAGCGGCGCCGTGTACGCGTTCGGCTCGCTCATCGGGGGCACGATGTGGACGGACGCGGCGAGGGTCGCCGAGGACCCCGCCACCACGCTCACGTAGTCAAGGTCGCCGTCGCCGTCGAGCGCCTCGAGGGCGGGCCGCCATTCGTCGAGCGTGAGCCCGTCGTGCGCCCGTTCGTCGGCCGAGAGCCGGAGGCCCACGACGAAGTCACGGCCGACCTCACCGCGGATCGCGGCGATCGTCTCGCGGAGGAACCGCACACGGTTCTCGCCGGTGCCCCCGTACTCGTCTTCGCGCAGGTTCAGCCGCGGGTTGAGGAACTGGGCGGGCAGGTACCCGTGGCTCGCGACGATCTCGACCCCGTCGAGCCCCGCCTTCCGCAACCGGCGGGCGCCGGCTCCGAACCCCGCGACGATCTCCTGCAGCAGATCGACGGAGAGGGCCCGAGGCATCACGTGGAACCGTTCGGTCGGTACGGCGGACGGCGCGAGCGCCACCGGCGCCGACCCGTCCTGGGACTCCATGATCTCCCGCCCCGGGTGGAACAGCTGCCCGAACACGACGCAGCCGTGCCGGTGAAGAGCCTCGGCGAGCCGCCGGTACCCCGGGATGCAGCCGTCATCGGTCACCATCAGCACGTGGGAGGTGTAGCGAGAGGACTCGTGCACGCCGGCCACCTGGACCACGATCAGCCCCGCGCCTCCGGCTGCACGCGCCTCGTGATAGGCGATCAGCCGCTCGGTCACGAGCCCGTCCACGGCCATCACCGTGTCGTGGCCCGAGGAGACGATCCGGTTCTTGAGGGTCACCCCGCCGACGGCGAGCGGCGAGAACAGGTGCGGGAACACGCGCTCATGCTAGCGACCGGGCGATCCCGTCGGTGACCCGGCGGCGTCAGACCAACGCGCCGAGGATCAACGGCGTGGCCGCAGCCGCGCCCACCGCGCCGAGCGCGATCGCGGTTATCGCGATCCTGCCGCCCCGCAGCCGGCCCTCGCTGTGCGAGATGTCGGCGGCGGCGACCAGCGAGATCAGCATCCCGGCGGTCCCGACCGGCACCGCGATCAGGGTCGTCGTCTCGTACGCGGTCGGGCCCTCACCGCTGATCGCAGCCCACACGAAGGGCAAGAAGGTGAGCGGCAACGCGATCCCGACCAGCACGAGACCCCAGATCGCCCGTCGAGACACGGGAGCCTCGGATGCGGGTTCGCTCATTCGGTCTCCCCTCGGGGCGATGTTTCCACCCTCAGCGTCGGGCCGCAAGGCCGTCCGGTCACGCGCCGTCGGGACGCTCGGGCACCTGGTCCTCGCTCCCCAGCACGTCGACGACGTTCACACGGAGCCGCTCGAACTCGATCACGTGGTGCCAGGGCACGCAGAGCTTCCGGAGCGCCACCGTGCGCTCCTCGAGGTCGATGCGGTCCTCCAGGACCACGGTCACGGCGTAGGGCCCGGTCTCGAACCGGTCGGCGGAGACCACGTGCGTCTCGCCCTCTTGTGTGCCGTCGTCGAGGACCACGCGCACCCGCGCGAGCGGGCGTCGTTCGCCCGCCGTCGCGATCCCGCGCGTCCCCAGGTCCCACCAGTACCGCCGAACCCGGTGCCACGGGATGAAGACCCGGCCGATCGCGATGCCGTAGGCCGCCGGCTCGAACAGCCCCGAGGCCACCTCCACCACCTCGACCCGATCGTGCGCATCCTCGAGCTCGACCTGAACGATGCCGGCCGAAAGACGCGTGATGTCGAAGCTGCGTTGGTCCTGCAAGGGCATTCCCCCCGGCGCACACACTACGACCGACGGCCCGTTCCCGCACCCGCCGAAAGTCGGAACGCGGCCACAGGTCCAAGGACTCTGCCGCGGGGTGCCGTCCGGCGGTTCTCACGGGCTCGCAGGACCCTCACCCTGTGTAGCCAAGGAGGCGCCGCCATGCCGATCTGGTCTACATCACGCTGGGAAGGTTTCGAGAAATGTCCCGGGTGCGGATACGACCTCGCCACGGGTGACGGGGAACGGTCCTGCTCGTGGGGTGACTGTGCGTACCTGCCAGAGGACCTCGACGTGTTCTGCCCCAACTGCCGGTTCAACTTCTTCACGATGGAGGGGAACGCGCAGTGCGGGAAGCCCGGGGTGTGCGAGCACAGCGCCGAGCCGCGCAGTCACGTGGAGAACCTCCGAACCTGGCTCGCCGCGCGAAGTTGACCCCGCGCGACGCCGATCCGCGCGCTGACCCGGTGCCCCCTCGCAGCCTCGAGCCTATGCTCGGTGCTCGGCCAAGGGAGGATCCGTTCTGGTCGCTCGGGCAGGGCGTCACGCCGCGAGTTCCCGAGGGCGGGAACGGCCTGAGCGTGCCAAGGTGAACAACCATGGTGTCGGCTCGGACCACGCACGCCCGGCGGCTCTTCGCGGGACTCCCGGCCACCTACGAACGGGTGGCGTCGGTGCTGTCCTTCGGGCAGGACCCGCGATGGCGCGCGTTCCTCGTGTCGCGGGTCCCCGCTGACGCGGCGAGGGTGCTCGACGTGGCCGCCGGCACCGGCGCCGTGACGCGGATGGCGATGCGCCCGGGACGCCACGTGGTCGCCCTCGATCAGAGCGAGCCGATGCTCCGCGAGGCGGCACGGCGCGTCGCGTCGGCGGGATCCGCGGAGCGTCCGGCGTTCGTGCTCGCGCAGGGCGAGCGACTGCCGTTCCCGCCGGGGACCTTCGACGCCGTGACGTTCACCTACCTGCTGCGGTATGTCGACGACCCAGCCGAGGTCCTGCGTGGGCTCGTCGACGTCGTGACTCCGGGCGGCACGATCGCGTCCCTGGAGTTCGGCGTGCCACCAGCTCGAGTGTGGCGAGGCGCCTGGTGGCTCTACACCCGTGCCGCCCTGCCGCTCGTGGGCCGCCTCGTGTCGCGCGCGTGGTTCGACGTCGGGAGGTTCCTCGGCCCGAGCATCTCCTCGTACGCGCGGCGGTACCCGCTCGAGGAGCAGCTACGGATGTGGGGGAAGGCCGGCGTGCACGTCACCGGGGTTCGGCGGATGAGCCTGGGGGGCGGCGTGGTCATCTGGGGAGTCCGGGCGACGTGAGCGGCGACACCCCCTCCTTCTATGCCCTGCCGTCCGGGGGATGGCGCGACTATTGGACCCTGCTGCATCCTCCGTACACGCTGTGGCACCTCTCGTACGTGACGATCGGAGCCTCGCTCGCGAGCGAGCTCGACCCCGGCCGGCTGGGCCTCGCGCTCTTGGCGTTCTTCCTGGCCGTGGGCATCGCGGCGCACGCGCTCGACGAGCTCAACGGGCGGCCCCTTCGGACCGCGATCCCGCGATGGGTCTTGCTCGCCCTGTCGGGCACCGGCCTGCTCGGCGCCCTGGCCGTCGGGGTGTACGGGTGCTCGATCGTGTCGTGGTGGGGCGTGCCGTTCATGGTCGTCGGCGGGTTCGTCGTGCCGGCGTACGGGCTCGAGTGGTGGGGCGGCCGTTTCCACACCGAGGCGTGGTTCGCGGGGATGTGGGGCGGTTTCCCGGCGCTCGCCGGCTACTTCGCGCAGACCGGGCGGGTCGACGTGCGCATCGTGGTGGCCTGCCTCGGCTGCGCCTGGATCGCGGCGGCGCAGCGCCGGCTCTCAACGCCCGTGCGGATGTTGCGGCGTCAGGTCAGCGCCGTGCAGGGCGAGGTCGTGTTCGCCGACGGATCGAGCCGGGCGCTCGACGGAGCCGCGATGCGCGCGGCCCCGGAGGGCGCGCTGCGGGTGCTGTGGCTCGGCATGGTCGCGCTCGCCGTGGCCATGGCGGCCGCGCGATGGCCGTAGGGAATGCCTCGCGGGAACCGCAGGTTCTATCCCCAGGGGGTACACCCGCGACGACGAGAGGATCTGGATCGATGGCAAGCGTGGCACTGACGGAGAACACCTTCGAGCAGACGGTGACCGGAGACGGCATCGTCCTGGTCGACTTCTGGGCTGCGTGGTGCGGACCCTGCCGGGCGTTCGGCCCCGTGTTCGAGAAGGCGTCCGAGACCCACACCGACATCGTCTTCGGCAAGGTGGACACCGAGGCCGAGCAGGCGCTGGCGGGCGGCATGGGGATCAGCTCGATCCCGACGTTGATGGCGTTCCGCGACGGCACCTTGGTCTTCGCGCAGCCCGGCGCGCTCCCAGAGACCGCGCTCGAGCAGCTGATCGACGCGGTCCGCGCCCTCGACATGGACGAAGTACATCGCAAGGTGGCCGAGGCCGAGATGGAGGGCGCTACTCACTCGTAGAGCGAGCGAATCCTTCGCCCCTCCTCGCGTGGACGCGACCGGAGACGTGCTGGGCGACTCCCGCGGACGAGCAGCGGCCCGTGCGAGGTCTAGTTGGGGCTTCCGGTCACCTCGAGGACGATCGGCCGGGGGTCGTCGGGTTCCCAGTCGCGGAGCGCCTCCGCGAGCTTGATCACCAGCGCGACGCCGCCCACCAGTTCGAGGACGCGGAACAGCGGGTAGCGCCGCAGCCCCGGCGACCGGAAGATCAGCGGCGCGCCCACGATCACGCCCGCCGCGAGGACCCGACGAAACTTGCGGCCGGTCTGGGACGCGAGGAACTCCTGGATGTCCTGGACGCTCACCTGGATCCGGTTCCCCGTCCGCTGCAGGCGGGGGCGTCTCGACGTTCGTGCCATGCCCCAACGGTACCCCTCCCGACGATCTCCAACCCGGGTGTTCACCTTCGGTGCCTCATGACGCTCTGTCACAGTGACCGAGTGGGAGCGACGCATGACTTCGACGCGATCTACCGGGAGGCCGGGGCACGGCTCTGGCGTTCCCTTTACGCGTACACGGCCGGGCGCGGCGACATCGCGCACGAGGCCGTGGCCGAGGCGTTCGCGAGGGCGATGGAGCGTGACGCGTCGATCCGCGAGCCCATCCCCTACCTGTACCGCACCGCGTTCCGGATCGCGGCCGCCGAGATGCGCCGCCAGCGGACCGTCGAGACCGTCGTCGACGCCCCCGTGCCCGAGCCTGTGGACGCGACCGACCTGCTCGCGGCACTCCGACGCATCTCCCCCGGTCAGCGGGCGGCGGTGTACCTCCACTACCAGGCGGACCTGCCGGTCCGCGAGGTGGCGACGTTGATGGGGACGTCGACCGCCGTGGTGAAGGTGCACCTGTCGCGTGGACGGCGACGGCTTCGGTCGCTGCTTGCCGACGACGTGGAGGAACGAACCGATGTCTGAGCGCTGGCGGAGCGAACTGAGGAAGCTGGACGAGCTGGAGCCACCCCCGCGGATGATCGACGAGGCGCGCTCGCGCCTCCCCAGCGGTGTGCCGGAGGCAACGGGACGGTCGCGGATCGTCGCCGCGGTGGTGGCCTTCGTCGTGTTCGCGCTCGCAGGGTCGTTCGCGTGGCGCGCCTTCGAGACAGACCCGGCGGTCGATCCGTCACCGGTCGCCCCGGCTCCGCTCGCCGACCTGCCGGTCCTCACCGTGCGGTTCACGGGCGCGGGGATGATCGACGGAGACATGCGCCGCGTCGACACGGTGATCGACTACGGCGACGCGCGTGAGGAGGACTTCACGTCGACGACCCCCGAGGGCGCGATCGTCGAGTGGGTCGCGGTCGACGACCTCACGTCGTTCGTGCCCGGACCGACCGTCGGCGGCGACGTGGCGATCGAGGCCGACGGCGAGGACCCGCGCGTCCTGATCGGCCCCCCGGATGCCTGGCCGGACTTCGATCGGTTCGAGCGGATCGAGCAACTCCCCACGACCCCGGGCGACTACGTTCTGGTGTTCGAGGCCGACTACGCGGAGGGCACCGCGAGGACCGCGCGCCGTGTGCGGATCGTCGAGCCTGGGGCCGTGCAGCTGTCGTTGATGGAAGGCGGGAACCTCGACGCCGCGACGGCCACCGCGTACGTCGACGGCACCGGAGTCCCCGGGTTCCTGTCGAGCAGCTCGTTCGCGCAGTCGGATGTGGGGAGCAGCACGGTGCCTCGGTCGCCCGAGCTCGACGGCGTCGAGCCGCTTCTCGTCCCTCAGCGGGCCCCGTTGATCGTCCCCGACGAGATCGACGACGCGACCGCGGGGCTGACCGAGACCTATGAGCGGACGCCGAAGGAGCTGCCGCTCGATCTCCTCGCCGGGGGGACGACCATCACGTCGCCGCCCGGGGACTATCTGCTCGCGGTCGACGCGACCTGGGCGCACGGGAAGGTCGGATGGGCGTCCGAGGGAACGAGAGAGACGGCGCGGTTCTTCTTCCCGGTGCAGGTGACCGGCACGGCGTCGTCGGAGGAACCGCCGCCTCCGACGGCCACGGTCGAGCCGTCGCTCGAACCGATCGTCGTGACCTCGCCGTCGCCCGGTGACGAGATCACCTCGCCGGTCACCGTTGCGGGTTCAGCCGACGTGTTCGAGGGCACCGTCACCGTGTGGGTCGTGGACGGCACGAACAACCGGATCGGCGAGGCCGTCGCGACCGCGACATGTGGCGGCGGATGCCGGGGCGACTTCTCGGTCGAGGTCCCCTACTCGGTCGGCCAGACCCAGGCCGGCGAGATCCTGGTCTTCGAGGAGAGCGCGGCGGACGGGAAGCGCCTCAACAGCGTTCGTATCCCCGTCACCCTGACCCCCGGACCCGAGGACCCGGTCGCTGCCGAGGTCGAGGGCACGTGGACGGATGCCAGCGGCGAACCGCTCCCCGACGGCTCCGGGAATGCCCCGCTCGTCATGCGCGTGAGCGAAGGACCGGATCACTGCGGATGGACCTCGGTGACGTTCCTCCTACTCGCGTGGCCGATCGGAAGCGCCTCCGCGGGACCGGGTGAGGACTTGCGCCAGTACCTCCGCGATCCTCAGGGCCTGCTGACCGACTCCCAGGCCGTCACGTTCGAGTCGAGGGGCGAGCTGCCCGACGACGCAGTTCCCACCGGGTACCAGCGCGGCGAGTGGCAGCTGTGGATCGCTCCCAGCGACCAGGACGAGGCCGTCTACGTCGTCAAGGGGGACCCGAACGCCGGCGGCACCTGGGAGCGCTGGTCCCGCACCA
>Ga0214473_10008648_pt1 | contig 12033 bp, 7 predicted proteins | sample RVTome_7_FD_203509 | JGI IMG/M metagenome (GOLD analysis project Ga0214473, IMG submission 203509) | Soil microbial communities from uranium-contaminated site in the Upper Colorado River Basin, Wyoming, United States - RVT98D197 | ecosystem: Environmental > Terrestrial > Soil > Contaminated >...
AAGCTATGCTGGAATGAAGTCGATTTACTGTCCCGCCCGATTTTGAATATTCCATCAGGCCCGAGCAATGACTGCCGGCAATTCCGAGTCCATCCAATATTTGGCTCTCATTAAACCCAAGCATGACGCCGGTGCAGGCAGCCACGCCAAACGGGCCGAAGATCGGTCCGGGATGGAATCCGCGGCTCTCGGCAAACGGTGCCGCTGCCCCTATCCTTGACGGAACATCGTATCCCACAACCGCAGCCTTGATCAATTCCTTACCGCTGATCGCCTCCCTTTCACCGAGAGCCAAGGCCGCAGGGATGATGATGGACCCGAGATGGGCATGGCAAACAGAATCGGTATCATCCCCCATGAATCCGTGGCCGAACCCGGCGTTAACGAAAGCCGCATCCTGAACCGACGTCCTGAAACCAAAGCCGACAACCGTGCTCTCCTCCTTTGCCCCTTTGCAGTCTGCAACATAATCATAGGCGGGTTTGGTCCATGGCAGTGTGGAGCCAGCAAGCTGGCATCCAAGCTGGTCTAAAATCAGCTCTTTAGTCTTTTCTATAACGGCTTCAGGCAGGTCTTCGTAGGTTAAATGTTTTGCAAACCTGGCCAACTTTTTTGTCTCTTCCATTCTATTCCGCCGTTTACCTTTGATACGGTGAGTCTCTTTTTTCTTTTCGTTTTTTAAGCTTCTGCCTCAGATTCCTTGTCTTCTCTTCGTCCACAACAAACGTTTCTGGATGAATGACAACTCCGTAAACATTTTTCGCTGCCCGTTGCGAGACATATTCATTCATGAAATCCCATCGTACTTTCTCGACCTCCCGGTCTAACGGGTCTCCCACTCCGCCGCCGCCCCCCGACTGGGTCCATACCACGTCACCGGGTCGAAGGTAAGCAGACGACATCGTGCGGAGCCTGACTTTTTTGCCTTTTCTTATGATCCCCATCTTGTGGGTCTTTCCGTCTTTGCCGTCCATTAAACCAAGGGCGCCAAATTTTTCGCCGTCAAAGGCGCCTGTCATGACCATCGTATCATGGGGCTGATAGATCTCAGGGTCTGAGGCATGCAATATTTCTACATGAGTACCTAGTCCACCTCTCCACCGGCCGTGACCTGTTGCGTCCGTCAAGAATTTGTATTTCAACCACCTTAACGGCGCTTCCCATTCCTCGACCTCCACAGGGGCCTTCAGTACGGCACCGGCGGCATTATAGGGCGTAAAACTATCCGTCCCATCATATCCGTATATTGCTCCGTTTCCCCCATCGGACATGAAACCCGCCACGTCGAAATACTGGACCGACCCGGTTCTCGGATCGATTCGTTCCCGACGCTTACCGGAGAATTTTGGATTCAGATGTCTTGTCCACAGGGCTGATGTCTCCTTTGGCACTGCCTTGCCGAAGGCAACCAGGGCGCATTCCGTGATCACTCCCGCCGTGACCACCTGTCCCCCACTCGTGGCCGGATAGACCGGATCAATCACCGTCCCTTTCTTGGTGACGATCCTGATGCAGTCGATGAGGCCTTGATTACGAGGAATCCCTGAAGGCAACGTCCAAGCCACTGCGCACGTGATCGCCGCCCATGCCCTGCCGATCGTCAGATTGATAAAATCGACTTCACGATCACTGTCCGAAAAGTCGAAGATGAGCAGGCCTTCATCGGGCTTAATGGTCAGTTCCAGTCTCAACCACACCGTCCTGTCGGTGGTTCCGTCCCAATCGACCCCTCGTTCTGCTCTGTAGGTCCCGGCAGGCCACGCTGAAATGGCCTTTTTAACCGCAGCCCTGGTTTTGCTCACCAGTTCGTCGCATGCCGCAATGACGGTCTCTTTTCCATAGGTCCGGAGAAGATCCAATACCCTTTCCTCTATCTTCTTCATCGACGTATAGACCAGCAGGTTATCGGCCCGCATCATCGACGCGCCCCTCACATTCCTCAGAATCAGGGAGTGCACCTTTTCGTCGATCTTCCCTCTTTCAGCGAGCTTCAATGGAGGAATCAGCAGCCCCTCCCCATGACAGTCGAAGGAGCCGGGATAATAAGCCCCCATATGCGCACCACCCGTATCATATTGGTGCGTCTTAAAGAGATGATAAAATACGAGGTCCCCGTCATAGAAGATTGGCCGGACAAATGTCCAGTCCGGTACGTGGCCAAGGGCCACAATGAAAGGGTCATTTCCGATAATGAAATCGTCCGGATAAATATTCTCGCGGCCCATATAGTCCAATATTCTCTTGAGACCGACATCCGCCCCCGCAGCGTGGCCCGGCATATAACTCCCGACGCTGATGATTCGCTCCTTTTTATCCAAAAAGGCTGCACCCAGGTCGCGGAGGTGAGCGGTCATATAAGAAAAGCACTGGCGCATGGTTCTCTGGCCAAGCTCCTCATTGAAGGTTTCCAACCTCCCTTCGATGATTGACAGGGTTAAAGGATCTATGCTTTTATGTTCCTCGCTCAATCTAGCATCTCCTCATGATATAGTTTCCATAGGCATCGACATGAAGTCGAAACCCATGGGGAATAACGACAGTCGTATTCGTTCCTTCGATGATCGCTGGCCCCGTCATGACATTTCCGTGTCTCAATCGTTCACTGTCATAGCAAGGGGTGTCAATAAACCCGTATTTCTTTTCAAAATAGACCTTTCGTGTTCGTTTGAACCCAGGTGACGGATCTTCCCCATCCAAGGGCTCTTGGGCCATTTCAAAGGAGCGTCTCCTGGCTACGGCATGCAGTTTCACCGTCTCGATGGTCACTGGCATCGAAGGGTCGGAGCGCCCATAGAGATCCTTGTGACGTTCATGAAACCCGTTAATTAAACATTTCACTGTCGCCTCAGTCCATGGCTCACCGACCTCAACCTCCGGGAGAAAAATATCAATATTGTGAAGCTGTCCGAAATACCGTATGGCGGCACCCCGTACGGATTTGATATCTTTCTCGCCTATTCCTTGGCTCTTTAAGACATTGACCCCTTCCCTCTCCATGGAGCCATATAAGATTTTCAGCTCATCAGGATTGATCTCACTTCCACTGCGATAGTAAAAGCGGTTAAGGATATATTTATAGCCGGCGAGCAGTATCCCGAAGGGGCAAAAGACTGCGGCATGTCTTGGAATATACAGTTCCTTCATCTCCAATTTTTCAGCCATGGCACCGGCATGCACGGGACCGGCGCCCCCGCCGACCACGAGGACGAACTCCCGGGGGTCATAACCACCATTCACAAATTTCAGGAAAGCCGCTTTCGCCATATTCTCTTCTGCAAGAGATTTGATGGCATAAGCAGAATGAATCGCATCGATACCCAACGGCTTACCCACATGCTCCTCAATCGCTTTCAGGGCAAGGTCAGCGTGCAGCAGGATGGTGCCGCCCAGAAAATAGTCCGCAGGAATGTATCCCAAAATGACATTGGCATCGGTAAGTGTAGGCTCTTGCCCCCCTTTCCCATAGCATGCAGGACCGGGATCGGCGCCGGCGCTGCTGGGTCCGACACAAAGAATGCCACGACTGTCAACCCGGGCAATCGCCCCGCCCCCGACCCCTATGCTCGTGACATCCACGGACTCTATTGCATTCCTATGGCCCGCGACGATCATCTCCGTCGTGATTGAAATCTTTCCTTCCGGAAGGATACATAAATCGATCGTTGTTCCCCCCACGTCAATAGAAGCGATATTCTTAAATCCGCCGAGGTCGGCCAACAGATTCGCAAACAAGGGGCCGGCAGCCGGTCCGGATCCAATCATCAGTGCCGGATTGTCCAAACAGACTTTGGGAGATGCAATCCCGCCGGCGCAAGTGATGAAGAGCAACGTCCCTTTGAAGTTGTTTTCCTTCAGTCGGTTTTCCAGCTTCTTGATAAAGTTCGAAATCGCAGGTTTCACATATCCGGCAAGAACCGCCGTATGGAACCGGTACCCCTCCATGCGCTTTCGCAGGATATGCGAAGATAGGACGACATCCGGAAACCCGGCTCTGATGATTTCCCCTGCATTCTCTTCGTGTTCAGGATTGATATAGGAGTGTAAGAAGCAGACCACCGGAACATCCACATTCTGCTGCTTGGCCTTCCTTACCGCTTCACGGACCTGGGCTTCATTGAGGGGGATGATGACCTTTCCATCGAACTGGAGCCTTTCCTCAACTTCGAAGCGCAAATACCTCGGGATCAGATACTCGGGGGGGGGCAACCTCAAGTTGTAAGGATCGTCTTTGGGGATCCTGCTGCTCAGCTCCAGCATGTCCCTGAAGCCTTCGGTACATATCATGCAGCATTTGGCACCGGTTTTTGATACGATACAATTCGTAGCAATCGTCGAGCCGATCACAATGGTGGCTGTGCCGTCCAGCAGGGCCTGGTCTGTCAGCCCGCGTTCCTGAGCCAAAAGGCCGAAGCACCCCATGAGGCTCTTTTCAGGGTTGGCCATATCCGTGGGATATTTGGCTACGCTTATTTTCCTCTCATCGTCTATTAAAACGCCATCCGTAAACGTCCCACCCGTATCGATCGCAATCTCAAACACAGTTTCAACTCCTTATTATTATCTTTCGTAAGCTCGGTGACGTATTCTCCGATATGGGCTTGAAGGTATCTTCATCACAAAAATCCCCCGTTCCCTTAAAGTGTCACCGAATTGACCGAATCGATGAGACCGGAAGGACGGGTGAATCGTTCAGGATGACCCTTCCGTGTCAGATTCCTCACGGAGTCACCCCGAGCCTAGAATCGAGACCCTTCGCGGAATTTACCCTGAGCCAAAAGACGAGATTCTTCGCTACCCTCAGAATGACACAAGGCAAAGACCGAAGGGAGAAGTTCTCCAGTCACCGGCTGGAGCTTCCCGCTAATGTAGTTTCATTTCGCATTGCGCCTCTTGAACCTGCCTATCCCTTCAGGGATGGGACGATCCCTGTTCCGGTCAGAATGGAAAGGATACCGGCAGCAAAATAAACTCTTGCCTTTAACTGCTCAAATGCCTAAAATGATGCAAAGGCATTTGGACAGGCCATACTTGGAATCACCTCTTAATACCTTTGCCCGTATTCTCAAGTTTAACTCCTGGGAATAATAGGCAGAAGGATATGGGAAGGATACTGTTGACACCGGTATATCTTATGAACCACTGTTTTACTTGAACAAATATGATAAGGAATATACTCCACCGCGCTGTCCCCTGCTACCCCTGTCGGCACATCCATCGATGTTATCTCTAAACAGATCCGATGATCCCTCTTAAATATGTTCGACGTAGGGGCAATCACCACATCGTATTTGTTGATTTCTCCAGGGACAACCGGCTTCTGAGCGCTCCGGGTCAAGGGCTGAAAAGGCTGCCCCGGTAAGGATTTTTTCTCATCCACTGCCTTATGGGACGCCTTAAGCCAGCCCCTCGTCAACTCCCTCTCAAATACCTGAGGACGCTCCATCTCGCCCTCCCTCGCCGTCTGAACCGATACGTCCGGTCCCACATCCTTAATAATGATAATCCAGTTCGTATCCTCCTGATCAATCCCTGCCCAGAAATGGAGAGAGAGGGGCCCGGTAACCTCGAGGTCTTCTGAAAGAGGATCGGTCATATACCTGAGATGCTGGACCTTCCTTGTCTGGTTCAGGGGCATCTGAGCAAAACAATCCGGCGTATCTATCCCATCCCGGCTCGAGGGAGTAAAGGGCTGCCATCTCAACCGCTCCCAACTGTCTAGATAGAGTTTCGTCCATCGAGTTTCTTTTAGCGGCCAATCGTCTGAATAGCGCCAGCGGTTTGCACCCATCACCCAAATCTTCACCCTCGGCTCATTCTTGATCCCCGTATCAATCCCTTTAAGCCAATAATCGTACCACCGCAATACCTCATCATGAAAAGCCGTCCAGGGCCTCGGCAGGTGGGCAGGCCCATTGATAAGCAGCTTTTTGAATGGAGCGCTGTGACAGTGTTGCCAATGCCGGAAGGCATTGAAAAAATGCATTTTGTAAGTATAGGCATAGTATCCTGCCCCCGTATAGAATGGGATATTGATTTTCTGCATCTCTTTTTCCACTTCTTCATAGTTCTCCGGCTCATGAGGATTGATGATGTCTTTAAAAAATCCCGTCGCCAGTTTACCCTTTCTTTCTAATACATTAAAAATATGGGGATACATCCTGTAATCCGGATTACCATAGGCTTCTTTGCAAAGGGCCTCTTCATCAGGGGTAAGTTTTATCTCACTCTGATTTTCGGCACTGAATTTTAGGAGATGGAACCAAAACGTGTGCATCACCCCACCGGGATACAAATCCCTAAATGAAAAGTTGCAGGGATCGTAGGGGAAAATAGCCTTCAAATGAGGCGGTTGTGTATAAGCAGCAATCATCTGGTTCAATCCAAACCAGGATATGCCTACCATACCCACATTGCCATCACACCAGGGTTGTTTTGCAATCCACTCAATCAAATCGTAACCGTCCGTTCGACCTTGTACCCATGGATCACCTGGATCAGAATGACCAAAACCCCGGGGATTACCTACGACATGAACATAACCTCTTGAGGTGAAAAACCTTGTATCTCCGCCCTCTGCCGGTCCACACCAGAGGGGTGCCCAGGGGGGTTGGTTATTGCAGGCCTCTATGACTTCAGGGCTCTGCAGGAATTTATTATGTCCCGAGAAAGCCAAGAGGGCGGGGAATTTGCCTTTCCCATCAGGACGGTAAACATCCACGGCCAATTGGGTACCGTCCCGCATAGGAACCATGATGTCCCGTCCGTCTTCCTTTGTCCCATAAATCGGCTGAGAGGATTCTTTTGTTTTCATCTCGATCTCCTTTCCCATTCATTCCCGCAGTGTTCCCCACACCATCACTTCATCCCCCGAATGTCATGGATGGAGACCAGCTTTCCCTCTCTGGGCAGGATCTTGTGGTTTCCATTGGCTACAAGCACGCAATTGAATGGGAACTTTTTCCCTTTGATCCATTGAAGGCCTCCCGAAGGCGTGATAGCAACGTTCTTATCGTTAAATTTGGTAGGTCCCTGGATGGTGTTCAAATTGGTCGCCGCAAAGGCTTTCCGCAGAGTCTCCTTGTCAAGAGTCTGCGCCCGCTTCAAGACATCGGCCACAATTTCATAACCTGAATAGGATCCACCCAGAGGCGGAGTCCACTGTTTGCCGGAGGCAGTCTCATAAGCCTCGCTCAGTTCTTTTGCCGATTCACCGGTCAATGAGGACTTGAAAGGATAAGAGGGATGCCATACAGCCTCTGTTGAAGTCCCCAATCCCAGATCGCCGCCAACGGCTTCGACCGCCGCGGGGAAAAGGATGGCTCTACCGACGGTGCAGACCTTTGGGATGAAATTTTCACGGAAAGCCTGTCTCCAAAACCTCGTGAAATCGGGGGGAGACATATTGGCGAACACGATTTCCACATTCTCCTTTTTCCAGCCATTGATGATCGTCCCATAATCCATGGTCCCTGCTGGAAATCTACCCAAATCAATGACCTTGTACCCCGCCGGTTTAAGACCGCGGTTTGCCCCATCGGCCCATGCCACTCCATCAGGATCATTCTGAGCCAAAAGGCCGACCGTCTTGTTCGTCTTCACGTCCTCCCACATCTGTAAGAAGGAAGCCATGTAATCCCCGACGCTGAAGGACGCATCAAACGCCCAACTGAAGGGCCCCCCCAGCAGAAACATTTCAACAGGCATCAACGTGCTGACGCACGGTACCTTAAACCTCTCGCATATGGCGGCAACCGGGCTCACGGTCGCCGGCGTGGCAGAAACGTACATGATGTCCACGTTGTCATTAAGGATAAGCTTGGAACCGATGTCCCCCGCCTTCGTCGGATCACTCTCGGTATCCATGATCTTTACCCTCACCGGGAGCTTTTTCCCGGCTTCTTTGATGTAGATGCCGCCCTCCTTATTCATATCGGCTATCGCCTTGTTGTCGAGCCATGGTGTCGCGCTGGCGAAGACGGAGACCGGTCCTGTCATCGGCAAAGGCCGGCCAATCAGGATGTGATCTCTGACCGCTGCCCGCGCGGGTTTTAAGAGCTTGGGTAGGCTTGACGACATACTGACCGCTGCTGCCGTATAGCCTGCTTTCTTCATAAAATCCCGACGACTGATCTTCTGTTTCTCTTCCATATGGGCCTCCTTGATTCTCCTTTTGAGATTTATAATTGTCGATTGATGATCTTAGAACCCCTCCCCCTTCATAAAATGAAACACACGCCAATCATTAATATTACTGTGCGATAATTCTGTCAAGAGAAAAATTGGATCAGGATTTTTGATTGACAAAACCATCCTTATGATATTACATAGGCAGGAGGGATCATCCAGAAGAAAGGAGTTCATATGGAAACATATACTGGAGGATATACAGGAAATATCCTGCGAGTGAACCTCACCGATCAAACCTTTAGGGAAGAGAAACTCCCTGTCGAAATCGCCAGGGATTTTATTGGGGGAGCAGGATTTGGAATCAAGCTTCTCTTCGATGAGGTCAAGGCAGGAACGGACCCGTTGAGTCCGGCGAACAAGCTTATTTTCGCTCCGGGTCCTTTCACGGGGACAGCCGTTCCGTGCGCCAGCCGGATATCCGTGACAGCCAAGTCTCCCCTAAGCAATACCGTGGGCATGTGCCTGTCAGGAGGACATTTTCCCGCCGAATTCAAACATGCGGGTTATGATGTCTTGATCATTGAAGGCAAGGCTCGAAAACCGACCTACCTCTGGATCAAAGACGGTCAGGTCAGCTTTCGCGATGCCGCCAAGGTCTGGGGAACTCAAACTTCTGATTGTCAGCAGATCATCAAGAACGATCTGAAGGATCAGAATATAAGAATTGCGTGTATCGGGCCTGCCGGGGAAAACCTGAGCAGAATCGCCTGCATCATCAACGAACGAAGGGCCGCAGGCCGCAAAGGCCTCGGGGCCGTGATGGGGTCCAAGAACTTCAAAGCTGTCGCAGTGAGAGGGAGCGGTTCGATCGGGGTCGCCTCCCAGGAGAAATTTAAGATCGCGAGGAGCCAGATGCTTAAAGCCATGAAAGACAGCCCTGTGCTCTATTCGGAGTTCGCCAAGACAGGAACTCCGTCGAATGTGGATAATACCTGTGCCCTGGGTATCTTTCCCGCGAAGAACTGGACAGCCACAGGGAAGTTCCTGCCCGCGGAGCAAATCGGGGTAGAGCCTCTCGAAAGCCGTCGGATCGGAAGAGAGTTTTGTTACGAGTGCCCGGTCGGCTGCAGTCAGATGAACCTGGCTCAAACCGGACCTTACGCCGGGATTCTGGCTGAAGGACCGGAATTTGAGACGCTCTACTCCCTAGGCGGGGAAACCGGCGTAGACAACATGGACAGCATCATTGCTGCCGACCGCCTGTGCGACGAGTTGGGACTGGACACGATCTCGGCAGGAGTCACGATTGGTTTTGCCATGGAGTTGTTTGAGAAAGGGATCCTCACCCTCAAGGATACGGGGGGCCTGGATCTTCACTTCGGGAATCATGAGGCAATGAACACATTGATTAGACTCATCGCTTTTCGCCAGGGGATCGGGGAAACCCTGTCCGACGGGGTGAAGATGGCTGCTTCAAGAATAGGCAAAGGGACCGACAGGTTCGCCATGCATATCAAAGGCCTCGAGCTCCCGGGCTATGACGTGCGAGGGGCAAAAGGACATGGATTGGCCTATGCAACTTCGTTTACGGGAGCGGACCATAACCGTGGCTACGCCTTCCAGGAGATTTTTGGGGTTCCCGTCCCCTATGCGGTAGACCGGCTGAGCATTGTCGGCAAGGGTAAACTCACAAAATGGAACCAGGATGTGCGCGCCGCCACTTGCGACTGCCCGACGATGTGTGCCTTTCTCCTCGATACCTCTATGGCCCCTACGGCCACCGAGAATACAGCAGCCTTGATGGAGGCCGTTACGGGTCTCGGTTTCACACCTGATGAGGTCGCCCGGGTCGGCGAGCGGCTGAGCAATCTTGCCAGGGCATTCAATGTTCGTGAAGGTTTCACCAGGGCCGATGACACATTCCCTGAAAGACTGATGACGGAGCCTTTGGAGAGCGGCGCTTCCAAAGGCCATCTGATCAGCAGGGAGGATCTCAAGATGATGCTCGACGAATACTACACCGTAAGAGGTTGGAACCTGGCCACAGGCATTCCAACTCGGGAAAAGCTTGTCGAATTAGGGCTTGGTTATGTGGCTGATCAGTTAGGCGTCAAATAGATCGGTTTGGCAGTGATTAGAGTAAAAATCTATACCATATTAGCGCTAAAAAAAGTTTTAGGACAGAGAGAATTTGAGGTTTCCCTCCCGCGTGGCAGTACAGTGAAGGACCTCATTTCCTGGATGGTGAACAGATGGGGAGATCAATTGTCTCCCCATCTGTTTAAGACGGGAAGCGACTCCCTGCTTCCCCATATCCGGCTCATGGTGAACGGCCGTTCCATAGAGTTCTTAAATGGCATGGAGACCGTGCTTCAAGACGGAGATGAGTTCCTGGTGCTACCCCTGGTCAGCGGTGGATGCTGAAATTTCAAATTGACAAGACCGTCACAAACAAGATATAGTCACCCCGGTTACGTGAAAAGAGACTTTACCTTTCTCGCTAAGGAGGGACGATGAAAAGGACTTATTTATTTCTTTTAGGCTGGGGGGTCATCGTATCTTTGACCTTTATGGCTCCCTCATTACAGGCGCAGACTTATCCCAGCCAACCTATTCAATTGGTGATTCCCATGACCCCAGGGGACATGACTGACCTGACCGGAAGAGCCCTCAGTACAGAGCTGTCGAAGAATCTAAAAACCCCGGTCGTTGTGGTCAACAAACCCGGAGGAGGAGCAACGATCGGGGCCGATTTTGTGGCCAGGGGTAAGAAGGACGGCTACACCATTCTTTATGCCAACTCCAACATCTATTATGCTCATGCCATGAATCCGGATACCGTTGCCTGTAATCCCCTTCAGGACTTAGATGTCCTCTGCTTGGCGACCTCCTTGCCTATCGTTGTGATGGGGCAGGCTGAATCTCCATGGAAGACCATGAAAGAATTGGTGGATTACGCAAAGCAGAATCCTGGAAAGGTCCGGGTAAGCACCACGGGGGTAGGAGGTGTGGGCCATTTCAACCTTGAGGTGATCCGTGCCGAAACCGGAACTGACATGACCATGGTTCCTTACAAGGGGGCTTCTCCCGCCATGACGGCTCTTTTGGGAGGACACGTCGAGGCAGGAATTCTCTCGACCGGTCTCGTCGTTTCTCATATTCAGGCCGGGAAGCTCCGTGCTCTCTTGATCTCTCAGAAGCTTCCGGAGTTTCCGAATGTCCCCACGCTGAAGGATCTGGGGTACAAAAGGGATATTGTTTCGGTGCGGAACGCATTCTATGCGCCAGTAGGACTTCCTGATTCAGTAAAGAAGATTTTACTTCCTGCCTTGGAGAAGACCATTCAATCGACGGAGACCGTCCATACCATCCGTCAATTGGGTGCCTTTGTGGATTATGTGCCGGCAATGGAGTTCAAAAAGATGATGACAGAGGAATATGGGATGGTCAAGCAACTGCTTAAGACCTCAGGAGCTTCCCAGAAATAGTTAACAGGATTTGACAAGACCTAATTCTGTGCTCTATATGGTAGCCTTCCAGGCTGAGGATGCCTTGCTTTCAGTTCTAAGACGTATCCGATATGGTACAGGGCGGGTGTCCTTCGACCATTCGACAAGCTCATGGCTCAGGGCGAACGGTGAGTCGAAGGGCTCAGGACGAATGGTTTTTCCCCGATCATGGTGAGCCTGTCGAACCATGCCCTAACCGTAAGCGAAGACTTTACCCACCAGTTGCAAAAAATAACCTGCAGAAACCGGGCGAGGGTGCTGGAAAAACATTGCAGCGGCACCATTAAGGGCTGGCTGCATGCATTTCCAGATGAAATCAGGACTTCACCCAAAGTGAATTCCTCTGTGACCCCTAATTTCCGATAATCCGCAATTGCAAGGTTTTGGAAGTAGCCTT
>Ga0214473_10008649_pt1 | contig 12032 bp, 12 predicted proteins | sample RVTome_7_FD_203509 | JGI IMG/M metagenome (GOLD analysis project Ga0214473, IMG submission 203509) | Soil microbial communities from uranium-contaminated site in the Upper Colorado River Basin, Wyoming, United States - RVT98D197 | ecosystem: Environmental > Terrestrial > Soil > Contaminated >...
ATCGTGCTGCCGCTGCTGCTGGCGGTCGCCTACCTCACCTATGCCGAGCGCAAGGTGATCGGGGCGATGCAGATGCGGCGCGGACCGAACGTCGTGGGCTGGTTCGGGTTGCTGCAGCCGATCGCCGACGGCGTCAAGCTGCTGTTCAAGGAGACCATCATCCCGACCGGCGCCAACCGCGCGGTGTTCGTGGCGGCGCCGATGATCACCTTCAGCTTGGCTCTTGTCGCCTGGGCGGTGATCCCGTTCGGCGACGGCATCGTGCTCGCCGACATCAATGTCGGTATCCTTTACTTATTCGCCGTCTCCTCGCTCGGCGTCTATGGCGTCATCATGGCGGGCTGGGCGAGCAACTCGAAATACCCGTTCCTCGGCGCGCTCCGTTCCGCGGCGCAGATGGTGTCCTACGAGGTCTCGATCGGCTTCGTCATGGTGACGGTGCTGCTCTGCGTCGGCTCGCTCAACCTCAGCGACATCGTCCGGGCGCAGCGCCATGTCTGGTTCGCGATCCCGCTGCTGCCGATGTTCGCGATCTTCTTCATCTCGGCCTTGGCCGAGACGAACCGCACCCCCTTCGACCTGCCGGAGTCGGAGTCCGAGCTGGTCGCCGGCTACTTCTCCGAATATTCCTCGATGACCTTCGCGCTCTTCTTCCTCGGCGAATACGCCAACATGATCCTGATGAGCGCCTCGACGACGATCCTCTTCCTCGGCGGCTGGCTGCCGCCGGTGAACCTGCCGCCCTTCACCTGGATTCCGGGGCCGGTCTGGTTCGCCGCCAAGATCTCGCTCGTGCTGTTCTGCTTCCTCTGGGTGCGCGCGACCTTCCCGCGCTACCGCTACGACCAGTTGATGCGGCTCGGCTGGAAGGTGTTTCTGCCCTTCACGTTGTTCTGGCTGGTGCTGACCGCGGGCGTGCTGGTCGCCTTCGGCTGGCTGCCGGAGTAGGGGAGGACACGGGAGATGTCGGTCATCCAACGCGGCGCCAAGAGCCTGCTGCTCGCCGAACTGATCGCCGGGCTCGGGCTCACCTTCCGCTACATGTTCAAGCCGAAGGTGACGCTCAACTATCCTTACGAGAAGGGACCGCTCTCGCCGCGCTTCCGGGGCGAGCATGTGCTGCGCCGCTATCCGAACGGCGAGGAGCGCTGCATCGCCTGCAAGCTCTGCGAGGCGGTCTGCCCGGCGCTGGCCATCACCATCGAGGCCGAGCCGCGCGAGGACGGCAGCCGGCGCGCCACGCGCTACGACATCGACATGACGAAGTGCATCTATTGCGGACTCTGCCAGGAAGCCTGCCCGGTGGACGCCATCGTCGAGGGGCCGAACTTCGAGTTCGCCACGGAAACCCGCGAGGAGCTCTTCTACAACAAGGAGAAGCTGCTCGCGAACGGCGACCGCTGGGAACCCGAGATCGCCGCGAACCTCGCGGCCGACGCGCCCTATCGGTGAGCGAGCTCGCGGGGGAGGGAATGGGAATCGAGGATATGCGCCGGTTTGCCGCCGCGAACAGCCTCATCCTGAGCCTGTCGAAGGATGAGGCGCCGCAGGGCCTCATGGTTCGACAAGCTCACCATGAGGTAGTCCGATGATCGTCCAGGCGCTCGCCTTCTACCTGTTCGCGGCGGTGGCCGTGGCCTCCGGCGTCATGGTCATTTCGGCGCGCAATCCGGTCCATTCCGTGCTGTTCCTGATCCTCGCCTTCTTCAACTCGGCCGGCCTCTTCGTGCTGCTCGGCGCCGAGTTCCTGGCGATGATCCTGGTGGTGGTCTATGTCGGCGCGGTCGCCGTGCTGTTCCTCTTCGTCGTCATGATGCTCGACATCAATTTCGCCGAGCTCCGCAGCGGCTTCATCACCTATCTGCCGATCGGCGCGCTCATCGGCCTCATCCTCGTGGTCGAGCTGCTGCTGGTGGTCGGAAGCTGGGTGATCGACCCGGGCGCCGCCATGCTCGCCGCGGCGCCGACCCCGCCCGCCGCCCAGATCGACAACACGCATGCGCTCGGCGCCGTGCTCTATACCCAATACTTCTATCTGTTCCAGGCGGCCGGCCTCATCCTCCTGGTCGCCATGGTCGGCGCCATCGTGCTGACGCTCCGCCACCGCGAGGTGCGGCGGCAGTCGATCCGCCGCCAGATCGGCCGCCGGGCGAGCGACACGCTCGAGGTCAAGGACGTGCCGACGGGGAGCGGCGTGTAGCGCCATGCAGATCGGCCTCAGCCACTATCTGACCGTCGCCGCGATCCTGTTCGCGCTCGGCATCTTCGGCATCTTCCTCAACCGGAAGAATGTCATCATCATCCTGATGTCGGTCGAGCTGATGCTGCTCGCCGTGAACATCAACCTCGTCGCTTTCTCGAGCTTTCTCAACGACCTGGTGGGGCAGGTCTTCGCCATGTTCGTGCTGACCGTGGCCGCCGCCGAAGCCGCGATCGGGCTCGCCATCCTGGTCGTCTATTTCCGCAATCGCGGCTCGATCGACGTCGAAGACATCAACATGATGAAGGGCTGATCCGCCGATGGATGTCGCCATCGTCCTCCTGCCGCTGCTCGGCGCCATTCTCGCCGGCCTGTTCGGCCGCTGGCTCGGCGACAAGGGCTCGCAGTTCGTCACCTGCGGCGGGCTGCTGGTCTCGGCCGCGCTCTCGATCGTCGTGTTCATCGACGTCGCGGCGAACGGCGATTCCCGCACGACCGAGCTATTCACCTGGTTCGCCTCCGGCGACTTCACCATGTCCTGGGGCGTCCGCGTCGATCCGCTCGCCGCCGTCATGCTGGTGGTGGTGACCGGCGTCTCCTCGATGGTGCATGTCTATTCGGTCGGCTACATGCACGGCGATCCGGGCGTGCCGCGCTTCATGGCCTATCTCAGCCTGTTCACTTTCTTCATGCTGACGCTGGCGACGGCCGACAATTTCATGCAGATGTTCTTCGGCTGGGAAGGGGTGGGGCTCTGCTCCTACCTGCTGATCGGCTACTGGTACGACCGGCCGACCGCCAACGCTGCCGCGATCAAGGCCTTCATCGTCAACCGGATCGGCGATTTCGGCTTCGCCCTCGGCATCATGGGCGTGTTCTACGTGTTCCGCTCGGTGGACTTCGCGACCGTGTTCCAGGCTTCGCCCGCAATGGCCGGCACCACGATCGACTTCCTCGGCATGCGGCTCGACACGCTGACGACGCTCTGCCTGCTGCTGTTCATCGGCGCCATGGGCAAATCGGCGCAGCTCTTCCTCCATACCTGGCTGCCGGACGCGATGGAGGGCCCGACGCCGGTCTCCGCCCTCATCCATGCCGCCACCATGGTGACGGCCGGCGTGTTCATGGTCTGCCGGCTCTCGCCGATGTTCGAGCAGGCGCCGGTCGCTCTCGAGGTCGTCACTTTCGTCGGCGCCTCGACCGCCTTCTTCGCCGCGACGATCGGGCTCTGCCAGAACGACATCAAGCGGGTGATCGCCTATTCGACCTGCAGCCAGCTCGGCTACATGTTCTTCGCCGCCGGCGTCTCGGCTTATGGCGCCGCCATGTTCCACCTCTTCACGCATGCTTTCTTCAAGGCGCTGCTCTTCCTCGGCGCGGGCTCGGTCATCCACGCCATGTCGGGCGAGCAGGACATGCGCAAGATGGGCGGCATCTGGCGGCTCATCCCGATCACCTATGCCCTGATGTGGATCGGCAGCCTCGCACTCGCCGGCATCGGCATCCCCGGTCTGTTCGGCTTCGCCGGCTTCTATTCCAAGGACATCATCCTCGAATCCGCCTGGGCGGCGCAGAGCCCGATGGGCCAGTACGCCTTCGCGCTCGGTATCGCGGCCGCGGTGATGACGGCCTTCTATTCCTGGCGGCTGCTGTTCATGACCTTCCATGGCGAGCCGCGCGCCGACCACGACACCCTCCACCACGTCCATGAATCGCCCTGGGTCATGCTGGTGCCGCTTTTCGTGCTGGCGGCCGGCGCGACGCTCTCGGGCATCCTGTTCTACGATCTCTTCGTCGGCCACGACATGGCGGGTTTCTGGCGCGATTCGCTGCTCGTGCTCGAGGAGCACAACAGCATCGAGGCCGCGCACAATGGGCCGGAATGGGTCGGCCTCGCGCCCCTCGTCATGGGCCTCGTCGGCATCGCGCTCGCCTGGGTCTTCTATCAGCGCATGCCCTGGCTGCCCGCCCTTGTCGCCCATCGCTTCCGGGGGCTGTACCTCTTCCTGCTCAACAAGTGGTATTTCGACGAGCTCTACGAGGCGATCTTCGTGCGGCCGGCGAAGGCGCTCGGCTACGGCTTCTGGAAATCCGGCGACGGCGCGGTAATCGACGGAGTCGGGCCCGACGGCGTCGCCGCCGCGACGCGCGATCTCGCACGGCGCGCCGGACGGCTGCAGACCGGCTACGTCTATCACTACGCCTTCGCCATGCTGATCGGCGTGGTGGCGCTGGTGAGCTGGTATCTCTTCGTGCGGGCGCGCTAGACGATGTTCGGCAACCTCCCCATCCTCTCGCTCGTCACCTTCCTGCCGACGCTGGGGGCGCTCTTCATCCTGCTCATCCGCGGCGAGCCGGCGGTGGTCGCCCGGAACGCGCGCAGCGTCGCGCTGCTCGCCTCGCTCATCACCTTCGTGCTGTCGCTCGAGCTCTGGTTCGGCTTCGACCGGACCAGCGCCGACTTCCAGTTCGTCGAGCAGGCCGAATGGATCCCGGCCTTCGGCATCTCCTACCACATGGGCGTGGACGGAATTTCCGTGCTCTTCGTGCTGCTCTCGACGGTGCTCACGCCGATCTGCGTGCTGGCGAGCTGGGATGCGATTCGGGTGCGCGTGAAGGAGTACATGATCGCCTTCCTGGTCCTCGAGACGCTGATGGTCGGCAGCTTCTGCGCGCTCGATTTCGTCGCCTTCTACATGTTCTACGAGGGCGTGCTGATCCCGATGTTCCTGATCATCGGCGTCTGGGGCGGCCTGCGGCGCGTCTATTCCGCCTTCAAGTTCTTCCTCTACACGCTGCTGGGATCGGTGCTGATGCTGCTCGCGATCCTCGCGGTCTATTTCCAGGTCGGCACCACCGACATCCCGGCCGCCCTCGAGCACAGCTTCCCGCCCGCGCTGCAGACCTGGCTCTGGTTCGCCTTCTTCGCCTCCTTCGCGGTCAAGGTGCCGATGTGGCCGGTCCATACCTGGCTGCCGGACGCCCATGTCGAGGCGCCGACCGCGGGCTCGGTGATCCTGGCCGGCGTGCTGCTGAAAATGGGGGCTTACGGCTTCATCCGCTTCTCGGTGCCGATGCTGCCCGACGCCTCGGCTCAGTTCACGCCGCTCGTCTATGCGCTCAGCATCGTCGCGGTGATCTATACCTCGCTGGTGGCGCTTGCCCAGGAGGACATGAAGAAGCTCATCGCCTACAGCTCGGTCGCCCATATGGGCTTCGTCACGGTCGGCATCTTCACGGTCAACCAGCAGGGCATCGAGGGCGCGCTCTTCCAGATGCTGAGCCACGGCGTCGTCTCGAGCGCGCTCTTCCTCATCGTCGGCGTCGTCTACGACCGGGTGCACAGCCGCGACATCGCGCGCTACGGCGGGCTCGTCCACCGCATGCCGCTCTATAGCGCCGCTTTCATGCTGTTCATGCTGGCCTCGGTCGGATTGCCCGGCACCAGCGGCTTCATCGGCGAGTTCCTGGTGATGGTGGGGGCGTTCCAGTCCGACAGCTGGGTCGCGGCGCTCATCTGCACCGGCATCGTCCTCGGCGCTGCCTACATGCTCTGGCTCTATCGCCGCGTCATCTTCGGCAAGCTCGAGAAGGCGGACCTGATGACGATCCTGGACCTCAGCCCGCGCGAGATCGCCGTGTTCGCGCCGCTCGTGCTGCTGGTGCTCTGGATGGGCATCTATCCGAAATCCTTCCTCGAGTTCATGTCGCCCACGGTCGAGCAGCTCATCGCCCACCACCAGGCGGCGCTCGGCGACACCAAGGCGACCGGTTTGGCCGACCTGCTCGGCGGCTCCTGGCAGGCGATCCTGACGGTGGTGAGGTAGCCGGGAATGACTCAGCTCTTCAATTTGGCGCTGCCCGAGATCCTGATCGCCGCCGCCTGCATGGCGCTCATGCTGTTCGGCGCCTTCAGCCGCGCCGACCGGACGCGCAGCATCACGGTGCTTAGCCTCATCGCCATGCTGGCCGCGGGCGTGCTGGTGACGATGCAGCCGGCGGGCCGTGCGCTCGCTTTCAACGGCCTCTTCGTGACCGACGCCTACGCCGGCTTCCTCAAGCTCACCGTGCTGTTGGGGGCGATCTTGAGCCTCGTGCTCTCGCTCGGCTACCTGCAGCGCGAGATGATGGCGCGTTACGAATTCTCGCTGCTGCTGCTGTTCGCCGTGCTCGGGATGCTGATGATGATCTCGGCCAACGACCTCATCTCGCTCTATGTCGGCCTCGAGCTGCAGAGCCTCGCGCTCTACGTCGTCGCCGCCTTCCGGCGCGACAATCTGCGGTCGACCGAGGCGGGCCTCAAATATTTCGTGCTGGGCGCGCTCTCCTCCGGGATGCTGCTCTACGGCGCCTCGCTCGTCTATGGCTTCGCCGGCGCGACCGGTTTCGATGCGATCGCGCGGAGCCTCGTCGATCTCGGCGGCGCCGAACCCTCGCTCGGGCTCATCGTCGGGCTCGTGTTCCTCATCGCCGGCCTCGCCTTCAAGGTCTCGGCCGTGCCCTTCCACATGTGGACGCCCGACGTCTACGAGGGCGCCCCCACGCCGGTCACCGCCTTCTTCGCGATCGCGCCCAAGGTCGCCGCCATCGGCCTCTTCGGGCGGGTGCTGGTCGGACCCTTCGCGGATCTGCTGCCGCAGTGGCAGCAGATCATCACCTTCGTCGCCATCGCCTCCATGGCGCTCGGCGCCTTCGCCGCGATCAACCAGACCAACATCAAGCGGCTGATGGCCTACAGCTCGATCGCCAATGTCGGCTATGCGCTCGTCGGTCTCGCCGCGGGCACGCCGCTCGGCATCCGCGGCCTGCTCATCTACATGGCGATCTACGTGGTGACCAACGCCGGCGCCTTCGCCTGCATCCTCGCCATGCGCCATAAGGGCCGCATGGTCGAGGGGATCGCCGACCTGGCCGGGCTCGGCAAGACCCAGCCGATGATGGCGCTGGCACTCGGCATCTTCATGTTCTCGCTCGCCGGCATCCCGCCGATGGCCGGGTTCTTCGGCAAGCTGTTCGTATTCCAGGCCGCGATCCAGGCGCAGCTCTATACCCTCGCCGTGATCGGCGTCGTCACCAGCGTGGTCGGCGCCTACTACTACGTGCGCATCGTCAAGCTCATGTATTTCGACGAGCCCACGGAAAGCTTTGACCGGCCGATGGGGCTGGAGGTCGCCGGCGTCGCCGCGGTCGCGGCGGTGTTGACGCTGCTCTTCTTCATCCTGCCTGCACCGCTGCTGGCGAGCGCGGCTGCGGCCGCGGACTCGCTCTTCGGCGGCTGAGTTCCCGAGGCGCATGGCCGTTCCGGCCCCCGTCCTGCCGGCGTTCTACCGGCTCCTCGCCTTCGACAGCCTGCCCAGCACCATGGACGAATGCCGCCGTGCCGCCGCCGAAGGCGCGCCGGAGGGGCTGCTGGTCTGGGCGCTCGAGCAAACCGCGGGACGCGGGCGGCGCGGCCGCAGCTTCCTCTCGCCGCCGGGCAATCTCTACCTGTCGCTGCTGTTGCGGCCCGGCGGAAGCGTCGCCGACGGGGCGCAGCTCGGGTTCGTCGCCGCGGTCGCGCTTGCCGAGGCGGTCGCCGAGCTGCTGCCCGACGGCGCCCGGCGCGTCCGGCTCAAATGGCCGAACGATCTGCTCATCGACCGCGCCAAGGCGAGCGGCATCCTGCTCGAGGGCCAGCCGATGCCGGGCGGACGGCTCGATTGGATCATTCTCGGCATCGGCGTGAATGTCGCGAGCCATCCGGCCGACACGCCCTATCCCGCGACCTCGCTCGCGGCCGCCGGCGGCAGCGCAGGGCCGTCGGAGCTGCTCGCGGTTTTCGCCGCCCGATTCGTCGCCTGGCATGCGGCGTGGACCCGCGAGGGTTTCGGCCCGATCCGCCAGGCCTGGCTCGCGCGCGCGGCCGGATTGGGCGAAGCGATCACCGTGCGGCTGCCGCAGGAGACGCTGCAAGGCCGCTTCGCCGACCTCGACGATACGGGCATACTCTGGGTCGAGCTTGCCGGCGGCGGCCGCCGCGCGGTCGCAACCGGCGATCTCTATTTTCCGGCGGGGTGAGGGACGGGATCCGCGATGCTGCTGGCGATCAACGCGAACAACACCAACGTCAAGTTCGCCGTGTTCGACGGCACCGCCGTCAAGGGCGATTGGCGCCTCTCGACCAGCGGGTCGCGGACGGCCGACGAATACATGGTCTGGCTCGACCACCTGATGGGGCTCGCGGGCGTCCGCGCGAAGGACATCGACGGCGCCATCCTCGCGACCGTCGTGCCGCAGACGCTCTTCAACCTGCGCCAGCTTTGCCGGCGCTATTTCCACACCGACCCGCTCGTGGTCGGCGATCCCGCGGTCAAGCTCGGCATCAAGGTGCTGATCGATCCGCCGATCGGCGCCGATCGGCTCGCCAACGCCGTCGGCGGCAATCTGCTGGTGCAGGCGCCGCTCATCATCGTCGATTTCGGCACCGCCACCACCTTCGACGTGATCTCCGCGACCGGCGACTATTGCGGCGGCGTGATCGCGCCCGGCATCAATCTCAGCCTCGAGGCGCTGCACAGCTCGACCGCCATGCTGCCGCGCATCGCCGTCGAGCGGCCGACCCGCGTGATCGGCACCGACACGCTCACCGCCATGCAGTCCGGCATCTACTGGGGCTATGTGAGCCTGATCGAGGGCGTGGTCGCGCGCATCAAGGCCGAGTGGGGCGGGGCCATGACCGTGATCGCGACCGGGGGCCTGGCGCCGCTCTTCTTCGGCGCGACGCCGATGCTGGAGCGTCTCGAGCCCGAGATCACCATGCGCGGCCTCGTCGAGATCTACCGGCGCAACCGGACGCCGGCATGACGGTTACGCCGGGCGCCGACGAGCTGCTCTTCCTCGCCCTCGGCGGGTCGGGGGAGATCGGGATGAACCTCAATCTCTACGGCCATGCCGGACGCTGGCTCATGGTCGATCTCGGGATCGCCTTCGGCGACGACGCCACGCCCGGGATCGAGGTGATCATGCCCGATCCCGCCTTCATCGAGGCCGAGCGCAAGAACCTGGTCGGGCTCGTCCTCACCCACGCGCATGAGGATCATATCGGCGCCGTGCCCTATCTCTGGCCGCGGCTCGGCTGCCCGATCTACGCGACGCCCTTCACCGCCGCGGTGCTGCGCCGGAAGATGACGGAATCCCAGTTCGAGGATCCGCTGCCGCTGACCGAGATTCCGCTGTCCGGCCGCTTCAGCATTCCGCCCTTCGAGCTCGAATTCGTGACCCTCACCCATTCGATCCCCGAGCCCAATGCGGTGGTGATCCGCACGCCCGCCGGCACGGTGCTCCATACCGGCGACTGGAAGCTCGATCCCGAACCGCTGATCGGGCCGATCACCGACGAGGCGGCACTCCGGCGGATCGGCGGGGAGGGGGTGCTCGCCATGGTCTGCGATTCGACCAACGCGCTGGTGCCGGGCGAATCCGGCTCCGAGGCGACGGTGCGGGACAGCCTCGACGGGCTCATCGGCCGCGCCAAGCAGCGCGTCGCGGTCGCCTGTTTTTCCAGCAACGTCGCGCGGCTCGAGAGCGTGGCGAAGGCCGCCGCCCGCCACGACCGCCATGTGGCGCTCGTCGGCCGCTCGCTCTGGCGCATCAACCAGGCGGCGCGGGAGACCGGCTATCTCGCCGACGTGCCGGATTTCGTCAGCGAGCACGACGCCAACTACCTGCCGCGCGAGAAGACCGTGCTGCTCTGCACCGGCAGCCAGGGCGAGCCGCGCTCGGCGCTCGCCCGCATCGCGCGGGGCGATCATCCGGCGGTGCAGCTCGAGGCGGGCGACACGGTGATCTTCTCCTCGCGCGTCATTCCCGGCAACGAACGGGCCATCGGCCAGCTGCAGAACGACCTGGTCCGGCTCGGCATCGAGCTGGTGACCGAGCGCGACCACGACGTCCATGTCTCGGGCCATCCGGCGCAGGACGAGCTCGCGCAGATGTACCAATGGGTGCGGCCGCGCATCGCCGTGCCGGTGCATGGCGAACCGCGCCACATGATGGCGCATGCCAGGCTCGCGCTCTCCTGCCAGGTGCCGGAGGCGATCGTGCCCTCGAACGGGGCGCTGATCCGCCTCGCCCCGGGGCCGGCCGCGAAGATCGACGAGCTGCCCTCCGGCCGGCTCGGGCTCGACGGCACCGCGCTCATCCGGCTCGACGGCGAAACGCTGCGACTGCGCCACCGGATGATGCACAACGGCGCCGCGGTCGCGACCCTGGTGATGAACGGCGAGGGCCGGCTCAAGGCCGAGCCGCGGATCGCGATCCAGGGCCTGTTCGAGCCGGAGGAGATCGAGGCCGCCGCGGCCGACGCGGCCGCCGCCGTCCGGGACGCCCTCGACCGGCTTTCGGCGGCCGACCGGCGCCTCGACGATGTCGTGAAGGAGACCGCCCGCATCGCCGTCCGGCGCGCCGTCAACGCGCGGCGCGGCAAGAAGCCGTTGACGGAAGTCCACCTGATCCGCCTCTAGTTGACAAGTACGAGGCGAAAAGGAGCCGGAACCCTGTGATCGGACGCCTGAACCATGTCGCCATCGCCGTGCCCGACCTCGCGGCCGCGGCGGCGGTCTATCGCGACACGCTCGGCGCCAAGGTCTCGGCGCCGCAGCCGGAGCCCGACCATGGCGTGACCGTGGTGTTCGTCGAGCTGCCCAACACCAAGCTCGAGCTGCTGCATCCGCTGGGTGCGAATTCGCCGATCGCAAGCTTCCTCGAGCGCAACCCGGCGGGCGGGATCCACCATGTCTGCTACGAGGTGGCCGATATCCGGGCGGCGCGCGACCGGCTCAAGGCGGCTGGCGCGCGGGTGCTGGGCGACGGCGAACCCAGGACCGGCGCGCACGGCAAGCCGGTGCTGTTCCTGCACCCGAAGGACTTCTGCGGCACCCTCATCGAGCTGGAGCAGGCATGAGCTGGCTCAGCGGGATCGTCGTCTATTTCTTGATCTGGTGGGTGGCGCTGTTCGCGGTGCTGCCCTGGGGCGTGCATATCCCCGACAAGGCGGAGCCCGGTCACGCCCAGAGCGCGCCGGCGCGGCCCCGGCTCTGGCTCAAGGCGGCGGTGACCAGCCTCATCGCCGGCCTGCTCTGGCTCGTCTACTACTGGCTCTACCATTCCGGCTGGGTCGAGTTCCGCGCCGCGCCTTGAGGATTCCCCGATGAGCAGCTATTGCGACGCCGCCCCCGGCCATCCGTTCCACGGGCCCTATCACGACCAGGAATACGGTTTTCCGCTCGCGGGCGACGATGCGCTGTTCGAGCGGCTGGTGCTCGAGATCAACCAGGCGGGCTTGAGCTGGCTCACCATCCTGAAGAAGCGGGAGGGCTTCCGGGCCGCCTACGCCGGCTTCGCGATCGACGAGGTGGCCCGCTTCGGCGCCCGCGACCGCAAGCGGCTGCTCGCGGACGCCGGGATCATCCGCAACCGCCTCAAGGTCGAGGCGGCGATCGAGAACGCCAAGCGCCTCCAGGCGATCCGCGACAGCCACGGCTCTTTCGCGGCCTGGCTCGACGCCTACCACCCGCTCCCCAAGGCGGACTGGGTCAAGCTCTTCAAGGCGACGTTCCGCTTCACCGGCGGGGAGATCGTCGGGGAGTTCCTGATGAGCACCGGTTATCTGCCGGGGGCGCATCGCGAGGATTGCCCGGTCTATCGTCGGATCCTGCGGCAGAAGCCGGCCTGGATGCACCCGAAAGTGAAATCCCGCTAATCGAGATTTCTTAGAAACAACCTCAGCATCTCTGGTGCTGGTTTCTTTCTAAAAAACAGCTAGATATCTGGCGATCTTGATTTTTAAATCCAA
>Ga0214473_10008650_pt1 | contig 12031 bp, 14 predicted proteins | sample RVTome_7_FD_203509 | JGI IMG/M metagenome (GOLD analysis project Ga0214473, IMG submission 203509) | Soil microbial communities from uranium-contaminated site in the Upper Colorado River Basin, Wyoming, United States - RVT98D197 | ecosystem: Environmental > Terrestrial > Soil > Contaminated >...
TCCTCGAGCGGGCCCGCGCGGTGGCCCTGGGACCGGAAGTCGCCCTGGTGCTGCGCGGTCGCGCGCCGGGCGGACCGCTGCTCCGGCTGGCGGACGCCCTGGTCGCGCTGGCCGCAGCCTCCGGCACTCGGGTGCTGGTCCACGACCGGCTGGACGTGGCGCGGCTCGCCGGCGCGGCGGGCGTGCACTTGCCCGGATACGGCCTGCCGGTGGCGGCGGTGCGCGAGGACCTGGGCCCGGCACCGCTCCTGGGCCGGTCCACCCACACGCCGGCCGAGGCGGCAGCCGCGCTGGCGAAAGGCGCCGACTACGTCTTTCTCGGCAACATCTGGGAGACCGCCACCCATCCGGCCCGGACGGCGCTCGGCCCCGAAGCGCTGGCGACCGCCGTGACCGCCGTGACCGCCGCGCCGGTCGCGCCCGTCGTCATCGCCATCGGGGGCGTGACGCCCGATCGCGCGCGCGAGGCGCGGGCCGCGGGAGCCCACGGCGTGGCGGCCGTCCGGGCCATCTGGGATACGCCCGATCCCGCTGCGGCGGCGCGGGCCCTGCTGCTATCTTTCAGCCGATGACGACCGCGACGATCCGGGTGCTGGTGAACGGCGAAGCGCGTCACCTTCCGGGCGGACAGTCTCTGCTCGACCTGCTCCGGCACTTCGAGCTCGACCCCCGCGCCGTGGTGGTGGAGCTGAATCGCACCATCGTCCGGCGCCCCGCGCTGGAAACGACGCCGGTCCAGGACGGAGACGCGGTGGAGCTGGTGCACTTCGTGGGGGGCGGCTGACGTGACCGCCACCGCCACGCTGCAGGACACGCCCTTCACCATCGCGGGACGCAGCCTCCGCTCGCGGCTCATCGTGGGCACCGGCAAGTACCGGGACCACGAGACGATGGTCGCCGCGCACGTGGCCTCCGGCGCCGACATGGTCACCGTCGCGGTGCGCCGCGTGGACCTGGACCGGTCTAAGGAAGCGGGCATCCTCCATCACATCGATCCGGAGAAGTACTTCCTGCTGGCCAATACCGCCGGCTGCTACACCGCGGCGGACGCCATCCGCTACGCACGGCTCGCGCGCGAGGCCGGCTTCAACGAGTTCGTCAAGCTCGAGGTGATCGGCGACCAGGAAACCCTGCTGCCCGACGTGGCCGAGCTGCTAGTCGCGGCCCGGACGCTGGTGGGCGAGGGGTTCCAGGTTCTGGCCTACACCAACGAAGACCTGATCACCGCCCTCCGGCTCGAGGACGCGGGTTGCGCCGCGGTGATGCCGCTGGCGTCGCCCATCGGCAGTGGGCTGGGCCTGCTCAATCCGTACGCCGTGCGCACCATCAAGCGCCGGCTCCAGGTGCCGGTGATCGTGGACGCGGGCGTCGGCACCGCGTCGGACGCGTGTATCACGATGGAGCAGGGCGTGGACGGCATCCTCATGAACACGGCCATCGCCGAGGCGGCGGATCCGGTCCTGATGGCGACCGCGATGCGACACGCGGTGGAGGCCGGCCGGCTGGCCTACCTGGCGGGCCGGATGCCGCGCCGCGAGGTCGCGGTGCCGTCGAGTCCCTTCGAAGGGATGGTTGGTAGCTGAAGGGGTAGAAGGAGCAGGGTGGTTGACGTACGCAGGGATTCGGGGGAACGGGCGACGTCGCCCGACCGCGGGTTGGCACCACGACGAGCCGCGTTGGGGGTCCTGCGGGCGGTGCGTGAGGGTCGCACCTTCGACGGGGCGCTGGACCAAGCCCTGCCCGGGCTGGGCGACGCCGATCGACGGCTGGTGCACGAGATCGCGGCCGGGGTGCTGCGAGCGCGGGACGAGCTGGACGCGATGCTGGCCCCGCGGGTCACGGGCGGGTGGCGGCACGTCGCCGACGACATGAAAGACATCCTCCGGATCGGCGCGTACCAGCTGCGCCTGCTCGACCGGATCCCGGTGCACGCCGCGGTGGCGGCGACGGTCGAGCTGGCCAAACGCGAGCACGGGCAGCGGCCCGCGGGGTTCGTGAACGCGGTGCTGCGGCGGCTGGCGCAGGAAGCAGAGGCAGGAGGGCAGGAGGGCAGCAGGGCAGAGACGGCAGAGCGGCAGGGCGGCAGCGCGGCAGCGACAACCGCTCAACCGCTCAACCGCTCAACCGCCGGCGCTCCCACGGACGCGCTCGGTCAGCTCGCCAAGCGGCACTCGCACCCCCGGTGGCTGGTGGCCCGATGGGTCGAGCGCTTCGGGGCCGAGGCCACCGAGCGGCTGCTGGCGCACAACAACCAGCGGCCCCCGGTCCAGCTCCAGGCGGCCCGCTGGCCGCTCGACCAGCTGCGGACCGCGCTGGTCGAACGAGGTTTCGAGGTGGACGAGTCGCCCGAGCGGCCGGGAGTGGGGCTGCGGGGCGCGGTGGTGCCCGAGTTGCCCGGGTTCGCCGAGGGCGCCTTCGTGGTGCAGGACGCGGCGCAGGCGCTGGCGCTCGCCTTCGTGGCGGTGCCGGACGGCGCGCTGGTGTGGGACGCGTGCGCCGCGCCCGGCGGCAAGAGCGCCGTGATGGCCACGCGATGCCGGGTGGTGGCGTCCGACGTCCGGGCCGAGCGCCTGCCCCGTCTGGCCGAGACCGTGCGCCGGGCGGGACCGGACGCCACCTTGTTGCGGGCCGACGCCCTGGCGGCGCCGTTCCGCCCGATGACGTTCGACGCGGTGGTGCTGGACGTCCCGTGCAGCGCCTCGGGCACCCTGGCGCGGCACCCGGACGGGCGGTGGCGGCTGAACTCGCGCCGGCTCGAGCGGCTGGCCATGCTGCAGCGCGCGCTGCTCGATGCCGTGGCCCCCGCCGTAGCCCCGGGCGGGCTGCTGGCGTACATGACCTGCTCGCTGGAGCGGGAGGAGAATCAGGACCAGGTGGACGGTTTCCTCGCGCGACACCCCGAGTTCCGCCGCAGCGCGGATGATCTGTTCGTGTTCCCACCGGATCGTGGAACGGACGGCGGCTATGCCGCCCGGCTCGTGCGCGCGACTTGAAGATTCGCCGACGCTTCGCGAGCGGCGGCGCCATCACCCGCCTGCTCGATTTCCTGAAGAGCCGCTTCCTCCCCGCCCCCCCGGACGACGACGCGGCCAAGTCGCTCGTGCCCGATGCGCCGCGGTTTGGAGACTACGAAGCGCCGGGCGCGACGGGCACGACGGGCGGGCGTCCTTTCCTGCGCCGGTTGGCCGCGATCCCGGTCCCGGCGTACGTCCGCGATCGCCAGTTCGGGCTGGTGGCGGGGAGCGTCTTCCTGGGCACGCTGTTGGTTGGCTACCTGATGGCAGCGCTGGTCTTCTTCCCGGCCCCGATCTTCGCGGCCAACCGGTCGGTGCCGCGGGTCATCGGCCTGCAGGAAGCCGCGGCGCGGGAGCGGCTGTCTGCGGAGCGGCTGCGGGTGGGGGCGGTGACCCACGAAGCGCATCCCACGGCGGCGGCGGGGATCGTCGTGTGGCAGGAGCCGCCGCCGGGGGTGGTGGCGCCCGAGCAGACCGACGTGACGCTCACCGTAAGTGACGGGCCCCGCCGCATCCCGGTGCCGGACGTCGCCGGGTACGAGGCGGAGCACGCCCGCCTGCTGATCGAGTCGGCCGGACTGCGCGTGGGGTCCACGGAGTCCACCCAGGCGCCCACGCCCAAGAACGTGGTGGTGAATACCCGGCCGCCGGCCGGCGCCGCCCTGACGCCCGGTGGGTCGGTGACGCTGGTGGTGAGCGTGGGGACCGCCACGATCCGCGTCCCGTCGCTCAAGGGACTCTCGCTGGAAGAAGCCCGGCTCGCGCTCGAAACGGCCGGGCTGGTGCTGGGGACGTGGTTTGGCCAGACACCGTCGGACGCGGACGTGGCACCCGGCGAGATCTTCTACCAGGAGCCGTCCGCCGGCACCCTGTCGGCGCCGGGCACGGCGGTCCACGTGCGCGTGGCGCGGAGTGGTCAATGACCGGGAACGTTCGCATCGCCCCCAGCATCCTGGCCGCCGATCTCGGCCGGCTGGCGGAAGACATCGCCCGGGTGGTGGAGGGCGGAGCCGACCTGATCCACGTGGACGTGATGGATGGGTGGTTCGTGCCCAGCCTCACGTTCGGCGCCGCGGTCATCGCGGCGGCGCGCAAGGCCACCACCCTGCCGCTCGACGTGCACCTCATGGTCGAAGGCCCGGAGCGCTATCTCAAGCCGTTCGCCGACGCGGGCGCATCGATCTTCACCCTGCACCCGGAGGCCACCCGCCACGTGCAACGGCAGCTGGCCCAGGCGCGCGAGCTGGGCATGCGGGCCGGCCTCGCCCTGAACCCCGCCACCCCCCTGGTCCACGCCGAGGAGGTGCTGGACGACCTCGATCTCCTGCTCCTCATGACCGTGAACCCCGGATTCGGCGGCCAGCGTTACATTCCGGCTTCGACCAACAAGATCCGTCGGGCCCGGACCCTGCTCGACCGCCACGGTAAGGGCGTCTGGCTCGAGGTAGACGGCGGCATCACGCCGGACACCATCGCTACCGCGCACCGGGCCGGGGCCGACACGTTCGTGACCGGATCGGCGGTGTTCGGGGCCCAGGACCCGGCCAAAGCGGTCCGGGACCTGAGACGGAAGACCGCGGCGTCGGTCTAGGAGCAGACATGGCAAACCGGGGGCAGTGGATCGCGGTCGGCGTCATCCTCGGCGTGCTGGCGTTCGGGCTGGGGGCGGCGTGGTTGCTCACGCCCGAGATCGGGCGGGTGGAGCCCGGCAGCCCCGCGCCCGACGCCACGATGGTGACGCTCGACGGCGGCGACACGGTGGCGGTACGTGACCTCCGCGGCCAGGTGGTGCTGCTCAACGTCTGGGCCACCTGGTGCGCGCCGTGCGAGCAGGAAATGCCCGCCATGCAGCGCCTCCACGATGAGCTGGGGCCGGGAGGTCTCAAGATCGTAGCGGTGAGCATTGACCAGGGAGACGCCGAGAGCGTCCGGAAGTGGATCGACGAGCGGCACCTCACCTTCGCCGTGCTGCACGACAAGTCGGGCCGCATCCAGCAGATCTACCAGACCACCGGGGTGCCGGAGAGCTTCGTGCTCGACCGCAACGGCACCATCGTCAAGAAGGTGATCGGCGCCACCGAGTGGGACCATCCCGCGCAGAAGGCCCTGTTCCGGAGGCTGCTTGCCGGCGAGTAAGTCCCGGCTGACAGTCGTGCGCGGCTGGATCGTCACCAACTGGCCGGTCAAGCTCACGGCGCTGGTCCTCTCGGGCGTGCTGTGGGCCGCGGTGGCGGCGGAGGAGCCCACCACCCAGCTCGTGCCGGTGGCACTCCAGGTGGAGCCGCCGCCCGGGCGGGCGCTCCGAGGCGCGATCCCCCAGGTGCAGGCGGTGTACGTGGGGCCCACCCGCGAGCTGATCAAGCTCTACTCGTCGCCGCCCACCATCCGGCGGGTGTTGCCCGATACGCTGTCGGGCAACGAGTACACGCTGGTCCTGTCGCCCGAAGATCTCGTGGTGCGGCGCAACGTGAACGTGCGGGCCCAGGACGTACAACCGCGGGCCATCACGGTGCTGCTGGACGACGTAGCCCGCCGGGTGGTACCGGTGGTGCCGCGGGTCCGGATCGTGCCGGACTCGAGCTACGCGATCCTGGGCGGCATCGCGGTCGAGCCCGCCTTCGTCACCGTCATCGGCCCGGAGTCAGCCATCCACCGGCTGGACAGCGTGCATACCATCACGATCGAGCTGACCGGCGTGACCGACCCGGTGCGCCGCGCCGTGCGGCTCGACACGGCGGGACTGGGCCGGGTGCGGTTCTTGCCGGACGAAGTGGAGATCTCGGCCGAGATCGCGTTCATGGCCGAGCGGGTGCTGATGGGCGTGCCGGTGACCATTCAGGCCGACCGCCCGCAGGGGCTCACCAGCGACCCGCCCGCCGTCATCGTGACGGTGCGCGGGCCCAGCCCGCGGCTGGCGCGGCTCACCCGCGACTCGGTGGCGGTGGTGGCGATGCCCGCCACGGCGGCCGACCGGCCGGAGACGGTGCGGCTCCGGGTGGTGGCACCCGACGGACTCTCCGGCATCGCCACCCCGGACACCGCGGTCGTGGTCCGGCGCCGTGGCTGACGTCGTCCTCGGGATCGAGACCTCGTGCGACGAAACCTCGGCGGCGGTGCTGGCCGGCGAGGGCGATAGACCCGAGCTCGCCAGCCTCGTCATCCTCTCCCAGGACGTGCACCAGGTGTTCGGCGGGGTGGTGCCCGAGCTGGCAAGCCGGGCGCATTTGCGGGCACTCGATCCGGTGGTGGGGCGGGCGCTGGACGAAGCCGGCGTCCCGCTGTCGGCCGTGGACGCCATCGCGGTGACCCAGGGGCCGGGGCTCGTGGGCGCGCTCCTCGTGGGCGTGTGCTACGCCAAGGCGCTGGCGGCCGGGCTCGCGAAGCCGCTCGTGGGCGTTCACCATCTCGAGGGACATCTATTCGCGCCCGCGCTCGAGGACCCGGATCTCGAGCCCCCGTTCGTGGCGCTCATCGTGTCGGGCGGGCACACCCTGCTGCTCGACGTGCAGGCCTGGGGCCGGTACCGAATCCTGGGCGAAACCCGGGACGATGCGGCGGGCGAGGCGTTCGACAAGGTGGCCGCACTCCTCGGGCTCGGCTATCCGGGCGGGCCGCCCATCGAGGGGCTGGCCGCCCTGGGTCGCGACCGGTTCAAGTTCCCCCGGCCCATGCTGCACGACGGGTTCGACTTCTCGTTCAGCGGGTTGAAGACCGCGGTGTTGCACGCCGTCCGGGCCTCGGCGGACGTCGCGGCCGACCGGCCTGACCTGGCCCGGTCGTTCCAGGACGCGGCGATCGACGTGCTGGTAGAGAAGACGGCGCGCGCGGTCGAGCAGACCGATCATTCGATCGTGGTGCTGGGCGGCGGGGTCGCGTGCAACAAGACGCTGGCCGCGCGGCTGGCCGAGCGGGTGCGGGGCATGGCGCGGGTGGCGGTGGCGCGGCCCCGGTTGAACCTCGACAACGCGGCCATGATCGCGCGGGCCGGGTGGTTCCGGTGGCAGCGCGGCGAGGTCGCGGATCACTACCTGGACGCGGATCCCTCTCTGCCCTGGCCGGGGTTGGAGCGCGGTCCCATTTCGCAGCCGGCGCCATGACCGTCTATCCGCTCACCTTCTCGCTGTTCGGGCTCGAGATCACCGGCTTCGGCATCATGATGATGGTTGGGTTCCTGGCCGCGGGCTGGGTGATGGGGCTGGAGCTGGAACGGCGCAAGCTGAGCAAGGAGTACGCGGCGGACATCGTGGTCGCGGCGGTGATCGGCGGCATCGTCGGCGCCAAGCTGTGGTACGTGGCGCTCCACGGCGGGCCGGTGTTGTCGCGCGGCGGCCTGGTGTGGTACGGCGGGTTCATCGGCGGGTTCACCGCGGTGACGGGGATGGGTTGGTGGAAGAAGGTCCCGCTCCGGTTCACCTTCGAGCTGACCGCCCCCGCCCTCGCGCTCGGCCACGGGCTCGGCCGGGTGGGGTGTTTCCTGGTACAGGACGACTACGGGATGCCGACGAGCCTGCCGTGGGGCATGCGGTTTCCGCAGGGCCAGCCGCCCACCACCGCGGCGGTGCTGGCGCGCTGGGGTGTAGAGGTGCCGCCCGGCACCTCGCCGGGCGAAGTGCTGGCGGTGCATCCCACGCAGCTCTACGAGGTGGCCGCCCTCCTATTCCTTTTCTATCTGTTGTGGCGTTGGCGCCGGCACCAGCACGGAGTGGGATGGCTCTTCGGGTGCTATCTCGTGGGTGTCGGCATCGAGCGGTTTTTGGTGGAGTTCCTCCGGGCCAAGGACGACCGGCTGCTGGGCCCGTTCACGTTGGCCCAGGCGGCCAGCGTGGCGGTGTTCGTGATCGGCGTGACGTTGCTGGCGCTGTGGAAGAAGAAAGACGCGCTCGTCGTAAGGCCCGAGGGGGCGCTGGCACCGAAGGCCGCGGCGTAGGGCGCTCATGTCCGTCCTCTCCGCCACCGGCCACCTCACGCCCGCGCAGGCGGACGCCTACACCGCCGCCTTGCTCACCCTGCTGGGCTCGCAGGACCCGGTCACGGTCCTGCGCGACACCCCCGCCGCAGTCGGCCGGGAGCTCGACCTCATTCCACGAGATCGCGTCGCGAAACCCGAGGCGCCGGGGAAATGGTCCGCGGCCATCGTGGTCGCCCACCTCGCCGACGCGGAGCTGATGGGTGCCTTCCGGCTGCGCCTGATCCTGGCCCATGAACGGCCTCCGCTAACGCCATACGACCAGGATCGCTGGGCCGGCCGGCTGCACTACGAGCGGGCGACCCCGCAGGAAAGCCTCGAACGCTTCTCGGTCCTCCGCCGGGCCAATCTGCTGCTGTGGGCCGAGGCGTCGGCCGAGGAGCTGGCCCGGGTGGGGCTCCACGGGGAACGGGGCGAGGAGAGCGTCGCGCAGATGCGCCGCCTGTTCGCCGGCCATGACCTCGCCCACCTCCGGCAGCTCGCCCGCATCCGGAAGGCCGTGACCGGGCAATAGGAGACGTGCCGTGACGGGCCGATCGCTCCGGACCGACTGGGACCCCGCGAGGGCCGCGGTCATCATCTGCGACATGTGGGATGCTACCCAATGCGTGGCGGCAGCCGGCCGCGTGGTGGAGATGGCGCCCTGCATGAACACGGTGGTCTCCGGCCTTCGCGCGCAGGGCGCGTTGATCATTCACGCCCCGGGCGGTTGCGTCGATTTCTACCGCGACACTCCCGCGCGCACTCGGGCCGCTCAGGCTCCCCGGGCCCCGGCCACCGTGCCGATCGACTGGAATCCCTGGAACCGGGACCGCGAAGCTCCTCTCCCTCCGGCGCTGAGCGATCCGGGGCCATGCTCCTGTGATTCGCCCGAGCCTTGCTGCACGGCCGGGACCCCCTACCCCTGGACGCGGCAGATTCCCGCGATCGCCATCGCTCCTGAGGACGCCGTGACCGACGACGGCCAGGAGGTCTTCAACCTGCTGGAGCACCGGGGGATCGAAGACGTCGTGGTCATGGGCGTGCACACCAACATCTGCGTGCTCGGCCGGCCGTACGGAATCCGGCAGCTCGTGTACCTGGGCAAGCGGCCGCTGCTCTGCCGGGACCTGACGGACTCGTTCCATCGAGATCCGCGAGGCCACGCCTGGGGCACCGATCAGGTCGTGGCCCACATCGAACGATACTGGTGCCCGACCGTCACCAGCGACCAGCTGGTGGGCGGAATGCCCTTCCGGTTCCGCGGTGGCGGCTAAACCCGGAGCGAGATCGCCACCTGCTCCAGGAGGTCCATCGCGTCCTGCATGCCCGCCTCCATGCCGGTCTCGATGATCATGTCGCGCACCTTCCGGCTCGAGACCTGCATCAGCTGCGTGACCGTGGTGCGCCCGGCCTGTTCGGTCAACGTCATGGTGACGACGGCCGGGTCGTCGTCCCCACCGGGGACGCCCTCGTACACCTCGGTGTGGACGATGCGCTCATGGGGCACGAGCTCCCGGTACTCGCCGTGAAACGCGACCTCGAACCCGCGGTCGGTCATCATCACCCAGCGCCACCGGCCCCCTACCCGCAGATCCACCTCGGCCAGCGTGACCGTGCCCCGCTTGGCATGCCACCAGCGCTTGATCAGCTCGGGCGTGGTCCACGCCCGGTAGACCAGGTGCCGAGGCGCGTCGAAGTCCCGCGCGATGAGGATCTCGGTGTCGCTGGGAAGCGTCAGCACCGCCGCTCGCTTATTTGCCTGTGCCGCCATCATCCGCGTCCTCCGTCTGCTTGAGTTCGTCCAGCACGTCGTCCAGGGCCTCGAAGCGTTCGTTCCAGGTCCGCTCGTAGTGCTTGAGCCAGTCGTGGATGGGCTTGAGCGGCTGGCCGTTCAGCCGGTACATCCGGAACCGTCCCTCGTCTCGTGCGTCCACCAGCCCCACCTGCCGCAGCACCCGCAGGTGCTTGGAGACCTGGGGTTGAGCCAGGCCGAGCAGGGCGACCAGGTCGTTTACCGCCCGCTCCCCTCCGGCCAACACGTCCAGGATCTGCCGCCGCCGGGGCTCCGCCACCGCGTTGAACGCGTCGGTCGTGGTCGCCGCTCGTGCCATGGAGACAATATATGTCCATATGGGCATATGTCAACCGCCCGGTGGTGGTGCCTATCTTGGTACCATGAGGTCGTCGCTCGCCCCCGCGCTCCTCGTAGTGGCCCTGTCCGGCGGGCTAGGCGCCCAAACCCCGCCCCTGCGGCTCGACTGGTCGGCCGACGACTCGGCCCGCATCGCCTTTGCCACCGCCCACGGTCAGGCCTACCGCGGCGCGCATTCAATTGTCTGGGCACCCGCCGATTCCCTCGACCCCACCTGGCTGGCCGCGTTCGTCGATTCCCTGGACGTGGGGCTGAGCCGCCTCGAGGAGCTGATCGGGGGTCCGTATTCCTGGCAACGCATCGCCGACCGCCCTGTGGTCTTCTACCTGAGCCCGGGACGGTTCGTGTCGCATGCCAGCGGCCGCGACGCGGTGTTCATCTCCCTGCGCGCGGTGCGCCAGCGCTACGCCCCGTACCTGCACGAAGCGGCGCACGAGCTCCTGGCGGCCTCGTTTCCGTTCTATCCGTATGAGTATCCCGACAGCGTGGCCGAGGAGGCCGCTGCGGCCGACTTCCCGCAGTGGCTCAGCGAAGGGCTGCCCGACGTGCTGGCCCAGACCGCCGCGGCGGCCACCGGATTTCCCGAGGGCGACGTTTTCGAGATCGGCGGGCTGGCCAGGGCCGACAGCGCCTGCGCCGCCCGGCTCTCGGGCAGTCCGCGCCGGGCGGAGATTCTGGAGAAAGTGGGAGGCCGTGGCCGGCTCCAGGCGCTGTTCACCGACGAGCGCCCCCAGGTCGCCCCCGTCTTCTATGCCTGCGGCCAGTCGTTCACCCGCTACCTGGCCGAGCGGGTCGGCGTGCGGACGCTGGTGGTCCTGTTCTCGAGGGTTCCGTCCGGTGCGTGGCTCGCGGATCTGGAGGCGGCGGCCGGGCAACGCCTGGACGGCCTGCGTCGTGCCTGGCTGGTCGGCATCGGCGTGGAACCGGCCGCGAGGGACTGACCGGGCTAGTACGAGACCCGTACCGCCCCATCGTGGAACCGGCCGTAGCGACCGGCGGCCACCGCGATGATCTCACGTTCGCTTGCCGTCAGGCGGGCAAACGGCGATACCGCGAGTCTCACCGCGTCGTTGCCGATCGTGCGCTGCCAGGTCCCCACCACGCGCCCATCCACCAGCACCGCGGGACTGAGCATCCCGCCCCCCGCGTTCACCCTCCTCGCGTGCGCGGGATCGAGCACCGCACCCCGCTCCCGATAACCCACCAGGTACTCGTCAAACGCGGGCAGCAGGTGGGCGCGCGGCGATTTCCGCGGGACGGTCTTCCCGTCCACCAGCCAGTACGTCTCCCCGCCCTCCTGTTTGGAGACGAGTTCCCCCCTGACGAGCTCGAGCGCCTCCCGAGTCTGGCCCGCCGGGAGCCCGGTCCACCAGGCGAAGTCCTTCAGGGTGGCGGGGCCGCGGCTCTGGAAGTACCGGCGGGCCAGCTCCGCCAGCGCCTCGTCCCGCGCGACCGGCCGTGACGCCGGCACCCGGTCGTCGAGCAGCGCCCACGTCGGTTGCTTGCCCCGCCGGCCGCCGCTCGCGATGACCCCCGCCATCTCGGCGTAGCCGAGGATGTAGGAGAGGCGGCTCGCGGCCGCGATCCGGCCCCGGGTGAGCACGGCCGCCATCTCCGGGCGGGTGAGATGGCGGCCTCCCGCCAGTGCCTTCGCCCACAGCTCCGCGCATCGGCCGAGCGTGCGGGCGTCCAGCCCGTGCCGCCGGAAGCCGGGTGTCCACGACCCGATCAAACGGCTCCCCACGAGATCGAGCATCCACCGCAGGTCCTCGCGGGCGACGAATTGCCAGGTGCCGCGGAAGACATGGGTCCGAATGACGCGGCCCTCGGCGATCGCCGCCTCTATCGTTGCCTCGGTCGCCCCGGGCGTGCGGAGCCCCAGCGCCCAGCGCGCCGCGAGGTAGTCCTGCGCCTGCA
>Ga0214473_10008651_pt1 | contig 12031 bp, 9 predicted proteins | sample RVTome_7_FD_203509 | JGI IMG/M metagenome (GOLD analysis project Ga0214473, IMG submission 203509) | Soil microbial communities from uranium-contaminated site in the Upper Colorado River Basin, Wyoming, United States - RVT98D197 | ecosystem: Environmental > Terrestrial > Soil > Contaminated >...
ATTTAGATGAGTTTTGCTACAAAGTGAATAGAAGAAATTTTGGTGATCAAATATTTGACAGACTATTAATCGCCTGTGTAACTACCAATTATCAAAATGTTGTTAATCATTGCCGATAGTCATAATATTTAAAATACTCCGGAACTTATCAAATTTCCTTGCATTAATAATAATCCCGTGATCTTTTACTTCTCTTAAAATTTCATTTTTTTTGTCAAAGAATGGGGGATATACCGTCCAGTTTATCTTAATATTATTGATTCTGCATGCCTCCCAGAAACTCTCTGACATATTTTGAAGTAAAGATCCGTTGGTTGCGATACATATATTGGAATTTACAAAATATTTCCGGGTGATATTTAAAAATTGTTCTATTTCTGGGTGTAATAAAGGTTCTCCGCCTATTAACCTTATTGTCTCAATATTTGAAAAGAGAATACTTAGTTGCTTCATATCTCTCTCGTGATCGCTGACTTTTGCAAACGAAATATCAGCAATAGGACTGAATTGACTGCAACCTTTACACCTTAGATTACAATGAGTTGTAAGATGCATCTCAAGGTAAGCCAGAACTGGTTTTGAAATAGAACCTGCATTTGCTTTTCCCCAACTCAGATGTTTTGGAAGCAAATATAATCGGACTTTATAGATTACATAAAATCGATACAACCAGAAGATGAATGGAATCTTCCTTAGACTCTCCCGCGCGCGATTTCTTATTCTGATCCGATCCATAGTAAAATATCGAGATTATTCAGGATTAGGATTATGACCTTCTTATGGAACAGAATAACTTATAAAATTGCTCCAGGGACCACCTTTCTTATAAGTAACACCCAGTCTTCATCTGGTTTGGAAGGTGGTTCTCCAAGCCTGACTTTCCCCGGACCTGTTATTTCTTTCACACTACCCTGTTGCAAGAGACCCCCTTCCCGAGGATTAAACCACTCTACCTTAAATGTTGATATAATATTGCTGAGATCAAGTTCCGCTGATCCTCCATCAGGGAGGTACACAACATAAACCTCACGAGCCAATGCAAAGCAATATTTCGAGTTTTTGTTCTCCGGGTTACCAACAAGTTCATCTGTATTCTGCATATCCCAGAAGGGGATTTTGTTATCATAGAAGAAGTCAAGTGCAATACAGCAGTAATCCCAGCTCTGATTACGGCTGCGCCAGTCTTCGCAGTTAAGGTCGGTCTGTGGCAGGGTATATCCAAAGTAGTACTCCACACCACCTCCTCCTGCCATCAGCACTCCCCACAAAGTAAATTTGCGGATATCATGAATTGTGTAGGGAGTACTGTTTGATGGTCTTGCAGTACCGTCAAATCCTTCATAGTCGGTATCAGGTGGGACACCCGTAAAATGAGGACCCTGCTCATCATTGGCAACCACCCAGGATTTTCCTGACTTTTCAGCCTCCTGAATCCAATGAACAATCCTGTTATGAACTGTTGACCAGATGTTTTGAAGGGAAATACCGGTAATTAATGACTGATCGCCCAGCAATGGCTGATAAACGCGATCCTGCCAGTCGGGATAGGTATGGATCACAATATGATGCATATAAGGATCTGTTTCGCTTATATATTGTGCCATAGCTTTTTGCTGGTCGCTTGTCTGGGTATTCTCTTCACCAAGATTCCAGTTCAAAGCCAGCTCATATCCGTAACGGGCAATAAGCTCCCGCAGGTAGAGCTTACGTTCAATTCCCAGGTCGCCACCATCGAGCGAAGCAGGTACACTGGTAAGCTTACCGCTTGTATTATCATCGTTCTCTGTCTCCTGAAGCTTAAAATGAAGATAAAGTCCCAGTTTCTGGGCATGATCGAAGACGATCTGCCATTGATCGAGTTTAGAACAGTCGTAATGGAACTTGTCGTTGCGCGATACGAATGGCCATACATCATCGCCATCGCCACCGGCGTTGTAGGTCAGGAAGGAGAAGGCGTTGCAACCTGTACCTGCAAGATAGTTAAGAGCCCCGATCAGGCCTTGGCCTTTATTATCCTGCCATACCGGGTCGCCGGGCTGCCAGTCGCGAATGTGCGAATGCCAGCTCTTAAGATTAGAGGTAGCTGCCTCATTCTCACGAACAATTCCTGCATTTATATTTGAGTATGTACCATCAAAATCTTCACAGGCGAGAAGGTTTTCCGGAGAGTCGGCCCCCGCCTTAAGAAAAAATTCTTTGGTGCGGGCAAACTGCAGGTATCTTTTACCTACATATTCCAATCGTCCCTTTCCCCTGAAATCGCGATCTGATTTATTTGTTGGCGTAACATTAAATCTCCCCTCAGATTTCAAAACAACGGAGGTCCCGATATCAGATTCATTACTGACCGATATGTTTTTTCCAGCCAGAATGGTAACTTCATAATTCCAGAAACCGGTTTTATCTGGTGAGAGGTGAACGCGCCACTTATTTCCGGATTCAGCGGAACTCTCTGCAGCGTGACCATCAGCTGCAAAGTACCCCGGCACTTTATAACTTGGAGAACCCGATTCATGGGTGAATATAACTGTCATCCGATAGTCAAGAAACGGATTAGGAGTTGTGTCAGATTCGTTCGCCATCGGACCTTCCGCAGTAAGCGTTACCTTATGCCATTGTCTTAATTCTCCGATAACTTGTATCTCCTTATTGTTCTGCTTGCACGAAATAATAAATACGATACCGGCAAAAACGGAGATGATCCTGAATCTTTTCATAATATTTTTATAAGGATATGTCAAATACAAAAATACGATAATGAAGAATATTAGCAATGGTTCATAAAAACATTTCGACATTTCAACCATTGGCCTCCGTAGCTATAGCGAAGGAGGCATTTCAACATTTCAGCTAATAACCATAACAAGTAAAGAGATAATTTTTCTATTTTTACCACATTAGTTCATTTATAGAGTTTTTATGATGCTACGAAATGCTCTGGTATTACTAAGTACATTTTATATTTCGGGAGGTACAATTATTGAGGAACTTTTGCAGTGGAGAGGTCCAAACCGCAACGGAATCTATTCTGAGAAAGGACTGCTTAAAAGCTGGCCGGAGAAGGGCCCTGATATGTTATGGTCGTTTGAAGGTCTGGGTGCCGGTCATGGTAATGTTGGATTAGGCAAGGATAAAATATTTGTTCTTGGGATGCCTGATACCATTGGAATTCTATATTGTTTTGATTATAACGGAAAGCTAATCTGGCATAAAGAATATGGCCCTGAATGGTATGAAAACTATACCGGTGCCAGATCAACCCCTGTAATAATAAACGATCTGGTTTATTTTGAGAGCGGTCGTGGAGGTGTCTTTTGCTACGACAGCAAATCAGGAACAAAGATATGGTCAGTTGATATGTTTAAGAAGTTTGACGCAAAAAAAGTAACATGGGGCATGGCAGAGAATCTTCTTATAATAGGAGATAAGCTCATATGCACTCCGGGAGGGGAAAAAAACAATATTGTTGCTCTGAACCGTTTTACCGGAACAACAATATGGTCAAGCTCCGGAAACAAGCAACCATCAGCCTATTGCTCACCTGTTTTTGTAAGACATAACCAAACCTCACTGGTTGTAACAATGACTGCTGAATCTATTGTTGGTGTTGATGCTGAAACAGGTCAGTTCTACTGGCAGATTCCTCAGTTCCAGGGAAATAAAATTCATGCCAATATTCCTGTCTATTCTGATGGAATAATATATTGCTCCAGCGATGATGCCAAGACTAATTCGGGTCTGGTAGCATTAAAACTCTCCTATGACGGAAAAAGTGTCACAACTATATGGAGAAATGAGAACTTTAAAAATCTTATGGGTGGCATTATTGTAAGAGATGGATATATTTATGGCTCCTTATATAGAAAAAAACTATGGTGTTGCCTGGATGCAGAAACCGGGCAGATACTATATTCATCAGCCAAATTAGGTGACGGGAATATTATTTATGCTGATGGATTATTTTACTGCTACAGTGAAAATGGTGAAATTGCTTTGGTTAATGCAAATCACACGACTTTCAATGTTTTGAGCAAATTTCCGGTTCCCCTTGGTTCAGACCAACACTGGTCACATCCTGTTATTTACAATGGACGATTATATGTAAGACATGGAAATGCGTTGATGGTTTATTACATAAAGCATGTTTAATTATCGTATTATTTTTATTTACCTTTAGGAGTCAAATAGCCACCTAAATAATATATGTTTAACTCAATTTGCTCTTAAACAAACAGAATGAGATAGAAAGCAGGATCTAATTAATATCTTATTGAATACTATGAAGATCAATTATTCTGAGGATTAATAACTTAATAATAGGAGATTTTATTATGAAAACTGTAAAACGTCGCACATTTATCAAGAAATCTATGCTGGTATCGGCTGGTGTTGCACTGGGAGCACCTGCCTATATCAAAGGCTATGCACAGCAGCAGCCAAGTGACATTGTTAACGTTGCTGTTGCAGGAATTAATGACCGGGGTGGATTATACGGAGGTTCTGGTCATACAGCTAATTATACAAAGATAAAAGAATCAAGAGTAGTTGCTTTATGCGATCCTGTTGATTATCTTTTTCCCAAGGCAATTAAAGATATAGAGGATCTAGGCGGACCAAAGCCCAAAACAGTTGAAGATTTTCGTAATCTCCTGGATGACAAAGAAATAGATGCGATATCAATTGCTTCTCCGGGCTACTGGCACGCACTTATGTCTATATGGGCATGTCAGGCCGGCAAGGATGTATATGTGGAAAAACCGGTTTCGTGGTCAATAGACGAAGGGAGAAAAATGGTACAGGCGGCCCGGAAATATAACAGGATAATGCAGGCTGGGGTAAACCGCCGGAGCAACAGAGTCTCATTGAAAGCGATAGAATTGCTGAGGGATGGTGTAATAGGAGATATTTACATGGGTCGATATACTGTTTATAGAAGTCGGGATAGTATAGGACGTGTAAAAGACAGTCCAGTTCCGAAAGGTGTTAACTGGGATCTTTTCCGTGGACCTGCACCCATGATCCCGTTCAATGAGAACCATTTTCTTTATAAATGGCACTGGTATTGGGATACATCCACTACCGAGTTCGGAAACAACGGTATTCACGGGATTGATAGAGTTCGGCAGGCTATGAACAAGAATGAACATCCTGTAAAGGTGGCTTGCTGTGGTGGTTTCTATGCATATGATTCTGATCAGGAGGTACCAAACCTTGAGGTAGCAACATTCGAGTATGCAGACGGGTCAATAATTGAGCTGGAAGTAAGGAGTTTGCCAACACCAGGCGATACACAGGGTTTACTCTGGCTTGGCACAAAAGGATATGCTATGCTTGGTAACAGTTTTGAGGCATTCGTGACCGGTGAAAAACCTGTTGCAGCCAGAACAGGTCAAAACCCTCCGGTTTCTGCAACTGGAGGAAGGGGCTCCAGAGGCGCCCCTGAGCCAACCCTGGTAATTACAAATGAAGATTTGCCGGTTGACACCAGAAGAGATGAATTATCAAAAGCGAGGATCGAATACCATTTTCAGAATTTCATCGATTGTGTGAAGAGTCGTAAAGTTGAGGATCTTGAAGCAGATATACTTGAAGGGCATTTATCAACATCATTATGTCATCTGGGAAATACCGCATACAGAACAGGCCGGAAGCTTACATTTGACGGAAAAACTGAAAAATATGTGAACGATAAGGAGGCAAATACTTACCTGGCACGACCCGGAGGAGGCCGCAAACCATTTAATATACCGGATAAGGTTTAAGACATATTTTATGATATAGTAATTTTATTTCCAGGTTCGTTCCTCATCGGGATGAGTTCGACCTTAGGATCTCAATGCGCCTTCGGCTTTTGAGAACCTGTCTCAAGTGAGTACTGATTTTACAACTGGAGATCCCGATTTCGTTCCTCATCGGGATGAGTTCGACCTTAGGATCTCAATGCGCCTTTGGCTTTTGAGATCCTGTCTCAAGTGAGTACTGATTTTACAACTGGAGATCCCGATTTCGTTCCTCATCGGGATGAGTTCGACCTTAGGATCTCAATGCGCCTTCGGCTTTTGAGAACCTGTCTCACTAAAATTTTGACATGGATGGGGGAGATCCCGATTTCGTTCCTCATCGGGATGAGTTCGACCTTAGGATCTCAATGCGCCTTCGGCTTTTGAGAACCTGTCTCACTCACTTCCCTATACAGAAAGTAAAATGCTATTGATTATCTGCTTATTATACAGTTTGGGCAACAAATAGGCAACAATATTTCAAATATCAACGGAAAATATTAACCAAATATAAGAAGAATTTCAAGGACTTCGGGGAAATAAAAAACCCCTGATCTTCACCAGGGGTCTTGTTCAATTCCGGATTAGTTTCACTGAACCGTACTGGCCAGATCAACTCCGGCTTTGAACTTAATCACTCGTTTCGGCGTGTTCGACAGAAATTGAGTGTAATCTGTTGTAACGATATGCAAAGCTGTCATTGCACCTACCCATTCAATCGGAACAGTTACTGAAGCTGAACCATCAGCTCTTGCAGCAGCATCAGGATAAATCATAGCCTTGTTTGTGGTGCAGTTGAATAACACAAAAGTCAGCATGCTTGCAAGTTCATCCGGGATTTGTGTATTTGGATCCCAGGTTATATCCATGACCTGGTTCGGCTGCGCGGATAAGGAAGCATTAAAAACAGAGCTACCTACAAATTCGCACAGAACGACTTTTGTGTGGTCGAGTACAGGTGGATCTCCTGCAAATGCATTCCTGACGTTTATACTGGTGATCTTGTTGAATGGAGACATTTTACGGAGGCTGCCTGCATATACCTCGTTTATGAGGGGCAAAACTTGTCTGACAAGGTCAACAGTTGTTGCGAATTTATTTCGCTGTGTTACCTGTCCGACAGTCTGTGGATTCTTAACTTCGAGCGGTTTGGAACGCATTACGTTTTTCCCAAACTGTTTTGAAAATACAGCAGTACCGAATTTCTTTTTGGTCCTGCCAGTGATTGGATTTTGTACAATTGCCATTTTATTAATTTTTAAGTGAAACAATCTTTGTATTTAAGCGGACTTGATATTGACTTGCTACGGCTTTCATACAAATCTGCTCAAATCCATTTCAAAGATAAACCGAAAATGGTCATTTCTTCACTAACATATTGATATTGTGATTGTAATGAATGTTTCTGCATCCATTTGCGTCAATTTATCAAGATTGATATTTGTTTATAACAATTAGGTTCATTTGGATATTTTTTCGTCAAACGGGAAAATTTTCCTCAACGTTAGCGGGACCCTTAATCCAGAGTTTATAAAAAGAATAAAGCATTAATTAAACCTTATGCAACCAAAAAGCGGAGCGGTGGCTGAATTGCAAGGTTTTTGCAAAAAAAATACTACACTCGTTATACTGGTGAACATGCTATGAAGTGGTGGTGGTGGAGATTTTTTTTGTAAAACCCGAAGGGCTTGACCTTGCAAGGGCGTTGAGGCTTAATTTTGCATAATGGTTTTATTAATACTACCTAACGAAACCTAATATCCCATTGTATTTAATAATCTGGGGTCAAGGTTGCGGGGTAGGGGTTTTGGCGTGTGTTTTTGTTTTGTGTGCAGTGGTGAATCGGCAGGGTAGGTAGAAAATATCGAACAAACCAGGATTAGCGCAAAGCAGCAAGCTGCAAAACCTCTTTAATAAAATAATTAGTGGTGAAATGAACGGAACTGTAATGAAATGAAGCGTTGGTGTAGTGCAGCGGAACCGGAAGCGGAATGGAATGAAAGTGAAGTGAATGAACCTCTAATATAATTTAAACCCTTGCTGCTTGCTGCTGTGCATCAGGGAGGCTTTGTTCAAATATTTTGCAGGGATGGCAGCCGTTTCACACTGTCCGGCACAAAAACCATGACAAAACCAAGATGTTGATTGTCAAGGAGCGAGTTGGCTGTGCGGCTATTTAATATAATTGACTTATAGGACAGCTTAGGATTGAGCGCGGAATTGCAGGGGCTGTACTATAAGAAGCTGTTATGTTAAATAGCTTAGGGTTGATTTTTTTCTGGCACAAGCGGAACGGTGGTGGTGGTTGGAGTGAAGCGACTTTTTGCTTTTGTGGGTTGGCGTAGCTCTTTGCAACCGCAATGGAGCGCAGCGGAATGAGGATTGCAATGTGGTACAGTGCGAAGGCTTTGCAAAAAGTGTGACAGAAAAAAACAACAGAAGGGATAGGAAGTAGGGAATGCAGTAAAAATACCGTACAAGCCCTGAAGTATGAAGGGCGGGGATTTTTACTGCATGTGGGGAGCGTTTACATTAGTCTAATTGCTTCAATTGAGTCTGTGATGAGTTTTGATAAACTACATCGAAAATATTTAAGCCTGTTCTTGTTTTAAAGTATTTATTACGAATACTATAAACCATACTATCGTTCATTTCGTCTTCGTATATATTTACAAGAAAATCGGCTTCTACCAGTATCTGAAAATCAGTACAATCTATTTTGGTGTAGGTGTGGTGATTGCCAATTAAATAACAAACTCTTTCAATTAAATCAATGGCGATACCGCATTCTGCAAGTAATTTGCGGGCAATAGGTGGACCTTCTATTTCCTGGTATTTTCCTGTACAAGAATTGTATTTTCGCTCAGCTTCAGGGATTCCTATATCGTGTAAGATGGCCGTTATTTCTGTAATATCAATCTCGTGTTGGTTAAGTTTTTCGGAACGACAAATGGTGCTTGCAAAGCCATACACTTTTAATGCGTGGTTAATGCGGCGAACATCGTTACCAAAATATTCAATCATTTTTTGTATAACTTCGTGTATCATAATTAATTCAATGAGATATTCAGTTTACTTATTTTTTATTAATACTCCAACCACCTTTCAGACCGAAAACGAACCAAACCAATGAAATTGTTCCGGCTGTAAAGATTGTATCGCCAATTACACGTAACCATTTAAAAGTAACGAGGTAAGGTTGATGTAAAAATTCGGCTGAGCGTGCATACCACAATCCATCCTGAACGCTGGCAACAGTCTGAGCCAATCCAATTGGCAATACGCTGATAAATACCATAGCAGCAAGCCCGATGTTTATGCTCCAGAAAGCAAATTTTATCCATTTGTCCTTCCAAACCACATCTTTGTTCATGTCGCGCAATACAAAAAGCATTAGTCCAATACCGAGCATTCCATAGACTCCAAATAAGGCTGTATGTCCATGAACAGGAGTAGTGTTTAGTCCTTGCATGTAATATAGGGCAATAGGAGGGTTAATAAGGAAACCAAAAATACCTGCTCCGACAAGATTCCAAAAAGCTACGGCAATGAAACAGTAAATTGGCCATTTATAATCTTTTATCCATTCGTTGCTGCGGCTTACTTTGAGATTATCAAATGCTTCGAAACCCATTAATACCAGAGGTACAACTTCGAGAGCACTAAAGGTAGCACCCAATGCCATTATTGCAGTAGGTGTTCCGGTAAAATACAAGTGGTGGAAAGTACCTAAAATGCCACCTGCTAAGAATACTATTGTTGAGAATAACACTGCAGTAGTAGCTGTTGCAGCCTTTATAATCTGTAACCGGACAAATAGGAATGCAACAACAACAGCCGCAAACACTTCAAAGAATCCTTCTACCCAAAGATGAACTACCCACCAGCGCCAATATTCTGCGACTGCCAGATTGGTTTGCCGACCCCACATAAGGCCTGCACCATAAAATCCAGCAATAGCAATTGTGGAGATTAGGAATAAGATGAGCAGACTGCGGCTTTCCGATTTTTGTTTTAAAGCTGGCCATATAGCACGACCCATCAATAATAGCCAGATTACCAAACCTATAAATAGAAATAATTGCCAAAAGCGACCTAAATCGACATATTCATACCCCTGATGTCCAAACCAGAAGTTTTGAATTAATCCAAGCTTTTGCATTACGCCCATCCATTGACCCGCCAATGAACCTATTACAATAACTAAAAGAGCAAAAAACAAGAAGTTAACGCCCAACCGTTGAAATTTTGGTTCAATACCTGAGATGGCAGGAGCGTAATATAAGCCTGTAGCCAGCCATGATGTAGCAATCCAAAAGATGGCGATTTGTATATGCCAGGTACGGGATACAGAGTAAGGCAGCCACTCAGATAGTGGGATTCCATAAAATGCTTGTCCTTCAACACCATAATGAGCTGTGATAACGCCCATAATAACCTGAATTAATAAAAGTGCTGAAACAATCCAGAAATATTTTACCGTAGCTTTTTGCGAAGGAGTCTGCTTTTCGTTTTTTAAAGGAAAGTTGACAGGTATGACATCTGCCGCCAGTTCACGACGTCTGGCATAATACCAAACCATCAGACCAATACCTGCTAAAAGTATAATAACGCTAAACCCAGTCCATAGCAATAATGAACCGGTAGGTTTGTTGGCGACCAATTCGTCAGCCGGCCAGTTGTTGGTATAAGTGATAGCTTGACCCGGACGCTCGGTAATGCAAGCCCACGATATCCAGAAGAAGAAAGCATTTAACTTACGAACACGTTCGGGATCTTTAAGCGAATTCTCAGGAATGCTGTATGCATCACGCAAACCATCCATCGAAGGATCGTTGGTAAATAAACCTCTATAAAATTTACTATTGTCAGCAATAGCTTCAGCTCTGAGGTTTGATATAGTGAGTATTTTAGAATTTGTGTTAAATGTGTTTGCCCGCAAGTCTTTTTGCAAGGTTATCTTTAGTGCAGCCTTACGTTCATCAGTGATCTTTTCAAAGGACATATTGTCGGTTTGCATAGCGAGTTTCTCGAGAATAAACACTGCTTCTTTATGTAGCCAGTCTGCACTCCAGTCGGGAGCTTGGTAGGCGCCATGCCCCCAAACAGTTCCTATTTCCTGACCACCCATTGATTGCCATACATTTTGCCCGTCTTTTATATCCTGACCTGTAAAAAGCACTGAACCATCGACAGTTACTACCTTGTCAGGAATAGGTGGAGCCTGACGGTAAATTTCATAGCCATAGTAAAGTAAAACGGCAAACGAAATGGTCATAACAGCTAAAAAGCATAACCATAGTTTTTTTGTTGTCATAATTATAAAGGTTTAGTAAATGGTTATATGATTCTTATTATTTATAGGCAGATTCGAGTTTATCGATTGCTGTAATACAATCTTTTAATAACCTTCCACAAACTCCTTTGTTTTCAATTTTAGCAAATTCTTCTAATAGTTCTTGTTGATCATTTTCAGAAAGGACATTGTCGGCCATGCGGAATAGTATATTGTTTTCTTTGGCAATGTGGCTCCGTAAGAGTATTATATAACCCTGCATGTTTTCATATATTTTAGCAAGTGCAGCTTCGTTACCTTTATTGTAGCTTTCAATTCCGTCAGTCATACCCTTAACATAATTTCGACCTTGAACGTGGTCGTGAAGCATTACCGCGATTGGACCTTGTTCAATAGAATAACCTTTTTTAACCATCATCGGGAAAAGAAGAGTTTCTTCCTTGGCATGGTGAAAACCATCTGCATAACTCTTAATTAAGCTAACAGCTTTTTCAAAGTGTTCCGTATTCGTACTTTTGACCAGTATCATTTTCTCCATAACATCGATTAACCGAAGTATATTTACATGGTCATTTTCTAAATTTTTTGTAGCTTTATTCATTTTTAGAAAGTTATAATATTTTATTGGATTTGTCAATTGTTAAAGCGCTAATGCCTTAGGATACAGTATGTTATTTTCGAGATGCACATGAATATGTAAATCCTCCTCAAATTGTTGAAGAAGTTTAAATGTTACGTTATAAGTATTACAACCATCATCGGGAACAAGGTAATTTGAGGTGATTTCGTTAATTTTATCCATTGCTCCGCCAGCAACTTCATGTTCACTATTAACACCGTATACAAACATTACCAGCAAACAGAACATTTTGATACCGCCCTTCTGAGTTGTTGATCTGTTCAGGGATTCAGAACCTTGTTATTGGGTTTATTCCGGTGCAGATTTTCATGTGCA
>Ga0214473_10008652_pt1 | contig 12031 bp, 10 predicted proteins | sample RVTome_7_FD_203509 | JGI IMG/M metagenome (GOLD analysis project Ga0214473, IMG submission 203509) | Soil microbial communities from uranium-contaminated site in the Upper Colorado River Basin, Wyoming, United States - RVT98D197 | ecosystem: Environmental > Terrestrial > Soil > Contaminated >...
TCCCGGTTTTGAAACGGGCTCGCCGAGGCGATCGCAACGACGGCCCCCTCTCCCCGGCGCACCATGACCGCGGCCGGTCCGCCTGGAAGGGCGAGGAGCGAGACGGCGTCCACACCCTGCGTGACCTCCACGGTGGCGGGCTGTCGCAGTGGCACCGCCCCCATCCCGGAGAACAAAGCACCGGGCGTCGCCCAGACGGGCGCGGGCAGCGGCTCCTCCTCGGTGAGCTCGTCCAGGGTACCCGAAGGATCGTCGCGCAGGGCCTGCGGCAGGCCGTCGAGCCCATCGGGATCGCCCGTCTGACCCGGATCCCGCTGCGGCGGCTCATCCTGTTCGCGTTCAGCCTCCCTCTCGCTTCGGACGAGCATGCCGACGAGGCCCGTGTCTGAGAGGCACGACTCGATGGGACGCTCGAGCCTCACTCCGATGTCCTTCCAGAGATAGTCTTGGGCACCCGCGACCACGAGGACTCCCCCGCGATCCACCCATTGCGCGAGCGCCTCGCGCTCGAAGCGCGACACGGGGCGAGCCATCAGGTTGTCGCACCCGCCGAGGGCGACCAGCATGGCGCGCCTCGGCAAGTGGCCCAGATCCTGAGACCAGCGCACGGGCCGCGCGCCGATCTCGCCCGCCAACAGATAGAGAGCCTGCGCTCCCGTCGGACCTGCGCCGTAGCTCGAGTAGGCGACCGCGTAGCGCCCACGGGCCGCGACGCGCTGACACATCAGCCCAAAGACGCCCAGGGCGAGCAGCCCAAGGCCGACGAACAGAACGGTGCGGAGCCGCCTCATCGGGCGTCCTCGCGCGCGCTCATCGGGCCTCCTCCGAGCAGATCCCGTCGGCCAGGCGTCTGCAGCTGCTGTAGTCGCCTTCGGTAGTCGGCTCGTCACCGTACCACTTGTAGTCGAACAAGCGCGTGAAGATGCCGAACCGCGCGCGGACATCGCCCCGCGGCATCTGACGCATGTACTGCCAGTTCGTGAGCGTCGGATCGAAGGAGATCATGCGCCGGCGATCGAGCGCGACGAGGGTCGCGAGGTATAGGGCGCGCAGGGCGTCCCGGAAGCGACCATCCCTCGCCAGGATGGCGGCGTCGTCGAGGTGCGCCTCGGGAGATCGATCGCGCGGGTCCTCTCCGGCAGTGACGCCCGCCCCCTCGGCCGGCGCCTGCGACTGCCGATCGCGGACGCGCGTGGCGATCAGGTAGCCGAGGACCAGCAGCAGCAGGACCGCGCCCGCGGCGAGGAAGAACCCCGCCGGCGGCAGCGGGATGGCCAGCCCGGTCCCCATGGAGGGTGCGCGCGTCGGCTCCCTCGGTCGAAGCAGCCACTCGAGCAGGCGTGTGAACAGATCGCGCAGGCCACGCCCTCGCGTGTCGGCGAACTCCTGGAACTCGGACCGATCGAGAATCCCGGCGACTCGCTCCCGCACCTCGTCATCGGCCTCGTTGGACCGGGCCGGCGCGATGAAGCCCTGAGAACCGGCTCGCATCATGGATGCGAAATCGATGGGTTGCTTGGGCGGCATTCCCGAGCCCGTCGGATCCCAGGAGTCGGGGTCGGCCGGGGGCGCCACGCCATCCGGTCCCGAGCCCGGCGGGAGCGGGATCAGCTCGGCCGCAGGCGGCTCGGCGGGAGTGAATTCCTGCGCGCGGGCCTGACTGCCGACGAGAACCAGGCCGAGCACGACGAGGAGCGCGGCGGTCGGCCCAACAGGAGACGACGCGGGCGCGTCGGTGGTTCCAGCCGAGGAGCTGCCAAACCCGCGGCGGCGCGCTGCCGCTTCGAGCGCGTGATCCACGGCGGCGCGCAGATCCAGGCCCTCTTGCCGGACCATGGCGTCGACGTAGGTCACGGCAGAGATCCCAACGCGCAGGGGCTCGAGCAGGGCGAGGCTGATCGCTCCGACGGCTAGCATCAGAAACGTGTTCCGCACCGAGAGGAACGTGTCGAAGAAGGCCACGTCGAGGCCGAGCATGGACTGGCCGAGCATGACCATGATGGCGAGGGCGACCATGAGGTTGAGGGCGAGCCCCAGGACCCCGACGAGGAGGATGAACTCCACCGTGGTCGTTCCTGCGCGGCGGCCAGATGAGTCACCGACCGAACGAACGAAGGCCCGAATGCCGCCCTCGGTGCCACAGCCGGCGCGGGCGAGCCAAGACGGGGCGACGGCGCCGCGAAGCGCGAGGACGGGCAGCACGATGGGAACGCCGAAGGTACCGAGCAGGGAGGCGCCCACGAGGACCCAGAGCCAACACCACAGACCCATGGCCACGATGGACGCCGTGCGCACCACGGAAAGGGCACGGCCCGCCCCGTCCGGGATCGACGCGCCATCCCACAGCATCCGCGTCGCCTCCCGCGCCGAGCGCGCGAGCATGATGGCGCGGACCCACCACGCGAGCACGAGGACCGCGGCCATGGGCAACCTCAGCGTACGAATCCCCTCGACACGCTCCACGTAGTACACGAGCAGCACGGCGGCGCCGACGACGAGGCCTCCGAGGATGGGGCGCCAGGCAAGCGAAGCACCCCCACGGCGCACGAGGAGGAACGCACGATCCACCGTGTCGAGGGGGCCGACGGGCCGGAGGTCGCGGGCGCTCACAGCCTCACCCACTGCCGGGCATGGTCGCCTCGACCATGGCCCAGGTCATGAGGACCAGGAGGAGCAGCATGCCCAGCGCCGAGACCACGGCGAGTGCCGTCCCCGTGGGAGCGGCCTCCTGGCGCTTTTGCTCCCCGCCCATTTGAGCGAGCCAGTGCAGGCACGCGACGCAGTAGTTGATGCCGTCCACCTTGGTGACGCACTCGCTGCAGACGCGGTTCCTGCACTTGACGCAGATGCCGATGGCCTCGCGCTCGGGGTGGTTCTGGCAGGCGGCGGCGGAGTGCACGGCAACGTTGTAGGAGAGCGGGCGTGCGCCGTCAACGCGCGCTAGAGTGGAGCCCGTGGCCCCGCAGAAGCCCCTCGTGGTCGCGATCCTGAAGACGGGCTCCACGCTGCCCACCGTCGCGGCCCGCCGGGGGGATTTCGAGGACTGGATCGCGCTCGGGATGGGCCTCGGGCCGGGACAGGCGCGCGTCGTGGACGCGACGTCGAGCGCGCCGCTCCCAGAGTTGGACGAGGTGGCCGGGGCCATCGTGACCGGCTCGGCTGCGATGATCTCCGCGGGCGCGCCGTGGATGGAGCGAACGGGCCAGTGGCTCGCGGCCGCGTTACGAACGGGGCGGCCCGTGCTGGGGATCTGTTTCGGCCACCAACTGCTGGCCCAGGCCCTGGGAGGTGTCGTGGGGCCCAACCCGCGGGGCCGGGAGATCGGAACGGTCTGGCTGCGGCTCGCACCGGCGGCCCGGGAGGATCCGCTGCTCGGTGTGCTTCCCCCAGTGGCGCGCGTGCAGGTCACGCACCGCGAGTCCGTGCTCGATCCGCCACCAGGCATCCGAAGTCTCGCCGAGAGCGACCTCGATCCCGTCCAGGCGCTTCGATTCGGCGAACGCGCATGGGGCGTTCAGTTCCACCCCGAATTCGACGCGGAGATCATGCGCGCGTACGTGCGTGCGCGGAGGAACGACCTCGTGCGCGAAGGATCGAATCCGGCGGCGCTCCTCGACGCGATCGGGGACGACGGCGCCGGAGGGCTGCTGCTTCGGCGCTTCGCCGAGCTGATCGGGCGGGACCCGTCCTAGCCCGCGGTGCACAGGCCCGTAGCGTCCGGGCTGAAGGCCTGCCGACGGCAAGTGCCCTCGCTCGAGGGGCAGGGCGCGCCGCCCGCGTCGCGCAGGCTGCAGATTCGCACGCAAATCCGCGTCGCCAGGCCGGCGCAGAAGAGGCCGCCCGCGCAGTCGGTCTGCTCGACACAACTTTCCCCCACCTGGGCCGTTCCCACGCGGCGGCAGTCGGTCTCGCCGCTCGGGCTGACGATGTAGCAGCCCTCGCCCGTCTCGCACGTAGCCGAAGGATCGATCACATTGCAGGGTCGAGGACCCACGCAGTGCCACCAGTCTGTCGTCGTGCCATCGACGAGCACGAGGGTGCCGGCGCACCGCATACCCAAACCGCACTCGAGGTCCGAGTCACCCGGGCAGCACAGCCGTGCGCACACGCCGCCATCGCCCTGCGCGAAGCAGGCGAGCCCGTGTGCACAGTCGGTGGTCGCGACACAGGGCTCGCCCGCGGTCGACATCCCGAGGTCTGCGACGCACGAAGGCGTGTTCCCCACGAGGGAGCACACCGCGCGGGCCGGACACGTGTCTGCCCCGCGCGGATCGCACGCCTCCCAGGTGCACCAGAGCCGCCCTGCGTCCGTTCCGGCCGCGTCGAATGCGCCCCCGTCGGCTCCGGGCGCATCCGGCGCAGGCCCGCCATCGAGGACGGTGGCATCCGGCCAGGCGGCGTCCGGCAACGGCTCCCCCCCGCCGTCACCTCCGCAGGCGGCGAGCAGCGCCGCAAGCGTCAGGACGAAAGGAAGCCGATTGCGCCCCCTCACGGGGCACCTCCGGGACGGGTCGTGGGTCGCACTACGGGCGAACGCCTCAGGGCGTGGCCGCCGGCGTGCAGATGCCGAGGTTCGGCAGCGCCATGATGCCGACCGCGTCGCACGTCTGGCCCATGCCGCATCCGGTCATGGTCATGACGTTGCAGAACTTGTGACAGACCGGGTCTGCGCCACCGGCGCCGTAGCACTGCAGCCCCGGCGCGCAATCGTTGGAGGCCATGCACGTCGTCCCCTCGGCCGCGTCGTGTAGCGAGCCGATGCAGATGACGCTGCCGTCGCTCCCCTGCGTGTAGCAGCCCTGACCCATGGCACACCCGGTCTGCGTGATCGGATCGCAGGTGTCCGGCAGCTTGCAGAAGCCGACGCCCGTTTCCACGCCGCCGGGACCCACGAGCTGCACGGCGCAGGTCTGCCCCGTGGGGCAGCCCGTGTCGGCCATGCCGCAGCAGTAGTGCCTGCAGGTCGTGCCCTCGCAGAAGAACCCCTCCTGGCAATCCGCGTACGTGGCGCACGTGGCACCGTCGCCGCTCGTGCCAGCCGTATCGCACAGGGGCTCCGGCGTGCCGCCCATCATCATCGAGAGGAAGTAGCAGCCCTGGCCGGTTGCACAGCCGCTGGCGGTGAGGATGTTGCACATTCCCGCGGGGCACATCCCCGTGGACGTCCCGGAGTCGGGCAGCGGTCCGGTGTCCGGCACCGGGCCCGTGTCGGGCAGCGGACCCGAGTCGACGTGGCCGCCGTCCACTCGCATGATCCCCGTGTCCGTCGAGCTCCGGTTGTCGTCTCCACAACCCGTGAAGAGCACGATGGACAGCGCCGCAAGCAGCGGCAATTGAAGCATCTTCATGGCAATCCTCCCTGTGGGCGCTCGCGCGGCCCGAATCTACCACCATCGGGCCGCGGGAACGACCAGGGTTCTTGGACGGATGTCGAGGCCTTCGATGCAAAGCGATCCCACGAAAATGCACGCTCCGTGCCGGGATCGACCACCCCTGCAGCACGGCCAATTCACAGGCATCCTGCCGGAATCGGGGGGAAAAGGCGGCCCGCACTATGACACCGGTGTCACGGGCCGCCCGGGCCGGCAGCCGAGCGCGATCGTCAGTGGACCACCGTGTTGTCCCCCGCCTCTTCGGACGCCTCGGGGGCCTCGCGCTCCCGCTGGGCCGCCCGCTCCACCGCCGCGCGCACGAAGCGCACGAACAGCGGGTGGGGCGTATGGGGCCGGCTCTTGAACTCCGGATGGAACTGACAGCCGAGGAAGTAGGGGTGTTCGGGAAGCTCCACCACCTCCACCAGGCTGCGGTCGGGGGAGAGCCCGGAGAGGACCATGCCCGCCGCCTCGAGCCGCTCGCGGTACTCGTTGTTGACCTCGTAGCGGTGGCGGTGGCGCTCGCTGATCTCGTGCGTGCCGTAGGTCGTGGCCGCGAGCGAGCCCTGCGAGAGGACGCACGGGTAGGCGCCGAGGCGCATGGTCGCCCCCTTCTCGCGGACGCCGCGCTGCTCGGGCAGCAGGTCCACGACGGGGTGCTCCGTGTCCGGCTGGAACTCGGTGCTGTTGGCGCCCTCGAGCCCGCACACGTGTCGCGCAAACTCGACCACGGCCATCTGCATGCCGAGGCAAATCCCGAAGAAGGGCACGCCGGTCTCACGCGCGAAGCGGATCGCTTCGATCTTGCCCTCTGTGCCGCGGTCTCCGAAGCCGCCGGGCACCAGGATGGCGTCGTGCTCGGTGAGGTGCTGGCGGATCGAGGCGGTCTCGAGCCGTTCGCTGTCGACATAGGTGAACTCCACGGCCGCGTCATTGGCGAGCCCGCCATGGACCAACGCCTCGTGGAGCGACTTGTAGGAGTCGCGCAGATGCACGTATTTGCCGACGATGGCGACGCTCACCCGGCCGCGTGGAGGCTTCTTGATGCGCTCGATCGCCTTGCGCCAGATCGTCAGATCGGGCTGGCGTGACCAGATGTTGAGGCGTTCGATGATGTGCACATCGAGGCCCTCTTCGTGGAGCGCGATGGGAAGCTCGTAGATGACGCCCACGTCCGCGTTGGAGATCACGGCCTCGACCGGCACGTTGCAGAAATGGGCGATCTTCTCCTTGAGGGAGCGCGGGAGGGGCCGATCGGTCCGGCAGATCAGGATCTCCGGCTGGATTCCCAGGCCGAGCAGCTCCTTGACCGAGTGCTGCGTGGGCTTGGTCTTGAGCTCACCGGCCGCCGCGATGAACGGCACGAGCGTCACGTGCACGCAGATGGAGTTGGTAGGGCCCATCTCGACCCGAAGCTGGCGGATCGCCTCGAGGAAGGGGAGCGACTCGATGTCGCCGACCGTGCCGCCGACCTCCACGATGGCGACCTCGACCCGGGAGCCCACCTCGACGATGCGGGCCTTGATCTCGTCGGTGATGTGGGGAATCACCTGGATCGTCGCGCCGAGATACTCGCCACGCCGCTCCTTGGAGATGACGGTGTCGTAAATGCGGCCGGTGGTGAAGTTGTTGGACCGGCTCATCCGGGCCGTCGTGAAGCGCTCATAGTGGCCCAGGTCCAGATCGGTCTCGGCGCCGTCGTCGGTGACGAAGACCTCACCGTGCTGGTAGGGCGACATCGTCCCCGGATCGACGTTGATGTAGGGGTCGAGCTTGATGTTCGTGACGCGCAGCCCGCGAGCCTCCATCAGCGCGCCGATGGACGCGGCGGCGAGGCCCTTACCGATCGAGCTCACGACGCCCCCGGTCACGAAGATGAACTTGGTCGCCTTCGAGGTCATGCGAGCGCCTCCTCGCTGGCTCTCGCCCCTACCCGCCGGCAAGAGATAGGCATGCGGCAGGAGCCCGGTCCGCGCTCGCGGTGGTGCTTGGGCGGCACGGGCCGTCACTCTAAAGAGGCAACCGGGCGATGTCAACGCGTCTCAGGGCTCGTCGCCGTCGAGCAAGGCGGCGCGGGTGATGCCGCCCGTGCCGTAGCGCGACTCGATCGACGCAACGGCCGACTGGAGCTTGCGCCGGCGCTCGAGGCGCGCATCCGGAAAGAGCATGACTGGCCGCGAAGCGAGGTCCGAGACGGAGACGCCGGTGAGACGCACCCCGAGGCGTGACCGCGGGAATCGGTCGAGCAGGCCTGCCGCTACCTCGAAGATCGAGTCCACGTCCGCCACGGGCTCTGGGAGGCGGAGCTGCCGCGTCTTGAGCGTGAAGTCCGCGTACTTGAGCTTCACCGTGACGACGCCACCTGATACGCCGGCGGCCACCAGACGCCTGGCCACGCGCGTGGATTGCGCCAGAAGGTGGCGGCGCAGCTCGGCTATATCGGTGAGATCTCGCTCGAATGTTTCCTCGGCGCCGACGGACTTGGCGGCAACGCCGGGAACGACCGCCCGGGGATCGACGCCGCGGGCGAGATCTCGCACCTGAATCCCCCAACTGCCAAGCAGTCCTTCGAGCAGGTCTTCTTCACCCCTGGCTAGGTCGCCGATCGTTTCAAAGCCCGCCGCGTGCAGTCGCAGCGCGGCCTTGGGACCCACGCCCCACATGCGCTCGATGGCTAGCGGCGCCAGGAACCCCGCCTCGGTCCCAGCGGCGACGACGACGAGGCCGTCGGGCTTGTCGAGATCGCTGGCGATCTTGGCCACGAACTTCGAGGCGGCCACACCTGCTGAAGCCGTGAGCCCCGTTTCGGCGCGCACGTGGTCGCGAATGCGCCGCGCGATCGTCTCTCCGTCGCCGAACAGGGACGCGCTCTCGGTCACGTCGAGAAACGCTTCATCGAGGGAGAGCCCCTCGACCAGCGGGGTGAAGCGACGGAAGATCTCGAAGACACCGTCACTCACCTCGGCATAGCGATCGTGGCGGGGCGAAACGACGACGGCCTCGGGACAGCGCCGCAGCGCCTCCACCATGGGCATGGCCGAGCGCACGCCAAAGGGCCGCACCTCGTAGCTCGCCGCGGCCACGACGCCGCGCCGTCCGGCGCCCCCGACCACCACGGGACGGCCGTGCAAGGACGGATCGTCGAGCTGCTCGACCGACGCGAAAAACGCATCCATGTCGATGTGGATGATCTGCCGCACTAGAGGCGCTCTCGTGTCTCTATGGCACGCGTCGACGTCCGAGGGAACCCGCTAACACCGCACGGGGTCGCCTGGGTGCTTGACCTGGATCGCGGCGCCCCCCTAGGCTCGCCCGCATCATGGGCCGATCCTCGACCGAGAATGCTCGCGGTGGCGTCCTCGGGTGGATGCGCAAGGTCGACGACGCCGCCTTTGCAGTCGAGCAGATCGTGGTCGTGACGTTTCTCGTCGCGATGACGGTGATGGTCTTCCTCGACGTGGTCTACCGCCGCCTCGTCGCGCCCGACAGCAAGCTCGGGGGTTTGATTGCGAGGATCGGGGGGATCGACGACCCGGCCACGAAGTCGTTCCTCGACGGGACAGTCGCGCCCGCTCTGGGGATCCCCCTCGGGGTGGGCCTGCTCTGGTTCGCTTTCTGGACGGCCGAGAGACGGAAGGGAGCCCCGCTGCTGGCGCTCGAGCGGGCGCCGTTGGTGCTCGCCCTGGCCACTGCGCTCGTCTGCGCACTGCTCGGCTGGATGATGGTGGCGCTCGAGTCGCGCTACGTGTACCTCATCTTGTACGCGGCGGCCGCTGTCACGTGGGTGGCGCTGCTGGTTCGGAGCCAGCCCGCGGGCTGGGCAGTGAAGGTCGGCGTCCTGGTTCTGGTGATCACGCCGGCGTTCGTGTACGTGGCGCTCCACTACTTCCCGCGGGGCTATAGCTGGTCGAAGGAGCTGTCGCTGTTGCTCCTGCTCTGGGTGGGCTTCCTCGGCGCGAGCGTGTGCGCCCACGAGGGCAAGCACCTGCGCATGGAGGCCTTCGACAAGCTCATCCCACCGGCGATCGCCAGGTGGCTGCGGGCGGTGGGTTATCTCGCGACGGCCGCGTTCTGCATCTTCATGACGGTCCTCGGCTACCGCTACATTTTCGATCCCACCACCGGCTTCTATTACATTGGCGGAGTTTTCGGAGAGCAGACGCAGATCCCGGACTGGGTCGCGAACATCGCCGCGCCCGTGGCCTTCGCGCTGACGGCGATGCGGTTCATCGCGGCGGCGGTGTCGGCCATCACGGGCGGCTACTATGGCGTCCCGGCCCGGGACGAGAGCCTCGCCAAGGCCGAGAAGGTCCGGGCCGCGAGCGCGGCGCTCGAGGGGGCAGGGACGGAGAGCGACCCGGAGCCGGAGGAGGCCCGGTGAGCGCCCAAGCGACAGCGGTGCCCCGGAAGAGCCTCGTGCCGATGGCTCTGGTGGTGGTGCTCATCGCCGTCCTGCCGTTCTTCGGCCCGGGCGGCGTGCTCGCCGCCGCAGTGCTCGGCATGGCGCTGCTCGGCATGCCCCTCTTCGTCATCATCGGGGTCACCACCATCCTCTGCTTCATTCTGTGGGCCGGCTTCGGCGAGATGCGCGAGTTCTCGGTGCTCATGGAGCGCATCCGTACGCTGGCCGACAGCCCCACCCTGCTGGCGATCCCGCTATTCATGATGTCGGGCTGCATCATGAGCCGCGGTCAGATCAGCGAACGCCTCGTGGGCTTCGCCAAGTCCGTCGTGGGCTGGTTCCCGGGCGGGCTCGCGATCAGCACGGTCATCGCCTGCATGCTGTTCGCGGCCATCAGCGGTTCGAGCCCGGCCACGGTAGTCGCCATCGGCGCGACGATGGGGCCGACGCTCATCGCGCACCGCTACTCCGAGCGCTTCTCGCACGGGTTGGTCACGTCGGCGGGCTCCCTCGGCATCCTGATCCCGCCGTCGATCCCGATGATCGTCTACCCGATCGTCTACCAGAAGTCCTTCATCGAAGTGGAGGCGCTGTTCGCCTCCGGGTTCGGACCCGGCCTCGTGATGGGGGCCATCCTGATCGGCGTCTCCATCTATCGCGGGTTCGTCGATCGCACTCCGAGACAAGCATTCTCGCTGCGCGAGGTGGGCATCTCGATCCGCGATGGCTTCTGGGCGCTCATGTTCCCGGTGCTCATCCTGGGCGGGATCTACGGCGGCATCTTCAACGCCATCGAGGCCGCAGCCGTGAGCGTCGTCTACGCCGTCGTCGTCGAGGTCTGGGTCCACCGAGCCATGGGGCTGCGTGACCTCCCGAAGGCCTTCCGGGAGACCGGCGTCTTCCTCGGCTCGCTCCTGGTGATCATGGTGGCCGCCCTCGCGCTGAGCGAATTCCTGGAGTCGCAGGGCATCGCCGCCGCGGCCGTGCGGGCGATCCGGACTGCCGACCTCGAGCCCTGGCAGTTCCTGATCGTCATCAACGTGCTCCTGCTCGCGGTCGGCTGCCTGATGGACATCCTGAGCGCGATGTTCATCTTCGTTCCACTCCTGGCCCCCATCGCCGTCGCCATGGGCGTCGACCCCATGCACTTCGGGATCATCTTCATCGTGAACCTGGAGATCGGGTATCTGACGCCGCCCATCGGGCTGAACCTCTTCGTCGCCAGCACGATGTTCGACAAGCCCATGGGCCACATCGTGCGGAGCGTCCTGCCGTTCATCGGCTTGATGATCGTCGGCCTGGGCTTGATCACGTATGTCCCGGCCCTCTCGGTGGGGCTCGGCAACTGGATCATGGGCCGGGACGCGACGCAGAGCCCCGCGCCGGTCATCCTCACGGACATCAACGTCGAAGGCGATGACTCCGGCGATGATGGTGCGCTCGAGCTCGAGGAGATCGCCGCGGAGCTCGAGCGGTTGCGGGCGATCGACATGCAGGGCGTGGAGCAGGCCACCCGAGAGATGGAGCTCCAGGCCCTGCTCGACGAAGAGCTCGGCGAGATCCGCGCGGAGCTCGACCAGCTGCGGGCCATCGACATGCAGAGCGTGGAGCAGGCCACGCGCGAGATGGAGCTGCAGTCCCTGCTCGATCGCTACGGCGGGGACGACGCCGGCCAGGCCCTGGACGACGAAGCGCCCTGAGGCCGCCGCGCGCGGAACCCGCCGTGCTCCGCCGTTCCGGATCACGGGACGCGCCGCCGGGCGAGATCCACTGGCATTCCGTGTACGAGTACCGTGGCACGGCAAGTGCACGGACCTAGCCTAGAGCGCGGAGGATTCAACGATGGCGATGTTGGACGACCGGCGGGCAGCTCAGCGATTCGAGATGTGGTTCCCGATGGAGATCGAGGGCGGATCCGGTGGGCAGCTGGCCATCAGTCACAATGCGAGCCGGACGGGCGCCCTGGTGGCGAGCACGGGGCCCTTCGAGGTGGGCGCCGACGTGATGCTGCGCTTTCTGATCGGCCTCGTGGAGCCCGTTCGGGTGGAGGTCAGGGGGCGGGTCCTGCGCCACGAGCATCGCCGGGGAGCGGACCTCTGGCAGCATCTGATGGCCGTCGAGTTCCACGAGCCCGTCGCCCAGCTCGAGAAGGCTCCGTAGCGCCGCCGAGCCTCAGGCGCCCGTGATCTTCTCGATGCGAAACGCATCGAGGACAAGGCCGAGCTTGGAGAGGTCGTGCTCCGCTTCCTCCATCAGG
>Ga0214473_10008653_pt1 | contig 12030 bp, 11 predicted proteins | sample RVTome_7_FD_203509 | JGI IMG/M metagenome (GOLD analysis project Ga0214473, IMG submission 203509) | Soil microbial communities from uranium-contaminated site in the Upper Colorado River Basin, Wyoming, United States - RVT98D197 | ecosystem: Environmental > Terrestrial > Soil > Contaminated >...
AATTCAAGACGGTAGGTCTTCACTACATCGGCTTTTCGCCGTCCAAACCGCTCGGACAAACCCGCCAACGCAGATGGACCTCACGAAAAAAAACGAAAATCATCCGCTGCTGTCTAACTTGGGCTAGTCGCCTCTGCGGTAGACCTGGCGTACCGCGGTCTTCCAGCCGGCACGCACTTGTCGGAGCGTGCTCTAACGCTACCGCGCGGTTGCGTGAAGACGCGCGGCGGATGGCGGCCGGGGACGAACGATGCGGACGACCTGATCGGCGCGGGGGATACCACCCGATTCGTTTGCCCGGGGTGAAGCCTCCTGCTACCATCGGGTTTGCCCGGGCCCGGCCCCGCGCTCCAACGCCCCTGGCGGACGTCCCCATGACCGACGAGGACCATCTCAGAGCGCAGCGCATCCGCAAGCGCGACGCGCTTATCGAAAAGGGCGTTGACCCCTACGGAGGCCGGTACCCAAACGTCGTCGCCACCGCTGAGGTCCGCGCCCAGGCCGAGCCGCTCAACATCGCCCCCGGCGAGCGCGCTGGGTTGCGGGTCCGCGTGGCCGGCCGGATCATGCTCCTGCGGGAGATGGGCAAGCTGGCCTTCGTCACCATCCGCGACGGCGTCGGCACGATCCAGCTCGGGCTCAGCAAGAGCGAACTCGGCGTCGACCAATGGTCGGTCCTCAAGCAGCTTGACCTCAGTGATATCGTCGGGGCGGAGGGGACCGTAGGCCGCACCAAGACCGGCGAGCTTACCGTCTGGGTCGACATCCTCACTGTGCTGGCCAAGTCGCTCCAGCCGCCGCCGGAAAAATGGCATGGGCTCACCGACGTCGATCTGCGCTATCGCCGGCGCTACGTTGACCTGTTTACCAACCCCGAAGTCCGCGAGGTGTTTCGCCGGCGCAGCGCCATTATCCAGGCCCTCCGCCAGTGCCTGGTCGCCCTGGGGTACTACGAGGTGGAGACGCCGGTGCTACAGCCGATGTACGGCGGCGCCGCCGCCCGGCCGTTCATCACCCACCACAACACGCTGGACATGCAGCTCTACCTGCGGATCAGCCCGGAGCTGTACCTGAAGCGCCTGCTGGTGGGCGGCCTCGATCGCGTCTTCGAGATCAGCCGCAATTTCCGCAACGAGGGCATCAGCACCAAGCACAATCCTGAATTCACCATGATCGAGCTCTACGAGGCCTACGCCGACTATCACGTCATGATGGACCGCGTCGAGCAGATGGTCTCCGCCGCGTTCCGGGTCTCGGCGCGGGAAGCGGTGCCCGCACGGGCGGAGGCACTCGAGCAGGAGGCGGCGCGGCTCAGCGCCGAACAGGGAGAATTGGCCGCCGCCGACTTCGCCCGCGAGAGTCCACTATCCGCGTACCGCCAGGCAAGGGAGGGCATTGCCGCTGGGCGTCTGCAGGCGGTCTATGACGGCCGGGTGCTCGACTTCACCCCCCCGTGGCCGCGCCGGAAGTACGCCGACCTCCTGGAAGAACATGCTGGGGTGAGCATGAGGGACATCGCCGCCGTGCGGGCCAGGGCGGAGCGATTCGACATCGACCCGGCCGGCAAGGACGACGCCGTGGTGGTCAATCGCTTATTCGAGACGGCGGTCGAGCCGCACCTGATTCAGCCGAGCTTCGTCATGGACTACCCGGCCGCGATCTGCCCCCTGACGCGGCGCCACCCGGACGACCCGTCGATCGCCCTGCGCTTCGAGGCGTTTGCCTCCACTATGGAGCTGGGCAACGCCTACACCGAGCTCAACGATCCGCAGGCGCAGGCGGACAACTTCCGACGGAGGGTCGTGGGCGAGGGTGACGAGACCATGGCCGTCATGGACGAGGATTATGTGACCGCCCTGGAGTACGGCATGCCGCCTGCCGGCGGTCTGGGGGTGGGAATCGATCGGCTGGTCATGCTGTTGACTGACAGCCCCAGCATTCGTGACGTCATCCTGTTCCCGCTGCAGCGACCCGTCCGCGCCGCGCCGCCCCTGGCAGGGTCCGCGGCCGACCGCGATGGCTGACCCATGTACAAGTGGTTTCTCGCCTGGCGCTACCTGCACACCAAGCTGATCGCCTTCTTCGGGATCGCCAGCGTCATGCTCTGCGTGGCCATGGTGCTGGTGGTGATGAGCGTGATGGGCGGATTCCTAGACACCATCCGGGAGCGCTCGCGCGGACTGCACGCGGAGATTGTCCTCGATGCGGTCTCGATGCAGGGCTTCCCCTACTACGAGGAGTTCGGCGAGCGTGTCGCCAAGGCCCTGCCCGACGTCGTGCGCCTGACCACCCCGGTGATCCACACCTACGGGCTGTTTCGCATTCCGGCCACCACGTTCACGAGCGCGGCGCGGGTGCTCGGGTTGCGCCTCGACGAGTATCGTCAGGTCAACGACTTCGGCGACGGGCTCAACTACGACTACTATTATCCCGGTACGACGCGACTGGAGCCGCAGGCCATGCCCGTGGCCGGTTTCACCGAGGATGGCGATCTCCACCTGCCGCCCGATCTGGAGGAGGCCAACCAGCGCTGGCGGACCGCGGAGACCGATCCGGAAAAGATCGCCGCGTACGACCAGAATCCCTTCGAGAAAACTCCCTATCCGTACGTGACGCCGGCGACCGCAGGGGATCGCGTTTTCGCGGTCGACGTCGGTCCGCCCGGCTATGCCGAGCCGGAGCTGCCCAGTGTGATCGTGGGGTTCGACCTGCTCTACGTTCGGGGGCGGGACGGAAGCTTTCTGCGCCACTACGCCCGCGGCACCCAGGTGGCCTTGGCTTTGTTCCCGTTGAGCCCCACCGGCAACCCCACCGGAGAACCGCCCGTGCGCGTGCCCATGCGCTACGTCGACGATTCGCGGACCGGCATCTACGAGATCGACAAGCTCTGCGTCTACGTCGAGTTCGACCTGCTGCAGCACAAGCTGGCCATGGATCCGCAGCCCCTGGTTGAGGGCGGGATGAGCAAGCCCCGGGCCAACCAACTGCTCATCGGGCTGCACGAAGGGGTGGAACTGAATGCCGCCCGGGATCTCATCGACGCCGAGTGGCAGGCCTTCCGGGCGGAGGTCGAGCCCGACCTGCGCGAAGCCGATGCCCGCGTGCTGGACATGGCCGAGGTCTACACCTGGGAGGACCTCCAGCGGCCTTTTATCGCCGCGGTGGAGAAGGAGCGCGTGCTGGTGACGCTGCTGTTCGCGGTCATCAGCATGGTGGCCATCGTCCTGGTCGGCTGCATCTTCTACATGATCGTCGAGAAGAAGACCCGCGACATCGGCATCCTCAAAGCCCTGGGGGCCTCGGGGCGGGGGGTGGCCGGGTTGTTCATCGCCTACGCCGGCGCCGTCGGGGTGGTCGGCTCCATCCTCGGCATCGTCATCGGGGCCCTCTTCGTCTGGAACATCAACGACTTCCAGGACTACCTGGCCAGCCTGAACCCCCAGCTTCGCGTGTGGAGCCCTGACGTCTACTCCTTCGACCGCATCCCGGAGGTGGTCAAACGGGCGGATGCCGTGTGGGTGGCATCGCTGGCGGTGTTGGCCTCCATGGTCGGCTCGCTGATCCCGGCGTATCTCGCTGGGCGGGTCTGGCCGATCAAGGCGCTGCGCTATGAGTAAGCCGCTGCTCCGCGCCCACAAGCTGTACAAGTCCTACGCCATGGGACGTGCCGAGGTCAACGTGCTGCGCGGGGCCTCCCTGACCGCGGAGGCGGGCGAGTTTCTGGTCATCCGCGGGGCGAGCGGGTCGGGCAAAAGCACCCTGCTGCATCTGCTCGGTGCCTTGGACGTGCCCGATCGCGGCGTCGTCGAATTCCGGGGGGAGAACCTCCTGGCTCGCTCCGCCGCGCAGCGCGGCGTCTATCGCAATCGCGAGGTGGGCTTTGTCTTTCAGTTCTACCATCTCCTCCCCGAGCTGAACGTGCTGGAGAACGTCCTCGTACCCTCGTTGGTGGCCCATTCGTTCTGGCATTGGCGCCGAGAACGGACCCCGGCCCGCCGGGCCGCCGAAGAGATGCTTGAGCAGGTCGGCCTGGGGCACCGCGCCGCCCACCGCCCCAACGAGCTGTCCGGGGGGGAAAGGCAGCGCGTGGCCATCGCCCGGGCCCTGATCAACCACCCCACGCTCTTGCTCGCCGATGAGCCTACCGGTAATCTGGACGAGGTCATCGGAGCAGAGATTCTGCGGCTGCTGGTCAAGCTGAACCAGGCCGGCCAGACCATCGTGATGGTGACCCATGATGCCAACGTCGCCTCCCGCGCCCACCGGCAGCTCCTCCTCAGCAAGGGGGTGATCGGGGCGGCGAGTCGAACCGGCGGTGACGCGCCGCCCGCATCGTTGGCGACGAGGGAGGTGGCCCCGTGAGCACTGGACTAATCGAGATGGAACGTATGCCAGAAAACCCCTACGCGCCGCGACCGGAACTGAAGATCTGGGTGGGGACGGAACTGGTCCCCGCGATGGAGGCGAAGATCAGCGTGTTCGATCACGCGCTGCTCTACGGCGACGGCGTGTTCGAGGGCATCCGCGTCTACCACGGCCGGATCTTCAAGGAACAGGAGCACGTCAAGCGCTTCTTCCAGTCCGCCAAGGCGATCCGGCTGGCGATTCCCATGACGCGGGAACAGGTCTCGAGTGCCATGCACAAGACCCTGGAGGCCAACGGCATCACCGGCGACGGCTATATCCGCCTGGTGGTGACCCGCGGGGTGGGCTCCCTGGGCATCTCCGTAAAGCGGACCGCCTGCCCGACGGTCGTGGTCATCGCCGACGATATCGCCCTGTATCCCCCCGAGGTCTACCAGCGCGGCCTCCACTGCGTCGTCTCCAGCATCACCCGCAACCACCCCAACAGCACCAGCCCGAGGGTCAAGTCGTTGAACTATCTGAACAACGTCATGGCCAAGCTGGAGGCCCAGGACGTCGGGGCGGACGAGGCCATCATGCTCACCGCCCATGGCCGCGTCTGCGAATGCACCGGCGACAACATCTTCATCGTCCGAGACGGCGAGCTGCAGACGCCGCCCACCAGCGAGGGAATCCTCGAAGGCATCACCCGAAATCTGGTCATGGAGCTGGCCCGCAAGCGGGGCATTCCCGTCCATGAGAAAGTGCTCATCCGCCACGACCTGTACGTGGCCGACGAGTGCTTCGCGACGGGCACGGCCGCCGAGATCGTCTCCATCGTGACCATCGACCGGCGCCCGGTCGGAGACGGGAAACCCGGCCCGATAACCAGACAGTTGACCGAGGACTTCATCGCCTATCGCACGGCTCAGTAGGGCGGCGCATTCCGTTCCAGACGCGTTGCCAGTGCTGGGAATCCCGCCGTTCGCGGCCGTCGCCTCCTCCGTTGCGCACCGCGCCGAACATCGCTGGCCCTCGGGCTAGGACGCTATCGCACGGGAAACCCCATGCCGCGGCATTGCAGCGCCGATACATCCTCGGTAGCGGCCTGAAGGAGTGAAACGCCATGATCGGGTGGAAGTACCTCTGTGGGGCGTCGGTTTGCGCGATCGGGGCCCTGATCTTTCTCGCCCTGGCCGCCGACGGGGTCACGAACATGCAGCGGCAATTACGCTCGCTCGAACGGCGCGAGGCGTTGGCCCGGCAGCGCCGCCTGGAGCGGGCCGCGCTGGCCGCAAGGCGCGGGAGGAGGGTGGCGTAGGCATCGCGTCGGGGCGGGTCGGCTTTCTTTGAAGCCGGGCGGTAGCCAAGTTGACGGGCCACGCGGTGAAACTACGATGATACCAGTTGCCGGTCGCGTCAGGTGGTCGGGACCAGCGGCTGCAGCATCCCGGCCCCGCCGGCTCGCTACGAGCCTGCCGCCATGACGCCTGAGTGAAGGTGACGCCATGCACTCTTCGCCGGATCGATTCTCGCAACTTCGCTGGCTGCACAACGTAGCCAGTGTCGTCGCCCTCGTCGGCTCCTTGCTATTCGTGGTTCTTGGATTGATCGGCGAAGGCGGAGGGGCCCGCACCCTGATGATCGCGGGCGGTCTGTTCGCTCTTTTTCTCACCGTGGTCTTCATGGCCGGCATGGCCCTGCTGTTCAAGGTGGAACTGAGCTCCGCCCGCCAACTCAGCGAGTTGCGAAACCTGGGCGACGCCCTGGCCAAGCAGGCCGGGCTGCTCGAGGCCATTGCGGAGAACACCCGCCTTTCCGACGCTGCCAAATCGCTGGCCCACCGCGAGCAGGAGCTCGACCACCTGCGTGCGGCCATCCGCGAGGAGTTCCGCGTACAGAAGTGGGAGTCGGCCGCCAACCTCATCGAGGAGATGGAGCGCCGCTTCGGCTTCCGGCAGGAGGCCGACGCCATCCGCGAGGAGCTCGACGACGCCCGGCGCGAGGCGATTCAGTCCAAGCTGAACGAAGCCATCGCGGTGATCGAAGGCCACTTCAAGGCCCACTATTGGGATCGTGCCCGACGGGAGATCGACCGGCTGATGGCGGCGCTTCCGTCGGACGCGAAAGTGCTCAGCCTGCAGGACCGTATGCGCGTCCTCCGTGACGAGCACAAACAGGAGTTGAAGCTCGCCTGGGACGAGGCCGTCCGGCGCAGCGACACCGACCGGGCCATCGACATTCTCAAGGAACTCGATGAGTACCTCTCCCCCGCGGAGGCGGAGGCGCTGCAGGCCTCGGCGCGCGACGTCTTCAAGGAGAAGCTGCTCCAGTTCGGCGTCCAGTTCCGTTTCGCGGTCACCGAGAAACGATGGCAGGACGCCCTGACCATCGGGCTCGAGCTGGTGCGCGATTTTCCCAACTCGCGGATGGCGGCCGAAGTGCGCGAGGCCCTCGACACGCTGCGCGAGCGGGCGGGTGCAGCCGCCCAGGCAGCGTCCTCGGCGGTCACGGCCGGCTGACCGCCCGTCGTCCATCGTCCCGCCGCGCGTTCCCGCATCGCCCCAAGCCGCAGGCTGGTTCACGCCAGGCCCCGGAGGGCCATTCTGGCTTGAATCCGATTCGTGGTCCCGGCCGGCCGGATCAGTCGCTTCCGGCGCTTCAGTCGCCTGCGGCCGGTTCCGATAGCCCCATTACCGGAACGTGCGCGCCCCGGAGGGGTCGCGGCGCGCCGCAAGGACGCATAGTGTCGATGGTCCGGCAGATAGAAACTCATGGAGCCCATGGCACACTCTGCGGATCGCAAGCGCCGGAGCCTGGGCTGGGGCGGCCTCGCCGAGGCCCTGCTCAGTCTTCAATGCAAGGCCACGGTGCTGGTGGTGATCGTGGCCCTGGGGGTCAGCGCGGCCGCCTGCGGCTACCTTCTCCGCGGCAGCGTCAAGCTGCTCCGCGTCCGACAGGATGAGGAACTGCTGGGGCCGGCTTCGTTGCTGGCGCGGGTGGCGGGGCCCGCGATGCAAGGAACAGACCGGACCACTCTTCAGATGCTCGCCTCGAACGCGGTTGAAGGCGCTCCCTTGGAGTATGTCGTATTTACGGACACCGCCGGGCTGGTCCTGGCCGCGGCCGGAGGTTCGGCAGCCATCCCCGCAATCACGCCCGATCCGGACATGCCGCAGATTCCAGGGCGGCCCCTCACCCGACCGGCCACCGGCGCCGCACCGGCCCTGCTGGACGTCATCATCCCGATCAAGGCCGACGCGGAACCCTCGGCGGGGCTGGCCGCGCCGTTCCGGCTGGTCGGCTACCTTCGGACCGGGATGGTAGCCGACACCTGGCAACGCCCCATCGCCAGCCACCTCGATCTGCTGGTGGGGGTGGGGACACTGTGCGTGCTCTTCGCCGTGCCTCTGGGCTTTCTAGCGGTGCGGCGCATCGTTTCCCCGCTGGAGGGGTTGGCGAATCTCATGGATCGGCTGTCCCAAGGGCAGCTCAACGTCCGGGCGACGGCTCGCCGGCGCGACGAGATCGGGCGTCTGAGTTTGGCCTTCAACCGCATGGCCGAGCTGCACCAGCAGACCCACGAGCGTATCGTCCGCCTCAACGCCGAGCTCGAGCGCCGCGTGGCCCAGCGGACCCGGCAACTGAGTGAGCTCGCCGCCCGCGAACCGCTTACTGGACTGTACAATCGCCGCCGATTCAATGAGCTGCTCGATCGCGCCGTGTCCGAGGCCCTGCGCTATGACAACCGGTTGTCATGCATCATGGTCGACCTGGACGATTTCAAGCGGGTCAATGACCACTTCGGACACGCTACCGGCGACCGCGTGCTGGTGCTGGCTGCGGACACCATCCGCCGCGAGCTGCGCTCCGCCGACGTTCCCGCACGCCTGGGCGGCGACGAGTTCGTCGTGCTGCTACCCCAGACCGCCCCGGACCGCGCCCGCGTGCTCGCCGAGCGCATCGGCCACCGGTTCGCCGCGGAAGTGCGCGGGACCTTGCCCCAGGTGCGCACGGGCATGAGCATGGGCATCGCCTCGCTGCAGGCGGACGCCGTCGCCGACGCGGAGTCGCTCATCCGTGCCGCCGACCGGGCCCTTTACCAGGCGAAGGCCGCGGGCAAGGACACGGTCAGGGCCGCCGCGGCTGCCGAGCCCGTCGCGGTCTGACCGTTTGCCTGTCGATTCTCGTGGATAATTGTGGCCGGGCTGCGAATCTTACACGAGACCGGGGTGATTCTAATCGCCGCGGTCCTGCATCCGCGGTACATTGAAGGGGTGGAACGGCGGGCGTCAGCGACCTCAGGAACGCCCGTCCTGAGACGAGGATCAGCGGGCTTGTTGACGGCGATCGGCCAATACGTCGGCGGGAAGGTGGTCACGGCGATCCTGGTCGTGGCCGCCGCCGGTGCGGGCATTTGGTTCTGGAAGCACCCCGAGGATCTCCGGACCCTTTGGTGCACCTTGAAGTACGCGGTGGTCTGGATCGGCTTCGTGCTCGTGCTGCCCTGGACCACGTTCTTCGTGGTGCCCTGGGTGGTCGGCCGGGAGTCCAACACGGCCGCGGCCTCGATGTTGCTCGGCTACCTGCTGCTTGACGTCGTCGTCGCCGTCGTCCTGATGGGCGGCTTGGGCGGCCACGGGGCACTCACCTGGTTCGTGCTCCTGCTTGGTTTTCTCTCTGCGGCGGTTTATAATTTCAAAGCTTGTGAATACCTGGCCGAGCGGGTCGAAGCTGCTTGACCGCTCCGTCGGCGTGCGGGGATTCCGGGGACATGTCCACGCTGCGCGAAGGTGACCGGATCAGCAACTACCTGCTCGAGGCCCGGGTCGGCGCCGGCAGCTTCGGCGAGGTGTGGCGTGCCCGCCACCACGTCTTCAAGGAAACGGTCGCCGTCAAGATCCCCACCGACCCTCAGTACGTGCGCAATCTGCAGCGCGAAGGCGTGGCCGTGCACGGGCTGAAGCACCCCAACATCGTCCGGGCGATCGACCTTGATCCGTACGCCAACCCGCCCTACTTCATCATGGAGTACGTCGAGGGGCCGTCGTTGCGCGCCGCGATCGACCGCTACCGCGGCGACTTCCCCATTCCGGCCGCGGTGGAGATCCTCCGCGGCATGTTGCGGGCGTTGGGTGCAGCCCACCAGAGCGGCCTGATCCACCGCGACGTCAAGCCGGCCAACATCCTCCTTCATCATCCGCTCGACGATCTGGCGACCATCACCGCCGAGGCAGTGAAGGTAACCGACTTCGGGCTGGGCCACGTCGGCGGTGTGACCACCCAGTCCCTGATGCAGAGCGGGAGCATGCTGACCGCCGAGGGCCACAGCGTCGCCGGCACCATCGCCTACATGTCTCCGGAGCAGAAGGAGGGACAGGAGCTGGATCCGCGCAGCGACCTGTATGCGTGCGGCGTGGTCCTCTGCGAGATGCTTACCGGCGAGCGGCCGCAGGGCAGCGATGTGCCCAGCGTGGCTCGCCCGCAGGTGCCCCGAATGCTGGATGGCGTGTTCCAGCGCTGCTACACCCGGCGCGATCGGCGGTTCGGCTCGGCCGAGGAGGTCCTCGCGGCGCTGGAGGGTTATGGCCGGCCGGACGGGTTGCCGTCGGCTGTCTCGCCGCCCGCACCGGCGCTGGCCGGCGCTGGCCGGCGTTGTCCGGCGTGCAGTGCTTCGGTGGAGCATGACGACCAGTTCTGCATCCACTGCGGGCGGCAACTCGTCGCCTCCGTCCCGCGCTGCCCCTCGTGCACGGCCTACGTCCACGCCGCCGACCGGTTCTGCATCCTCTGCGGCAAGGACCTGCGGGTCCTGTCCGCCTGAGACCGAGTGAACGGGCATGCAAGTTGACGTCATTGTCGTTCTGCTCATCGTGGTGTTCGGGTGCGCCGCCTTCCTGTTCGGCGTCTTCTACCTGGTGTGCCAGGCGGTGGGGGCGGTGTGGCGGGGAGCGGTCGGCCTGATCCGGCCCGGCGGGGGCGTGTCCCGGACGGCGGCGGCACGGCCCGAGCGCGTCTGCCCCCGGCCCGAGTGCCGCAAAGTCGAGCACCGGCAGGCCCGCTTCTGCAGCCAATGTGGCGCCGCCCTGGCGGATCCGCCGGGGAAGGCCTAGGGATAAGCACCGATGTCTCAGGACGCGCTAAAGGCCCTCCAGCATGAAGCCGAGTTCCTCTCGGGCGTGGGCGGCAACTTCGAGGCGGCCAAAGGCACGCACTTTCGCGGCTCGATCTGGCGAGAGAGCCTCCACGACGAGAGCGACCGGCTGCGGGCCCTGATGGCCGAACACCGCAACTACGATCGCGAGCTGCTCAAGTCCCTGCCGGCCAATCGCCGCCTGGAGCTGCACGGCTACGAGCGCCGCTTCCTGTTCGGCAAGCGGCGCACCGGCATCGCCGTGGCCTCGGTGCTGTCACCCCTGAGTCACTTCGCTTCCAAGAAGGGCGGGGCCGCCCCAGCGATCGGGTTGGGCGAGCTGATCGATCACGCCCGCAAGCTGGTCACCGAGCGGGGCGTGCCTTATATTATCGGCATCTGCAGCCCCACCGGGTTCACCGAGGAGGCCCGGCAGGCCCGCCTCGACCAGGACAACGTCACCGTGATCCTGGTCGAACCGGATGGCAGCGGCGGCTGGCGAACGACCGGGGCCGGGGACGACCTCGATCCCCGGCTGATCAAAATATTCGATCCGGAGGGCGCGAAGGGAAAGGTGGAGCGCGTCCGGCGTCTGCTCGAGGAAAACAGTGCCGATCTGCTCACCGGCGGGGTGTCCGCCGCCGATCTGGCCAGAAGGGCCCGCGTGTCCGAAGACCTCGTCCGGCAGGGCTTCGAGGGGGTCGCCGCCGCCGACCCGGAGCTGCGGCTGGCCCGCAAAGACGGTGATCTCCTGCTCTTCCGCGGCGCCCCCGTGCGGCACCGGGAGAGGAAATCGATGAACGTCATCGAGCGTATCAAACAACTGCTCTCCGGCGAAGGTGACGACGCGGAGAAGATCAACCTCCTCGCGGAGCGCCGCGCCGCATTGGCCCAGCGCCGCGACCGCATCTACGAAGACATCGGCAAGCTCGAGCGGAAGGAGGCCGACCTGCTGGAGCAGGGTAAGGCCGCCCGATCCTCGGTGCCCCGCCGGCGGCTGGCCGCCCAGCTCGCTCAGTTGCGGAAGGACATCGCCCGGCAGAACACCACCGCGGCCATGCTCAACCAGCAGATCAACATCATCAGCACCGACATCCACAACCTCACCCTCATCCAGCAGGGGCAAATGGCCAGCCTGCCCGATACCGACGAGCTGACCGAGCACGCCGTCGCCGCGGAGGAGATGCTGGAAACGCTGAAGGCCGATGCCGAGCTGGTCTCCAGCCTGGAAACGGGCATGGAGCAGACCCTGGCCAGCGAGGAGGAGATGGCCATTCTGCGCGAGTTCGAGTCGGCCGACGAGAAGCCGGCGAAGGCCGAGCCCGCCGCGACCCAGCCCCGCGTGCGACTCGCGGATACTCCGGCCGCACCCGAGCCTTGGGCGGACGAGGCCGAGGCTCAGCGCCGCCCGGCCGCTCCGCCGCAACGCAGCGAACCGGCCGACCCCGAGCCGACCTAGTGGTACGACGCACGTGATTTGATGGACACCGAGGCATCTTCGTGCCGATGGGGAGGACGGTTCCCAAGGGCAAGGAGTGCAACGGATGGTCAGG
>Ga0214473_10008655_pt1 | contig 12028 bp, 10 predicted proteins | sample RVTome_7_FD_203509 | JGI IMG/M metagenome (GOLD analysis project Ga0214473, IMG submission 203509) | Soil microbial communities from uranium-contaminated site in the Upper Colorado River Basin, Wyoming, United States - RVT98D197 | ecosystem: Environmental > Terrestrial > Soil > Contaminated >...
CTGCTCTTGCCCCCACCTCTGTAGCGAATTAGAAAAGCGTCCGCGAAGGAGGGCATAGCCCAAACGCTAGAAGCAAGCTGATCCGCGAGGCAAGCCACCGCGGCACATCAGGCGGCACAGCCGTAAGGGGGCCGATGGTTTCCCTTTGACATTTGCGGCTTTGGCTGGCTGGTCAACTTCGTGGCCGCCCCTACAAGCACGCTTTGATTACGAAATACGTGACGTCGTCAGTCGCACCGATTCCGTCAGTCCAGGCAAAGACCTCATTCTGGACTGATCGGATAAGTTCTTTGGCCGTCAAGTGTGCTGCCCTTCTGACCGCCTGCTCCAGACGCTGTTTTCCAAACTCCTCCCCTTCAGGATTCATCGCCTCGGTTAAGCCGTCCGTATAGAGGACCAGCAAATCCCCAGGGGCGAGGGTTAAATAATATTGATAGTAACGGGTATCTTTGAACATGCCGAGTGGAAGGCTGCCTCTGTCGAGAAAACTTGCTTTCCCATTGGCATCCAGTAACAAGGGTGGGTTGTGACCGGCGTTACTGTAGGACAACGTTCTGTTTTGTGCATCAAGAATGCCGTAAAATGCCGTTACGAACTGATTCCGCTCAATCGACTCCCACAGCAGATAATTCACTTTGGCCATTGAGATGTGGGGCGCGTAGCCAATGTGTGTGGTCCCACGCAGGCTGGCGCGAAGAAAGGCCATCAGGAGCGCTGCCGGAACACCCTTGCCGGCAACATCAGCAATCACGAGCCCAATCTGATCGTCATAGATGCGCACCCAGTCGTAGTAATCGCCTGACACCTCTTCGGTGGGAAAGTTATAAGCGCTGATCTCAAAGCCTGGCAGTTGAGGGTCACCGGGCGGCAACAATTCCAGTTGCACTTGCCTGGCCACTTCAAGCTGCCCTTCCAGTCGCTTTTTCTCAACCAATTGCTCGTGCAGCATCACCTTCTCAATAATGATGGCCACCTGCGACGCCAGCAGCATCAGCACCTGCAGATCGTCCTCAGAGTAGGCATTTAACTCATCACTCTCCAGATCAAATACTCCAATCACTTCCTCATTTGAAATGATTGGGGCCACCATCTCTGAGAGGGTCTCGGCTCGAGCATTGATGTATACCGGATCCTCGCGAACGTCCGGACATATCACAGGTTTGCGGGTTAGAGCTACCTGCCCAATGAAGCCCTCGCCGGAGCGAAGGTGGAGCTTGGTCAACTCTTCGATGTCGTAGCCCCTAACGGATTCAGCCCTAAACTCACAGAGGTCCTCACCTTTTGAACGCTCCGCACACTTAATCAAAAAGATGCCTGCTGCATCGTACGGTATCAGCGAGTCGAGGGTATCCATTACGAGGTTGAGAACCTCTTGGAGATCCAAAGACCGGCTAATGGTCTTAGTGATGTCCAGGAGCATGCGGAGTTTGTCGACCGTAGTTAACCCCGGTGGGCGCGACTTTTTAATTTGCTCAGCCGTTGACATATGGTTATGCACGCGGTTCACCCGCTGCAGAAACTGTAATTATACGAGAATAGAGTCACTATGGCACAGGTTGCGGCTGCTGATTTGGTTTTCTCTGCGCATTCTCAGCAGCCTGCCGCCCCTCCGGCTGTGTATCGGATTGTGAAAAATGCCAACGCAGAGTGTCTGCGGAGGATTCAAAAATGGGACACTACCCGGCTGAGCAAATGGAATTTGAGCCCATCGGCAGACGCTGGGTGCCGCTCAGCGTTGGCCAGGGCTGCCGTTCATAGCAGCGAGCTGTTTATAGGTGCTCCAAAGATGGGTGACCTTTAAGCGGTATTCGACCAGGCTGCGGCTGACACGAAAATGGTCCGCAATTGCCGGAATGTCTTTTCCCGTCAACACAAAGCTTCGCAAAGCGGCGAAAGGGACCAGCGCGGCCGCCCCGGTGGCGTAGGCAGCCTCCTCGTCGCTCTTTCGATAATCCCGGTGGCGGGTTCGGCCACGCTCGTCATGCGCCACGATTGTCAGCCGGCTTGGTCGATGACCGAGAAATACATGAGAGATCTCTTCCATCAACGTCGCATTTGTGCGAGCCCGGCTGTGGTTAGGATTCAGGATTACGATTCTGCGGCCATCAGGGAGAGGCATTGAGCAGGCGCCGCCCGACCACTCTTCGCTGGCGGGGCCAAGCAGATGATCTCGGGCCTGGAGGCTAAGATCCCGGATTTGATGAAATTCAATTATTACCAGGTGAGCAAAACCAGCGAGTGTATAAGGGTCGAGTGGCGCATCCGAATGAACACCAGCAAACTCGCGAAGGCCCAGGGCCTTTAACTCATACTGCCGCCACTTCTCGCCAGGCGGTAAGTCGTAACCAAACATCGGATAGTAGGCCTATTGGCTGCGCCTAAATTATCATGCGGGACAAACAATCGTTTCTTACCGCTTCTTGCGCGAAGGTTTACCTTGTCCAGGTCGGCTAAACTGCGCATAAGCCACGCGAAATAGTTCGGAAAGGGCCGATGCCGTCTCTGGACTGAGGTTCCGGTCGGCGCGCAGGTGTGCTTCTACGATTTCCGGCGTCGACTCATGCGGATAATAGATAACTGCCTTGGCACCGCTCTCCTCACCCCGGCCGAGAATTCGCTCAACAGGAACATCAAGCCAGCTCGTGAGTCGCGCAATGTTGTCGGCGTCCGGTTTGCCGGTTCCGTTTTCTATGCGTGAGAGCGTCGAAGCAGAAACTCCGGTGGTTTCGGCCACATCGCGCAAACTCAAGCCTAGCTGTTCTCGCTGTCTGCGCACTGACCGGCCAAGCTCTTCGGTATTGACCAGCGTCTTTGTTTGGCGGGCCATCTGATCCATACCTCCAGCGAATCAGGATCCTGGTAACACGGGTAAAGATAGCACGCCTCAGTTTTAGAGGCAATATGATGTCTTATCAGTGAAACGCGCTCTGTAACGCAAACTGTTAGTTTGCGCGTTCGCTAGCTGACAAGCCTGTGGTCACAGCAAGCTCTTAGTTTGCGCGTTCGCAAGCTCTTAGTTTGCGCGTTCGCAAGCTCTTAGTTTGCGCGTTCGCAAGCTCTTAGTTTGCGCGTTCGCAAGCTCTTACTTTGCGCGTCGCAAGCTGACAGCATGCGTTACCCGTTAGTTCTGAATGCGCTGACGCCACGCAGACATGGCCAAGTCTTTTGCCCGCGGCAACACGTCCAATGCTCGCGCGACCTGCGGGTCGTCTGCAGTAATAAACACGCGGTCGGCGGATACTCGTCCATACGCCGCCGTCACGACGTTGTATCGCAATTGAAGTTCGACAAAAGACCGGTTGTGATCGATAAGCGGAATAAACGCTTTGAGTTGACGGTCGGCAGCCATGAAGTCACGAAATGCCTTCAAGAGTGCATCGGTGACTACATAATCAGATGATTGCAGCTGATGATCGAAGTCGATCGCTCCCGGAACCTTAAAGCTCTCGAATCCGGCAACTCGCCCGTTAACCAACTCCCGGGAGAAAGCAAATAGCGGATTTAGCAAGCGACGCTGAGCAGGCGTTATAGTTCGCGCGCCAACGTTTTCATCAGGAGAGATACCGCCTCCCCCATAAACCGCCCGTCCGGTATCAGTCTTTCTCTCTGGACCAGCAGGTTTCGCTAGTTCATCCTTCTGCTCCAGCCGGTTTGATCCACCATGCGTGTAGTAGTCGTAGAAGCCGCCGTTGGAATAGTCACGCTGAATAAGGCGTCCCGACGGTGTGTAATACTTTGCGGAAGTAAGCGTTAAGCCCGTGCCAAACTCAAGGGGAATAATACTTTGCACCAGGCCTTTGCCGAAACTGGTCTTGCCAACGATCAAGGCGCGATCGTGGTCCTGCATGGCACCGGCAACAATCTCCGAGGCGGAGGCAGTGTTTTCGTTGATCAAAATCACGAGAGGCGTAAGGTTGGGCGTGGTATTCCTTGATTCGTAGGTATTATCACGCAGCCCATTCCTGCCCTTCTGGGTCAGAATGAGTTGACCACTGGGCAGGAAAACCTCGGCGACATGGATCGCCTGATCAAGGAAGCCACCGGGGTTGTTGCGCAAATCCAGTATGAGCGAGGTCATGCCCGTCTTCTCTAGTCGCTCAAGGGCTTCCTGCAGCTCCTCGGTGGTCGTGTAATTAAAACCGCGGGTCATATCTATGTAGCCAATACCTGGTCGCAGCATGTAGGTATCAGGAATGGAAGGCTGCGGTACCGCATCGCGGGTAATCTCAACAGTTTGAGTGTGCTTATCCGCAGCGCGTTCCACTATTATTTTCACCACAGAACCCCTTGGACCGCGAATCTTGTCGCGCACCTCGAGTGACGGTTTTCCCTTCATCTGGTTGCCATCAACTTCAAGTATTCGGTCGCCAAAACGCAAACCAGCCCTGGCGGCTGGGGAATCAGTAAAAGTTGCTGTAATGAAGGTGTCGTTATCTTCGCCGATTGCATAGTTCTGGATTGACGCCCCAATTCCAAAGTATTCCGACCTTTGATCTGTCTTCAGTTCGTCAAATTCTTCTCGATCGTAATAATTTGAATGCGGATCAAGAGAGCGCAGCATACCAATGATGGAAGACTTGAAGACAGAATTAAAATCGAGCTTGTTGCCTTCAACATAGTTCTCTTCGATCATTTGCAGAGCTTCATCAAAGTCCCGTTCGATCAAGGGAATGGCATTACCGCTGCCTCGGCTGATACGCCGGCCACCAACTGCTGGGCGGGTCGACGGCTTTGCGGGCGAGGTGCTAGTGCTGCCAACGGGCGACTGGGATCGCTCCTGAGCAAAAATGAAATTAGGAATGACCAGCGCTAGAGAGATGAGAGTTGTAAGTGCGAGCAAGAGTGTTCTTTTCACTACAGAAGCCTCGAAAACGTGTGCCAATATTTGCCGCTGGTGAGCGCGTGTTTTTTGACTAGCTCGCCCGGACTGATACTAACGGATGCAGTTTCGGCGAGCAAGGTTGCGCCCAAGTCGCCCCCTTCACCTTCGCGTGAAGGATTCGCCAACAAGAAGAGAAACAATTAATGCGGCCGAATTTCCACGCCAACATGTTCCGAGGGAGTAAAGAGCCGTTCGCTTGACGGCTCTCCGAACTGCTCCGTAGAATGAACTTACAAACGGCGGAAAACGTACTGCTAATGCCGGTTGATCCGTGAAGGAGTATTTCATCTATGAGTAGTCCATATCAGAGGGAAGAGCAGCATCCTTCCGAGACCATTGAAGACTTGATGATCCGCGACGACGACGCTGAAGGCGAGTCTGACGATCGAGCCAGAACCGCTTCATCTGTGCGTGACATCGCTTCCCGAATCCCTGAATCGCTTAGTGCAATTGGCCGCGATATCAGCCGCACAATCGAGAGGGCCATGTCTGCCAAGGACGATTATGTTGTCGCCGTAAAGATCTCGCCTGAGGCCCAGGAAAAACTGGAACAGCTGGTGCAGGCTGGTGTTTTCCGTAACCGCGCCGAGGCGGCCGGTTTCCTGATTGATGAGGGCGTCAAAACCCAATCGGCGTTGTTCGAACGGGTACGTCAGAAACTCGCTGAGATCGAGCGTCTGCGGGCAGAGCTGCGCGGGTTAATCAGCGAGAGGCCCACGTAAACTCTTTCCCTCAACTAGTCATCTTTAGTGTAGTTGCTCGCTCCCACCAATAAGGAGAAGCACGCCCGAAAGCACCTTAAGCGAATCGAGAAACAAGTGGCCGAACGCTTCCAACTTCCACCTACTGCCCTACAGCAGTTTACTTTAGCAAATGGTCTGCGAGTTATTTTGAACCGAGATCAATCGGTGCCTGTCGTTTCAGTAGCAGTCTATTACGATGTAGGTTCGCGAAACGAGAAGGAAGGCCGCACAGGCTTTGCCCATCTCTTTGAACATATGATGTTTCAAGGGTCGGAAAATGTGCCCAAGGCTGCCCACTTCCAGTACATATTCAATGCCGGCGGCACTATGAACGGCACAACTTCAACTGAACGGACAAACTACTTTGAGACCTTGCCGGCCAACCAATTGCCGTTGGCTCTGTGGCTGGAGAGCGATCGGATGCTCTCGCTGAAAGTTACTCAGGAGAATTTGGACAATCAGCGTAACGCGGTTCAGGAGGAAAAGCGTTTGCGCTACGACAATCAGCCGTATGTCAACGCCTTCTTACGGATTAACGAACTGATTTTCAAAAACCCGGCGAACGCCCACTCGACGATCGGCTCAATGGAGGATCTCGACGCTGCTACCATCGAAGACATAAGGGATTTTTTTCGCATCTACTACGCACCTAATAACGCCGTGCTGACCATCTCCGGCGACTTTGAAGAAAAAGCGACCCGGGATCTTGTTGAGAAGTATTTTGCGGCAATTCCCAGTCAACCCAAACCACCCGCAGTAGACGTTAGTGAAACTGAAGAAGTGGCCGCGACAGTGGAGTCGTTTCCTGACTTGCTGGCGCCAGCACCTGCGTTTGTGCTGGGTTGGAAAATTCCAGCGCGTCGTACGCCGGAGTTCTACGCACTCTCTCTTGCCAGCGACCTTCTTTTTGAGGGTGATAGTTCGCGCCTCTACCAAAAACTGGTAAAAGGTGACGAGTCAGTAGTCTCGATTCAGGGTGGGCTGGATGAGCGGCGCGGACCATCGGCACTATATATTTTCGCACTGCCGAAGCCGGGATTTGAACCGGCTGGTATTCGCCTCCAGATTTTTGACGAGATCAAACGTCTTGCTACTGCAGGACCTACTGAAGGAGAGATGGAGAAACTAAAGAACTCATTGTGCAATGATTCTGTTCGCGGCCGGCAGTCAACTATGTATCGTGCGCAACGGATTGCTGAATATGCCCTTTATGACAATGATCCTAAGCTGTTTGATTCGGAGCTGGACCAGTATCTGAATGTAACTGCCGACGAGATTAAGAATGCGGTCGCGAAGTTTCTCGACATTGAGAATCGCGTCGTCCTGGATATAGTGCCTGAAGTGACCGCCGCAGAGAGCGCACCGGCGACAGTGTTACCACCCGGTGAACCACGCCAGCCGGCAGCTCCAGCACCTCAGATCCCCCCAGCTGCATCAGAGCAGCCAATAGTGCACGGTGGCGGAGAGATTGTGGTCACCGACAATGTGCATCCCGAGAAACCGGAACAGCCTGCAGATCCTCCGAAACAGACTGAACCGGGCTCCGGACCACTTCATCCATAAAATGAAAGTTCAAGAAAACTATCGCCAACAGCCGCCCCCACCGCTGCCCGCTCGACACTTGCAGCTTCCCAGAACTACGGAGGAGACGCTTCGAAATGGCCTGTCAGTCGTTATTGTCGAGGATCGGCGTCTGCCTCTGGTTAGTTATCGGCTCTCATTTCGCACTGGCGATGCCCACGATCCACCCGCTTTTCCGGGACTAACCGAACTGCTGGCCGGGCTACTAACCGAGGGCACTGAGTCGCTTAGCAGTCGCGAAATCGCTGAAGAGACGGCTCGCATGGGTGCGACGCTTTCGGCGGGCGCCAACTCCGATTACAGTACCGTCGCGGCGTCGTCGCTAAACCGGTTTGGTGATCGAGTGCTCGAATTGCTCGCCGATGTGACACTGCGTCCCTCATACCCGGAAAATGAGGTGGAGCTGGCTCGTCAAAACACAAAGGAGAGCCTGCGCCAACAACGCGCGCAACCTTCATTTCTGGCAACCGAAATGGTTTCGCGCTGTGTGTTTGGACAACATCCTTACTCGATCATCGCACCAACTCCAGAGTCGCTGGATGCGATCACGCGCGATCGGCTGATCGAGTTTCATCATTCCCAGTTCGTTTCCAACAATGGGGTCTTTATCATTGTGGGAGACGTCAAGGCCGAACCTCTGCTCAAGAGGATTGAAGGCCTCTTCGGACACTGGGAACCTGGTGCTCCCGTTGCCAATAACTTTCCTGCACCGCCTGTTCATAATTCGCGTTCTGCAAAGGTCGTGGACCGGCCTGGATCAGCGCAGTCAAACATAGTCATTGCGAATCTTGGTCTAACGCGCACCAGCCCCGATTATTTTCCGATGCTGTTGATGCATACAGTACTTGGCGCCAACGCTTCGTCCCGGCTGTTTATGAATCTGCGTGAGGAAAAAGGTTACACGTACGGGGCATACTCTAATCTCGATGCGCGCCGCTCTGCCGGCACCTTCCGAGCCTCTGCCGAAGTGCGAACCCCGGTAACCGGAGACTCATTGAGAGAGTTCTTCTATGAGCTGGAGAGAATTCGGAGCCAGCCGGTTTCCGAAAAGGAAATTACGGACGCCAAAGCGTTCCTGACAGGAGTTTTCCCAATACGGCTGGAGACGCAAGAGGGATTGATCGACCAGCTAGTTCAGATACGCATGTTTGGTCTTCCGAAGACTTACCTGGAAAACTATCGCGATCAGGTTCAAGCCGTTACTATTGAGCAAATACAACATGTTGCCCAGAAATACGTCCGCCCAGATGAGGCCACTATCGTTGTGGTAGGAGACGGTATTCAGATAGAGGAACAGATCAAACCCTACACTGATGATGTTACTTTCTTCAACACATCAGGCAAACCCAAGAGTCGGCCATCGCTGCGACATGGCGAAACCACGCCAAAGGATTTGGCAGGAAGGTGGCAACTCGAGATTCAAACGCCGCTAGGACAAACGCTTCCGGCAAACCTGATACTTGAGGAAACGGGAACGGGACTGTCAGGAAGGGTGGAATCAGAAATGGGCGATGCGGATCTGCTCACAATTGGCGTTACTGGCGGATCGCTTGCTGCAACTCTGGCTTTTGAGATGGAAGGAGGTAATAAAGTCGAGGCCCAAATTTCGGGAGAATTTACGGAAGACGGTATTGAAGGGACCATCAGCCTGGAAAACTCGCCGCCACTCACCTTCACCGGCAGCAGGTGAAGCTATCGCTCGTAACGCAAAATCATGCCGCGCGCTCCAACTGCCCAGCCAATCTTCTTATTGATGTAAACCGCATATAAGTTCTGCTTGGTCGTCGACTCTTGCTGAATCCACGAACGACCGCCGTCGTTTGTTCGTAATATGGTTCCGCCGCGACCGACACTCCATCCATCGTCGTCATTCACAAATTGGACGCTAAGCAGCGTGGAACGCACCGGCGGGGTTACGGTCTCCCAGCGGTCTCCACCGTCGCTTGTGCGAAGAATCAATCCCCGCTCGCCAACTACCCAACCTTTCTTGTCGTCGCGAAAATCGATGTGATAGATCGTCGCTGAAGTACCAGACACCTGGCTCGACCAGGTGAGTCCCCCATCCACGGTTTTTAGAATAGTGCCGCCTGCACCAACTATCCATCCTCTTTTTTCGTTATCGAAGTCAATATGAATGAGCTCGGCCCGGCTCGGGACGCGCTGCCTTACCCAAGTTTCCCCGCCGTTTTCTGTGTGCGCCAGAATGCTCTCTACAACCCGATCCGCTCTGCTGACAGAACCAACAACCCACCCTCTTTTCTTGCTGGGAAACCGCACGCTGTACAACTCCACACTTGCCCCATCAAATTCGCTAGGCAAGAAACTGCGGGCCTCTGTCCAACGGGCGCCACTGTCGTGTGTTATGAAGATGCTGTGACCGGCAATCAAACATCCGTCTTCTTTATCGCGAAAGTAAACATCATTTATCGGATTTTTTGTGCCCACTGTTTGTTGCACCCAGCTTCGACCACCATCGTCTGTGCGGCTAAGAAATCCACTGTCACCACCGACCCAACCGCGTTTGCTGTCGAGAAAGAACACCGTGTTCAGGTCTTTACCCTCTGGTCCAACGTTGGTCTGGAGCCAACCCTGCTGAGCATGTACTGTGAGGTTCGCCAGAATCACAAGAAAGAAGATATTGATAAGTTTGTTTGTCGCGTTAAAGATCATTCCTATACCTGCTTGCTGTGGCTGAACTTCAAATATATCGAAATCCCCTTAAGATGGCGTGGTGTAACATGCGGCAAGCCGCGGACTTAAGAGAAACTCGCACTTAAAACGAATTAAGATGGTTGGGAACGTTGTACCTTAAAATGGAGCTGGCTGACAAGATGGATCAGCCATGGTTATCTCGAGTCACTAGGCGGTGGCCGGGATCTTTAGATGACGAGCGCTGTAACCATTTGTATGAGCGGGGAAAGTTCAGCGAAGTCTTCTCAATCGCTGGTTACGCACAGTAACGATTGAGACGTAGAGAAGGATAGCGGTACCGCCGGCAACAAGCGTCATTGGCGCTCCAAAACGATTAGCCACAGCGCCGCCGAGGAGATTGCCGATCGGCATCGTACCTAAGAATGAAAGGATAAACATACTCATTACGCGGCCGCGCATTTCATCAGTTACGAGCTGCTGCAACAGGGTATTTGTGACCGCGACTGACGTCACGATAGAAAATCCTACGAGAAACAAGAAGATGAGTGAGAAAACGACGTTTGTAGCTAGACCGAATGCGATGACGGATACTCCAAAGGCAAAGGAGCCACCAAGCACCGTCCATCCCTTCCGCTTGAAGTCGCCTAAGTAGGCCAGCAACAACGCTCCACAGAATGCGCCCGCTCCTGCCGTCCCCATCATCCAGGCAAGACCGGTCTCACCCAGGTGAAATATATCGCGGGCGAATACCGGGACAAGCATGAGATACGGGGCGCCAAAAAGACTATTAACGGCCGACATAGAAAGCAATGATGCTACGCGTGGACGATTACGCACATACCGAATGCCGTTTAGCAGGTCTTGCCATAGCGCACGCCTGTCCCGCGCCGAGCGACCAGCAGCAATTCTGCGTGTGTTGTCCAGCCTTACAAATTGCAAGGCCACGATTACTGCGACGAAAGAGAGACCATTGGCAAAGAAGCAACCTGCCAGGCCGAATAGTTTAAAGCCCAATCCTGCAAACACAGGTCCTACGACGCGGGAGAGTTGAAACTGGGACGAGTTAAGGGCTACAGCGTTTGCTAGATCCTCTCGTCCGACTAGATCGAAAGTCATAGCTTGGTATGAGGGACCGGCTAGTGACATGCAACAGCCCGTGACAAATGAAAAGCCCAGTATCATCCAGACTGTAATGACTTTAGTCCAAACCAGAGTGGCCAGAGCCAGCGCTGCCAGTCCGGCGACGATTTGCGTAAGAAGCAACAGGCGCCTACGGTCAAAAAGATCCGCAAACACGCCTCCTGCCAGTGTAAGAAAGAATCCGGGGACTGTGGCCATGAAGCCGTCGATGCCCAACCAGAGAGCCGAATTCGTGAATTGCAGCACCAGCCATCCTTGGGCAACTGCCTGCATCCAGGTTCCGATATTGGAAAGGAAAGCGCCAATCCAGAAGAGGCGATAGTTGCGATGAGAGAGGGCGCGAAACATCGCCACGCGGCGGCCACGCGGCCGGCTCGCGACCGGAGCGTTGGTGTCGACTACCATAACGAAATGTCTTACCATCGCCGCCCCGCCGCGACAAGGCGACTGAGGGGAATTGCGGATTGGGAATTGCGGATTGCGGATTGCGAATTGCGAATTGAGAATTGGGAATTGCGAATTGCGAATTGCGGATTGCGGATTGCGGATTGCGAATTGCGAATTGCGAATTGCGAATTGAGAATTGAGAATTGGGAATTGCGGATTGGCGGAATTTGTTTTTGGGGTTGATAAATCCGCAATCCGCAATCCGCAATCCGCAAAGGGGTAAGGGCCAAGAGGTAAGAGGTAAGGGCCAAGACCCATGAGCTAAGGACACCTCTGCTCTTAGCGCTTTCCCCTCAGCCCTTTCCCCTTGCCCCTTAGCTCTTGGCGCGCTGCTCGCCTCGTCGCCATGCTGAGAGCGAACCACCTTTCCCGCCGCGCCTTTCGGCAACAATTTCCGCGAGAATCGAGAGCGCAACTTCTTCTGGGGTTACAGCTCCAAGATCCAGTCCAACTGGAGCACGCACGCGCCCGAGCATCTCTTGATCTTCTCCGTCAGCCAGCAGGCGCTCGAGGACTATGTTTGTCCGGCGCTTGCTTCCGATCATTCCAATGTAGTCTGGGTTGGCGGTTATTACCGCTCGCA
>Ga0214473_10008656_pt1 | contig 12026 bp, 15 predicted proteins | sample RVTome_7_FD_203509 | JGI IMG/M metagenome (GOLD analysis project Ga0214473, IMG submission 203509) | Soil microbial communities from uranium-contaminated site in the Upper Colorado River Basin, Wyoming, United States - RVT98D197 | ecosystem: Environmental > Terrestrial > Soil > Contaminated >...
ATTCATGAAAAGGGCGGCTTTGACTCCACGAAGTTGGAGAAGGATCAGTGAGGTTACCGATGATGAAAGAAGATAAGGTCGTTTTTCTCAAAGACCCGAACAGAGTATTAGAACAGCTCATTAAAAACTTCTTGAATGAGAATAACCAGAACCGGAGGACCCAACTGGATAATGGCCTCTACTGGGAAGAGCCTCTGGTCGGATTTGCCTCGGGAACGGATCCTCTGTTCTTTGAGTATAAGAGTATTATCGGTTCATTCCACCTTACCCCGAGAGAGATCATCGCTGCTGCCTTAAAGGAGAAGGGGAGAGAACTTCTTCTCCCCGAGTACGAGCAGATTAGCGTCATTTCATGGATATTACCCACAGCCGAGGACACCCGGAAAAGCAATCGCAAAGAAGAAAAATTTCCTTCAAAACTCTGGGCCTACACAAGGGATTTCGGCGAGGTCTGCAATGGCGCTTTGCGAAGACATGTTGTGGGATTTCTGGAGGATTTAGGTTTTGTGGCGGTCGCCCCTCTCCTGATGCCCACGTTTCGATACTTCCGGGATGAAAAGGTGGGCTGGGCTTCTCCATGGTCAGAACGCCACATCGCCTACACCTGCGGCCTTGGGACCTTCAGCCTCAACGATGGTCTCATTACTCCAAAAGGAATGGCTGTCCGAATAGGAAGTGTCGTCACCCTTCTGAAACTGACCCCAAGCGAGAAGAAGTACGGCCATCATAAAGAAAACTGCCTCCTCTTCCGGAATGAAAAATGTGGGAAGTGCATCCCGAGATGTCCTGCCGGAGCCATCACAGAAGAGGGTCATGATAAGGATAGATGCAACGAATACATCAATTCCGAGCCATTAAAAGCAAAACGCCAGGGCTATGGTTTACAGAACCCTCCCCCTGCCTGTGGCCTCTGCCAGACCGGAGTACCCTGCGAATTCGAAATTCCCAGGCCCGACCTGATCGCCTAAAAAAGGGGACAGGCTACTTTTTCTCCTCGTTGGCAAAACTCAAAACCCTGAAAAGCAGTTTGTCCCTCTTTTTTACAACCCTTGTGATTCAGACAGTAAGACTATAGACCTCAGACGTCAGACTGAAGCGTAGGAATAGCCAGGGATAACACAAAGATAAAGGACTGGCAGGTAGCCGTGGAATTTGCACTCCTGGCATATACAAAAAAATTTCAAAAGAGTGAAGTATAGAATTAATTTCGTATGTTAGAGGAGTCTGATGTCTAACGTCTAAAGTCCAGTGTCTGAATTGCAATTACACCCCTCCGTCTTGACAAATTATGAGCATATGCTTATAATTGTTTTATGGGGCGACCGAGAAAATGCCGGTTTGTGGGATGCAGGCCAAATGCTTATTATTTCAAGCCCAGGGGGGTCCCTTTGTTTAGGCTTGAAGAGGTATCTCTTCACATGGACGAAGTGGAAGCCCTGATGCTTGCCGATTACGAGGGGCTTTACCACGAGGATGCGGCGCAGAGGATGAAAATATCTCGGGCGACATTCGGGCGGATTCTTGACCAGGCCAGGCGCAAAGTGGCAGAGGCCCTTCTCAAAGGGAAGGCGCTGAGAATCGAGACCAATATCAAAGAGAAAGGAGAAAGTCATGAAGGTAGGTTTTGCTGTTCAAAAGGATGAAGGTATTGAGAGCCAGGTTTACAATCATTTCGGCTCGGCCCCCGCATTTATCCTTGTCGATGCGGAGACAAGGGAGGCGGTGACGGTGCAAAATAGCGATCTTCAGCACGTCCATGGCATGTGCAATCCTGTCTCAACCCTAGGCGGGAAAGAGGTTAGCGCAGTGGTGGTCGGAGGAATTGGACCAGGGGCCCTGATGAAGTTAAATGCCATGGGTGTCAAGGTCTATGAAGCAGGAGCCCGAACAGTGAAAGAGAATCTTCAATTACTCAGTGAGAATAGGCTTCAGGAACTTTCTATGAATGGTTGCTGCAAAGGTCACCAAGGGGAATGCAGCCATTAAGAGAAGGTTAACCCCGTTAGAAATTCAAGCAGGGCATTAAACCTCGCCGGAATTAATCTAAAATCTAACCCCGCCGCAGCCGCCGGCCCAGAGGGCCTCTGGCCCGGAGGGAGTAGCGGGGCATTATTTCTAACGGGGTAAAAGCAATTGGGAAGGAGACACCCATCATCCCATAGCAGGAGAGGATCTTTATGAAAGACTCGGAGTGTCAACAGACTGAGCAACATCCTTCCCTGACTCATCTCTTCACATCTTTTTTAAGACTGGGAGCTACCGCATTTGGCGGTCCGGCAATGATTGCCTACATTCGTAAAATGGCTGTGGATCAAAAGCGTTGGCTGGATGAAAAGGCCGCTCGTGATGGTATTGCCTTATGTCAGACCATACCGGGTGCAACGGCTATGCAGATGTCTGCGTACATTGGCTTCAGGGCAAGGGGAGTAGGAGGCGCTGCAGCGAGTTTCGTTGGATTTGGACTTCCTGCATTTCTTTTCATGATGATCCTCTCTGCCCTCTATGCAAGGACGCATACATTACCCTCCGTTGTTTCAATATTTAATGGACTTCAGGCCATCGTTGTTGCTCTTGTCGCTAATGCCACTTTATCCTTTGGCAGGACCTCTATTAAAAGCTGGAAAAATGTGATCAATGTGTTGATTGCCGCAGGTCTCTTTGGGCTGAAGATCAACCCCATCCTGGTCATTATCATAGCGGCCTTTTTAGGGACGATCCTTTATAACAAACAACCTTTTCTTCCTGCAGTAAGTCCCGCGAACAAGGTGCACGCTCCAAAATCTCTTTTATGGTTATTATTAGCGATCGTCATAGGATCCGGTGCGCTTTTTCTTCTAAACCGAAGACTGTTCGATCTTGCTACGCTTATGTTCAGGATAGATTTGCTTGCCTTTGGAGGCGGGTTTTCATCTGTTCCACTCATGTTTTACGAAATTGTTGAAGTCCGTTCATGGTTGGACGGCCCAACCCTTTTGAATGGAATCGCTCTCGGGCAGGTTACCCCGGGGCCAATTGTCATTACAGCAACCTTCATAGGTTACTTGTTACATGGTTTTCTGGGAGGGCTTGTCGCAACGGTCAGTGTGTTTTTGCCTTCGTTCATGATCGTCATCGCCCTTGTCCCCTACTTTGACAGAATTCGAAACTCTCCATATTTTAGCAGGGTTCTCATGGGCATCCTCTGTTCTTTTGTGGGACTTCTCTTAACCGTCACCATACGCTTTGCCTTAAATATCCCCTGGGATCTTCCACGCCTTCTTGTTGCAGGCGGAGCCTTTATTGCGCTTCTTATGAAGGTGGATATCCTCTGGGTCGTCCTGGTAGGGACAGGAATCTCTTTGATTGTATTGTAGATCGTCCGATGTGCCATGGGGCAGGGGGAATGTCTGGGGGCACATTCGGTTTGGTGCCAGGACAGTGCCAATACCGAATTACCGTTGCCTGGCACTAAGGTTTTGGTTATGGCTTGCAGGAGACATGGCAGATTCCAGTGGGCGTCTCCACGGCAAAGGGAAAATATTTCCTCTTGAACCAAAGGGCAACATGAACAAGGTTGATTAACACGGGAACCTCCACCAGGGGACCGATCACCGCCGCGAAGGCCTGGCCGGAGTTGATTCCGAAGACAGCAACGGCGACCGCAATGGCCAGTTCGAAATTGTTTGATGCGGCCGTAAAGCTCAGAGTGGCGGATTGTTCGTACGTAGCCCCCACTTTCGTCGAGAGGTAGAACGATACGAGAAACATAACCACGAAGTAGACAAGCAAAGGAATCGCCACCCGTACCACGTCCAGGGGCAGCCGGACAATATATTCTCCTTTTAGGGAAAACATGACCAGAATGGTGAAGAGAAGGGCGATCAGAGTGATCGGGCTGATTTTTGGAACGAACTTCGTTTCGTACCACTCCCGGCCTTTCGTCTTCAGGCCAATGATCCGGGAGAGGACACCCGCAATAAAAGGAATTCCGAGATAAATGAAGACGCTCTCAGCAATCTGACCGATCGTGATCTTGACAACCACCCCCTTCATCCCGAGCAAAGGAGGAAGGAGCGTAATGAAAAAGTAGGCATAAATGGAAAAGAACAAGACCTGGAAGACGGAATTGAAAGCCACCAGTCCAGCACAATACTCCCGGTCGCCCGTAGCAAGGTCGTTCCAGACGATGACCATGGCGATGCAGCGGGCGAGACCAATCATGATGAGCCCCACCATGTATTCCGGATATCCGGCAAGAAAAATAACTGCTAATAGAAACATGAGAATTGGCCCGATGACCCAGTTCTGAATAAGAGAAAGGCCGAGGACTTTATAATTCCGGAAGACCTGCCCCATCTCCTCGTACCTCACCTTGGCCAGGGGTGGATACATCATGAGGATCAGCCCAATGGCAATCGGGATGTTGGTCGTATCGACCTGGAACTGGTCCCAGAAGTGGACGATGCCCGGAAACACGTATCCCCAACCCACTCCGACGAACATTCCAAGAAAGATCCACAATGTCAGAAACCGATCTAAAAAAGAGAGTTTTTTAATGCCCCGCTCTTCAGTCATTTTTTGATCCTCCTTTGGCATCGTTTTTTCCACTTTATTGGTTACGAAGAAATTTCATATCCTGCGCCTTGAAGGAGTTCAAGGAGCACCTGCCGTTTCTCTTGATATTCATCCGAGGAAAGGGGGGGGCATTCCCCAATCCCTACCTCCTTTTTTATTAATTTAAAAGCGAAGGACAGGCAAGTGGGCAATCCACATTTTTTACAATTCGTTCCTGGAAGAAGTTTAATGATATCTGTTGGCTTAAGCTCCATTTTCATGGTGTAGTCAGGTTTAATGTTGTTACGATTCTGATAGGTCTCGTTCACCAGGTTCTGCACCCACTTCAAGACCATCTCGGCTTCCTTTTCATCGTCAATTTTTGTCAAAGTAATATGATTGACATGAAGCGTAATTAATTTCTCGCCTTTTTTTATAGTTAAGGTTAAAGCCGGATGATTGAAGAGACATTCCTTCAGCGTGGCGTTCAGATAAGGAAAGGCTTCGTAGATTTCACCGGATACCTCTGCGATGACCCGAATCTTTTCTGGATCGGCCAGACAGGGAAGGATGCGAGTAATTTTATATGAATGAAGAAGCATAGTTAATTTCTAAAGGGTGACGCCCAAATAACCAAGATAAACTCCAACCAAGACAACAATCGCTCCTCCGATCTTCTTACTCCATGTGGTCATATTAGAGATGCCCTTTGATTGAATAAAACTTTCAACGAAGCCTGTGGCTGTACCTGCTAAGAAGATGAGGGCACAATGTCCGAGGGCGTAAACAAATAATAAAGAAGTCCCATAGGCAACTTCTCCTTTTGAGGCAACAAAAGTCAAAATGAGGGCGAGTACAGGAGTAGCGCATGGTGAAGAAACAATACCAAAGAAGATGCCGAGGAGGAATGCCCCGAGTATTCCCCTTTGCTTTGGTTGAAGATGAACGGGTACGGGAAGGTTCCATTCAAAGAGTCCAATCAAATTAAGTCCTATGGCAATGGCAATACCTCCGACAATAAAATACCAGGTCCGGCTGATTATACCGAAGAGGCCTCCCAGCAGAGAAGCAATAGCACCCAGAATAGTGAAAGTAATCGAGAGGCCGAGGATGAAAGTCAACGAATAAAGAAAAGCTTTCCGTCGGTCTCCTTCCGAATAGCCACCCACATAACCGATGACCAATGGAATGGTTGCCAGGACACAAGGACTCGAAGAGGAAAGGATGCCTCCTATGAAGACGCCAAGATAGGCAAGAAATGGGTTTTCGGAAAAAGATTGAGAGAGATAACTGAGAAATGTTTCCATCGTCTATTTTACTCCCATCTTTTCAAATACTTTTTTGATTTCTTCCTTGCCCATAAACCCCACATGACGGTAAACTTCCTGATTCTTTACATCGAAGAATATCTGCGTCGGGATGAGCCGTATTCCATTAACCCTGGTAAGCTCTTGTTCCTGATAAACCTCAATCACCTTAATGACAACCCGTCCTTTATATTCCTCTGTCAGCTCTTGAAGGATGGGAGCCATTTTCTTGCAAGGAATGCACTTGTTCGCCCCAAAATCAATGAGCTTGGGTAGGGGAATTTTAGCAACCTCTTTGGGTAACCGTTCAGGTTTCGATTGAGGAAAAGCGACTTGATGTAAGGGAGAGGTGATCAGCAAGAAAAATAAAAAGGATAGGGGGATGTAAAGGATCTTTTGCCTTTTTACCATCATTGAATAACCTCATCTTTAATAAACGAAATCTCTTTTCAGCTTACACGAAGCTTGAAAGGAATGGCATTTCACTGTTCCCGAGTCGCCTGATCAACCTGTGGTTTCAAAACCTCCTTGAGGAATAAAAAGGCATCCTCCTTATCCTCGTCAAGAAAAATCTTCACCAGTCTGAGTAACTCCTCGGAATCCAATTTCAAATTAATAGGTTTTACAATCATCTGCTTTTTTCTCCTCTAACCATCTCTTGACCATCGATTTTGGAGGCAGGGTGAAATTGGTTTGCACCTTTTATTTATGATGAGAGCAGGTGGGGGTAAGAAGTTCCTTCAATCCCATTAAGCCGATTTGTGTGTTTCCAACGACAACGAGACGATAATCTTTTTCTATCATCTATCCATCGCCCAAATCATTCAGATCCCTCTCCTTTTTGAAATAATAGACGTCAGATGGTCGGCCACCTTGCCTATATCAGAAGGGTTAGGGTCTAAATTGGAATTCTTCTCGATCCCCAAATCCGTAACCTGAACGTATTCGTCGATGTTAAAGCCTGCATGTTCCAGGGTCTTTTTAGCACAGGCTACAGAACATCCGTCTATAGCCACAAGTATTTTCCCCGCTTTAGTCGATTCAATCATGCCGCTCACATGACCTCCAATCCCTGCCAAACAGAAAAACTTTCCCATTCCGCTTTGAGTTAACTTTACACCTGCTCCATTGGCAATCTGCCCAACATTGGAACCGCCTGAGCAAGGAAAGATCAATATCTCAGTAGGTTTGCATAAACATTTCTCTTCCATTTTCTTTCCCCCCTTCTTTACTTAATCCATTCTTTAATCTCTTCCACTTTCGGGAGCTTTCCTGCAACCTTTACTACACCATCCACAACCAAAGCCGGTGTCATTAGCACACCATAATTGGTGATGGTTTTAATGTCTTGTACTTTAATCACTTCGGCATCAACTCCCAGCTCTTTGACGGCATCCTTAGCTCGCTCCGCAAGCTGATTACATTTCGCTCATCCCATACCCAGAATTTCAATCTTTTTCATTATATTTACCTCCTTAAATGATTGATGGTAATTCATCAGATGATGGTCAGGGCAAACCCATAGATCAGTCCAGCCAGAGTACAGAAGAAAATAATCAACCCCACATATACAAAGAGTCTCTTCAGTCCGATCAGTTTGCTGATGACAAGAATGCTGGGAAGTGAAATGACTGGATCAGCAAGAAGATAAGCCAAGAGAGGACCTCTTCCCATCCCTAAGTCGAGAAAGGTCCTCGCCATCGGAACCTCTACCAGGGTCGGAAAGTACATGAAGACCCCAAAGAGGACGGCTAACAAATTTGAACTCAGTCGGTTTCCACCCACATAAGTAGTGATAAATTTCTCCGGGATCACGACCTTTAAAACCCCAGCGACAAACACTCCTACAAGTAACAAAGGAACAATCGTTCGTGCAAAAGAAAAGGTCTCTTTAAGCCAGGATTTAGTGTCTTCTTTCGGCATCCAGAATATAATAATGACAAGCACCCCTACTATCAGAACTGCTAAAATTGGAATTTTTACTGCCCAACCGATCAGCGATGAAGCCCCGAAAAGAAGGATCGCAACGAGGATGAGAAAAAAAACCAAAAACCGGTAAGATTTTACCTTCTCACCTCCGTCCGCGAGCGTCTGTGAAATTGCTGGGTTTGGGACATTTGAGAGGATCTTTTTTTCTTCTCCTTTAAATGTAGCGGTCAGGATCATTCCAATGATACTTGCAAAACTCACAGAGAGGATAATCCTGGCAAGAGCCAAATCAGCCCCTATTAAGCTACCGGTATAGATAATGGCCAGTATATTGGTCGCGGGGGCCGTATAAAGAAAGGCAACTGCCGGTCCGAGCCCTCCTCCTCTTTGTCGAATGCCGGCAAAAAGAGGGAGGACTGTGCAGGAGCAAACGGCAAGGAATAAGCCTGCTATGACAGAAATTGGGTAGGAGATATAGGCCTTCGTCTTCTCACCAAGATATTTTAAGATCTTGTCCTTTGGGAAGAGGGCCGACATCGCTCCCGCGATAAAAAATGCAGGGACCAGGCAAGTGAGGGTATGAGCAAGAATATAATCTTGCAAAGCGTCCAAACCACCTCGTAGCATATTGAGTAAGAATTCCATATTTTCACCTTCCTCTATTAACTCATGAGAATTTATGAATGAGCTTCCCGGTCTCTACAATTTGTTTCTTCAACAGAAGACTGATACGATCCAATATTTCAAAGACCTTTGGATCGCTCACCTTCACCATCACCTTCACTCCATCTTTTCGGGTGGTGACAAGATGGCTCTTTTGCATCAGTGAAATATGGCGGGAGATATTGGACTGTTCACCATTGATCGCCGGAACGATCTCGCAGATGCATCTTTCTCCATTTCGCAGGAGTTCGAGAATTTTTAAGCGAGTAGGCTGGGCAAGGGCTTTTAAGACCTCAGCCTTCATTTCAAGAACCCTTTCCTCCATAAGCTCCTCCATGATTATATGATTCATTAATCATATAATCCAGAAGTCATAATTTGTCAATGATTATTATTTTAGCTTTTTGTAAAACCGTACCCATGGGGGGAACACCAGTTAGGGAGGCTGAAAAAGTTTTAGAGCGGAAACCTTTTCCCGGATCATTTAGATGGTCCCAAAAGGATGGCTGAGCTCTGTTTACTTTCTTCATTTCCATACAATAAAATATGAAAGACCGCATTCTAAAACTTTGGAAGCATACCTGGCTGGTGTCCCCCCATCCCTTTTTAGAGAGCTAAAGCGCTACGTCAATGAAATATTTTTTGTCTGTGTCTTTGAAACTTTGGCCACATGTTGGTATAATGTGGATGTGAAAAGAGTAGCCTATCCCCTATCTATCCTTTATGTCATTTGTGCCCTTTTATTTGGGGGAGAGGGGATCACCCAAACGCCCTCCCCTTCCAATCAGATCTATTTTTTTTATGCTCAGGATTGCCAGCCCTGCCAGACCATCCTTCAGGGCTATCTCCCCACTCTTAAGCCAATGTACCCTTTCCTTGAGATCAAAACCTTTGATCTTGGAAATCCTGTCTATTATGAGGCTCTTTCAAAATTGGAGAATCGATTCGGCAAAAAAGAGAACGAACTGCCGGTCCTCATCATCGGAAATCATCTCCTCTCCGGAGAGAGGGAGGTGATGGAAAAACTCGACCCCCTTATTCTCGAATACCAGGCCAAAGGTGGAATTCCCACTCCGCCTATTGAAATCCCATCTGCCATTGCTTCGCCCGCATCCGGAACAAGCGCTGTCTCAATCGATCTAACCTATTTTCACCAGAAGGGATGCCCACGGTGCGATCGGGCAAATGCCCTGCTGAAATATCTCTTGGGAAGATACCCTAAACTGAATATTAAAGAGGTCGATCTCAACACCTCTGACGGAAAACGTCTCAATGAAATCCTTTCAAACCGGCTTCAACTCCCCTCTGAAAAACGGTTGATTGCACCGGCCATCTTCATCGGAAACGATTATCTCCCGCCGGAGGAGATTGTCTTGTCCAGAGTGGAGTCATTGATCCTTAAGTATGAATCCACAACACCATCACCTGCCCGCCGAGCGGACCCTTTGGCAGGCGGACCGTCACCCACACAAGAAGAGATTACAAAAGCCGAAGAGACGATGGTTGAGCGTTTCAAATCTTTTGGGCCCCTGGCCATCCTCATCGCAGGCTTGATCGAAGGACTCAATCCCTGTGCCCTGGCCACCCTGGTCTTCTTCATCTCCTATCTCACCATGATCGGCCAGGGACGAAAACAGATACTGGTGGTGGGATTGGGCTTTTCAGGAACAGCCTTTTTGACTCACCTGTTGCTGGGCATTGGAATTCTCGGCTTCATCCAGCATTTCTCCTCCCTCCCCCTATTCTCCCGTGTCGTTTATCTGATCACTTTTTTATTGAGCCTTTTCGTAGCCATTTTCAGTTTCTACGACTACCTCCAGTTGAAGAAGGGAAAACCCTCCAGGATGAAACTCCAGGTCCCTGATTTTTTAAAAAAGAGGATTCACCTGATCATCCGGACAAGAAGCGCTGAACTGGAAGGAGCTCAGGAAGGTCAGGCGCTTCGTTTCCTGCTAGCTTCTGTCTTGATCGGCTTCATTGTGACCCTTTTGCAATCGACCTGCACAAGCCAGGTCTACCTTCCCACGCTTCTTTTCGTCACCCATATCCCTTCCCTCAGGGGAAGTGCGGTTTTTTATCTCTTTCTGTATAATCTCGTTTATATTCTTCCCCTTCTCGTCATCTTTGGTATCGTTTACTGGGGAGTGACCTCGGAACAACTCTCTTTCTTTCTTCAGAGAAGGGCATCCACCATCAAACTCCTCACCTCTTTCTTCTTCTTTGCCCTCGCAGGGATATTGATTTTTGCCCTGATATAGGGGATAAATAGTAACTTCTACTCACCTCAAGAAAAACCAACGGAGGAAGAATGAAACGGAAAACCATTATCATTGGAGCTATTATCGTTGTACTGGCTGGCGCTTTCCTCTTCTACTTTTTTTATCTTCAGAATCCAGGCTGGAAAGTCCTTGCCCAGGTCAACGGGGAAAAAGTTACCCTAGGACAGTTCAACAAGGAATTAGAAAAAGCGGAATCGCCTTTAAAAGAGATGCTAAGGGAAAATCCACAACAACTTCTTGAGGGGATCATCATGAACAGGGTTTTTCTCCAGGAAGCAAAAAAGCAGGGGCTAACCCCTCCCATCAAAACCTATAAGGATACGGATAAGGATGCCCTGTCACCTGAAGAGGCTCTCATCGGCGAGCTGATAAAAAAGAAGTTCTCCACACCTCCAACCGTAACCAAAGAGGAAATAAAATTATACTATTCTTTATTGAAAGACCGCTTGGGAGGGAAACCTCTGGACGAGGTATCTCCCATGATTGAACAGATTATCCGTGAAGGAAAGCAACAGGAAGAGATGAAGCAGTATGTCACCGAACTCCGCGCCTCAGCCAAAGTCGAAATCGACCAGATCCGTCTCGAGAAGATTGCCTCCAAACCTCCCGAATCGAATACGGAGGAGGACCTGAAGAAGGCTTTTGCCGGCGGAAAGCCTTTTCTCGTTGATTTCGGAGCAAACTCCTGTCTTCCCTGCCGTCAGTTGAGGCCGATTCTCAAGGAGATCAGCAAGGAATATGCTGGGAAGGCCGAGATTCTTGTCATCGATGTTTATAAATATCAACACCTGGCAAACGAATATAAAATTAAAGTTATTCCCACGCTGGTCTTTTTCGATAACAAAGGTAAGGAGGTTTTCCGGCAACCCGGGGTTATGAACAAAGACCAGATCTCTGCAAAACTGAAAGAGATCGGCGCGGGAAGCTGATTCGATTGCGGAATGTGTCATTTTAATGATTGGTTGCAGGTTATCGTAGCTCTCATAATTTAACTTTTATCATTTCAAACATACATCTCCAACCATCGCAAAAGAGTTTAAATACCTATATCATCATGGATACCCTCACGCTATTTCTGATTGCATTCGGATTGGCCATGGATGCCTTTGCCGTGTCCATCAGCAATGGGACTACCATTAAGCATCAGAGGACCAATCATGCCTTGAGAATAGGAATATTCTTTGGTTTCTTTCAGGCATTGATGCCGTTGATCGGCTGGTCAGCGGGGCTTAACCTGAGAGACCTTATCTCAGGCGTGGATCACTGGATCGCCTTTGGCCTCCTGACTTTGATCGGTTCCAAGATGATTTATGAA
>Ga0214473_10008657_pt1 | contig 12026 bp, 7 predicted proteins | sample RVTome_7_FD_203509 | JGI IMG/M metagenome (GOLD analysis project Ga0214473, IMG submission 203509) | Soil microbial communities from uranium-contaminated site in the Upper Colorado River Basin, Wyoming, United States - RVT98D197 | ecosystem: Environmental > Terrestrial > Soil > Contaminated >...
GTCAATTTTGAAACCTCTCTTGACCAGTTGCGGCAGGAGAACAAGATCCTCAGGGCAAATATTGAAGAGGATCGGGCGCTCCTCAACAAAATCGCCAACGATCTTGAGGCATTAAAGAAGGATTATGAGGCGCGGACCTCCGCCTTGAACAAAGAGAAATCAGAAGGTACCGTTATCGCATCGGTGCCCCCTGCCCCACCGACCCCCCCGAAGGAAGAGCCCAAGGAGGATATGGAAGGGACCTACCAGAAAGCCTACGGCACCTTCAAGAGCGGCGATTACCCCGCCGCCGTGAAGCAGTTTAAGGCCTTTCTCGGCACCTATCCCAAGTCGGAATACGCGGATAACGCCCAATATTGGATCGGTGAATCCTACTATCAGCAGGGAGATTATGAGAGGGCCATCCTGGAGTATGAGCAGGTGGTAAAACAATATCCCAAAGGTGACAAGGTTGCTTCCGCCATGTTAAAAGAGGGCTTCGCCTTTTTAGACCTGGGTGATCGGGTAAATGCCAAGCTCCTCTTTCAGAAGGTGAGCAAGCAATACCCCCAATCACCTCAGGCGGAGATTGCAACCAAAAAACTGAAGACCATGGATTAATCTGCTCCCGGAGCACCCTCTTCTCCTTGTTCCTTACCCTCTCCGGCTATCTCCATCGCCTCCAAAGGAGGAGGATAGTCTCCCTCTACAATAGGCGTGATATCGCGATAGCGGGGATTGCCGGTGCCCGCGGGGATCAATCTCCCCATGATGACGTTTTCTTTCAGTCCCCGTAACGTATCGATCCTCCCCTCGACTGCTGCCTGGGTCAGGACGCGCGTAGTCTCCTGAAAGGAAGCGGCCGATACCCAACTATCCGTGATGAGCGAGGCCTTGGTGATGCCCAGGAACAGGGGGTCGGCAATGGCCGGTTTTCCCCCTTCCTTGAGGACCCGCTCGTTTTCCTGCTTAAAAAGGTGTTTTTCCACCTGCTCGTCCACGATAAACCTCGTATCCCCCACGTCGCGGATCTTCACCCTCTTGAGCATCTGCCTTACAATGATCTCGATGTGTTTATCGTTGATCTTGACGCCCTGCAGCTGATAGACCTCCTGGATCTCATCGACCAAAAACCGGGCCAACTCCTTGTCCCCTAAGACCTTGAGGATATCATGCGGGTTGGAGCTGCCGTCCATGAGGGGCTCTCCCGCCTTGACCACATCCCCCTCGCGGACGCTGATGTGTTTCCCCTTGGGGATGGAATATTCCTTCGGTTCGCCTACCTCAGGGGTAACAATCACCTTTCGCTTTCCCTTGAGCATCTTGCCGAAGCTTACTGCTCCGTCTATCTCGCTAATAAGGGCATACTCTTTAGGCCGTCTCGCCTCAAAGAGCTCTGCCACGCGGGGGAGCCCGCCGGTGATGTCCTTGGTCTTCGTGGTCTCCCGCGGTATCTTCACCAAGACGTCGCCTGCCTCCACAGGCTCGCCTTCCTTCACATAGATATTGGAGCCGACGGGCACGATGTATCTGGCCTCGGTCTCCATGGCCTTCTTCCCTTCGGCATCGACCCTCTCCTGCTTGATGGATATGCGCGGCCTGAGATCAAGCTCCTTGCTCTCGATGATGACCTTGTGGGCGTGGCCAGTCACCTCGTCCACCTGCTCTTGCATGGTGACCCCCTCCGTGATATCGCCGAACTTCACCAAGCCGGGTACCTCGGTGATGATGGGGATGGTATAGGGGTCCCACTCCGCTATGAGCTCTCCTTCCTTTACCTTTTTTCCCTCTGCCACCGCCAATTTCGCCCCATAGACCGCAGGGTACCGCTTCCGTTCCCTTCCTTCGTCATCGAGGATGGCAATCTGGCCCTTTCGGCTCATCACCACCAGCATACCCTCTCTGTTGCGGACGGTTCGCAAATCGATGAACTTGACGGTCCCGTCCATTTTGGCCTCAAGGGCGGTCTCCTCAACCCGTCTGCTCGCCGTGCCGCCGATATGGAAGGTCCTCATGGTGAGCTGCGTTCCCGGTTCCCCGATGGACTGGGCGGCTATGACTCCGACCGCCTCGCCGATATCGACGATACGGCCGCGGGCGAGGTCTCTTCCGTAACAGAGGGCACAGACACCATGGCTGGACTCGCAGGTCAGCACGGAGCGAATTTTCACGCGATCCAATCCCGCATCTGCGATCCTCTGTATCGACTCCTCGTTGATCTCGTGGCTAGCCCCGACAATGACCTCATTGGTAAAGGAGTCCTTGATGTCCTCCAGGGCCACCCTTCCCAGAATCCTCTCCACCATGGGTTCGATGATCTCGCCGCCTTCAACGAGGGAGGAGACGTATATCCCGTCCATGGTGCCGCAATCGTATTCGTAAATGATGATGTCCTGGGCAACATCCACTAATCTTCTGGTGAGATATCCGGAGTTGGCTGTCTTCAGGGCGGTATCCGCCAAGCCCTTGCGCGCACCATGGGTGGAGACGAAGTACTGCAACACGCTCAGTCCTTCCCTGAAGTTTGCGGTGATAGGGGTCTCGATGATCTCTCCTGACGGCTTGGCCATCAAACCCCTCATCCCGGCCAACTGGCGTATCTGCTGGGCACTGCCCCTGGCCCCTGAATCGGCCATCATAAAGATGGGGTTAAAGCTGGGCACTGCCTTTTCTTTACCCTCGGGATCCTTTATCCGCTCCGTCCCCAACTCCTTCATCATCTCGTCGGCGATCTCTTCGGTGAGCTGAGCCCAGATGTCGATCACCTTGTTATACCGCTCACCATCGGTGATCAGCCCATCGACGTATTGTTGTCTGATCTTATCCACCTCCTTGGTGGCCTGCTCCATGAGGTGGGGTTTGCGAGCGGGGACACGGATATCGTTGATCCCAATGGAGAGTCCCGATTTGGTGACGTAGGCAAAGCCCAAATCTTTCAATTTATCCGCCAAAATGACGGTCTTCTTGTTCCCCGCCACCCGGTATGTATAGTCGATGAGGTTGGCCACCGCCTTCTTGTTCATCACCCTATTGATCAATTCAAAGGGCACCTCTTGGGGAACGACTTCTCTGAGGATGATCCTCCCCGTGGTGGTTTCCACCACATGCTCGTTCATCCGCACCTTGATGCGGGCTTGCATATCTACCTCACGGGCATCATAGGCGATCCGTACCTCCTCGGGGTTGGCGAAGATCTTCCCCTCCCCCTTGGCATGTTCCTTTTCCCGCGTCATGTAATAGAGACCCAAGACGATGTCCTGGGTGGGGACGATAATAGGCTTCCCATGGGCGGGGGAGAGGATATTGTTGGTGGACATCATCAGCACCCGCGCCTCGGTCTGGGCCTCCACGGAAAGGGGTACGTGCACGGCCATCTGGTCCCCGTCAAAGTCGGCGTTGAAGGCAAGGCAGACGAGCGGGTGGAGTTGAATGGCCTTCCCCTCTATGAGGAGGGGTTCAAAAGCCTGGATACCCAACCGGTGCAGTGTCGGGGCCCTATTGAGGAGAATGGGGTGTTCCCGAATCACCTCCTCGAGGATATCCCACACCTCAGGTCTTTCCTTTTCCACCATCTTCTTGGCACTTTTAACCGTCGTCACATAGCCCCTTTCCTCCAACTTATTGTAGATAAAGGGCTTGAAAAGCTCCAAGGCCATCTTCTTGGGCAGGCCACACTGATGCAAGCGCAATTCCGGTCCAATGACGATGACCGATCTCCCCGAGTAGTCTACGCGCTTGCCCAAGAGGTTCTGGCGGAATCTTCCTTGTTTACCCCTCAGCATGTCGCTCAATGACCTCAGCGGTTTTTTGTTGGCACCAGTGATCACCCTGCCCCTCTTGCCGTTATCGAAGAGGGCATCCACTGCTTCCTGAAGCATCCTCTTCTCATTGCGGATGATAATGTCCGGGGCGTTTAATTCTAAAAGTCTCTTTAAACGATTGTTTCTGTTGATCACCCTTCGATAGAGGTCATTGAGATCGGAGGTGGCAAACCTCCCTCCGTCAAGGGGAACCAGAGGCCTCAGATCAGGGGGGATGACGGGGATGACGTCTAAGATCATCCACTCCGGCATGTTCCCGGAATCCCGAAAGGCCTCGATAACCCTCAAGCGTTTAGCCAACTTTTTGCGCTTGGCCTCGGACTGGGTCTCCCTCATCTCAACGCGGAGCTGCTCGGCCATCTCTTTTATGTTCACTTGTTGCAGGAGTTTTTTCACGGCCTCCGCTCCGACGCCGGCCTCTATGGCGTCCACGCCGTACTTCCCTTTGAGCTCCCGGTATTTTTCTTCGCTGATAAGATCCCCCTTCTTGAGGGGAATGTTCTTGGGATCGATGACGACATAGGACTCGAAATAAAGAATCCGCTCAAGCTCCTTCAAGGTCATATCGAGGAACATCCCGATCTTGCTCGGTATGCTCTTCAAGAACCAGATGTGGGCTGCGGGTGCCGCCAACTCGATATGTCCCATACGCTCCCGGCGGACCTTGGTCTGAATTACTTCAACCCCGCACTTCTCACAAACGATCCCCCTGTGTTTCATCCGCTTGTATTTTCCGCAGTTGCACTCATAGTCCTTTACCGGTCCGAATATCCTGGCACAAAAAAGACCGTCCCGCTCCGGCTTAAAGGTCCGGTAGTTTATCGTCTCCGGTTTCTTTACCTCGCCGTGGGACCAACCCCTGATCTGCTCCGGGGAGGCCACGGCGATCTTGATCGCATTAAAGCTCGACGGGTCCTTGGGTTTTTCAAAAAACGACTGTACATAATCTTCCAAAGCACTACCTCCTTATTTGCTATCCTTCCTTGTTGTTCTTCTTTTCTTCCTCCAGGAGCTCCACATTAAGACAGAGTCCCTGAAGTTCCTTGACGAGGACATTGAACGATTCCGGAATGCCGGGTTCAAGCACGTCCTTTCCCTTGACGATGGCCTCATAGGCCCTGGTTCGGCCGGCCTGATCGTCCGATTTCACCGTCAAAAATTCCTGCAATGCATACGCGGCCCCATATGCCTCCAGGGCCCAGACCTCCATCTCACCCAACCGCTGCCCGCCGAATTGGGCCTTCCCGCCCAAGGGTTGCTGCGTCACCAGTGAATACGGACCGATGGACCGTGCGTGGATCTTGTCATCCACGAGATGGTGGAGCTTGAGCATATACATATAGCCTACCGTGATTTGGTGGTCGAAAGGTTCGCCGGTGCGGCCGTCGTAGAGAGTGGCCTGCCCGGTGACGGGCAGACCGGCCTTTTTCAGGGCATCCCTGATCTCTTCCTCTGATGCCCCGTCAAAGACCGGGACAGACATAAAGACCCCTTCCCTCAATCGTTCGGCGAACCTCCTCAACTCCTCTTCAGGGGCCTTGTCGATGGCCCGCCTGACCTCCTCCGTGGTAAAGATATCCTTGAGCAACGCCTTGAGCTTGTCGATGCCCTTGTCTGCGCTGATATATTCATCGACCTGGTTGCCCAACCCCTTAGCTGCCCAACCGAGGTGGGTCTCTAAGATTTGGCCCAGGTTCATTCGTGAGGGTACTCCCAAAGGGTTAAGGACCATATCGATGGGGGTACCGTCCTCGAGATAGGGCATGTCTTCTTCAGGAAGGATCCTCGACACGATCCCCTTGTTTCCATGGCGCCCGGAGACCTTATCTCCCATCGAGAGCCTTCGCTTCATGGCGACGTAGACCTTGACCACCTTGCTCACCCCGGGGAGAAGTTCGTCCCCCGCATCCAACTTCTTTAATTTCTCCTCTGCCCTCTCCTTTATCGCCTCGATCTCCCTGATGCCGCCGGTGGTGAGGTGATCCACCTCAGTCGCGATTCGCTCGTCACTGAGGGAGATCTCCCGCCATCGCTCCCAGGGTATGAGCTCGATGATCTCATGGGTAAGCTTAACCCCTTTTTCCACCAGCTTCTTCCCGGTGAGGGGATCCACGAGCGGTGCGGCAGCCTTCCTGCTTATCAACAGCCCGCGAATGCGCTCTTTCGTGTAGGTCTCGATGATGGAGGTTTCCGCATCTCGGTCATCAATGATTTTTTTCTCTTCATCGGCTTCAATGTCCTTGGCCCTCTTATCTTTCTCCGTTCCTCTCCTGGTGAAGACCTTCGCATCGATCACGACCCCCTCGATTCCATGGGGTACCCGAAGTGAGGTGTCCTTGACATCGCTCGCCTTCTCGCCGAAGATGGCCCGCAACAGTTTCTCTTCGGGGGAAAGCTGGGTCTCACCCTTGGGGGTAATCTTGCCGGCGAGGATGTCCCCCGGCTTCACCTCTGCCCCGATGCGGATGACCCCACTCTCATCGAGGTCCTTCAACATTTCTTCCCCCACATTGGGGATATCGGGGGTGATTTCCTCCCTGCCGAGCTTGGTATCGCGCGCCACACACTCCAATTCCTCAATATGAATGGAGGTGTATATATCTTCCTCCAAAAGCTTTTCATTGACGAGCATGGAGTCCTCAAAGTTATAACCGCCCCAGGGCATGAAGGCGACCAGGACGTTGCGACCCAACGCCAGCTCCCCCAGGTGGGTAGAGGGGCCGTCGGCGATGACCTCTCCCTTTTCTATGCGCTCACCTTTAGCTACAATAGGTTTCTGATTGATACAGGTTCCCTGATTAGAACGCTGATACTTGGTGAGTTTGTAGATGTCCACCCCCACCCCTTTGCCATCTTCCTCTGCCTTAACGACGACCCGGGAGGCATCGACACTTTCTACGACGCCTTCCCTCTTGGCAATTACCGTGACCCCTGAATCCCTGGCTACGATGCGCTCCATACCGGTGCCTATGAGCGGCGCCTCGGTGCGCAGGAGGGAGACCGCCTGTCGTTGCATGTTGGAACCCATCAATGCCCGGTTGGCATCATCATTCTCCAAGAAGGGGATGAGGGAGCTCGCCACACTGACCAGTTGCCGGGGCGAGACATCCATGTAGTCCACCTCCTCGGGCTTTACGATGATGAACTCCCCCGCCTTCCTCGCTGAGACGAGAGGAGCAGTAAAGTTCCCCTCCGCATCGAGAGGGGCGTTGGCCTGGGCGATGGTATATTTCTCCTCATCCAGGGCAAAGAGGTAGTCGATCTTGTCGGTAACGCGTCCGATCTCTACCTTGCGGTAGGGTGTCTCAATGAAACCGTACTCGTTCACCCGGGCAAAGGTGCTCAAAGAGACGATCAATCCGATATTAGGACCTTCAGGGGTCTCGATGGGGCAGATCCTCCCATAGTGGGAGGGGTGAACGTCTCGGACCTCGAACCCGGCCCTCTCCCGCGTGAGACCTCCCGGTCCCAAGGCGCTCAGACGCCTCTTATGGGTGATCTCCGAGAGGGGGTTGGTCTGATCCATGAATTGAGAAAGTTGGCTGCTCCCGAAGAACTCCCGCACCACCGCCGTGAGAGGTTTCGAGTTGATGAGGTCGTGGGGCATCAGGGTCTCCACCTCCTGGAGGCTCATGCGCTCCTTGATGGCCCTCTCCACCCTGACGAGACCGATGTGAAATTGATTCTGCAGCAGTTCCCCAACCGTCCTCACCCGGCGGTTACCGAGATGGTCGATGTCGTCGAGGCTCCCCCTGCCCTCCTTGAGGCCAATGAGGTATTTTACCACCTCCAGGATATCCTCGCGTCTCAAGGTGGTGACATCGAGGGGGACGTCGAGACTCAACTTATGGTTGATCTTCATACGCCCCACCTTGGAGAGGTCATACCTCTCCGGGTTGAAGAAGAGATTGGTAAAAAGGTTCCTGACCGTTTCCAACGTGGGTGGATCCCCGGGGCGCAGACGATGGTAGATCTCGATGCTGGCCTTTTCCTGTTCTTTTTTGGCAATGACGGCGGCATCGGCACCAGGCAGCTGTTTCCTTTCCTCTTCCGTCAGAACAATCTTATCCGCCAAAAGGGTCTCCCTCATGGAGGGGCTGCTCTTGACTTCCTCGATGAGGAGGACCTCAAATTCCCCTATCCCTCGCTCCCTGATCTCCTTAATCTTCTCTTCGGTCAGCTCCCGATCGATCTCAAGGATGATCTCTTGCGTGTGAGGATCAACGATATCCCTGGCAGCCACCCTTCCCACCAAGGTGTCGGGCTCGACAGCGACCTCGAAGATGCCGGCTGCCTCGAGCCGTTGTATATTCGCTTCGGTGATCTTCCTATTCTTTTTAATGAGGACCTCGTTCGTCTGGGGATCTATGATATCCGCCGACGCCCGCTGCCCCATCATGAGGCTCTGAACCACCTTCTTGTGAAAGCCGTGGGGATTCACGAAGATCCGCTCTTTATGATAGAAGATGTCCAAGAGGTCTTGGGTGGAATAACCGAGGGCCTTGAGAAAGACCGTTACCGGGATCTTCCTCCTCCTGTCGATGCGTACGTGGAGCACGTCCTTTTGGTCAAATTCCAGGTCGATCCAGGAACCCCGATAAGGGATGATCCGGGCAAAGTAGAGGGGCCTCCCCATATGGGTCTTGGGCAACTCCTGATCAAAGAAAACGCCGGGGGAGCGATGAAGCTGGCTGACGATCACCCGTTCCGTGCCATTGACGATAAAAGTCCCGTTATCCGTCATCAGCGGGATCTCACCGAAGTAGACCTCCTGCTCCTTGATGGCCTTTATCTGCCCTGTCTTCACCCCTTCTTGGACGTCATAGATGACAAGTTGGATGGTCACCCGCAACGGGGCTGCATAGGTTATCCCCTTCATGAGACACTCCTGCACATCGTACTTGGGTCTCCCCAAGCGATATTTTACAAAGCGTAACTCCACCGTCTCATAGAAGTCCTTGATGGGGAAGACCTGTTTAAATACCCCCTGGAGGCCTCCTTGTATGCCGACGTCCTTGCGTTCTGCCGGGGGGACGTCCTTTTGCAGGAACTGCTCATAAGACCGTACCTGTATCTCAATGAGATTGGAGATCTCCAGAATCTCCTTTATTTTTCCGTAGTCCTTTCGGAGCCTCCGGTGATCGATAATGGAACGCGCCATATAATAACCCTCTTTTATATTAAAATGGGGTGGAAAAAGGGACCCCTCCCTCTACCTGCTGGTTTCCAGCAGCCAAGCATCTGTGAGAAGCCCCCTTGTAATAGACATCGGATCCTTTAGCACCGCGCTATTTGATCTCTGCTGTTCCCCCAGCCTCCTGCAATTTTTGCTTGACCTTGCCGGCTTCCTCTTTTGTAACCTTTTCCTTTACCGCTTTGGGAACCCCTTCAACCAGATCTTTGGCCTCCTTGAGGCCGAGGTTGGTCACCTCCCGCACCGCCTTGATCACCTGTATCTTCTTGTCGCCGAAACCGGTCAAGATGACATCAAACTCCGCCTGTTCCTCTTCGGCGGGTGCTGCCGCTGCTCCCGGCGCAGCAACGGCCGCCACGGCCAGGGGAGCTGCTGTCACCCCAAAACGATCTTCCAAATCCTTGACCAATTCCGCCAACTCCAATACGGGCATCTCCTCGATGTACTTGATCAACTCCTCTTTCGTCAACTTAGCCTTTGTCATCTCCTCGTTACCTCCTTATTACTTCTCTATTTTTTATATCTTCTCTTTCGCTCTCTTTGCGCCGTCCAATACCGTTACCAAACGCCTGAGCGGGTTGTTGAGGGTCTGGACAAGGCGGGTGGGAACGATTTTTAACAGTGATAAGAACCGTGCCAGCAGGACCTCTTTGCTCGGGAGAGAGGCCAGGGCCTTGATATCCTTGGGGGTCATGACGGCGCCAGCCACCATCCCTGCCTTGATCTCCAGGGCGGGTTGCGTCTTGCTGAACTCCAACAATATCTTTGCCGGTGCCACGGGATCTTCATAGGCAAGGGCAATAGCAATGGGACCGACGAAGTGTTCCGCCAGGAGCTCGATATCGGTGTCGTGAGAGGCACGCCGCAAGAGGGTATTCTTTACTACCTTATATTCCACCGCGCTCTTCTTCAAGGTGCGGCGAAGCTGGGTTATCTGTTCTACGTTTAGGCCGGTAAAGTCCGTCAGGATGGCGGCCTTAGCCCCTTTAAACTTCTCGTGGAGATCCGCTACTAACGCCTCTTTCTCTCTTCTCTGCAACCTATCTTCCTCCCTTGTTGGTTTAGTTCGCTACACCCTCATCAAATTTCTTGCCGAAAGGGGATCGACCTTGATCCCCGGCCCCATCGTCGTAGAAATGGTAAGCCCTTTTACATAGGTCCCCTTGCTGGAGGCGGGTTTTGCCTTGACGACGGCGTCCAAGAGGGTAAGGATGTTCTCCCTCAACTTCTCCTGACCGAAGGAGACCTTTCCCACGGAGATGTGGAGATTCCCTGCCTTATCTGCCTTGAACTCCACCTTGCCCGACTTGAGATCCTGTACCGCCTTGCCCACCTCAAAGGTCACCGTCCCCACCTTGGGATTGGGCATCAGCCCCCGTGGTCCTAAGACCTTGCCGAGCTTGCTGACCACCTTCATCATATCAGGGGTGGCAATGGCCTTATCGAACTCCAACCATCCCTGTAATATCTTCTCCACCAGTTCTTCTCCCCCCACAAAATCGGTCCCCGCTTCCCGGGCCTCTTTCTCCTTCTCTCCCTGGGCAAAAACCAGAATCTTCACCTTCTTTCCCGTCCCATGAGGGAGTATCACCGTTCCCCTTACCATCTGCTCGGACTTTTTGATATCCACCCCGAGACGGATGGCTACATCGATACCCTCATCGAACTTGGCATAGGCGGTTTCGGGCAGGAGCTGTAACGCCTCTTCCAGGGTGTACCGCTTGGTCCTGTCGATCTTATTTTTGGCTTCCCGGTATTTTTTGCCCATAGTACCCATAGCACCTTCCCCTATACTATTGTTAATCCCATGCTCCTGGCCGTCCCTTCGATCATCTTGATGGCCGCCTCAAGAGTCGTCGCGTTGAGATCGGCCATCTTGATTTGCGCGATCTTGCTGATCTGCTCTTGCGTGATCTCTCCTACCTTCGTCCTATTGGGTTCTCCCGAGCCTTTGGCGATCTGAGCCGCCTGTTTTAAGAGCACCGAGGTAAGAGGGGTCTTTGTTATAAAGGAGTACGTCCTATCGGTGTATACCGTGATGACTGCCGGAATGATGTTTCCCTCCTGCCCCTTGGTCTTTTCATTAAAGGCCTTACAAAAGTCCATAATATTGAGCCCATATTGCCCCAGGGCAGGACCGACCGGAGGGGAAGGAGTAGCCTGCCCAGCCGGTATCTGCAGCTTGATCGATCCCATGACCTCTTTTTTCTTCGCCATAATCCCTTCCTTAATAACAATAACTAATTGCGTTCTATCTGAATGAAGTCTAATTCGATAGGGGTAGCCCTGCCGAAGATGCTGATCAGGACCTTCACCTTTCTCTTATCGCCCTTTACCTCCTGCACCGTCCCCACAAAATTGATGAAAGGACCGTCGATTACCCGCACGTTCTCCCCTTCGTCGAAGGTGACCTTTGGTTTCGGTGTATAGGCACCTTCGGTAATCTGGGTGATGAGCGTCTGAGCCTCCTCGTCGGAAAGCGGGGTCGGCTGCGTTCGGCTGCCAGCAAACCCTGTTATCTTAGGTGTATCTTTTACCACGTGCCAGCTTTCATCATTGAGATCCATCTTAACCAGGATATAACCGGGGAATATCTTGCGCGAAGAGGTCTTCTTTTTCCCCTTGACCAGCTCTACCACCGTCTCCGTAGGAACCAGGATTTCTGAGATATATTTCCCGTGGACATCCTTCTCACCCTGTCTCTCTTTCTCCTCTTCGAATTTCCTGATCCGCTCCTCCAGGGAGGCCTTCACCTTGTTCTCATATCCGGAGTATGTATGAACGATATACCATTTTTGCGACATTATGAGACCTTTCCGTTTTCCTGCGGTATCCTCCCGGAGGTCAATTGCTGAGGACCAGCTTGATCAATTTGGAGAGCCCCATATCGACGATTCCCAAAAAGGAGGCTGCAATAAAGACGATAATCAAAACCACCATTGTTCCCGCCAACGTCTCCTTGCGAGATGGCCACGTAACCCGCTTGAGTTCAAACCTGACCTCTTTTAAGAATTGGGTAACCTTTTGTATAG
>Ga0214473_10008658_pt1 | contig 12026 bp, 10 predicted proteins | sample RVTome_7_FD_203509 | JGI IMG/M metagenome (GOLD analysis project Ga0214473, IMG submission 203509) | Soil microbial communities from uranium-contaminated site in the Upper Colorado River Basin, Wyoming, United States - RVT98D197 | ecosystem: Environmental > Terrestrial > Soil > Contaminated >...
GCCAAAGTGTCGGACGCTGTATTGGAAGGAAAGACCATGCGCAAGGAGGAGGATCTCGACCAGCAGCCATCCACGGAAGCAGAACCCGCTTATACTCCCAAGCCAACTCGCGCGGTAGCTGCCGGGGTTGAACCGGATGAGGAAATGGTCGAGGAAGTCCTGCTGGGCGAAGCTACACTTGCCAAGCTGAATGTTTCACGGAAGGTCGTGACTGAACCTGAACCGGTTGTTCAAGAAGCACCCAAGGAGATCCTGGCCGAGGATGAAAATAAAGTCGACGAAAAAGCGGTAACCAAAGCTAAAGCCCAGGGCCGGAAAGTTAAGGAGGAAATCACCCAGGCTACAGTTGAACCTTCGGGCGAACCTGAATCGAAACCGACGAATGACGAACCGGGTCCCGGATAGCCCTGAGGCAACATGGAAATAACAACCGAAATGATCAAAGAACTGCGAGCTGCAACCAGGGCTCCCATGTTGGATTGCCGGAAAGCGCTTGAAGCTTCGAACGGTGATTTCCAAAAAGCCGTGGATTGGCTTCGTGAGAAGGGAATGGCTACGGCCGCCAAGCGAGCCGATCGACAAACCTATAACGGCCTTGTGGAGCTTTACTCCCATGGTGGCGGTCGGGTTGGTGTGATGGTGGAGGTGAATTGTGAGACCGATTTCGTAGCCCGTTCTGAACCGTTCCGCATTCTGGCCCACGAATTAGCCTTGCAGATCGCAGCCAGTTCACCCAGGTATGTAAAGGCAGACGATATCCCTGCCAGTGAGCTGGACCATGAAGCTGAGATCGCCCGGGCACGTGCAAAAGAAGAAGGCAAACCTGAGAATGTACTGGATAAAATTATCGCGGGTCGGTTGGATAAATATCGGGAAGAAGTCTGCCTTTTAAGCCAGTTATATATCCGTGATGAAACCATTAATGTCGAGAAACTTATCCTCCAAAACGTGGCTGCAATCGGGGAGAGTATAGTCGTCCGCCGTTTCCAGCGTTGGGAGCTTGGTGAAAATATTTCAAATTGAACATGATGTTCAACCGAACATCACCCTGACTTCGATAGAAGGATGCGAGTGGCCAACCATGCCACCCGCATCCTTTTTCGATGCGGAGTCGTTCTCGATTTGGGTCGGGAGTTCATCGTGAAGGAGCTGAGCCATGAGTGGACTTAAATACCATCGCATCCTGCTTAAATTAAGTGGTGAAGCCCTAGGCGGCAATTCTGGTTTTGGGATTGACGTATCCGAAGCCGAAGCCATTGCCAGCCGGATCAAAGGTGTGCATCAGACCGGAGTACAGGTCGCGGTCGTGATCGGTGCCGGCAATATCTGGCGGGGTAAGCAGGGGTTGGATCGCGGTATGGACCGGGCTACTGCTGATTCCATGGGAATGTTGGGCACTGTGATGAATTCCCTCGTCCTCATGGATGCGCTTGAAAGGCAGGATGTTCTTACCCGCGTCCAATCCGCGATCGAAATGCGCGCCCTGGCAGAACCTTATATCCGCCGCAGGGCAATCCGCCACCTGGAAAAAGGTCGGGTGGTCATTTTCAGCGCAGGAACCGGAAACCCATTCTTCTCGACGGATACCGCGGCAGCTTTGCGCGGGACGGAATTGGATTGTGATGTCCTCATCAAAGCCACGAAAGTGGACGGCGTTTATGACGCTGACCCTGCCAAGAATTCACAGGCTCGTAAATTTGAAGACCTGACTTACGATGAAATCATTAGCCGCAGGCTTGAAGTGATGGATGCAACCGCGGTCACCTTATGTCGGGATAATAATTTACCGATCCTTGTTTTGAACCTTTGGGATGAAGATGCGCTGATGCGCGCTCTCCGGGGTGAACGAACCGGAACATTGATCCATAGCTGAGCCTTGGTGTTCAGCCTCGCTGCTTGTTTTCACTATCAAATTCATCTCATTTCCCATCACAAGTGGTGTGGAAGTAGCATGATTCGGAATTATGGTGTATCCTTAAACTGGCAAACGATCCGGTGAATCTTGTTTGATTCCAGTATCAGTGGACTGTTCAGGAGGAGATGGTGATCAAAGACATCTTGAAGGATGCCGAATCACGGATGCATGGATCCATCCAGGTGCTCACGGACGATTTGGCTGCCATTAGGACCGGACGGGCAAGTCCTGCCCTGGTAGAAAAACTGCCGGTTGAATATTATGGCTCTCCCACCCCGCTCATGCAGTTAGCAAGTATCAGTGTCCCGGAACCGCGTTCGCTGATGATTAAGCCTTTCGATCCGTCCACCGTGAAGGATATCGAGAAGGCGATCCAGTCATCTGATCTTGGGCTTAACCCTAATAATGACGGCAAGGCTATCCACCTCAACCTGCCTCCTTTAAACGAGGAACGGCGCCGGGAGCTCGTTAAGCATGTCCATCACAGATTGGAGGAAGCTCGCGTGGCTGTGAGGAACATCCGGCGTGACTCACACAACGATATGCGTGACTTTGAAAAAGAAAAGCTGATCTCCGAGGACGATTTGAATCGCGGTGAAGAGGATCTCCAGAAATTGACGGATAAATTTATAGAAGACATCAATCAGCTCGGTCAGAACAAGGAAAAAGAGATCCTGGAGGTTTGATCGTGTTTCTACACAAGCCTGATGGCCATTCTGCTTTATAAGCGATGCCTGAGTCCACACTAAACATCCCGTCGGACAAGCTGCCTCGTCACATCGCCATCATCATGGATGGCAATGGACGTTGGGCTCTGCAGCGTGGATTGCCGCGCCTGGCGGGACACAAAGCCGGCACTGAAAACCTGCGCCGGATCATCCGCGCCTCGGTTGAGTTTGGGATTCAATATCTTACGATCTACGCTTTCTCAACGGAAAATTGGGGCAGGCCACCGGAGGAGGTGCAGGGTTTGATGGGGATTGTCCAGGATGTGATCGACCGTGAGCTTGAGGAACTGAACCGGGAGGGTGTGCAGCTGCGCCACATCGGTCGCCTAGAACGACTGGAGCCGCGCTTGCGCGGCAAGGTCTTGAAGGCAATTGAGCGCACAAAGAATAACGATCGGCTGATATTGATTGTTGCTTTTAGTTATGGCGGTCGGGACGAGATCGTCTGGGCTATCCAGCGGATGATGAAAGATGGCATTCTCCCGGAAAACGTGGATGATGAAATGGTCAGCCGCTACCTGTATACCGCTGGTGTTCCTGATCCCGATCTTGTAATTCGCACTTCCGGCGAGCTCCGCATCAGTAATTTCCTGATCTGGCAGGCTGCCTATTCGGAATGGTACTTTACCCCCACCTATTGGCCGGACTTCAACAAGGATGAATATCGCCTGGCCCTGGAGGCGTTCGCCCATCGGGAGCGGCGATATGGAAAGGTTTCCTCCAGCGAGCTTCAGGAATCGAATGCGTAGGAGGGTCATCACCTCCCTGGCGCTGGTTTTGATCGGCATGCCTGCCATTATCCTCGGGGGGATTATCTATATCATCTAGATCTCGATTTTCATCATAGGTGCTGCCTGGGAGTATGTCCGTATGTTTCATGCGGTTAATTCCCTACCAGGAATGGTTCTGACCGTGGGAGGCGTAGGGCTTATCCTCGCTGCGCGGATGTTCTTCCCGAATCACTCGGGAACTGTTTTAAGCATACTCGTCCTCCTGTCACTAGCCTGGCATTTACTCAGCTATGAGCGTGGCCGGGAGCAAGCCGCGCTTGATTTTGGTGCAACAGCAGGCGGACTAGTTTACATCGGCTGGGTGGGGGCTTACCTGCTTGATATTCGTACACTCCCGTTCGGCGGTTGGTGGTTCATGCTGGTCCTCCCAATCGTCTGGCTAATTGACTCAGGTGCTTACTCAATCGGTGCTGCTTACGGCAAACATAAAATGGCCAAGCGTCTCAGCCCGAAAAAAAGCTGGGAGGGTTATGCGGCCGGCATCTTTACAGGCGTACTTGCCGGTTCTTTTTTTGCATACGCCTATACAAATTTTGGCAATCTCGCGGGCCAGATCACCATCCTGCAGGGCGCGTTGTTGGGATTGCTGCTGGGCGTTCTCACGCCTTTGGGTGACCTTGGCGAAAGTCTTTTCAAACGCCAGTCTGGCTTTAAGGATTCAAGCCAGATCATACCTGGTCACGGTGGTTTCTTCGATCGGATTGATTCCTGGTTGTGGGGTGCATTCATCGGTTATTATTATCTGCGCTGGTTCATTCTATAAATAGCAGAGGCCCGATGGCTACCCTTGGAGGCATAACCCCAACCCGTAACCTGGCGCTTGAACTCGCGCGCGTCACCGAGGCAGCCGCCCTTTCAGCCGGGCGTTATATGGGTCGCGGCGCCAAGGAGCAAGCAGACCAGGCCGCGGTCAACGCCATGCGGCTGGTGCTCGGCACGCTTGATATGAACGGGATCATCGTTATCGGGGAGGGGGAAAAGGACAATGCTCCCATGCTTTTTAATGGCGAAGTCGTGGGTAACGGCACGGGCATGGCCGTCGACGTCGCGGTTGATCCCATCGACGGTACCCGCCCGCTCGCCTTCGGTAGATCCAGCTCTCTTGCGACAGTTGCTGTGGCGCCGCGCGGTACCATGTTTAACCCAGGTCCTTTCGTCTATATGAACAAGATTGCTGTAGGTCCCGAGGCCAGGGGAAGGATCAGCATTGAGAAATCTATTTCAGAAAACCTCGAGATCATCGCCTCTGCGAAGCACACCCAGGTGGAAGATCTGACGACCATCATCCTCGACCGGGATCGTCACAAGGACATGATCGCTGAAATCCGTAAAGCGGGGGCAAGGATCCGAGTCATCCCTGACGGCGATGTAGCCGCGGCCTTGATGACCGCCTGGCCTGATTCCGGTGTGGATGTTCTGTTTGGAATCGGAGGCACACCCGAGGGTGTGCTGGCTGCCTGCGCGCTGCGAGCCATGGGAGGTGAGATCCAGGGCAAACTCTATGCCCGGGATGAAAAGGAGCTCCGCCGCGGGCTCGAGGCTGGCTACAACTTCGAAAAAGTATTGACCATGGACGACCTGGTTTCTTCTGAGGATGTCTTCTTCGCAGCCACAGGCATAACCGACGGCGAATTGCTCAAAGGAGTTCGGTATTTTGGGAATGGCGCCCGGACAGACTCATTGGTGGTGCGTGGTCTCACTGGAACCGTACGGCAGATAATCGCCACTCATCGCATCGATAAGCTGCACCAGCTCAGCTCGATCAAATACTAGATTAATTCCGGCATCTGCCTTTCGAGATCAGGTAGTGTCCGGGGATTCAATTTTAAAAACATCGACAGCAAATATTAATCTAGAAATCCATATCATTATTCGACGATTTCTGATTTTTTTTCCATAAGTTTGATCAATTATATTTAAATGAAACGTTTAGTCATCCATATCAACCCTCATGAGGAGCTATGAATATTTTTCGACATGGAATCGCAAGTGGCGATCCTTTGCAGGATCGCGTCATCCTATGGACCCGCATTACCGCAGCAGATCATGCTGACATCGAAGTGAAATGGGAGGTCGCTGAGGAAGACGGATTTCATGACCTCATCTGCGAGGGTACTTCCATGGCGGTTGCGGAGAATGACTATTGCGTTCATGTCGATCCGGATGGCTTACAGCCCGGCTGCCGGTATTACTATCGATTCCACGCGCTAGGTGAAACCTCCCCCACAGGTCGCACCCAAACCCTGCCCCCTCAGGATACCAATCATGTGAGGTTCGTTCAAACCTCTTGCGCCAAATTCAACGCAGGCTACTTTAATGCCTATGCCCGGATGGCGGACCACGATGACATTGATTTTGTCCTCCATTTGGGAGATTACATCTACGAAGCTTCAAACACCCCACCCGCCGGCCAGACTCCCGGAGCAGACATCGGTCGCCCTTTTGAACCGTTATACGAATGCAAAACTCTTGCGGATTATCGCATGCGGTACAACCAATACCGCCGGGATCCGGATGTACAAAAGATGCACTCACTTCTACCCATCATTCCCATCGTGGATGATCATGAATTCGCGGATGGCGCCTGGCGTGGTGGCGCAGACGTCCATGATGAAGCCAAGGATGGCCCTTGGACAGCCCGACTGGCATCCTGCTTTCGTGCCCGTTGGGAATGGCTGGCCATTCGACCGCCCGACCCGGCTGATCCGGGTCGTGTTTACCGAAAAGTCCAATTTGGCGGATTAGCTGACCTTTTCCTTCTAAATACACGCACCCATCGTGACCAGCCGGTCCCGCTGCCGGACATGTATTCAGAATCCCGTACCACCTTGGGACCTGATCAACGGGAATGGTTATTCCACGAATTTGAACATTCCTCGGCGAAGTGGAGGCTCCTGGGTAATTCTTCAATATTATCCACGACTTGGCGTGATGATCTCCCAGAAGAGTGTCGGTTGGCATTGCTCAAAACCAAGTTGATTGCGGCTGACGCTCAAGGACCGGATTACGACCAATGGGATGGTTATCCTTTCGAGCGTAAGTTGCTCCTCGATTTAATGAGAAAACATCCTCTCGGGAACAATATCGTTCTGAGCGGCGATATTCATGTCTGCATGGTCATTGAATTGAAGGAAAATCCGTTTGCTCCTGTCGATCAACCTGTGGGAATTGAATTCATCAACACCAGCCTGACCTCGCAAAACCTGGACGACAAAATGAAATGGGGTTATCGCACGAGATCCTTGACGCACGAAAATGCGATCACCAGGGCATTTCCACACATCCTCTGGTGCGACCTGGACAGCCATGGTTATAACATCGTCGATGTAACCCCCGATCGTGTCCAGGTCGAGTATTGGTTGGTCGATACGATTTTAGAGAGAACGGAAAAAGAAAGATTGGACGCCGTCTGGAGGGTGAATTCAGGTAAGCCGCATGTGGTCAGAATTCTGTAAAGATCCTTCAAAGATTTCTTTAAAGTAAGCCAGATACTGCATTTTTGCGAGTCCGATCCATAATCTGAATGTGTAGTTCGATATTAATGTTCTAACTTGTCCATCGACTATTACCATTCGATGTTGAAGACTCCTTCCAACCAACTCACGAGAAGCCTGCGGGTGGCGTGGTGGCAGCGGATATCGGATCTTTCACCGAAACAGTCCGCAACAGCCTTATTGCATCATATTGAAACCGAATATTACAAATACACGGCTGGCGCGGATCAGTTCGACGATATCACCCTGCTCGCTGTTCGGCGCGCAAACCAACCGTAAATCGCTCGGTTATAATCTTCTCGATGCGCCGCTTCATTGAGGGATTCCTCTCGATCCCCCTCCTCTTCGCCATCATTACAATCCTTGCCTATGGTTTGCTTCTACCTTTTACAGGTTTTTACTGGGATGACTGGCCTTTCGCCTGGATAGCCCATTTCCTCGGCCCGGCTGAATTCATTCCAGCCTTCGCATCGTTTCGACCCTTCCTTGGTCCGATCTTTTTTCTCACCACCAGCCTTATCCCAACTGTACCCATCTACTGGCAGATCTTTGCCTTGATCATCCGCTTCCTGTTAGTACTCACTACCTGGTGGATGTTCAAATCGATTTGGCCAAACCATCCCCGGTCTGCATTAGGCGCCTCGCTGCTGGTATTGATCTTTCCGGGTTACAGCCAGCACTGGGTCGCGTTGACCCATATCAATCAGGAACTCATCCCTCTCATTTTTTATTTTCTGTCTTTTGGTTTTACTGCCCGTGTTGTCCGAAGTGTTGTTGAACCTGATCCTGGTGGCCAGATCAACTCCAGATCTAAACAATCTCGGTTCTTTCCTCTGACCGTGGCCGCGATCCTCCTCCAAATCTGTGGTCTGTTTCCCACGGAATATTTTTTCGGATTGGAGATCATGCGGTTGTTGTTTATCTTTGCGATCCTGACCCAGTTCAACATTGTGGCACGTTTCATTCAAGCATTACGTTATTGGTTGCCATACTTGGCGGTCTGGCTGCTCAATGCGATTTGGTTGATGTATTACTACAACTCTGGAGTGTATGCATCGTACGATACAGCCGGGTTGCAAACGCCTTCCATCCAGCTCATCCTCGTTGACCTCCTGGATACGATATGGAAAACCGGTTTCTATATTTGGATCCAAATAATTGATTTGCTCGCACGCTCCCCTTCTCTACCGAGCTCGATTCTTGCTATGGTTTTGTTGGTGCTGTCATTCGTCCTCCTTTATATCTACCTGTCCCGCTTTCAATTTCAGGAAAGTAGAAGCAAAGCATTTGGTCCGCAATTATTGATCATCGGCCTGGCAGGTATACTTGCCGGTCGTTTGCCATCCCTGGCAGCGGGTCTTCCATTAAAACTTCAATCCTCATATGACCGGTTCATGGTTTCAATCTTTCTAGGTGGAAGTCTTTTCGCCGTGGGTATCCTTGAAACCCTTATCCGTAATAACCGGATCCGAATTGTGTTGCTTGCCCTGCTCGTCTCGCTGGGCATCGGTCAGCAGTTTTTCAACGCCAACATCTTCCGTCGAGATTGGGAAAAGCAGGGTCAGATCTATTGGCAGCTCAGCTGGCGTATACCAGGTTTACAACCGAATACCGTTCTCCTCACGCACCAGATGCCCATTGATTATGAGACTGACCTTTCCTTCACAGCGCCCATTAACTGGCTCTACGCACCTGATTACCAGAACGGCACGCTGCCATTTGCCATGCTCTATACAGAAAAACGGTTGGGTGGACCGACCCTGCCTACGCTCGAACCGGGTATTCGAATCAATTTTCCATACCGCACCGTCGAGTTCGACGGGAATACGTCACAGGCGATCGTACTTTACATGCCCCCGAGTGGATGCTTGCGCCTCCTTGATCCCGATAAGGGCGATGCAGTGACTTATCAGAGGGAATCCAGATACTTGGTGGAAGCGATTCCACTATCCGATACGGATCGAATCTTGACCGAGGATCGCGGCTCAGTCAAACCTTTCTTCATCCGGGAACCGGAGAAGGATTGGTGTTTTTACTACACCCACGCCGAGCTCGCAAGACAGCAAGGGGATTGGCAAAAAATTATGACGCTTTGGGACGAGGCGCTCACCCAGGGATATTCTCCCAGCGATCCAGTCGAATATCTTCCATTTGTCGAAGCTGCTGCTCGTTCGGACGATTTCAAGATGGTCGAGACCATGACAAAAATCATGACCAATGGTAGTCCGTCCGCTCACAACGCATTATGTGTTCTTTGGAATCGCTTGTTGGAGGATACTACGATAGATAACGCGACCCGGTCTAGTATTCGTTTACAAGACACCGGGCTAAACTGCGCGCCGTGAGGCGCGGCTTGACCTTTTATTGCTCATGTGCTACTATCTTAAATTAATGAGGCTGATAGAGGAGAAGATATGAACTACAACCAACGAAGTATGCTCAAGGTCAGTGTGATGATGATCATGATGATCTTGACCGCTTCTTGCAAAGTTCCGATCTCCCAAGCATCGGCTACGACTCCTACCTTGATCCCCACGGGTTTGTTTGTCTCACCGCTGCCGTCCGTTGAGAATCCCATGGCGATGATTCAACAGTTCGCCGCCCAAACCCAGACAGCCGCGTTCGCTCTCGGTACGCCGGGTACTCCCAGTACGGTTACAACCCCGGCCACTTCAACGTCTTCAACAACGAACCTAACCCCCGGCACACCGACAAATGCAATCGCCACCACGCCCGTTCCGGCAGTCGTCACTCCCGGGGGTCCAACTCCAACCTTGATGCCGCCGGGCAGCCGTCCCGCTTCTTATACATTGCAAAAAGGTGAATTCCCGTACTGCCTGGCACGCAGGTTCAATGTCGACCCGGATGCTCTGCTCTCATTAAATGGTATTGGATCAGGCGAGCTCGTTTATCCGGGTACGGTATTGAAAATCCCACAGAGTGGTTCGTTCCCTGGCACGCGCGCCTTGCATACTCACCCGACGACTTATACTGTTTCAGCTTCCGATGAGACTCTCTATGGAGTTGCCTGTTATTTTGGTGATGTCGATCCGGCGCAGATAGCCCAAGCAAACGGAATCTCACTTTCGGCCAGTCTTTCTTCTGGTCAACAACTGCAAATACCCTGAGTTGCTCTCCTGACTTAGCCCAGGCTGAAAGCTTGGGCTTTTTTCAACCTGGTTTTTTATTTCTTCTCATTGATATGCCATTCAAGCTTATAAAATCAGAACCTCTCTTCAAAGGCCGGGCTTTTGGCATCCGGCGCGACTACGTGACTACTCCGGACGGTCGCGAGACGAAATTCGATATTGTTGAGCATGGTGGTTCGGTGATTATCCTTCCCGTTGATGAAAACCGTAATCTTATCCTCGTGCGTCAATACCGTCATGCGGCTGGGAAGGAGCTGCTCGAACTGCCAGCCGGCACTCGTGATGGAGATGAACCCTTCGAGCACTGCGCCGCCCGGGAAATACGTGAGGAAACGGGTTTTGCGGCGGGAAAATTGGAACGGGTTGGTCATTTCTACCTCGCACCTGGATATTCCACGGAATTCATGGTCGTCTACCTTGCCACTGACCTCGTCCATGATCCTCTTCAGGCTGATGAAGATGAGTTCCTTCAAATCGAAAAAATTCCTGTGCGCAGGTTATATGAATTGATTGATCAGGGGGAATTGCCAGATGCTAAATCTCTTGCGGCTCTTCTTCTGGCGAGGAAGTTCTTGGAGAATCAAATTCTCTGAACCAGGTTTCTGACGCACCTTCCGTGAATTTGTAACTGGAACAAATGAAAGGTGGGGATGCTGGATATGGGCGGTGTGATATTCGCCCTTTTCCTAGCCTAAATATGACAAACTACGGGGGATTAGAGGTCATAAATTACTAACGTCAATAAATTTTGGGGGCTAGACTCGTATGCTTAGAGATCAAGTAACGGGAATATTTCCCGTTTTTAAGGAGACAGAGAATGAAGAGTCCCATTGTCACGATTGATGGAAATGAAGCAACCGCCTCGGTGGCTCATCGCTTGAACGAGGTGATCGCCATTTATCCCATTACCCCTTCATCGAACATGGGCGAATTTGCAGATGAGTGGTCAGCCAAACATCAACCCAACCTGTGGGGAACCGTTCCACTGGTAATCGAGATGCAGTCCGAAGGCGGCGCAGCCGGCGCGGTACACGGTGCACTGCAAACTGGCGCCCTGACGACCACCTTCACAGCATCGCAGGGTCTCCTGCTGATGATCCCCAATATGTACAAAATCGCAGGCGAGCTCACCAGCACGGTCTTCCACGTGGCTGCGCGCACCTTAGCCGCGCAAGCACTTTCGATTTTCGGTGATCATTCAGACGTCATGGCTGTCCGACAGACAGGCTGGGGAATGCTTTCCTCCGGCTCGGTGCAAGAGGCGCATGATTTTGCCGCAATAGCACAAGCTGCCACACTCAAATCCCGCATTCCATTCCTGCATTTCTTCGATGGATTCCGCACCTCACACGAAGTCGCAAAGATTTATCAACTTACGGATGACGAACTGCGCTCACTTGTGGACGAAAACCTGATCCGCGCCCATCGGGCGAGAGCACTTTCCCCGGAACATCCCATGGTGCGCGGAACTGCCCAGAACCCGGATGTCTTCTTTCAAGCACGCGAGACCGTCAACCCTTATTATGATGCAGCACCGGCTATCGTGCAAGATATGATGGACAAATTTGCCAGGATCACCAAGCGTAAATATCAGCTTTTCGATTATTTCGGGCATGCGCAGGCAGAACGCGTAGTCGTCATCATGGGATCAGGGGGCGAGACGGCTGAAGAAACCGTGAAATATCTCGTTGAGCAAGGCGAAAAAGTGGGCGTGGTGCGCGTAAGGTTGTTCCGACCGTTCTCAATAGAGCGCTTTATTGACAGCCTGCCAAAATCAGTGAAAGACATAGCCGTGCTGGACCGCACCAAAGAACCGGGCTCTTCCGGTGAGCCGCTTTATATGGATGTGGTTAACGCACTGGTTGAAGGTCACAGGTCAAACGTTCAGGTGATCGGCGGCCGCTATGGTCTAGCTTCCAAGGAATTCACACCTGCCATGCTCAAGGCGG
>Ga0214473_10008659_pt1 | contig 12026 bp, 16 predicted proteins | sample RVTome_7_FD_203509 | JGI IMG/M metagenome (GOLD analysis project Ga0214473, IMG submission 203509) | Soil microbial communities from uranium-contaminated site in the Upper Colorado River Basin, Wyoming, United States - RVT98D197 | ecosystem: Environmental > Terrestrial > Soil > Contaminated >...
AGATCCCTTTTTGCCTTTAACGCCAGCTGTTCTGCTGTCTGTTTGGCTTCGATGGCCTCGGAATTCTAAGCAGCTATACCTAGTATGCGTATGGTGGTATCGGTCTTGCTCATATCTGACATGATAGTTGGAAAATATAAGTGATTGTTTACACACGTAATAGTTAACGCACACTAACATGTCAAGCAGAAAATGACAGCAGAAAATGGTTTGCGGATTTGGAATTCCCATTCTCGGGAGGGATAAGATTAATGTGCAAGGATAGAAAATTCCCGCACGGCATCGATAATCTGCTCTTGCCTCACCTCCGTGGGCACTTCTCTTGGGAGACGCACGCGAGACCTTATCCCTGCTCGGATATTTACAGATAAATGGGGAAGAGAAATGAGGTTCATCCGGTTGAAGCGAATTTTCTGAAAGAGAGCGGCCGGTGATTTTGATAGGCCTACATCATTTCAATCGAAACTGAATGATGATCACCTTCATCGGGACCCCGATTACTCCTGGATGAATACATCCAATCATAACGCTTTGAAAATTTGAGGCGTGCAGGATAGGTTTGCCTGAATTACGCTAAAAATGCTTTCGTGGTGCGTAAATCAACAAAAAGGTGAGCCGTTTTATCAAAAAGACAGCCGACGCGATATATCCCTCACACAGTAATCGGCAACGCACTCCATGTTTTGTGGCCAAAACCATCTTGACACACAAGATCGTTCCTCGTATGCTCCCACCACGAAAAAGCAATGCCTTATCAATTCGTCCTACACAGGATATCAGCAAGATCGTGCTATGGTTGAAATGCATAAGCTCGCGGATATTGTTATCGGAGTTTGCTCATCTGAGAAAGCAATTTGGGGGCAGCCGCCTCTGGGCGCAAGGATATCTTGCGATAAGCTCAGGTAACATTATGGGCGAAATGATTCAACAATATATTCAAGAGCACGAAGGGGGCCGATGGCTGATTACGGTCGATTTCAAAGCAACCTCTTTTAAACCTCTCTTCTTATAGACGAGGGTTGTTCAGTTCAGCTTTGCGTAAATGCAAAATATGATAAATTGAGGTGGAAAAATGATTAAAAGGATCTTGGTTGGTCTTGCCAGTACGCCTTTCACCGAAACTGCTATTCGTCATGGCATTGAACTCGCAAAAATCCATCACGCACAACTTACGGGTGTAACCATCGTTCATACCAGCAAATTAGAAAATGTTGGTCCTGTACCCGGCAGCTATTATGCCGAAAAACTTCGTAATCTTCATGTTCGTGAAACCGAGCAATACGCAGAAGAAAGCATTAAAAAATTTGAATTGGCTTGCAAGGCAGAGGACATTGGTTTTCATATTAAACGGGAAAAAGGAAGTCCTGTCGATGTCATGGTTTCCAACGCGCGTTATCATGACTTAACGGTAATAGGCTCAAGACAACTTTTTGATTATGGTGTTATTGAAGAGCCCAAATACTTGCTTTTTCGACTAATACGAGAGGGTGTTCGGCCTATTGTGGCTTGTCCTGAAAAGTTTCGATCGGTGCGCAGGGTTCTTATGGCTTACAATGGCTCCATCGAGTCTGCCGCCACTATAAAAAAATGGATTCAGTTGAATCCATGGCCTGAGACTGAAGTCCGGATCATCTATTTTGAAAAAAAATGTCCGGAATCAGAACAACTTCTGAAGGACATGGAAGGATATTGCCTGTTTCATGGAGTCCAGGCAGAGACTCTATTGCTGCAAGGAAACCCCAAAGAAGATCTCATCAAGTATGCGACAGACTGGAATGCGGACATTATTGTCATGGGCAATAGCGGCCGCAGACTTCTCAGCTATCACTTTTTCGGCGATAGCACCTCCTATGCGATTGCACATGCCGAGCAAGCTCTTTTTCTGTCCCAATAAAAATATGCTTATTTCACTTTCCATAGCACAGAGGGTTTTGTTTCTGTCGGGAGTGAGCATCCGAAGCCTTTCCATGATTTCCGAGAGGCTGATCGGACGAAGGATTTCTCCCACGGAGATCAGCAGTGCAAGAGGCGAACTCAAAGCCGCGGTTGAAGTATGGCGGCAGCGGGATTTATCAAAGGAGCCGGTCAAGTACCTTTTTATTTCGTGACAGCCAACAAGTGACTTAACAATCCCCAGAAACTGATCAGCACAAAACTAAATAACACTAACAAGATTAAAGTCTGAATCGCTGGCCGATAAGTATCCGGGCTGAAATATTTTCCACCGGACCTAGTGAATATCAGCATTGGATTTTTACTGAACAGGGAAAGTTTACCTACTATATCCATGCTCAGGGCCTCGACTTTGTTAAAGGCAGTTTCCAGGCCTTCAAGAAAGATCATTTGCACCCATCGCGCCGGTCTTCGGTAAAACCAGTCCACGTCGAGGGTGATGCCGGCTTCGCCTGCCACTTTCGCCCGGAAGAGCCAAAAGGCAACAAAGGTAAAGAGCAGGATCTGCGAAGTCTCCACCAGGTGGGGCAGCGTGTAGGGGGTAAAGTCCACCTTGTAGGGCAGCATATCGTATAACAGCCCGGGCATGATGCCATGCAGCAGGCAGAAAAAAGAGGCGGCCGCCATGGCAAGAATCATGTTCCGGGGAGGGGTGCGTGGAGACAGCCCGCGGTCCTCTCCGAACCAGGTGCCGTAGGGCAGTTTCAGCCCCGTATGCAGAAAGGTGCCCACGGAAGCGAGCAACAAAAGGAGCACGGCCGCTTGATGATGCGCAGCGCCCGCCGCTGCGACCACCATGGACTTGCTGACGAAGCCGTTGAACAGAGGGAAACCGGAAATGGAGAAGGCGCCGATCATGTAAAGCCAAAGAACAAGGGGCTGTTTTTTCCCCAGTCCCCCGAGTTCCGTCAGTTTGCTTTTCCCCGTGGTGTGGAGCACCGCCCCGGCGCCCATGAAAAGGAGCGCCTTGTACAGGATGTGGCTGAAGGCATGCGCCGAGGCGCCATTGATCGCCATTTCCGTGCCGATGCCGGCCCCCGTCACCATGTAACCCACCTGGCTGATGATGTGGTATGCCAATATCTCTCGGATGTCGTTGGCCAACACGGCAAAGACCACTCCATAGAGGGCCATCAGGACGCCCAGGGCGATCAGAATTTCCCACCCCGGGAAGACCCTCAACAAGACATAAACGGCGGTCTTGGTGGTCAGGGCGCTTAAAAACACTGCCCCCGTCACCGTCGCCTTGGGATAGGCATCGGAGAGCCAAGCGTGCAGGGGAACCACGGCGGCACTAAGGGCAACGCCCGCCAAAATCAGCCATGACGACAGGGAATTTCGGGCGGTGAGTTGCTCGACCAGGATTCGTCCCGTTTCACCGATATGAACCATGATGCCTGCAAACAACAGCCCTCCCCCGAAGATATGAAACATCAAATAGCGCATCCCCGCCTTTTGGGATTCCTTGGTCCCTCTGGCCCAAATCAGATAGGTGGAGGGGATGCTCATCAGTTCCCAAAAGACAAACAGGGTTATCAAGTCGCCGGCGAAGGTCACCCCCAGGGCGCCTGCGGAATATAAGAGGGCCGACGTCTGTTTCGCCGCTTCCTTGACATGAAAGGCAAAGAGGCAGCCGATCACGGTGATGAGGGCAAATATCATGCCGAAGACCCGACTCAGCTGATCGACCTGGTAAACGACAAGATGGTAATCCATCAACTTCAAGGTCAAATGGGTACCGGGCGGCGCCAGCCAGACAAGGCCCAGGGCGAACAGGGGAACGAGCAGGGAAAAGGAGGACCGGTAACTGCGGGGCAGCAGGGGGAGAAAAAGAGCGCCCGCGAGCATGATCAGGGCCGGAGGAAACGTTGCGTCAATCGGCATCGTAGTAATCATCCCCCTTGCGCAAGAAAAGCTTCCCGAGCGACTTGGCGAAGAAAATAATCAACAAACAGCCGAGAAGGCCGAAAAGGGCAAAAAATGCGGGGATGCGGTTCCACCACGCCTCGTGGGCGGGGTCGGGAGGCAGAGCAAACCCGCCCAGCAGCGAAACCACAGCGGCTATCCCCAGCAGAGCCCAGCGCAATTTATTCATGGGCCTCCTCCCCCCAATATGCTGCCGCTGACCATGGCAGCCAAACGATAGAAGTGAAAAAACAAATCGGGATTCAGTCCCAACAACAGGGAAAAAAGCGCCGTAATCACAATAGGAATGACCAAAGCGGGGGGCGCCTCCCCATGTTCGTACGGAACGGCGGGCTTCTTGAGAAAGGCCCGGTAAACGATGGGGGCGAAATAGCCCGCGTTGAGCAGACCGCTCAGCACTAGGATAGCCAAGGGCAGAAATTCGCCGGCCTGAAGGGCGCCCAGACCAAGCTGCCACTTGCTGATGAATCCGTTGATAGGCGGAATGCCCGCCAGGCCGATGGCGCCCAGGGTGAAGGCGCCCATCGTCCAGGGCATCACCCTGCCGATGCCGTCCAGTTCGCTGATCTTTTCTTTATGGTGTCTTACGTAAATGGCGCCGGCGCAGAAAAACAGGGTGATCTTCATCGTGGCGTGATTGGCGATATGAAGCAGACCGCCGATCAGCGACGCCGGAGAAAGCAGGGCCGCCCCCAGAACGATATAGGAGAGGTGCCCCACCGTGGAGTAAGCCAATAGGTGTTTGAGATTGTCCTGCCGAAAGGCAAGCAGGGAAGCCAGAATGATGGTTACGCCCGCGACTGTCGCCAAAAAGATATTTAAGTCGAATTGACGCATCAACTCCGGTCCGAAGACAAACCCGACGATCCGTACAACCCCGAAAACGCCCGATTTGACCACCGCCACGGCGTGCAGCAGGGCGCTTACGGGAGTGGGGGCGACCATTGCGGCGGGAAGCCAGCTGTGCAGAGGCATAATGGCGGCCTTTACCCCGACGCCGCCGAGAAAAAGAAGAAACAAAACCGTAATGGCGGACGGGGAAAAGGAGGCATTGCCGAACAGGCCGCCCGCCCGGAAGTCCAGGGTGCCGGTTATTCTGTAAGTCCAAGCCGTGGCGGCGATCAGCAGGACGCCCGCCGTGAGGGTATAGACGAGATACTTTCTGCCCGCTTCGATGGCGACTTTCGTTTCCTTATGAATCACCAGCGGGTAGGTGGCGATGGTCAGGATTTCATAAAAAAAGACGAAGGTGAGCAGATTGGCGGCAAAGGCGATGCCGATGGTGGCGGAAAGACAGACGGCGAAAGAGGCAAAGTAGCGGGTCTGCTTATGTTCATCAAGCCCGCGCACATAGCCGATAGAGTAAACAGAGGTCAGAATCCACAAACCGGAGGCGATCAGAGCAAAAAACACACCCAGCGTGTCGGCTCTCAACGACAGCGCGATGCCGGGCGATATCTCCCAGAAGGTAAACCCGGCAATCCGTCCGGCTAGGGCGTCGGGCAGGAGAAGGAAAACGACGGCGAATTTGACGATACTTGCAGTTAGGGTCCAGAATTCCCGCAGGTTGGCATGGCGGGAGCTCATCAGGATCAGAGGCACCGCGATAAGGGAGACCATCACCGCATAGAAGGGCATCAAGGATCTGTAAATTTCGGGATCGGTCATTGCCTGGCGTCTGTTACATTCCCAACGGGATGATCCGCTGGATGATTCCTTTCACAATATTTGCGTTCCATAATCCGATCAGCAGCAAAGAGACGGAGAGGGCAACGGCGGGTATCAGGAGAGAATATTTTTCCTCGCCGATCAGGGAAGTCTCTCTCTTTGTCGTTTCCGGGGGAATGTTTTCCCCCGCCTTTTGCGACGGAGGCGGCACAAGATAAACCTTCTCCAGTATCCGGAAGAAATAGACGGCATTCAACAGACTGCTGATGAGAATGACCGCCAGAAATATCCAGTTTCCCTTGTCGATGGCCCCCAGGGCCAGGTACCACTTGCTGAAAAAGCCGGCCGTGGGGGGAAGGCCGATCATCGAAAGGGCGGCCAGGGTAAAGGCGGCCATGCTCCAAGGCAATTTCTTCCGGTAAGAAGCATCCAGTCTTGAGATGTCCGAGTGACCGGCGTTTTTTCTTATATTTGCTGCAACGAGGAACAAGGCCCCCTTCATGAAGGCATGATTCAAAATGTGGAGAACCGCGCCGATGAAACCGAGGGGATTCGCCAACCCTATTCCCAGGCCAATATAGCCGATCTGGGCAACGCTGCTATAGGCCAGCATCCTTTTCATCTCGTTCTGGGCCATCGCCATCACCGACCCGTAGATGATGCCGATGGCGGCAAACCAGGCGATCAGGTCCGTAATCGGCCAGGTATGGCTTACAAATTTGATATCGAAGACAAAAAATAGGATGCGAATAATCACATAAGCGGCGACTTTTGTACCTATGGGGGCGACGAGCGCCGATGTGGTGGAAGGGGCATAAGTATAAGCATCAGGCAGCCAGCCGTGGAGGGGGAAGATGGCCATCTTTATCCCCATGCCGATGACCATGAGCGAAAGGGCGGCGGCAACGGCCGGATTTGCCTGCACCAGGGGGAGGATGTTTCTTACATCCGCCATATTCAGCGAACCGGTGATGATGTAGAGAAAACCGAGCCCCAGGAGATAAAAGGACGCCCCGACCGTTCCCATGATCAGATAGCGAAAAGCGGCGACCGGCGCCTGCTTCTCGCCGATGCCGATCAATCCGTAACCGGCCAGGGAGAAGATTTCCAGGAATACATAGAGATTGAAGAGATCGCCCGTCATGATGATGCCGTTTGCACCGCAGAGAAACAGAAGCACCAGGGCATAATAGGGAACCGATTTTTCGGAAACCTCTCTACCCTTCAGGCCGCCTGCATGACAGAGGACTGCCAGAGCAACGACGTTCACGACCAGAGCGACAAATGCGGAGAGGGGGTCCAGAACGTATTCGATCCCGATCGGGGGTATCCAGCCGCCGAAATGATAGGTCAGTGGACCGCTTTGCCATACGCGGAACATATTGTAAGCGGAGATCATTACCGAAAAAACCGAAGCCGCAGCAGCCACAAGATAGGCCACGCCCGTCTTCTTGATCGCCAAAACAGGGATGGAGATTGCGGCGGCCAGCAACAGTAACGGGACCAGCGCCGGCGAGTTCTGTATCATCACGATGATTTCATCCGTTCCAAGAGTTTCGATTCATCCAGCGTTTTGTACCGCCGGTAGATGGCAATGACCAGGGAGAAGGCCACGCCGCTCGTCGCCACGCCGACCACGATAGCCGTAAGCATCAGGCAGTGCTGTAACGGGCTGATGTACTTTGCGGCATCGGCCGCTCCGGTCACCGGATCCAATACGGGGACCGTCGCTCCCCATTTTACGGCACTGGCAACGTAAAACATGATGATCGCAACCTGGAAGATCGTCATTCCTATCAGTTTCTTCGCCAGATTATTTTTAAAAATCATCCCGTAAAGGCCCAGGATAAGAAGAAAAATGATGGCCCAATAGGCATAATGGCCCAGGAAAAGGTCAGTCATTGGGGTATCCTTCCAACAGGTCGTCGTAAATGGCGACCAAAATGGCCATGACGGCCAGACCGACGCCGATTTCTACCATTAAGATCCCGAGGGAGCGAAGTTCGGCGGCCGTGAAACCGGCAAAGGGGAGAAAACGGTAGTTTAAGAACTCCCCTCCGGAGAGCATGGCCGCAAATCCGGTGCCGAAATAAATGAGCACGCCGATGGAGCCCAGCGGAGTGCCCAGAACTGACTTGAACTGCAGTTGCGCGATTTCTCTGCCGGCGGCAAGCCGCATCAAAAGCAGGGAAGCCGCCATGATCGTGCCACCCTGGAACCCGCCGCCGGGACTGTAATGCCCGTGAAATATGACATAAAGGGCAAAAAGCATGATAAACGGGGAAACCACGTGGCTGACCATCAATATGATAAGGTTGCTTTTATATCCGAGCATCAGGATTTATTCTTCTTTCTCCGCAGTATAAGAAAACAGATGAGCCCCGCCGTCAGGATCACCGTTTCTTCGCCCAAGGTGTCGTAACCACGGTAGTCCGCCAGAATGACCGTGACCATATTCGGCGTATTGGCATCCTTGTCGGCGTTCCGTATATAATAGGAAGAAGCCCCCTGGGATCCGGCCGGGCTTTTCTCCCGGTGCATGACGGCATCAACGTCGCCGCGATTGGGAAGCCCCAAGGAGGCATAGACCAGTAAGGCCCCGAAAGAGATCAGCAGAAGCCCGTTAATAATCTTCAATCGCTGCTCCTTCGTGAGGTTTGAAAAATCAAGACGACGAAAAAGATGCCCGTCACGCCCGCGCCGACCACCGCTTCGGTAAAACCTACGTCGATTGCGCCCATGACGACATAAATCAGTGCGGATATGAAGCTGAAGGCGGTGAGGATAACGACTGCCGTAAGGAGGTCTTTGATGTAAAGAGAAAGAACGGCGGTAATGATCAGGAAAACAAAGAGGACTATTTCTATTTCCCAGTGCATGCCCCGTCCTCCTTTCGCTTGTCTTTCCTGAACCAGGGCTTCAGCCCGCTGTTCAGTGCCGCGTTGGCGAGGGCGTGGGTGCCGGTGGGATTCGTGAGAAAAACAAAGACGAGGGCAAAAAACAGCTTGGCGCTGTTGAGGCTGAAGCCCTCGATTAACATGAGTCCGATTATCACAAGCATGACGCCCAGCGTGTCGCTCTTCCCGGTGGCATGGTTACGGGAATAAAAGTCAGGCAGCCGTATCAGCCCGATGCTGCCCACGAGCAGGAAAAAAGCGCCGCCGATCACGGCCGTTCCGGCCAAGATATCGGTGATCATTCTTTCGCCTTCCCTGTACCGAGAAATTTGGCTATCGCGATGATGCCGATGAAATTTAGAACGGCATAGGCCAGGGTAATGTCGACGAACATGTCGAATCTGTTGTAAACCATGCCGATGGTAAGGATGAGCACCATCGTTTTTGTGCCGATGGCTCCCGCCCCGAGCATCCGATCGAAGATCGTTGGCCCCCTGATAACCCTGTAGAGAGGGATAAAGATGATCACGGTCAACACGAGGGAGTAATAGAGAAAGAATTGATTCCTCATGATTCGCCCGCGGTCCTAATGACTTCGACATCCCTTATCACCTGCCCCGGCCTTCTCTCATAGAGTTTGGCCACCTGGCCCGGCAAGGTTCCGTCGATGATCCCCGTGGAAGAGATATCCATCAGGGCATGGACCAAAAACACGTCCTTCTCGATTTCCAGGGTGATGGTTCCCGGGGTCAGGGTAATGGAATTTCCCAGAATCACCTTTGAACTCACGTTGTCGAGCCTGGTCCTAAAGCGCAGCAACGCAGGGTCAATGGGACACTTGGGATGCAGTACGACCCAAGCCACCTGTAAGCTGGCAATGACGATCTGCGAGAGCAACCAGGGGATATAACCGATAAGCCTCAGGAGGCTCAGTTTCAGGTTGCCCGAGTGTTCCTCCATGGCAAAAAGGCGCCTTCTCAAGGAATAATTCATGAGCATCACCAGGATGACGGAAAAGATTCCGAAGGAGACATGCATCAGATCGTAGTGGCCGCTCAAGAGCAGCCAGAAGAGCATCAACAGAATGGCTTGAATGATAGTGTTTCGTAAAAATGTGCGGTTCACTGTTCAACCTCTTAAAAGTCTTTTTATAATTTCCAGCGTGAATGGGTTAGCGTATGCGCCCTTATAATTTAAATCCCCCATCCTATGCAACTTTTTTCTGCAATTTTGATATCTCGAAGGCAGCCCCCAATCTACCCGTTCAAGGATGGGCGGAGCGTGCTTGTCGTATCCAGATGTCCGTCATAAAGACTGGACGAAGTGAGAAGGTAACGTCGCAACTGGTAGGTCTTCTAAAGAGATTCGAAGGGGGCGAGGGGCTCCGTTCTTCAATTGGTAATATTCAATGTTTTTCTCTCATCCGTTTTAAGGACTTGTGAAAGCGAGTGTCATATGCTGTCAGTATAATCCCTTTTCAAACCAGAAAGTACGCATAAACCGGATGAACCAGAAATGAAATCGAGAAGAACGATATTGCAGGCAGTGATGATAATTGCACTGGTGGTGTTTATTTTCAGCGCCGGGGCGCAGGCCGCCGAATTCACGCCTACCAAACCGATCAGTTTTATCGTTCCTTATGCACCCGGCGGCGGCAGCGATGTGTACGCCCCGGGCCATCGACAACGTCATCAAGAGCGAGAAACTGTGTCCCGAACGTTTCGTGATCGAGAACAAGCCGGGCGGGAGCGCCACCATAGGGACGACGTCTGTCGCCCAGTCGCCGGGCAACGACCATATGCTGTTGACCTTCATCTCGGGCCAGGTCAGCGGTCCGCTGGTCGTGGGAACGGGCGCCGCCACCTATCGGGATCTTACCTTTATTGCCAACCTGGCCAAGGATGAGCAGTTCATCGTCGTCAAGACGGATTCCCCCTTCAAGACCATTCAGGATCTTGTGGCTGCCGCAAAGAAACAGCCGGGATCGGTGACCATCGGCGGGACGGCGACGGGCCAGGAGGACCAGATGTGTAACCGCTTCAACGGAGTGATGGTACCGCTGGCATGACCATTGAGTGAAATCGTATAATCGTCGCTGCGGCTGAGGTTCGAAAAAATGATTTTTGATGCCATAATCTTCTGTGAATACCGCTCCTTCAACGTGTTTCTCAAATCGTTCGTGAGTTATTCTACCGCGCCTTACAGGGGAAATGCAAGGCACATTGCTTTTCCAGAAAAAAGCGCCCGGTAGAAAGAGACACTTGCGGCTGCGCGTGCGCTTCTCCTGGGGAGACGCCCGCGAGGCCTTATCCCTGCTCGGCTATTTACAGATAAACGATGTTCTCTTTGTGATAAAGGGAGAGAAACAACAGCATGTAATCCCTCAGATGACGGGTGATCAGGAAATTATTCTTGACATGTTCATGGCCATTTTCCCCGATCTTCCGGGCATATTCCGGGCTGGATAAAAACTGCTTTACGGCAAAGGCGGCCCCTTCCGGAGAGTAGCACAACAACCCCGAATACCTGTTTTTAACCTGCAGCGGGATACCGCCGACGTTGGAGGCGACGACCGGTTTGGACTTCCAGAGAGCCTCCGACACGGTCAGGCCGAATCCCTCCTTCAGCGATTTCTGAATAATCACCGTCGATGCCCACTGCAGGGCATTGATCTCCAGATCGTTCTGTGCAATCGCAAGGATATGGATATCGGGGTCCCCGTTGGCGGACTCCATCACCTCCTCGAAGACCTTCTGTCCTTCCGGATCATCCGTGGCAGTTCCGCCGGCCAGTAAAAGACGGCAATCGATGTGTTTTTTCACCAGCCGGTAGGTTGCAATAACGCCCAGGGGATCTTTCAAGCGATCGAAACGAGAGATCTGTGTGATGATCGGTTTATCCTTCGGGACGCCGTACTTGCTGAGGACCCCATCGATGACCTCCTGAGGCAGTTCCCGGTTCTTGTCGCTCAGCGGATCGATGGACGGGGCGATGAGGAATTGCCTGATGGGGAGCGTCCGGGAGAAGGCCGGCGCTGAAAATACGGCCGCATCGTACTGCACGACGAACTCCTTCAGAAACCTCCAGACCTTCTTTTTAGGCTCCGACAGATCAATATGGCAACGCCAGATCCATTTGTTGTCCGCCCGTTTCCGCACCAGGACAATCGGCTGGGGGTCGTGGATGAAGACGATATCGCCGGAGGTCTCCATCACCTCCAGATTGCTCTGGCTCGTCTCCATGAATATCTCGAAATCCTTCGCGCCGATATCGACCCGTCCGCCGTGCAGGGCGTTGTGGAATTTCTTCGTGACCTCGAAAAAATCGTCTCCTCCTTTGATCACGTCCCAGCGCACGTCCAATCCCAACTCCCTGAGAAGGGGAACCATCCGGTTGAGGATCTCCGCCACGCCGCCGCCGACGGCAGTGGAGTTGACGTTCAGTATCCGCTTTCCCCTCAAATGCAAAGCGATGAGCCGCAGGTCCTCCACGACGGATTCCCCGACGATCGGGATATAGTCATCGATCTTTACCATATTTACCCTATCTCCCTTTCGATCATTGCGGTAATGGTGCGGCGTA
>Ga0214473_10008660_pt1 | contig 12025 bp, 11 predicted proteins | sample RVTome_7_FD_203509 | JGI IMG/M metagenome (GOLD analysis project Ga0214473, IMG submission 203509) | Soil microbial communities from uranium-contaminated site in the Upper Colorado River Basin, Wyoming, United States - RVT98D197 | ecosystem: Environmental > Terrestrial > Soil > Contaminated >...
GAACTGGTCAAGTACGCGATCCGCAAGGGGATCATCCAACCCTAAGGGCAGTGGTCTTTGGTGAGTGACCGGTGGTCAGGAAATCTCGGCCTTACTGACCACTGACCACCGGCCACTGATCACTGGGGTTCTCAAGCCCCGTTCACCTTCAAGTCCCGCCGGGCCAGGATCAGGATCAGCACGACCAGGGCCATGCCGATCAGCATGCCCAGGACCTCAGGCCAGCGAGACCAGCCTTCCCGAAGAAGCGCCTCCACGTCCAACCCGCCGACGGCGCTGGCGATCTGGGTGAGATTCTCGGTAAGCCAGGCCGCGCCGGCCAGGGCCAGGAGGGTAAACGGAAGGGTCAGACCGAGGATGGCCACCAGGACGATCCACGTTCCCTTCATCATTGTGTCCTCCCGGAGCGGCCCATCGAACGGCCGCTTTCCTTGCTACCAGGATGTCACACTCTGCCTGAGTCGTCCATCGGTCGGCGTCGCCACATGCCCGTGGGGCGGCGGCCCCAACCCGGCTGGGTGGGCCGCCGCCCAGACAGCCGGAAGGCAAAACGAAGCCGGGCGGGGATCCCCGCCCGGCTTGATCCTTTGCCCGGAACCGGATCTGGCTACTTCATGGCTTCCAGGGCCGACTCGAGCAACGCCTTGGTGTAAGCCGCGTTGTGGACCCCCATGCTCTTGTCATAGACAACGAACTTGTAGTTCCACATCGCGTTGGCGACGGCTTCGGTAACTGTCAACGGAGCATTGGTGGAGGGATTGCTCCAGGTACCGGCCGCCGCGTCGTAGATCCCCCACAGGTCGGTTTCCGGATTCAAGAGCTTCTTGTCGACGAGGAGGGCATGGAGTTCGTCGACCATCGCCTTGACTTCCGTCTGCGTGCCATTCATGTCGAAGTCTTCGGCATCGGCATGGCAGGCCACGCAGCGCGCCACGTCGGGCGCGTAGGTGTGGTTGAATTCTTCGCCCATGTGGCAGTTCACGCAGGTATCCACGACCGTTGAGTAGTGGATGCTGGGGCTGCCTGTGACACCCAGTCCGCCTTCGCCGAGCAACATCGGGGCTGGGATGCCGTAGTGGGGGCCGTACCGGCTGGAGGTGATAGCGACGTTCCCGTCCGTGACCGTCGCCCCGGCGTTGCGGACCTGGTGGCAATTGGCGCACAGGTTGCCCGCGCCGCCGTCGTAGGTCCCGCCGGTCATCTCCATCACCACCGGCTGCTCGCCTCCGGTCAGGGAGAAGTCGGCCCTGGTGTAGGTCGTGTGGATGTTATGGCACGTCCGGCAGTCGAACGGCGAAACATTCACCACACCCACGACCGACGGATCATGCGGAGGCAGGCCAGCGTTGATGCGCGCCTTGGCGCCCTCCGTGCCGTGACAGCCGGCGCAGTCCGTGCCTTCCCCTCTCACGAAGGACTCCCCCGTTCCGTGCACGGAGTTCTCACGGAACTGGGCTTCCTTGGAGACGATCAGCGTCGTGTCGTTGTGGCATTCGGTGCAGGACAGGTCTGCCGCAGCCGGCGCCGGGCCGGCAGGGCCGGCCGGGCCGGCAGGGCCGGCAGGGCCGGCGGGGCCCTCGGCCCCTGCACACGCGGCCAACGCGAGTGCGGCACCAAGGGAGGCCAAGCCTAGAATGAGCGTTCGTCTTTGCATAGACCATTCTCCTCTTCACTATCTCGGATGGCGATCCAACGTGGCATCGGCGTTTCTTCGGTTTGGCCTCCTCCTTGGTCGGGCCGTACGCCCGCAGGACTCACCGCCGGCATCAAGCCGCCGGCGTCAGGCCCTTGTTGAGAAGCTCCATCGGTTCGCTCACGCACCACGGTAGGTGGGTGAGGAGCCAGTCTTGATCCCGGCCCGGGTCGAACCGGATGCCTTGGAGCCGCGGTGGCGCGCCGGTGGGGGCATCGGACGTTCCCATCCAGCGCCTCGACTTCATTCCTTCCCTCCCATGGCCTCGGGAGGCTGGAGGACATCGATCAAGTCGGCGACGTCGGCCGCCAGACGCTCCTCGCTGGTCACGACGCGCACCCGCTGCGTGCGCGAATCGAGATCGAGGATGCGGACGCCGGGCACGGCCTGCAGCAGCTTCGTCCACATGGTCTCGCGCCGCAATGCCGGGTCAGCCGCGTCCAGGATGACCGCCTGCGGGGCCGCGGCGATGGTTCGTTCAATGGCGTCACGGTCGTGCGGGTTCACCGTCAGAACCTCGGCGTGCGCGTCCGGCCGGCGCAGACGGCTGGCGACTCCGTCCACGAACAAGGAAGGCGAGGCCAGGATGACGACACGGGTTTTCGGCATGAATCAGGGCCGCCGGAGAAGGACCCCTGCGGTCTTGTGAAGATTAACGCATGGTGAGAGGTGAGCACAACCTCCGGATGGCCGAAGTCCATTGACACCTCCGAGGAGAATCTAGAGGTATTCGGACTACCCTTTGGGGTCACAGGCTGCCACCCGGACGGGTAGGGCCGGTATCGCCAAGCAGGCCGGTGCGAATGGCGATCGAGGTCGCTTCTGCCCGGTTGCGGGCCCCCAGTTTCTGCAGGACGTTCTTCATGTAGTACTTGACCGTGTTCTCGCTGATCGACAGGTTCTGTCCGATCGCCTTGTTCGAGCGCCCCTCCGCAACGAGCCGCAGGATGCTCAGCTCGCGGTTGGTGAGGCGGGCCAGGGGCTCGGCCGCGCCCGCGCCGGCGAAGCCCTGCATCAGGCGGCTGGCGGTGGCGCGGGTGATGGCGGCCTCGCCGCGCTCCAACCCGGTCAACATGTCGATGAGGTCGGCCGAGGTCAGGCTCTTCAACAGGTAGCCGTCGGCGCCCGCCCGGATGGCTCCGTACAGGTCTTCATCTTCGGCCGAAACGGTCAGGATGACGACTTTCATCGCCGGGTGCCGGGCCTTGATGTCCACCAGGGCTTCCAGGCCGCCGGCCTTCGGCATGGCCAGGTCGAGCAGGACGACGTCGGGCGTGAGTTCGGCGGCGGCCGTGATGGCCGCCTGCCCGTCGCCGACCTGGCCGACGACGCTGTGGCCGGCGGCTTCGAGCAAGCTGACGATGCCGTCACGGAAGAGGGAATGGTCGTCGGCTACCAGGATGCGCATGGGCTAGGCCTCCGGCACGGTCCAGCGGAGCTGGACGCGCGTCCCACCGCCGCGGCGTGAGTCGATGCTCAGATCGGCGCCGATTTCTTCGGCCCGCTCGCGCATCATCTGCAACCCGTAGTGCGCCTCTCCCCCGGGCGCGGCCTCGGGGGGCGAAAACCCCTGCCCATCGTCTTCGATCTCGAGGCGCAGGGACCCGTTCTCCTGCACGACGTGGACGTCGGCTCGGGTCGCCTGCGCGTGCCGCCGGACGTTCGTCAAAGCCTCCTGTACGATCCTCAGGAGGTGGATCTCCGTCTCGGACGACAGGGACAGACCGCTCAGGCCCGGCGCGCGCAACTGGATGGGGAACCCGCTGAGCCTGGAGGTCTGTTCGACGAGCGTCTCCAGCGCCGAGAGGAACTCGCCCTCGCCGCGCGAGGCCAGCTTCAACCCGAGGATCGATTGGCGGACGTCGATGGACAGCTCGCGCGCCGCTTCCTCCAGCTGGCCGAGCTGCTGGGAGGCCGCTTCGCCGCGCCCGCCGCGCCACAGCAGGCGGACGGCCATGGCCTTGGTGTTGACGTAACCCAGGAGCTGGCTGAGGCCGTCGTGCAGCTCGCGGGCGATGCGCTCGCGCTCATGCGAAATGGCGCGCTGGCGTTCCGCCTGCCGATCTTTCTCCTGCTTGAGGCTCCGCGCCAGACCGTCGGCCATCGAATTGACCGCGCCCGCCAGTTGATCGACCTCGTCCTGGGAGCCGTCGGCCGGCAGGCGGGCCGAAAGATCGCCATGGGCCAGAGCGACCAGCGGGGCTCGCACCCGTTCCAGGCGACGGACCAGGAGACGGTGGACCAGCCCGTAGGTCCCGAGCGTCACCGCCAACGTTCCGGCGGCCGAAAGCGCAAGGTCCGACCCGAGCTCACCCAACAGACGTTCTTGCCAGACGAGCACCGGCACGTCAGCGAGTAAGACGCCCAGGTGTGCCTGCGCCTCCGGGTGGCAGCTGTAGCAGGCGGGCTCGTTGAGGATGGGGGTGGCCACCCGCAACATGCCGGGAAGGTCGGTTCGGTAAACCGCCCTGGGCCGCTGGGCCGGCGGGTAGGCGTGGCACTCCTGACAACCGGGTTCGGCCGTCCGCTTGAGAGTCCCAACCTCGGCTCCGGTGCTGTCGAAGCGGACAACTTTCTGAAGATCGATGACCAGGACGCGTTCCAGAGCGTCCATCTGCCCGACGTCGTGGATCAGGGTGTTCATCAGCGCCCGATCGTTGACGAGCATCGCGTGTCGCAGGCTCCCCAGGACCACCTCGCCCAGCTGGGCCGCGGTGTGGCGGGCCTGCGACTCGAGCAAGTTCCGTTGACGCAGGTACTGCGCCAACGAGATCGAGGCCAGGACCAACAGCAGGGGCAGGGCGACGCCCAGAGCGACCCGGCCCCTCAGGCTCGTTGGTCGCAGACTCCGGCGGACCTTCGGCTTGCCCTGCATGGCGGGCCGGATGCAATGGCTCCGGCCTCAGTTGTCCGGCGCGCCGGCGGCGATCCAGTCCAGGAGGAGCTGGATGTCGTCTTGCGCCAGCGCGCCTCCTGGTGGCATCGAGCCGCCGATGGTCTGCGTGCCCAGAAGCTTCTGGGCCAGCAGGCTTCCCCGGGTGTCCCCGGGGATGACCGCCGGACCGTGATCTCCGCTGTGGATCACGGCGGCGTAGCTGGAGGCATCCCATCCGCCCAGCGTACCGTGGCAGGCTCCACATTGCGCCCGGAGCAGGGGCAGCACGTCGTTCTGGAAGGAGGGTGTGCCCGTGGGTAGGCCCGTCGATCCCCCGAGTTGGCGGATGAAGACGACCAACTGGCGGATCTGATCGGCCGACAGGATGTCGCCCCAACCGATCATACCCGTGGCTTCGTGGCCGAGGTTGATGGTATCGGAGAGAGCCTGGTCGGTCGTGCCCGCCTGGAAGGCGGCGTCCTTCAGTGACGGCCCGATGAGGCCCTCGCCGTTGGATCCGTGACACTGGGCGCAGACTTCCGCGTAGATCTCGGCACCGGTCGCCGATACCTGGGGGGCCGCCACTTCCGGCGGGAACTCGACCGGGGGCGAAGACTCCCAGGCGCGCAGGAAGGTGACGATGGCGTCGATCTCGTCGTCATCGAGCGGCCCGCCGAAGGCATTGCCGAAGGGCGACATGCCGAAGTTCGGCTGACCCTGGCTGATCACGGCGCGCAGGGTGGCGTCGTCGCGTGTCTTCAGGTACTCGCCCGAACTGATGGGGGCGATGATATCGCCCGCCCGGGTCGGATTCGGACCGCCTTCGCCGAAGTCGCCGTGGCAGGGCGAGCAGTTCTCGCTGAAGAGCTGGCCGCCGACTTCGAGCGGGGCGCCCTGCGCCCCCTCCAGGGTGTACTGAATCAAGGCGTCGAGTTGTTGGGGCGTCAGGATGTCGCCCCATACGGGCATCGTCTGGTGCGGCCCACCCGAGGCGATGATCTCGCGGGCCTCCGGCACGGCGGCCGCGGACGGCACACGCTCGCCGTGACAGGCGACGCAGTATTGACGGAAGAGAGCGGCGCCTTCTGGAGTGCTCTCGGGGTCCACCACATAGGAGGCCAGGGTCTGAATCTGAGTGTCGGTCAGGCGCTCACGCCACGGCGGCATTTCAAGGTGCAGCCCCCCCTTGCGGATGATGGTTTCGAGGGAGGCCTGGTCGCCGGCGTACGTGACCGACCGGCCGTGACACGGCGAGCAGTTGGTGGCGAACAGGCGCTGCCCGTCGGGGGCGGCGAGGAAATTCAGCAGGGCGGTTCGCTCTTCGGGAGTCAGGTTGTCGGCCCAAAGCGGGACGTCCAGCCCGGCGTGGGCGGAGAAGTCGGAGCCCAGATCGAGGGCGTCCCTCAGCCTGGCGGGATTGCCGGCGACCAGGTCGGGGGCGTCGTGGCAGGCGCCACACTGCTGCGTGAAGAGCCGGCTGCCGGCCGGGGACACGATGAACCCGGCCAGGGCATCGATCTGGTCGGTGGTCAGGTCGGAGCTCCAGGCCGGCATACCCTCATGGCGGCCCTGGGCGATGGTCTGATGAAGGTTGGTGCCTGGTGGAACTTGAATCGAAGGCCCGTGGCAGGCAGCGCAGTTGTCGGCGTACAGGGCGGCCGTCGGGTCGCCCTGCGTCTGGGCGGCCGGAGGCGGAGCCTCACGCACAGACAGCACCGTGAGCCCGAGCACGCCCACGACCGCCAGAGCCGCGCCCCCACTGACGATGGGGCGGGAGAGGGGATGGCGGCGGGCGGATCGGTCGAGCAGCGGTAGGAGGAACAAGACGACGACCGCCAGAGTCGGAAGCAGGAAGACCCCGACGACCTCCAGGCGGCCCGGGAAGTACTTCAGGAGCTGGAAGAGGAACAAGAAGTACCACTCGGGACGAGGCGTGTAGTTCGTGTCGATCGGGTTGGCCCGTTCCTCCAGCGGCGCCCCGACCACGTACGCCAGGGCGATCAACACCAGGAACACGCCCAGGGAGATGAGCGCGTCCTTGAAGAGGATGTCCGGAAAGAAGGGGACGCCGTGGGCCTTCTGTTCCTGATACTTTTCGCGGTAGGACTGCCGTTCCTGTTCGTTCACGGCCTACTCCCCGCGCCGCGGCACGGCGCTGATCCCGTTGCGGATGACCAGATAGAGATGGATCAGGAGCAGGGAGAGCAGGGCGGCCGGCAGCATCCAGACGTGAGCCCCGAAGAAGCGGGCCAACGTCACGGCGGAAAGGTCCTCGCCTCCGCGCAACGCTCGTAGGATCGAGTCCCCGATGACGGGTGCGACGCCGGCGATGCGGGTGCCGACGGTCGTGGCCCAGTAGGCCTTCTGATCCCAGGGCAACAGGTACCCGGTGAACCCGAAGCCTACGACGATCAGCAGCAGGGCAACGCCCGTGAACCAGGTGACCTCCCGCGGGTACTTGTAGGCGCCGTGGGCCAACACCCGAAGCATATGCAGGGCTGTGAGAATCACCATGGCGCTGGCGCCCCAATGGTGAAGGCCGCGAATGAGCCAGCCGGCCGTGACCTGGGTCGTGATGTACTGGACGCTATCGTAGGCGTGGTCCGGAGTTGGGACGTAGTACACGGTCAGGAGGATCCCGGTGACGATTTGATTCACGGCCACGAACAACGTGGCGCTGCCCAGCGTGTAGAGCCAATTGACCTTGGGGACCTTGCGCAGGAAGATGGCCGCCCAGACCGGGCGCCATCCGATGCGCTCATCGAGCCAGCCCGCCAGACGTGCTGCCATGTTCAGCCTCCGAGAATGAAGATCTGGCCGTCCTCGACTTTGACGTCGTAACGGTCCAGCGGGCGGGGTGGCGGTCCTGAGACGACGTTGCCGTCCTTGTCGAACACGCCATTGTGGCAGGGGCAGAAGAACTTGCCCTGATCGGCGACCCACCGCACGCGGCAACCGAGGTGCGTGCAGATGTTGGACAGGGCGGCGAAGTCACGGCCGTCTTCCGTGACGACGAAGACCGTCAGTTGCTCCTCGTTGACGATCCAACCCGTTTCTCGCTGGACGGTGGCCTTCAAGAGGGTCGGGATGCCGAGCTCGACTCTGGAGGCCGCGCCGAGCGGGATCCAGGCCTCCTCGGTAGTCCGCCTCAGAGCCGGACCCAGCAGGTAGGCCACGCCTGGGACAGCAAAGGCCAGCGTGATGACGCCTCCGATGGCCCAGGTGAGGAGTCCGAGAAAGCCTCGCCGCTCGAGGGGACGATCGGGACCAGCGGGAACGCGCGACGCGTCGCCCATCAACACTCTCCTCCTTTGGAATGGCCGCAACCCGGCACCTGGAACCTCGCCCCGATTGGGCTGGGACATTCACCCCAGGCGCATGGGGACCACCCTAAGGGGTAGTCTCTCTCTGCGGGTAGCCTCACGTTAGTGCTATTTCTCACGAAATGGGGTGACATTTGTCACCCTTTTGGGTAGTATCCCCTGTCCTTAGCTTCCCGCGAGCTGTGAACTCACGGGAAGCTCATTCAGGAGCGCCCGCATCGATCCAATCCCGGACGAGGTCGAGCTCCTCAGGTGTGAGCTGACCGAAGTGCGGCTGCGGGCCGGTCTGTCTGGCGATCAGGAGACTGCCGGCGGCGTCACCCGGGAGGATGACTGGGCCGTTCTGGCTGCCCGCCAGGGCTGTGGCATACGTGGTCAGGTTCAAGCCTTGGATGCCGCCATCGCCGTGGCAGGAGCCGCAGCGGGAGGTGAAGAGCGCGCCGATGACCGACTCGTAGGTCGGTGAGCCGCTGAGAGTCGGAAGGGCCGCGGGAGTCGGCGTGGCCGGAAGCTGGGATTGCAGGACCTCGCGCAGGGCCGGTGCATCGAACCCCGCGTACGTCCAGGCGCTCCCGTGGCAGGCGCTGTTGGAACAGAAAGAGCTGTTGTCCGTGCCGCCGGGATTGCCCGTGGTGTGGCAGTCGGAACATGTGGCGTCGTAAACCTGCCGGTGCAGGCTGATCCAGTTGGCGTTCAGGTGGGACTGCGGCTCGGGGCCACGGCTGACCTCGATCTCGGCGACGAATTGCGTCGCCGCTACGACCACCGGGATCGAGTGGCACAAGTTGCACTCCAACCGGACGGCCTGACCCTGCTCGTTCAAGTGTTTGCCGTCGTGGCAGCGAAAGCATCCGGGCGAGAACTCGTGGCCGATGTTGTTGGGGTGAGTGTTCCAGTCCGACTTCTGATGCCGAAAGACGGATTGGCGATACGTATCCTCGATGGCGCCCACGGCCTGATCGACGAGGTCAGCCTGCTCTGCGTAGAAGTCGGGGTAGGTCTCGCGGTAGTAGTCCTTGAGCCCGGCGATGGCCTGAAGAGCGGCGTCATCCGAGGGGTATTCGGCCCCCAGGACCTCGACCGCCTTCTTGCGGATCTCTGGGATGGCGCTCGAGATCAATCCCAAGCCCATCAGGCGCTCGACGCTGTCGGTAGGCTGGTACACCAGGTGGGTGATGCGGTTGTGGCAGGTGATGCAGTCCATCGTCTGCCAGGAGGCCGGATCGAGGGTCGCAGGGTCGAGGCCGGATTCGACGTCGACGTAATCGGTGGCCACGCCCTGGTCGTCGATCACGCGGACGGCAGGGATCGTCTGGTCCTCAGGATCGGTCGAATAGAACAGCACCTGATTCTCGATGTGCCAGTGGATGCCCCGGCCGAGGCCGAGGCGTTTGCTGCCGCCGCCGGTCTTGAGGATCAGGTAGGTCGACGACGGGGTGTTGTCGCGGTCCTCGCCGTAGTGATGGATCTCGCGCAGGCTGTCGTCGGAAAACTTCTCTGGGAAGTGGCAGCGCTCGCACGTCTCGCGCGCCGGCCGCAGGTCGTCGGCCCGGATGGGGAACTCGTAGCGCTGGAAGGCGAGCGAGACGATGTGGCGGATGTCGCCGGCCTTGCGCGTGATGCGCGTGGCGATGAAGCCGCGTCCGATGTGACACTCGACACAGTCGATGCGGGCGTGGGGCGAGGTCAGGTAGGAGGTGTACTCGGGCGGCATCGTGTGACAGGCGGTGCCGCAGAAGGGAGGGGAGTTGGTGTAGTCCCAGGCGTAGACCCCGGAGACAAGCACGATCAGCGTCAGGACGCCGAGGGTCAGGTAAGGGAGCAGCCGGATCCACAGCCGGGAGCCGGGGGGCGGGAAGAAGAATCCACGGATGGCACGACGGACTCGCTGCATTCGGGTCACCTCAGGGGACGACACATCAATTCTCCGGGGCGCCGCTGTCGATCCACTGGCGCACCTGGCTCAGTTCGTCGGGCGTCAGTTGCCCGGGGTGGTTGCCGGCCGCCTGACGCAAGATCAGGGGGCTGGTGTCGGGTTCGCCGGGCACGATCACGGGCCCATTCTGGCTGCCCCGAAGCGCGTTCGCGTAGGTTGTGAGATCCAGCCCGGCGAATCCGCCGGCGCCGTGGCAAGCGCCGCAGCGGCCGGCGAACAGTTCGACGATGCCTCCGTCCCAGGTAAGGGACTGCAGGGTGGCGACGGCCGTGGTCGGGGCCGGAGTCGGGGTCTGGGGCACGAAGGCCGGGCCGCTCTCCGCCGGCGGGATCGTCAGGATGGCGGTTTCCTCCAGGGTCACGAATCGGATGAGGCCGAAACCCAGGGCGGCCGTCAGGAGGACGGCCGACGGGACGAAGACGCGCAGCCGGCGGCGCAGGTCTTGCGGCGAGGGCTCTTCCGGCGCGGCACCCGAGTCCACCTCGGCCAATTCGGCCGGATGCTCATGCTCCATCTCTTCGCGCGACAGGCCGCCGGTGAACATGCTCAGGTTGAGGTGGCGCAGGTGCACGTTGTAGAAGTGCCACAAGAGGATAGCGGCCACGGCCAGCACCGCCTCCCATCCGTGCGCCACCTTGGCGGCGGGGATCACCTCACCGGGCAAGGCCCGGGCCGTGGCGATCGGGTTCCACATCATGAAACCGGTCACGGCCATGATGACCGTTCCCCACACGACCGCCAGGTATTCCACCTTCTCGGCGTAGCTGTAGCGCCCGTAGTAGGCCTTTCGCCGGCGCCGCCCCAGGTAGAACAGGACATCCTGCCACAGATGGCGGAAGTCCTGCGGCACGGGCAGGATCGTCATGCGCGTGCGGCGGACGACGACGCGGTACAGAAGCCCCAACACGTGATAGATGGCGATCACCATCAGGGCGACGGCCGCCGACCGGTGGATGACGCGGGCGGGCTCGATTCCGCCGAAAAGACGCAGCAGGAACTCGCCGGCGGCCGACACGGCGAACTTTTGGGCGAGGCCGGTGACGGCCAGCGTGGAGAACGAGATCAGGAACAGCGCGTGCTCGATCCGCTGCGAGAGATCGAAGCGAGGATAGGCACGCTCGGCCCGCCCGGGGGAGGCCTCGGCCCCCCGAGCGGGTCCAAAGGGCTCAGTCATCGGTCCCCTCAAGCAGCCCGCCGGACTCCGCTCCGTCCCCTACACCTCGATGGGCCCTCAGCGGAGGCCGCCTTGGTTCCATGGGTGTCCCGACCCACACCGCGGCCGCCGCGCAGCGCCCAGGAGGGGCAGTCGAAGGGCCATTGCGCGTGGGCTCTTCGACTGCGCTCGGGGCCTCGGTTGACCTCGGCCCCTTCGCTCCGCTCTGAGCCATGGGCTCTTGGAGGGACTCAATCATGGTCGGGCCCCGAGACGGCGGTCGGTTCATCCGCCTGCGGCTCACTCGCGGGGGGCGGTGGTGGGACTGCGGGTTCGCTCGTGATGGGCGGTGCCTCTCCAGCCGCGGGCGGCTCTTGGGCGGGCATCTGGCTGGAGGTTGGTTCGATGGACGCAGAGTCGGACGGAGGCGCTTCTACAGCGGCGGCGGAGTCTGGCGTCGTGTCTGGTGATGGAGGGCGGACTCCACTCTCGCCGGGTGCGCCGTCCAAGTGGCCATCCGGGAGTGCCCGCCGTTTCAACCGGCGGCGGAGCTGCCAAGTGGCGTCGAGCGCGACGAGCACCGCCATCCCGCCGAGCGTGGCGGGGATGAACAGTTTGTAGAAGAGGTCGACCGTGAAGACCAAAGGGGTCTTCTGGGCCGAAGGGATGTAGTGCGAGAGCCAGGCGTCGGGGAAGTTGGAGGTGGCGTCCGGGTGGCAGCGCTGGCAGCGAGCCAGCAGGTTTTCTCGAATTTCCAGTCCCCGCTGCGGGTCGTCGGTGCGGGCGATGTCGTGGACCCCGTGGCAGTCGAAGCAGACGGGCTTGTTGGTCTCGGCGTCGGGCGAAAGCTTCTCGAACAACGTAACGGTCGTGCCGTGGAAGTCGGCGACGTAGGTTTGCAGCACTTGGGTCGAGAGGCCGTACTTGTCCATCCGCACCGGGTCGGTGTGGCAGCGGGCGCACAGCTGCGGCGAGGCCAGGCGGAAGGCGGCCGTCATCGGGTCCTCGATGTTGTGGACGCCGTGGCAGTCGATGCAGGTCGGGA